>Ga0137403_10002550_pt1 | contig 22255 bp, 25 predicted proteins | sample CZOMad2_1_16fung_FD_122057 | JGI IMG/M metagenome (GOLD analysis project Ga0137403, IMG submission 122057) | Vadose zone soil fungal communities from Angelo Coast Range Reserve, California, USA - CZOMad2_1_16fungal (Hybrid Assembly) | ecosystem: Environmental > Terrestrial > Soil > Vadose zone...
TTTCCGAAGACCCGAGAAAGATGAACTTGTCCAGATCATACATGACACCCGATTCACCTAGAATGGCGCTAGCGAGTATGCCGCCCGGCGTGCTGCCGACGGTCAAACCATCGGACTTGGTAAATACATGATTGGCGGCTTTGCGCCCGCCGCCGCCGTCCATAAATTCGACCAGAATTGTCGGCTGTCCGGGAATGTGCTTCTTCAGGTACGGGAGCAACGCCCTAACCCGCATCTCGCCAATTCCTCCCGGAGTGCTGCCGCGAACAAGACTAATGGTCTTTCCCTGATAGTAGGGAGCCTGCCCGAAAACTCTCCCTCCAGGCACCAGCAAGAAGATCGAGGCTAATAGTGCGGCAATCTTTACCGAAGAATTCCATTCGATGTGAAACTTCATTGTCTACCTCAACTACCATGCGCAAAGGCTGTCTCGAATATATAAAGAAGGTCGGATGGGGACAAGAAGAAACTGCGACAGGTTTTTCAACGCGGCTTGCGGAAGTGATTCGTGCCTCGAAAAAACAATGCTGGGTCTAAGGCCAGATCTGCCGGGGGGGGATTGCTGATATTTTCTCTCTCTTGACGATCCGCTTCGAATTCCAATATTTGTACTGCGACGAATCGAAGCACAGTCTCAATTTAGAAAGGAGTGGAAATAGGCGTGGCTGCAACAATGCTCGAAATGACGGAAAAGGCGGCCGGGGCGGCGCAGGCGTGCGAGCTAGCAACGCTATGACGGCGACGGTTGTCGAGACTGTCGAAGCATGATCGGCGTTTTTCAGCAAAATCGGATTGTTCTGTTGACCCCGGCGACGGGTTGCAGTTCATCAAAAGAAGTTCAGAGGAGGAGAAGTCTGTCCACATGATCACCAAGATTGTCATAGAACGAAAAGAAATTTTTGCTGACGGACACGAGTTCCCGGTCACCGGAGCTTACGAGAAACTCGTCGGTAAAGTCCGTGGGGAAGTGGATCCCAAAAATCCTCTCAATAAAATCATTGTCAATCTGGACAAGGCGCCGACAAATTCTCGCCGCCGCGTTGAGTATGGGACCGACCTCTACATTCTCAAGCCGATGGATATGGAGCGAGGCAACAAGAAGATCTTCTTTGATCCTCCCAATCGCGGCGGAAAGCACATTCTGGCGCTGCTCAACGATGCGCCGTCAAACAATGACCCAACCACCCTCAAAGATGCCGGCAACGGCTTTCTCATGCGCCAGGGTTACACCGTCGTTTGGGGAGGATGGCATGGAGGCCTGAGCGGGAAAAATTTCGTTGTCATGGACGTTCCCGTGGCAACGAACAAAGGAAAAGAAATTGTCGGCGTGGTGCGCACCGAGATCGTTGCCGACGAAGCGGGAGTTTTTTCCATGCCGCTTAGCGCCGATCCGCGAGTCGCCAGCTACGAGGCCGCAAGCACGGACAAATCGGCGGCGTCATTAACCGTCCGGGAGAAATCGTACGACGCTCGGATTCCGATTCCGAGCTCAGATTGGGAATTTGCTACCTGCGAAAAAGATGGCACCGGAAAAAACCTAATCCGTCCGAGCACGACGGATCTATACCTCCGTTCAGGGTTCAAACCCAATCACATTTACGAGTTCATATATCCGGCCAAGAATCCGCTGGTCTTAGGCCTGGGATTCGCGGCTGTTCGGGACACCGTCTCCTTTCTCCGCTACGAAAGGAAAGACCAAGCGGGGAACCAAAACCCCTTGGCTTTCGGTAAGAACGAGACCAGCATCCGCAGAACCTACGCCTGGGGCCGCTCCGTGAGTGCTCGGTTCATTAGAGATTTTGTCTATCACGGCGCCAACGAAGACGAATCCCACCGCCAGGTTTTCGATGCGGTCTGCCCTTATGTGGCCGGAGGAGGAAGAATGTTTCTCAACTACGAGTTCGCCCGGCCGGTGACATCCTCGCAGCAGCACAACGACCAGCCGGACCCGGAACTCTTTCCCTTTGCCTACAATGTGCTGAGAGACCCTCAGACAGGAAAAAAAGACGGTATCATGAAGCGCCCCAAAACTGATCCGTACGTCATGCATGTTCAGACCTCGACAGAGTACCGGCAAAAACGCGGCGGACTCGCGCACACTGATGGAAAAGGCAAGGATGTCGCCGTTCCGGAAAGAGTACGAATCTATTTGATATCAAGTGCACCGCACCGGTTTGCTCCCGGCTTCATACCCAAAAGATATAATTCCCAGAACCTGACGAACCCCTTGCTCCATGGTCAGGTCCTGCGGGCACTCATGGTGGCGATGGATCAGTGGGTGTGCAATGGAACGCCGCCGCCACCAAGTCAGATTCCCCGCGTAAAAGACCACACCTTAGTTCCCTCCGACCAAAAGAGCACCGGCTTCCCCAATATTCCGGGCGTGCGTTATACGTCCCTCTATAACCGCCAGCTTTTCTTAGACTACGGGCCGAACCTACTGCGCGGAAAGATCGAAGTTCATCCTCCCGAGCAGATCAAGAACGGGAATACAAGATCTTGATAACCAAGGTAGACGCCGATGGAAACGACCTCGCGGGCATACGCTTGCCTGCGATTCGCGTCCCCCTGGCTACTTACACCGGCTGGAATCTTTGGATCGAGGGATTAGCGGAAGACGAACTTTGCGGACTGTTCGGCTCCTATATTCCCTTCGCCGGAACAAAGGAAGAAAGAACCAAAGTCGGCGATCCCCGCGCTTCAATCGAAGAGCGATACAAAGATCACGCGGACTATGTCCAAAAGGTAAGCCACGCCGCGCGCGCTCTCGTCGACGAGAGATTTCTGTTGCCCGAAGACGCCGAGCGAATTATTGAAGAGGCGAAGACCAACCAGATTTTTGCGCCTAACTGAGTTGGAATCGATTTGTTTGACCCAACCTACATTCGTTCGTAGAAAACCGGACCTGGATGGGAAAAGAGCAGGTAAATTTTGTCGCGCCAAAAAGGAGACGCTAAGATGCAACGTCCTGGCAAGCATGCGCTTCTAGTTCTATGCGGTCTGATGTTTTCCGGTGGATATCTGCTGGACACGACGCGAGCGATCGCCGCAGCGCAGGAATCAGAGACGCGCCTGATCGACGGCGCAAAGAAGGAAGGGAAGCTCGCTTTTTGGATCAACGGCTGGAACGCCAACGAGCTGGAGCAAATATTTGCTAAATTCCGGCAAAGATACCCCTTTGTTACCGTTGAGTACTGGCGCGCCTCCGAGGACACACAGCTCCATCAAAAGATGATGTCGGAAGCGCGAGCGGGAATTCGAAACGTCGATATCGCATCGAGCGAGATCAACCTTATAGCAGAGCTGAAGAAGGCGGGAGTGGTAAAAAAGTACCATTGGCCCAATACCTCGGCTTGGTCTCCACAGCATAAAGATCCGGAAGGATATTGGGTTGCCAGCAACATCAACGGCATCGTGGTTGTTTACAACACAAATTTGGTTTCTGCCGCTGACGCTCCGAAAAAATGGGAGGACCTGCTCGATCCGAAATGGAAAGGCACCATATCGATGGACCGGGATGCCGCTGAGTGGGTGCTCATGCTGTGGGCTGCCTGGGGGAAAGAGAAGGCTTTGAACTATCTCAAGGCACTCGCGAAGAACAACCTCGTCTTTGGAGCCGGGCAAACCGCCCGGCTTGAAATGCTCGGCGCCGGGGCATTCAAGATTGATTTGCGGCTGAATCTCGTTCGCGTTCTCCAATACCAGAAGAAAGGAGCACCCGTAGAATGGGTGAGGACCGATCCTGTTTTGGCAAAAGCCACTCCAATGTTGATTGCGGAGCGCGCACCTCATCCCAACGCTGCCCAGCTGTTTGCCAACTGGTTTACTTCCTTGGAAGGGCAACAAACGTTCACCGATGTCACAGGCAGGCTCGTTCCCGACAGCCGGGTTAAAGGCCCAACGGCGGAGGCCGTAAGAGGGCAGAAAGTCGCAGTTCCGCCGCCCGAGATCGCGATGTATGGCAGTGAGGCCGAAACTATTTGGCGGGATTTATTCTTGAAATAGCTTGATGCGCCGGGCATTCGCCGCGCCACGATTCGCCTGCCAAGGATGACAGCCATGTAGATTTATTTTGTTAATTCTCCAGCGTTATTTTCAGGCGATTGCGATCTCCTCCGTCTTGCCGTGGTCTTACCAAATTCGCATCGGCGCTGGGGTTGTACGCGATTCTAATGGCTCGGAAAAAACCTCATTCCGATACGCTGATTTTGATCTGTGTCACAGTGTTGGTGCTCTATCTCGTGCTGACGCCGCTTGGCATGCTCCTCTGGAACAGTTTGAAAACCACACCGCCGGGTGTTCCCGGTGCTTTGACTTTGGCAAACTTTACCAAAGCCTACTCGGATCCCACGCTTTACCCGCTCTTGGTAAATAGTTTGTTGTTCGCCGCCGGGAGCACGGTCTTTGCTTTCTTCACGGCCTTTACCATGGCCTGGGTGGTCGAGCGCACCAACGCGCCTCTGCGCGATCTCGCCTACGCAATAGCCATCGTTGCAACTATTATCCCGGGCATGATCGCCTCGATTGCTTGGATCATGCTGCTCCATCCTCGCATAGGACTCATTAACCTGGCTCTGATCAAAAGCTTTGGCCTCAGCGAAGCGCCCCTCAACATCCATTCCATGTACGGCATGATATTTGTGGGAGGGTTGCGTCACGGGCCGGTGATGTTTCTGTTGCTGGCCGGGTCCCTGCGTTCCATGGATCCTTCCCTCGAAGAATCCTCAGCAACCTGTGGGTCAGGCAATGCCTCGACGATGCTGCGCATTACTTTTCCTCTTATGTTACCCGCTTCGGCCGCAGCGATGATTTACAGTTTTATCAATGCCGTGGAGGCCTTCGAGATTCCGGCTTTGATCGGAATGCCGGTAAAAATCTATGTCTTCGCCACCCAGATCTACCTGGCCATGCACCAGTCTCCTCCGGACTACGGGGTCTCAGCTGCGCTCGGCACGACAGTGCTGGCGATCACTGCGGTGGGGACGTTGTCCTATCTCCGCATCCTCAGGAAAAGCGAAAGATATGTCACCGTCACAGGCAAGGGGTACCGACCTCGGCCGATTGACCTGGGCAAGTGGAAATATCTGGCAACCGTCTTTCTCTTCAGCTTTTTGTTGCTCGATGTCATCTTACCCATGCTGGCTTTGATATGGGCTTCACTGCTGCCGTTTTATCAGGTGCCGTCTTTAAAGGCCTTTCAAACCGTCTCTCTCAGTAGCTACTTTTCAGCGTGGCAGTATCCCGGGGTTTTAAACGCTGTGAAGAACAGCCTCTTCCTGGCTGTTCTCGGCGGAGTTATCACCATGTTGCTTGCCGCGGTGATTTCCTGGATCGTCGTGCGTTCGCGAGTTCCGGGTCGAAAGATTTTGGACTTCCTCGCTTTTGCTCCGCTGGCAACTCCAGGCATCGTCTTGGGAATGGCGTTGGTGTTCCTTTACCTGAGCCTACCACTTCCCATCTATGGGACTTTATGGATTCTGCTCATTGCTTTTGTGACAAAGCATTTGCCCTGGGCCACAAGAAACACCAATGCGGGTCTACTGCAAATCCATAAGGAGTTGGAAGAAGCATCGGAAGCAAGCGGCGCTTCCTGGTTGCAAACCTTCAGGCGCGTGCTTGTGCCGCTCCTTGTACCTGCTTTTGCCGCGGGTTTTCTATACATTTTTTCGCATATCATTAGGGATATTTCGCTGGCCATTCTGCTTTACTCGCCGAAAAGCAATTTGCTGGCGGTGGTCATATGGGAGCTCTGGCAGGCCGGCACCATAGCGCAAGTCGGAGCCATGTCTGTCATGCTGGTTCTACTCCTTGGCCTGTTCACCTTTGTCGGCAGAAAATATCTCACGCGCATTGCTATTTCTTAACAACAAGCCCCCCTTTTTTTGGCAACCTCTGAACCCTTCGTAGTTGAATCGACGGGATCGCGGCAGCTTCTTACTAGGAGATAATGCGGCGATGACCCGTTCAGTCATTCGCCGCTTCGGCATTGCTACGGATCCAGTCTTTCAACGATTTTTCTTCTTCATCTTTGTGCGCGTGGTGCATTTTTGCGTGAAGCCATCCCAGCTCCACGACCTCCTCTAAGGCGCCCGAGATCACAACCGTGCAGCCTTGGTCACTCGGATATTTTCTGCAATCGACTTTGAACCGATTCGCCATAAGATTTTTCTCCTTCCCGGCGATTATTATGGACGCGAGAATTTTGAACCGGTGAAAACATATCACCAATCTATCTATCGGTATACCAGTCGGTAAAGCTACGCGTAATTCCGGCGACATGCGAGTGAACGGTAACGTCGAAGTCATAAACCTCAGCCTTTACGCCGACACACCATTCTTCACGCTCGTTGGCTGAGAAATGGAGACCAAATATCCAACTTTAAGCCGTGTCCCAATGTTGTGGCATTGATCCCTATAGTTTAGTGTGAAATTGAAGCTCACTAGATTCCGGTTCGTGCTTATTCATTAGCGAGGAGGGTGTGCGATGAAAGCCAGAATTTCTTTCATTCTGACAATTTTATTTACTCCATGCCTTGCGGCTTCGATAGTTCATGCCGCCATGCAGGACGACGTTGATCGAGCGGTGTCGATCATCGAACGCTTCGAGGAGATACCCGAGAAAGCAATTCCTCCGACGGTTCTGCGCGACGCCAAAGGTTTAGCAATTCTCACCATCACCAAAGCCGGATTCATCGTGAGCGGCAGGGGCGGGACCGGAGTTGTCGTCGCGCGCACCGAAAAAGGATGGAGCGGCCCCTCAGCGATCGGTACGGGAGGGATAGGAGTCGGCTTCCAAGCCGGAGTACAGGTCTCTGAGTACGTGATCATTCTCAATACCCAAGAGGCGGTCAACGCGTTCTCCAAAGGCAGCAATGTCACTCTCGGAGGTAACTTAAGCGCGGCAATCGGTCCCATCGGGCGTTCCGCCGAGGCCGGCGTGACGCCGCAGGCGGCAATCTATACTTACAGCCGCAGCCAAGGAATTTTTGCCGGTATTTCGTTGGAAGGCACGGTGATCGCGACGCGGTATGAGGCGAACGAGGAGTATTACGGCAAGCCGGTCTTCCCGGCTGATATCCTCGCGGGCGATGTAAAACCGCCGGCCGGCGCGCAGAAGTTACTTGAAGTTTTGGCGAAATATTGAGGGCTAAACTGCGGGGGTCCACATTTACGCCTCTTGAGCTCGCGCATCGCGGCAATTTCATGAGAGCTTTTTGGGGTCGCGGGAGGGTTCGCTATACACCGACCAAAGTGCTATTGTTAAAGATCCTTTAGAGCTTGTTCGACGTATTTATTGGGCCTCCGAGCTTTAAACGAGCCGGAGGCTTTTGTTTCGATAGGGAGGTCGTCATGGCGGAAAACATCGGTATTAGTTTGCGAGATGGCACCTTGGTGCGACATAAGAAGAAGGGCTATGAAGGCAAGATCGAGGGCACGACGGCGATAAAAGCCTGCTTCACGAGAGACGGAGCTTTACTGGAGATGCCCGTCACCAAAGAGGCTTTTCAATATCGGGTGGTAGTCAGTGGCGAGTCGATGCGCCATATCGCTCCCTTCGACGATTTAGAAATTCTCGACGCGGCGGCCGAAATCCTCTGTGTTCGTTGTCATAAAACATTTCACACCAAGCCCGGTCTGACGGGCAAAGCCTGCGGGCGTTGCGCGTGCGGCGGCTGGATTTGCCCGGTCTGCATGGGATGCCAATCGGAGGACGCTGCCGAAAATAAAGCGACCTCCTGCGTAAGTCAGCGCAAACGGTTCTTAAAAAAACTCGCCAAGGAAAAGAAATAGTTTACTTAGGGACGGCCAAAAATCGAAACTGGTCCAATGAAAAATGGTGTCAGACCCGCCGCAGCTGATTAGCTTCATTATGGCGTCGGCAACGCAAGTGCGGCAAATCTGACACCCATTCCACGATTCCCTGCACATTGTCGTTTCTCAAGACGCATCGCCGTTAACGACCCCGCCGCCTCGTCTCCAACATCGCTATTATCCGCCTCACCGTGAGGCCGCATGCCGGCATAGGCATCGCCCGCAGTCATAGTAACGAACGCGAGCATCGCTGTTACGCTCATTCCTACGATCTTAAAACACCCGTGTCCGCTCATTTGTGAAACGAAAAAATTGATTTCTGATTGGATCGTGCGCGCAAACGTCTTGGGAAATCTTCAGAGACTCGGTATCTTTGAAGAAAATATAGGGGAATTTTTCACATGCAGCCGTCTGCGGGGTTTTAAGGTGTATGGCGCAACAAAAGCTACTCGTACCGCGTCCTTTCGAGGTGATCATGCAGCGCCACGAACGGGAAATCATGCGCTATCTGCTGCGGGTATCAGGCGATCACGAGGATGCGGCGGACTTATTACAGGAAACCTGGTTGCGCGCGTACCGCGCCTATCCCCGACTTGAGCCTCAAAGCGAGGTGAGGCCGTGGTTGTATGCGATCGCCACCAATCTGTGTCGGAACCGATTCCGTGATCGCGCTCGCTGGGCGGCCGTGGTCGTACCCGATAGGGAAGAATTACCGGCAGCGGACATGATTGGGAAAAATCATCGATTCGATCATGAAAACGAAGGCTACGCCGCTGTCCATGTGCGCGAATTAATCTCTGATCTCCCAACAAGACAGCGCGAGGCGCTGCATTTGCGTTATTTCGCCGGCCTCGGTTACGGCGAAATAGCCACGGCGATGGATTGTACCGAGGATAACGCGCGAGCCAACGTTTCGCAGGCTGTGAAAAAAATTAAGGCAAAATGGTGAAACTCATGAAAGTCGAAACTCTTTTGGGTTCAATCGGCAACGAAGTCGGCAACGAAGCAGTCGAGGAATTGCTGCGCCGGACTCGGGGCCGTATCGATAAGGCGTTGAAGCGCATTCGGCGGCCGCAGGCTGCCGTGGGCATCGTGAAATCGCCATTGGGCGATTTGCTGGTGGCAATGAGCGCCGGCGGCGTTTTGCTCAATTGTTATTTGCAGGGCGCCAGTGATCTCAAGGGTACGATTCAGAAGCTGCGATTGGCATTCGATCCTGTCGAGGATCAACGGACCGTCAGAGAAGTCGGCGCGGAGATTCGTCGCTATCTCGCCGGCGACGCAAAGGCGTTGCGCCAGAAAGTCGACCTGAGTCTTGTAGGAACTCCTTTTCAAAAGAAGGTTCTAGACAAACTGCAGAGTGTGCCTCGTGGCGCGCTGATCAGTTATCAGGCATTGGGCGCGGCCTTGCAAGCCGCAAACAGCGCAAGAGCCGTCGGCAATGCATTGCACGATAATCCGATACCGATCTATGTTCCATGCCACCGCGTGATTTCCTCGGACGGACGGATCGGCGGATACGCGGGCGGCGCCGCGCGCAAATTGCAACTGCTTCGGAGCGAGGGTTTCGAGCTGAATAGCGCGCAGGCTAGGATTCCCGATAGCGTAGTATGGGGTCACAAGGGGAGCAAGATTTACTGTCGAAGAGACTGCCGGACCGCGGCCCATGTAGACCGCGCACAGATCCTCTTTTTCGCCGATCCGCGACAGGCAGAGCGAGCAGGCATGCGCCCGTGCAAAATCTGCCGGCCTGGGTAGGAAATCGTTGTTGAAACCGCGAGACACGTTCAGAAGGGCTCGTTCAAAGAACGATCGCGGAGATGAGATCGAGTTGAATCTTCATTTCAAGTCTCCTTACGATTGGCAGACCATCATTCGGTTCTACCAATCTCATCCGATCCCGGGAGTTGAACGGGTCGTGGAAGATTCCTTTGAGCGAATTTTTCGCATTAATAGCACGATCGGCTTTCTCCGGGTTCAAGCGCTGGCCGGCGAGCCACTGAAACTCCGGATTGTGACTGGAAACCGAAGGATTCTTTGCGAAGTTGAAAGTCGTGTCCGGAAAATGTTCGATTTAGATTCCGATCCCGTGCTGATTGCACGTTGCTTTGCTCGGGTTCCGGTTCTCAAAAAACTCAGCGATCGCTTTCCGGGCCTGAGACTTCCCCGGGGATGGGATCCCTTTGAAACGGCGATCTGTTCGATCTTGGGCCAACTCGTTTCGGCTGAACATCGGTCAAATCTTGTCAGTCAGCTCGTGCGCGGCTACGGCGATGAGATTGTTCACCCTGTATCGGGAGAACCGACGCGCCTATTTCCTCGACCTGAAGTCCTGGCGAAGGCCGAGCTAAGCGAAGTCAAGACAACCGTCGGTCGCAGAGAGGCGATTCGACAATTCAGCCGTCGCGTGCTGAGTGGAGCTATTTCCCTTTCGGATACTCAAGATCCGGTGGCGTTTCGGAAAGCGCTGCTCGAGACCAAGGGCCTCGGCCCGTGGTCGGCCGAATACATAAGCCTAAGAGCCCTCGGTGACACTGATGCGTTTCCTAAAACCGATTTGATTCTTAAGCGGGCACTCGAGCTTCACCCCGATCTTGATTTGGCAGCTGTAAAACCGTGGAGATCCTATGCGGCGATTTACCTATGGAAGGAATTCGCGCAATCACTTTCCAAGAGAAAAAAGGAGATATGAATATGACTCTCTTCTACAAGAAGATCAAATCGCCCGTCGGCGAACTCAAATTGGTCGCAAGCTCCAAGGCTCTTGTTGCAGTCCTCTGGGAGCCGGAACGTCGAAATCGAGTGAAGCTCGACACGCTGAAGCTCGCTCCTGAACAGCCAATCCTGCTCGAGACAGAGCGACAGCTCTCGGAGTATTTCGCCGGCAAACGAACTCACTTCGATCTTCCGCTCGAGCCGGACGGGAGCGAATTCCAGAAGAAGGTTTGGCAGGCCTTGAGCCAAATCCCATTTGGACGGACCCAAAGTTACCTGAAGTTGGCCAAGGCCGTCGGCTCACCCATGGCATCTCGGGCTGTCGGAGCCGCCAATGCCAAAAATCCGCTATCGATTATCGTGCCTTGTCATCGTGTGGTCGGTACAAACGGATCGCTGACCGGGTTTGCCGGCGGCCTTCATGCGAAGGCGATGCTGTTAGCTTTCGAAGCAAGAGCTGCAGCAACGATGAACAGAGAAATCGCCCATGAGAATCCCGGAGCTATTTCGCGAACTTGAAATCGACTGGCAACAACACGGAGTCAGCACCAGCACAGGCAGAGTTGGACTTTTCGTTTAGCTACAGGTAAAAATTGAGTTTAGTTGGCGGTAGAATGGGTCAACAGTGATCTCTCTTTTCGCTCCCTCGGTCCGCGTGAGAGTTTTCTCAAAGACCTAACTGATCAAGAAGATCTTAATAATTCCCGCCGGTCGATGAAGGATGTTGTGCATCCCTTCATGGTTTTGAAGGATGTAAGGGTCCGTTTCATAGACCTATCTGATGAAGTCGGACGAACACTTTTTTAAAGGAGTCTAGATGAGCCTACCGCAATCACAACAGAAAGTTCGCCGGGTTCGCCAGAAACCGCGCCTGGCTGAGGTCATCCGGGTGGAGCGCCTCAGTCCCCATATGGTCCGGGTGGTTTTCGCCGGAGAAGAACTGGAGGGCTTTACAACGCGAGGCCCAGCGGAGCACCTGAAGGTCAACTTTCCTCCTCCCGGCGAGTCGACGTTGGTGCTCCCGGAATGGGGGCCGGAGGGGCCGATCCTTGTGGCAGGTCAGCAGCGACCATTGAATCGCACCTACACGCCGCGTCGATGGAATCCCGAAGCGCGAGAACTAAGCGTGGACTTCCTGCTCCACGGCGAAGGCCCCGGCTCCACTTGGGCGCAACAGGCCCGGCCGGGACACGTGGTGGCGGTGTCTCACCAGCCGGGAGGCGCTTACAAAGTGGACGCGGAAGCGGACTGGTACCTGATAGGCGGCGATGAAGCGGCGCTGCCAGCGGTGGGGACGCTCCTCAAGGCGCTGCCGAGATCCTGCATGGCCTACGTCTTCGCGGAGGTGGCGGATGCGAACGAGGAGCTGAAACTGGAGTCCTCGACGCGGTTTCAGGTGAAGTGGCTGCACCACGGCGGGGCGGCCGGACAGGTCGGACGTAAGCTGCAACAGGCGGTGAGAGAGTTTCCATTTCCAGAGGGCAGCGGCCGAGTCTGGATCGGTTGCGAAGCCGGTGTCATGCGGGAGATCCGCCGCCACCTTTTGAGTGAGCGGAGGATGGACCGGGCTCACGCCCATACCCAAGGCTACTGGAAGTGTGGCGCCATGAACCACCCCGACAACGACCGCGGTCAGGACGTAGAATAGACGCATCTTGCCAGTGCCGTTTATCGATACTTTTACGTTGCCTCACTTTCTATTTCTCTTTGTGCTTTCTCTCTGAACTGTTGCACGTAATTCCTAATAGATTTTTGTGATCGCCGCGGGCTTGGTATGAGATCAGCCAACCTAAGCTGGGCGCCAGAGGTGGGCGTTGCATGTTACGCCGGGGAACTTGGTGTTCTGGTGGTTCTCGGTTGCTCTCTTGACGGATGTGCAAGAGGGAAAAACATGTGCTATCGAATCTGATGCGAAAGGTGGCCTAGGCGCTCTACGCGAATCAGCAATATTCGAGCGCTAGCGAAGCCTAACTCGATGTCATCTTTCAAACTTGCCGGGTGGTTTGCCGGCGCAGCTGAGAAGAAATCCATGGCAAATTTTTCCGGTCACTGGTTTACGACGTTCGGTCCCATGGAATTGACCCAGGATGGGAACCGAGTTCAAGGATTTTATACGTTCCAACAGAATAGCTGCCCGATCGAAGGATCGGTTCGTGACGGCCGTCTCCTATTCACCTACCAAGAGCCCACGGTGGAGGGAGAAGGCTGGTTTGAGCTCGTGCGACACAGCAAATTCTCTGGCCAGTGGCGGCCGAAAGGCGCTCCCACTTGGTCGTCGTGGAATGGCGAACGCGAATTCGAAGGGATTTGGGATAGCTCCTATGGGCTCATGCGGCTGGTGCAAGAACCGGATCGCGTGCTCGGATTCTACGAGGGTGTGGGGCCGGCTACTGTAGAAGGCCGGCTGGAAAACAATCGCCTCACCTTTCACTATCACGAATCGCGCGCGCAAGGGGAAGGATTCTTCGAGCTCGCGCCGGATGCGACCAGTTTTCAGGGTGAATGGCGCGCAGACGGCACAGAGCAGTGGGCCCCTTGGCGGGGCCGGCGCCTTGCGCCGGTGCCCGGTTTACTCTGGCTCGTTGTTATCGAAGCGCATTGGCAACGTTCGTACTTCGAGAAGGAATATGCTTTCGGCCACATGCTGCGCGAGTTTTTCACGCGTTTGCCGCAATTGAACATTCGGCAGCGATTTTTCGAAGATGAAGCCGGCCTGGAGCGCTGGTGCCGGGAGCTGATGTATTTGCCCGAGCCGGTGGCAGTTGTCTTTGCCAGCCACGGGACTCAGGACGGACTCTCGGTTCAGGGCAAGCCGCTCAGTACCGACCGACTGGTAGAGAGCCTGCGTTATGCCGACAATATCCTCCTTTTGCATTTCTCTTCCTGCCTCATGTTGCAAGACGGCAAGGCTGGCGAGCTGGCGCGCGCGTTACAAGAGGCGGTTCGGTTTCCTATCTCGGGCTATGATCGCAGCGTCGACTGGGCGGCAAGTGCGTTGATTGAGTTTCACTATCTCGACATGGTCCTGGGTCGAGGCCTTTCGCCTGCCGACGCTGCTCAGCAAGTTCTGCGCTTGGTCGGCTATGCCGGCGATGAAAACCTGCCCGGTTCGCCATATCCGGCCGCGGGCTTTCGCATTTTCATTCCGAAGCCGGGGTAAGATTTGTCGCGAAATAAGGTTCCCGCAATAGCCGAACGCGAGTCGTGTCAGATCTATGCAGGCTGTTGAAAGGTTCGGAATGCTTCGAGAGGCTCAGCATGAACGGAAAATCGTCAATGATATCAAAACTCCCCGGTTCGTCCTGAGCTCGTCGAAGGACTCCTGGAGAGTTTTTCAACAGCCTGTACGATAAATGATTCTGGCGCACACTGAGTTGGTTGTTAGCTTGGTATGGACGTAATTGCCCATGGGCTGTGGGGCGGCGCGCCGTTCTTTTCCCAGGGCCGCAAAAAGTTTTTTGCCGGGTTTCTGATCGGTATGGCTCCGGATCTATTATCGTTCGGCGTTTTTCATGTCATGCATCCGGAATGGATCACTCTCCGATTAGCCGGGAAAATTTCCGGGCCGCCGGCGCTGACGATACTTCCGCCGTACGTCTTCCACGCCTACAACCTTACCCATAGTCTCTTCGTCTGGGCCGTTGCTTTCATTTTGCTTTGGCGGCTGACAAAGAATCCGCCATGGCTTTTGGGTGCGTGGCTCTTGCATATTCTCTGCGATATCCCGACGCACGCGGCGAGTTATTTCCCAACACCTTTCCTTTGGCCGTTTCCTACGCCATTCGTGAACGGCATTCCTTGGTCTACGCCGTGGTTTATGATCGCCAATTACGCCAGCATGTTCATCGTCTATTCCATTATGTTTCTCTATCTTCGCAAAAGACGTACGATTCAGTAGACTCATTCGCGCCCCGCAACGATTCGCCCAAACTGTCAGCCATTATTCCGCGCCAAGCTTTTCCGATAGCGGGCCGTGCCCATGTGACCCACGCCGATCGTGAGGAGTCCAAGCACCGCATGAATCACTTGGATGACCCAGTGAAATTCACCGGCCATGAGCGATGACTGGTATAAGCCGACCGCAATCATGACCGTGCCAACGATCAGAGCGCACGCGGCAATAATCCAGCTGCCGCCTTTGCCGAAAAACTGCCCGATCCCGATAACCCAAAGCGCGCCGACTGCCAAGAGACCGAGCAGCATATGCAATGAAATTAAATTCACCGCGCTGCCGATCCAGAGGAGCAACCCGAGAATTAAAGCGAGCAATCCAGCCAGAGTCAAAACAATGGACGCAGTACGAATAACCATAGCGGCAAAGGTATAAACTACTGATCGGGCTCTTACAATCGCCGTGGCGCTTCACAGGGCGATGCCACACTCACCACGATGGACGAGCGTCGCGCTACTTTTTAGGCGGGCGAAGGAAGATGCTTAAAACGGCGGAGGCGAACACAGGCCGATGAAGATGCTAAAGGAAAGAAGATAGCTCTTGGTGGCGTCGAAGAGAAAACCGAAAAAAAGGCGGTCCGCCGGCGCTGAAGGCGTGGGTAAGTAATGAGCCCATGCCGCGGATCTTTCCGAGCGAGATGCGTCCAAAGTAGTTGGCCCAGATCATTTCCGCCAGGATGGAGGTTCCGCCCATGCCAATGCCGTAGAGAAAAAAGCCAGCGTAAAGGGGAAACACTCCTGAGGCTCTCGAAGGATGAACGGTGGGTTTTTCAGCAGAATCGAATTTGATACAAATTGCGGGCGCAAACGTGTGAGGGGGCCGGAAGCAGAGCTGATGGAAGAGTTGCCGCGTTGGCGCGGGGCGATTGATCGCATGAGTCTCTTGCCGTCAGCCTGCGCGCAAAAAAGAACAAGTAACTATCAACTAAAACTCAGCCCTTTTCTTAATTCCAAATTTTCGTTAACCCTAGCTAATGGCAAAAAAATTCAGTGCTCAACTACGACGTCGCGCAGAACGAATTTGGCGAGCGATCGACGGGCATCCATTCCTCCGCGAGCTGCATGGTGGAACATTGCCGTTAGATCGTTTCACCTATTTCATCCTGCAAGATTATGTGTACCTGCTCGACTTCGCTCAAGTGCTCTGCCAGGGCGGTGCCAAGTCGCCGGATCTCGAAACGCTGGAATTGTTCGCCCGTCACGCAATCGGCGCGGTCGAAGTGGAGCGTAGTTTTCACGCGAGCTTCGGAAAGAGTCTCGGCTTGTCGCGCAAGCAGTTGGATGCGGTGCCAAAGGGTCCGATCACGCAGGCGTACCTCGGCCATCTACAGTCGGTGGCGCGAAGCGGCACGCTTGGCGAGATCGTTGCAGCGGTTCTTCCTTGTTATTGGATCTATGGCGAGGTCGGTCGGCGACTCTACAGAAATCGCCCCCGAAAACCGAAGATTTATCGGCAGTGGATCGAGACCTATGCGTCCGAAGCGTTTTGGCAGCCTGTGCGTGAGCAAATGCAGTTGATGGATAGACTGGGAGCGGCGGCGAATAGCGGCGAAAAGAAGCTCATGACCGCGCATTTCGTCCTGAGCAGCCGATACGAATTCATGTTCTGGGAGCAAGCTTACCGGTTAGAGAGTTGGCCGGTGTGAGAATTTTGTTGCAGGCGTTCCAAGCGTTCAAATAGTTCCAGCCGTTTGGATTTCAAAGATATGATTTCGATTTCTTCTTCGTCGCAAGTTGAATTGCCCGTGCCGTCTTTCGAAGTTGATTGGACATTAAGCGACAGGCGGTTCTCGAGATACCGGCGAAGGGGACATTTTTGCCGGCAAAAAATGCGACTTCGTCGAATAAAAAAACGGGGAGGAGATTACTCTCCTCCCCGTACTGATTTCCACTATTTTCTATAGCGGCCTTACGCTATGTCTAAGTTGTGGCCGACTTCGTCGTCAGCGCACATTACAAATAGATCGACCACCTCACCCGTGGTCGGATCAATAATGCTTCCACGGTAACAGTAATCCACTGACACTATTTGGAAAGGTTCAGCGGGATTTCCTTGTCGAGCCCACTGATCCGTCGGGAACGCTTCATTGACCGTGTTGTTTTCGGGGTTCATGGGGCCCGAAAAATCGTCACCTGCAAGGACTTTGGCAGGATTGGCTAAGAGAATTCCTGCGAAAAATAGGCCTTTCAATTTAGAATGTAGCCTCATGATTTTACCCTCCTTCCCTATCTAGAAAAGGTCGCAAATGCAGTGCCATGGTAGTCACTGATTTTTCGTCGTTTTCTCGCGCGGAAAATTCGCTTTTCCAAAGATCTGTAAGGAAATTTACGACTGTACTTTTTCCAATACAAAAACATTTTTATAAGATGCCGATTTTCCAAATTTCGAAATCGCATCTTATTCGACACAGTAAATTTGAACTTACATAGTCGCGATTGATTGAGGTACTGCCCGGTGCGCACGGTTTAGCGGCAAACAAAGGGAACGTGGCCGGACGTCATATCGGCTCAAGCGTTGTCCGGCGGAATTGGTGTGCATCAAGCTAATTTTTTTTTATTGTCGAAGCCCGAAGATTTTGCCGTACTCCGCAGTGAGCCGGTCTACCATCTCGGCGTGTTCCTGTTTCATGTAGATTACCTGTTTGCCCTGCGCATATTTATAAGCCGGTGTGCCCGGCACGAAGGCTGAAGTTTGACCGCCGAACTTCTGCAATATTTCCTGAGCCTGAGCCGTCGAGAGAAAAGCCGAAAATAGGTGTCCGGCGTTGGGGTGTGGAGATCCCTTAAGCACGCCGGCATTGTAAGCCGGCGAAATTATCGGTGTGACACTTTCGGCGTGAACAATCGGCGCACCTTGCAGCTTGGCCTGATGGGTGAAGCTATCCGTCATCGTTATAATGACTAGAACCTCGCCTAACTGCATGCGACTGTAAAGGTTGCCGAATTCTCCCAGAAGGGGCTCTTGCCGCGCCAAGAGTTTCACGAATTCGGTCGTCTTGTTTTCGCCCCATAGCGTTGCCAGCCGGGCCAAATGGTGCGTCGCGGTGCTCATACCCAATTTGCCGCCCTTCCACTTGGGGTCGAGCAGATCCTGCCAACTCTTGGGCACGTCCCGAGGAGGTACAAGCTGGTTGTTGTACGCCGGCATGACAAACTGATTAGCCAATATAACCGTGCCGCGATCGTACTGGATCGCCTGCGGGTCGACGCCGATCTTCGCGTAGTCGAATGATTTGTGCAGCTTCTTTAGCTACAGGGTCGCGTGCCCGCCGTCGTGAACCAGCATGACGTCCCATTCCTGCGGTTGCCCGGTGGCGGCAATCCCGACAATTTTCCCGACATCTCTTGTCATCGACCCGGAAGGGCTAAAATTCAGCTTGAGGTTCAGGCCGTATTGCTTATTGAATGCTTCACCCAATCTCTGGGCTCCTTGAGGAGTGAGAGTCGACGGAGCATAGAGCTCGATGACGCCCTCCTTCTTCGCGCCGGCAATGAGCTCGTCAATGAGCGCTCCATAGGCCGTGTGAACCAACCCGGCAACAAAAAACACAGCCGCTCCGCACGTCGTAGTGAATTTCCATTTGTTCACGTAAACACCCCCTCTGAACGATGGCGCTTACTGCACTGGTCGGCACTTTATTGCGCGCATCAGAGCTTGGCAAGATGATTTTACCGCAAAGGAGCGCGGCGATGACCGCAGTGACCGTTCATGCGTCGGATGCGCTCTAAACCTTCCTCGGTGCTTTGTTGAAATAGCAGCAGCCATCCGCTAATGGCTAGAAGGAGAGTGACTCCAGGAGGAGATACTATGCAAGTCGTTGATTCGGACGGACATCTACACGAGCCCTTCGATCTTTTCGAACGCCACATGGAAAAAGAATTCTATTCGATGCGCCCCCGTATCGTGGATCTGCGTGATGAGCCAAGAGATACGGGACGTTGGCTAGTCGAAGGGCGGCTCGTCCCTCGTCTGCCGTTCACAAGAGGTGTGGGCGGAGGAGGCTTTAGATATCAGACGCCGCGCCACCCCCAGATGAAAGCCAAAGATAATTCCCTCGATGATATCGAAGGCCGCCTGCAGGATATGGACGAGATGGAGATTGATTTTCAGATCGTTTATCCAACAGCGCTGGTTTGGGCTTTCGACGTGGAAAACAAGGAATTGGCCGCGGCCGTATGCCGCGCTTACAACAACTATGTCGCAGAGCAATGCGCGACAGCTCCCAAACGGTTAAGTGGAGTCGCTCTGGTGCCGATTCAGGATCCGCCCGCAGCGATCGCAGAGGCTCGGCGCGCGGTGAAAAAACTCGGTCTCAGCGGTGTCGTCATCCCGGGCATGGTGGGGAACAACCCGCTTCATGCTAAAGAATTCATTCCGTTCTTTGAGGCGATAAATGAGCTCGATGTTCCCATCGGATTTCACGCCGTCACCGGCATGCACTACACGCCCTGGGCGGACTGCTTCAGCGATTTTTTCTCCACACATGTAACGGCGATGCCCTTTTCGATGATGGTGGGCATGATGTCGCTGGTTCGTTCGGGCTTGTTAAAGACGTTGCCGCGTCTGCGCTGCGCGTTCCTGGAGATCGGCGCGAGTTGGCTGCCGTATTGGAATTGGTGGGTGGGAAAACATATTGAGCACGTCCTCGAGCCGCGCGCCGGCCGCAAAGAAAGCAGTTGGGGACGAGAGCCCTACGAATTGCCCGACACTGTTCATGAGCCGGGTGAAGATATTCTTGAAGGCAGGATTTTGAGCGGCTTCGAAGGCGATGAGAACCTGCGCTCGATTATCGACCAGCTCGGCAGCAAGGCGTTCATGTATGCCAGCGACTATCCCCACAGCGACATGGATTGGGGCCGCGTTCAGTCGATCAAAGGATCTGAAGCTCTGACCAACGCGGAGAAGGCTGCGCTGCTCGGTGAAAACGCTCGGCGCTTTTACAATCTGCAGATTTGAAGATCGGTGATTGAATTCCGCTCCCATGGTAGCGGGCAACAGAAGAGTGGGCAGAGAATTTAACCGTAATTGTCCTGAGCCCTTCGAGTAAGACTGTGTGAAAGGTCGAGAGGAGCCCTTCGACAAAGCTCAGAGCCCGTCCTGAGTCCATCGAAGGAGCGAACGGTTAAGTATTGATTTCTGTATTTTTCGCTTTTGTTCGTGGTGAGCCCAGTCGAACCATGAACGGAGTTTTTCACACAGTCTGACGCTCAGGATTAAACTCCGTCGAAGGGACGCAAAGGGCGCAAAAAAGAAAGTCGGACAAAGAAGGAGGACAAAGCAATGGGAAAAACGACCATGAATCCCGAAGGACTGCCCGTCCCGCGCGGCAGCTATTCGCTCGTCGCAGTTGCCCAACCTGGGCGCATGGTGTTTATCGCCGGCCAGACAGCCTCAGATCCTCAGGGTAACGTCGTTGGCATCGGCGATGTTCGCGCCCAAACGCGCTATGTGATCGAGAAAATTCAACGGGCCGTGGAAGCTGCCGGCGGCACGATCAACGATGTTGTCGCTATGAACGTATTCACCACCGACGTTCGTTATCATCGGGACATAAACGATACGCGGCGAGAACTCTTGGGCTCCAACTTTCCAACCAGCACCATGGTGCAGGTCGTCGCGTTGGCGCGACCCGAGTTGCTGCTGGAAATAAATGCGACGGCGGTGATCGGGTAATCCTTTCAGGACGATTTTTCGACCTGTCAAGTGTGCCCAGATGAGCGCATCTCTAAGCGCAGCGAGTCTCTGACAAGACTTCTGGGATTTGAGCTTGCTCGACGAGATCAAGAAGTCGGGTTTTGTAGACCAACTGCAAAAAAATTAACAATCCTGGTTGGCGCAGTAGGACACAGATGATTTCCCGCGGCCTGCTGCGCCAAACTCCGTCATTCCCGCATGCTTTTAGCGGGAATCCAGGCGAAACCTCTGAGTGCCCCGATAAAACAAATGGGGGGCGACAATGTCTCATTAATGTTCTTTCCTTCCTTCGCAGCTTTGCTGCTGAGTTCATTCGATAACGAATTTCTCGGACACCGCTTGATCGGTTTATTTCCAGTCCCTTTTGTGGGTAAAATGTCGGCAACTAATTGCAAATTTCCGCAGCAACGGAAGCGAGAGTGAGGTCACTGGCAGGTGATGGGTGAGTATATAAAGGAACATTTCGACTTTCCGCTAACCAAGAAGAGCGAGAATAAGCCGCTCAAAGGCGTGCGCGTGATCGATGCCGGCAATATGGTCGCAGCGCCGTTTGCGACGGTATTGCTCGCCGATTTTGGCGCGGACGTCATCAAGATCGAACATCCGAAATACGGCGATGGTCAACGAAAACTCGAGCCGATCATGGATGATATTCCGCTGTGGTGGAAATCCGTGTCGCGCAACAAACGCTGCATCACGCTGGACCTCGGTAAGCCGCAAGGCGCCGAAATTTTCAAGCAGCTCATTAAAGGCAAAGATGTCATCGTCGAGAATTACCGCCTGGGAACGTTCGAAAAATGGGGCATCGGGCCGGACGTCATTCGCAGCATCGATCCGCGCTTGATTCTCTTGCGTATCTCCGGTTTCGGCCAGACCGGGCCGTATAAAAATCGTGCAGGCTTTGGCCGGGTCGCCGAGGCGATGAGCGGGCTGACGAATCTGATCGGCGAACCGGACGGGCCGCCGATGTCGCCGGGCTATCCGCTCGGCGATTTGATCGCCGGCATTTTCGGCTCACTGTCGATCATGACGGCGCTTTATCATCGGGATCTTCGCGGCGGCGAAGGCCAAGTGATCGATCTCGCGCTCTTCGAAGCGGTCTTCCGCTTTTTGGATTTCGATCCGATCCAATACGATCAGATGAAAATCGTGCATAAACGCACCGGTAACCGCGTCGCTTACGTGGCGCCGAGCTCGATGTTCAAGACCAAGGACGGAAAATATCTCACCCTGGCGGCCAGCACGCAGAGTGTCTGGCTGCGTCTAGCGGAGGCCCTAGGACGCGAGGATCTCACGACCAATCCAAAGTTCATCGATAATTCCGCGCGGGTTGAGAATTCGGTCGAGGTCAACGGTATCGTCGGCGCATGGATCGAACAGCACACGCGCCAGGAAGTAATCGAGCACTTCGATAAGCACGAAGTCGCGTATTCTTCGGTGTTCGATATGGAAGATGTTTTCCGCGACGTGCAGTATCGCGCTCGCGAAGCGATGGTGCGGGTGCCCGATGCCGATCTCGGCGAGGCGATCGTGCAAAACGTCGTGCCGAAGTTTTCCGCCACGCCGGGCTCGGTCGATTTTCTCGGCCCCAAGATGGGCCATCACAATGAGGAGATCTATTGTGGCGAGCTCGGCTTATCAAAAGAACGGCTGGCGGAACTAAAAAAGACCGGCATTATTTAATTCCTTTTTCCATTCGCGGAATAACTAAAGAATGGAATCAAGTGACTAACGGCGGCACGGTAATCGCTTCCTGCACTCCGCCGACATGCAATATTGGAGTCAAGCCGCTCTTGCCCGTCTATCCCGAGGGCGCCGTCGATGTGGTGGTCGCTCCTTCTTCTACTACTACCACGACCACAACGGCCACGGTCTACGTATCGAGCACCGGAATTTCTTCTTCCCCGGCCGGCAACTGTGCCACCACGGCTGGGTGCGTGAGCCTTCTGGTTCCGATTGGCTCACCAAACAACACTGCGGGCACCGCTGTCGGATTGCCGGCAACGCCCAACTCCCTGGTCTTCGACCGCCAGGGGGCGAAGGCGTACATGGGCACAGACTTTTCATTTTTCGGCAGCCGGG
>Ga0137403_10002551_pt1 | contig 22253 bp, 19 predicted proteins | sample CZOMad2_1_16fung_FD_122057 | JGI IMG/M metagenome (GOLD analysis project Ga0137403, IMG submission 122057) | Vadose zone soil fungal communities from Angelo Coast Range Reserve, California, USA - CZOMad2_1_16fungal (Hybrid Assembly) | ecosystem: Environmental > Terrestrial > Soil > Vadose zone...
GATCGAGGTCGTGGCGAGATAGGCGCAAGTGATGCGGAACGGGCGAAACCTGCGAGAACATTCGATGCCCTCAAATCGCTGGGTCGTCTTGGCGCTTCTATTTGCGGTGCGCGTCTCAACCGGGATCCAGTATCAGGCGGTGGCGTCGCTTTCGCCGCAGCTGATGTCCGGCTTCGTGCTCAGCATCGCTGACATCGGCCTGTTGATCGGGCTTTACCACGCCCCCGGGACGATACTCGCGTTTCCGGGTGGCGCTATCGGCGCATGGCTTGGGGACAAACCCGTTGTGCTCATTGGACTGGCGCTTATGGCCATCGGCGAGATCGCCGCGGCGACCGCGCCGAGCTGGCCGATTCTGATGGGCGCGCGGATCGTGGCCGGAACCGGCGGCATTCTTCTCAACGTCATGATCATCAAGATGGTGGCGGATTGGTTCACCAGCAAAGAGACGGCGACGGCGATGGCGATCATCGGCAGTTCGGCACCAGCCGGGATTGCGCTGGCGCTTGCCACGATTCCTTGGATCGCCAGTTCCGGCGATCGAGTGCTGGCTTCCATTTCGGTAGTGGTTTACCTGGTTTTGGCGTTTGTAGCTTTGGCAGCGGCCTATAAGGCGCCCGACGAGGCAAGCGCCGTTGCTCAACGTCAGTCGCTTTGGCCGGAGCGGCGAGTCGTTGTGTGTCTCATAACCGCGGGCCTGATCTATGGGCTTTACAATGTCGGCCTGGTGACCATCCTTGCCTTTGGGCCGCTGATGCTCACCGAGCGCGGATGGTCCTTTGCCGCGGGAAGCTCGGCCACCAGTCTCGTGCTGTGGATTGTGACGATCTCGCTGCCGGCGGGTGGTTTACTCGCCGATCGCATCGGTCGCCGCGCTGTGGTGCTGGTTTGCGGGTTACTCGCCTTTGCCGCGACGATGGCTGTGGCGCCCCGCGTCGACGCAGTCTTTGCCATATTCCTGCTGTTGGGCATCACGAGCGGACTGCCATGCGGCGCCATCATGGCCCTGCCGACGCAAGTGCTCGCACCGGAGACGCGGTCCGTGGGCATGGGAATCATGTTCACTGTCTACTATGCAGTGAATGCGGGCGGTCCCTGGCTGATCGGCCTGATCGCGAAGCAGGCCGGAAGCGCGCGTTTCGCCTTTGATGCCAGCGCGATTTCGCTCGGCGTGGCGGTGATCCTTTGGCTGTTCTTCCGGCACCTCGCGAGCCGATCGCCCTTCATCGAAAAAGCCCAAGCGGTGGGTTAATGAATGAAGGTCCGCTATGCTTGGATTGTGTTGAAGGCCGAAATAGCCCATGCCCACGGCTGCAAACACACGATCCTCTATTGTGGCCGAGACAGAGCGCGTCTTTCGGAATCTCGCAGCGGTTCTCAAGGCGGCCGGCAAGAGTTTCGATCACGTGGCGCGGGCCGGGGCGTCTAGCGCCGGCGCCAGAAACCGACATTGCTCTCGCGCTCCCGGCCGTCGGGCTCGATGCCGATGTCGCGCAGCATATGGTCACTGAGGTTGTCAAGAAGGCGGCCGTCGTCCGGATGAAGGGTCCAGGCGAGCAGCTCGCGCAGAAGACCCAGCATCGCAGACTGCCGGGCGGCGCCGGGGCATGGTGGCCGCGCCTGGAGCAGCGGGGCTTTCCGGTGAAGCGAAGCCACCCCTAGGGCAACGTTCTCGGTACGCTTGGCTGGATCCCGGCTCATGCGCTTGTTCTCCTTGGCTGGTGCCGATCACTTGCCATCGAATTGACCTGCTGGCGGCGGCGATCGTTCGTGCCGGTTCAGTTTCCACGAAGGGGCTGGAGAATACACTCACTAGTGGGTATACTTTGCTATGGCGCGAGATTCATCGAAGACCCGCCGGCGCCTGATTGCGGCAGCCGACGGACTGTTCTACGGCCAGGGCATCCGGGCCGTTGGGGTTGATGCTGTCGCCAAGGCGGCCGGCGTGACCAAGCGCACGCTCTACTATCACTTCGCCAGCAAGGACGACCTGATCGCGGCCTATCTCGAGGAACGTGATCTGCCGACCCTGGGCCGTTACCAGGGCGTGATCCCGGAGGGCGGGGCGCCGGCTGCGCGCCGAATCCGTCGAATCTTCGAACAGCTTGGGAAGAACGCCGAGGATCCTCGCTGGCGGGGCTGCAGCTTCCTGCGCGCAGCGGCCGAGTTCGCAAATCTGCCAGGCCATCCGGCCCGCGTGGTCGCTGCGCGTCACAAGAGGCGCTTCGAGGCTTGGTTGGAAGAAGTTCTCGCCGCTGACGGATTTGGCGAGGCGGCCGCTCTCGCCCGGCAGCTCATGATCCTGCTCGACGGGGCCGTCGCCCAAATCCTCATCCACCGGGACCCGAGCTACGCCCTGTCGGCCGCAGACGCGGCGTCGACGCTGCTCAAGCGCACGAACAAATCGAAGAAGAGGCGTACTGACACGCTCACCAGCCGCTGCTTCTCGGAGGTTGGGCACGCAATGGGCACGCAACCAGACTTAGGTGATTGAAACTGTTTGAAGCCAGAATCAACCAAACTCAACGAAGATCCTAGGGTTTCCGCCGGTGTCCAGGCTTTTTTGGACCGCTCATAACGGTGTGGTTGCAGGTTCAAGTCCTGCCGGGCCCACCACCACAAACCGGCGTCTCGATGCTGCGCTATCGGACGGTAGACCTATGGCGCCCAACTCGGCTGAGCTCGAATTGCCACCCGACCTTCTTGGCCGCGCGTCACGTTCGGGCAACGAATATGCTTGGCGTGTGCATGACATTCCGGAGGTGATCGAGGCCGCGCGAGCGGCGAACTTGGTCAGCGTCGGCGGACAACTTCAGTTTTGGTTGCCGGGTGGGGGCGTCGTCGAACTCTATTGGATTGGAGTAGACACCTACCGGTCGGTAGACAGCGCGTTGTCATGGAAGGTGCGCGTCGAGCGCACGGCGGAAGTGGCCGCGCGAGACTTCGCGGCATTGCAAGATCGCTTCGATTTCATCTCGGAGGGCCGGGCGGTTCTGGACGAACACACAGCTGGAGGACACGATCCGGCTGATACAATGTGGTTCGTTTGGTACGTCCTTTGCGAAGGGGACGTCTTGGGCCCGTAAGGTGTCTTCCGTATGAGGACATCAATATTTCAACGCCGAGATTTTTCCTGGCTGACGCACCCAGCTTTCCCTCGTAGCGGCGAAGGCTGCGGCGCCCAAGCCCGAAGGCCCGCTACATCCGCAAGTTACGGCTCGGCAGGCCTTCATCAACATTCGGCAGCTCCCTTCGCTTGTCATTCCCGCGAAAGCGGGAATCCAGGGCAACTGCGCCGTCGCTTGCCCTGGACCCCCGCTTTTCGCGGGGGTGACAATGGCGTCGAGGCGTTCGCGGTGTTAGCTCGATGCCGCGCTATTCCGCCGCCTTGCGCGCGCTTGCCGCCTGGATCGCCTGCCAGACCGCCGCCGGCGTTGCCGGCATATCGAGATGGGTGACGCCGAGCGGTGCCAGCGCATCGTGCAGCGCGTTCATCACCGCCGGCGGGGCGCCGATGGCGCCGGCTTCGCCCGAGCCCTTGATGCCCAGCGGGTTGGTCTTGCAGGGAATCTCGATCCAGCGGAAGGCGTAGCTCGGCAGGTTGTCGGCGCGCGGCATGGCGTAGTCCATGAACGAGGCCGTGAGCAACTGGCCGTCGTCGTTGTAGACCGTGCGCTCGACCAGGGCCTGGCCGACGCCCTGGGCGATGCCGCCATGGACCTGGCCGGCGAGCAGCAGCGGATTGACCACGCGGCCGAAGTCGTCGACGACGGTGTAGCGGACGATCTCCGTCGTGCCGGTGTCGGGGTCGACCTCGAGCTCGCAGATGTGGCAGCCGTTGGGATAGGTCGAGGCCGTCGGCTTGAAGTCCGCGCTGCCGGTGAGATCGGCCGCGCCGGAGGCGAGCCTGGCCCGCCCGTCGCGCACGGCCGCTGCAACGTCGAACAGGTCGATCGCACGGTCGGTGCCAACGACCCGGAAGCTGCCGGCGCCATATTCGATATCGGCGGCGCTCGTCTCCAGCAGGTGGGAGGCGGCCTCCTTGCCCTTGGCCACGGCATCGTCGGCGGCGTAGCGGGCCGAGGGGCCGCCGCCCGGGAGCGCGCGCGATCCGCCGGTGAAGCTGCCCTGGGCCATGAGCGCCGTGTCGCCCTGGCGGACGCGGACGGCGTCGAAGGCGATGCCGAGCTGCTCCGAGACGATCTGCGCATAGGCGGTCTCGTGGCCCTGGCCGTTCGACTGGTTGCCGACGATGACCGTGACCGTGCGGTCGGGTTCGACCCGGATCATGGCGGGCGTCGAGGGACCGCCGCCGCAGGTCTCGATGTAGTAGGCGAGGCCGATGCCGCGCAGGCGGCCGCGCCCTTTTGCCTCGCGCCGGCGCGCTTCGAAGCCGTCCCAATCGGAGTCCTTGACGGCCTCGGACAGCAGGCGCGGGAAATCGCCGTCATCGAAGGTCGTTCCCAGCGTGGTCGTGTAGGGCATCGTCGTCGCGGGGATCATGTTGCGGCGGCGAATCTCGATCGGCCCGAGGCCGGTGGCGCGGCCGGCGGCGTCCATCACGCGCTCGATGATGTAGGCCGCCTCCGGCCGTCCGGCGCCGCGATAGGCGTCGACGGGGACGGTGTTGGTGAAGACGCACTTCACTTCGTTGTAGGCCGCGGGAATGGCGTAGACGCCGGTCTGCATGCCCTTGCCGGCCAAGGTCGGGATGTAGGGCCCGAACTGCGAGAGATAGGCGCCCAGGTTGGCGGTCGTCTGCACGCGCACGGCGAGGATGCGGCCGTCGCCGTCGAGCGCGAGCTCGGCGCGCGTGACGTTGTCGCGGCCGTGGGAATCGGAGATGAAGGCCTCGCTGCGATCGGCGATCCAGCGCACCGGGCGGCCCAGACGCTTCGCCGCCCACAGCACCAGGACCATTTCGGCATAGACGAATACCTTCATGCCGAAGCCGCCGCCGACATCCGGCGTCACCACCCGCATCTTGGCCGGATCCAGGCCCTTGAAGATGTGGCCGCAGAGGACGTCGCGCACGAGATGCGAGCCCTGCGATGACGTGTAGAGCGTGTAGGAGTCGGCGGCGGCATCGTACTGGCCGATGGCGCCGCGCGGCTCCATCGAGTTCACGACCACGCGGTTGTTGACGAGGTCGACGGCCACGCGGCGTGGCGCCTTCTTGAAGGCGGCGTCGACCGCGTTGGCGTCCCCATCCGCCCAGGTGAAGTCGAGATTGCCCGGCGCTTCCGGCCAGATCTGCGGCGCGCCCGATTGCATCGCGGCGACCGGATCGGTCGTCGCCGGCAGCGGCTCGTAGTCGACCGCGATGTCGGCGAGCGCACTGCGCGCGGCGGCCGCGCTCTCGGCGACCACCATGGCGACGCCGTCGCCGACGTGGCGCACGCGATCGGCGACGAGCTGCATGCGGCGCGGAAAGACCTGCTCCGGCGTGCCCGGCTTGCTCGGGATGTGGGCCAGGCAGGGCATGGGCGCGACGCCGTCGGCCTCGAGGTCCGCGCCGGTGAGCACGGCGACGACGCCGGGCCGGGTCAAGGCGGCCGACGCATCGATCGAGCGGATGCGGGCATGCGCATGGGGCGAGCGCAGAATGGCCGCGTGCGCCTGGCCCGCAATATTGATGTCATCGAGATAGCGACCGCCGCCGGTGAGCAGCCGCAGATCCTCCTTGCGGACAACCGCCTGACCTATCCCGAATTGCATGGAAACCCCTCGGTGCTGTGCGGACCCCTCTCATATTGTGGAGAGAGCGGCGGCGCACAAGACGCCAGGCGCGCATTGTCGCCCGTGGGCCGGCGCAAGCGACGGCATGTCGCACGATTGTCACGGCCTACCGTCGGCTTGCGTGACGCAGGGCGTCGCAGCAGAGTCCCCTCTCCCCTTGTGGGAGAGGGAAAGGGTGAGGGGTCTGGCGCCGGCAGGCGCCGATGAGTCCGTTGCGGGCGAACGCAATCTTGGATTTGGACTTTGCGTAGCGGACAGAGCGAGGTCGTGCCGCGCTGCCGCGCGAGTCCCCTCACCCTGTCCCTCTCCCACAAGGGGAGAGGGGACTCTGTAGGACAACCGCGCTAATTGCTGGCGCTGCCTTCGCTGCGCAGCTTGGCGACCTTCGCCTTGAGATCGGCGAGCAAGCCGTCGACGCCGCTCTTGGCCAGAGTGTCCGTGAACTCGGCGCGGCGCACGGCCAGTTCGCTCACGGATGACTTCAGATATACGTCGATGATCCGCCACTGCCCGCCGCTTTGCCGCAGCAAGTAGTCGATCCGGATCGGCGCGCCGCTGGTCACGACGATCTGGTTGTTGACGCGCAGGTTGCCGCCGGGCGCCGGTTCCTCGCCGAGGATCTCGAAGCGCTCGCCACCGAAGCCGTCGAAGCGGGCCGCGTAGGTGGCGATGGACAAGTCCTTGAACGCCGCTATCACCCGTTGCTTCTGGTCATCCGTCAGGTCGCGCCAATGGCGACCCGTGGTTACCCGCGTCATCTCGGCGAAGTCATAGGCCTCCGTCAGGGCCGGCTCGAGCGTCTTGTAGCGGCCCTCATAGCCCAAGGCCTTGGCGTTCTGCATGATGCCGATGAAGACCGTGTTCAGCTTGCCGATGAGGTCGCTGCCCGGCCCGGCATGCGCCGGGGGCGCGAGGCACAGCAGGCCCACGCAGAGTATTGCAAGCCGAACAAGCCTGCCGGCGAAGCGATGCATGCCAGACCCTCCCCCGTCCTGGCGCGGCGGTGGCCGTCCTTTAACATGCCGGCCGCGAGAGCCGCAAATCCGTGCGCAAGAGTGGGAATCGGTTCATCTTTTGTGAGCGCGGTCACAGGCGGAGAGCCTCGTTATATTTGCCGGCCGCGCCAATGTATGGTACTGCCTTGGGACCGAGTCGTTTCTGGTCTGTTCGCTTGCGTGCCGGCGGTATCCGCAGGCAGGCTGCGCTGGGGAGTAGCGGTGACGGTCAGGGGAAAGGTTGGCAGTGCATGCTGGTGATTCTCGCGCAACCCAGAGGATTTTGCGCCGGCGTCGAGCGCGCCGTAGAGATCGTCGAACTCGCGCTCAAGAAATATGGCCCTCCCGTCTATGTCCGCCATGAGATCGTGCACAACAAGCGCGTGGTGGAGAAGCTGCGCAGCATCGGCGCCCGCTTCGTCGACGAACTCGACGAGATCCCGGAAGGCGCCATCACCGTCTTCAGTGCCCATGGCGTATCGCAGAAGGTGGCCGACAAGGCCGAGCTGCGCGACCTGCCGGTCATCGACGCCACCTGCCCGCTGGTCGCCAAGGTGCACCGCGAGGGCCAGCGCTATGCCGAGAAGGGCTTCGACGTCATCCTGATCGGCCATGAGGGCCATCCCGAGGTCGAGGGCACGCGCGGCCGCATCCCCGGCGGCGTCCATCTCGTGCAGTCGATCACCGACGTCGACAAGCTCAAGGTGCGCGATCCCAACCGCGTCGCCTACATCACGCAGACCACGCTCAGCGTGGATGACACGCGCGTCATCATCGACCGCCTGAAGGAGCGCTTCCCGAACGTCAACGGCCCGGATGTGCGCGACATCTGCTACGCCACCCAGAATCGCCAGCAGGCCGTGCGCCTGCTCGGCCGCCATGTCGACATCATCCTCGTCGTCGGTTCCTCCAACAGCTCGAATTCGAATCGCCTGCGCGAGATCGGCACCGAGATGAACGTGCCGAGCTACCTGATCGACCAGGCCGACGACGTCAATCCGGCCTGGCTCAAGGACGTCAAGACGGTCGGGCTGACGGCGGGCGCTTCGGCGCCGGAGGAGCTGGTCCAGCAGGTCATCGCCCGCCTCGGCGAGTTCGGGCCGATCGAGGTGCAGAACCTCGAGGGCGTCGAGGAGAACGTGCGCTTCAAGCTGCCGGAAATGCTTTGGGACGTCGCCGAATCGCCTTATGGCACGACCCATAAATACAGCCGCCGCGAAAGCAACGCGGCCCAGTGAATCAGGCCTGAGTCCGTACGAGATCGAGAGGTCAGAGCAGTGTCTGTCCCCCTGATGCAGAAGATCCGCGTCGGTGCCTATCTGATGAAGCAGCGCCTCGTGGGCAACAAGCGCTATCCGCTGGTGCTCATGCTGGAGCCGTTGTTCCGCTGCAACCTGGCCTGCGCCGGCTGCGGCAAGATCGACTACCCCGACCCCATTTTGAACAAGCGCCTGTCGCTGCAGGAATGCCTGGATGCCGTCGACGAATGCGGCGCGCCCATGGTGGCGATCCCCGGCGGCGAACCGCTCCTGCACAAGGAGATCGGCGAGATCGTCGCTGGCATCGTCGCGCGCAAGAAGTACGTGATCCTCTGCACCAACGCGCTGCTGCTCGAAAAGAAGCTGCACCTGTTCACGCCGTCGCCCTATCTCACGTTCTCCATCCATCTCGACGGCGACCGCGAGCATCACGACAAGTCGGTCTGCCAGGACGGCGTCTACGACAAGGCGATCGACGCCATCCGCGCGACCAAGGCCAAGGGTTTCCGCGTCAACGCCAACGCCACGCTCTTCGACAATGCCGATCCCGAGCGGATGGCCAAGTTCTTCGACGACTGCATGGACGATATCGGCATCGACATGCTGACGATCTCGCCGGGCTACGCCTATGAGCGCGCGCCCGACCAGCAGCATTTCCTCAACCGCGAGAAGACGAAGAACCTGTTCCGCGACATCTTCCGGCGCGACAAGGCCCGCAAGTGGCGCTTCAGCCAGTCCTCGCTGTTCCTCGATTTCCTCGCCGGCAACCAGACCTATCACTGCACGCCGTGGTCGAACCCGACGCGCAACATCTTCGGCTGGCAGAAGCCCTGCTATCTGCTCGGCGAAGGTTACGTGCGCAGCTTCAAGGAGCTGATGGAGACCACGGAGTGGGACAGCTACGGCACCGGCAAATACGAGAAGTGCGCCGACTGCATGGTCCATTGCGGCTACGAAGGCACGGCCGTCGACGACACCTTCGCGCGGCCGTGGAAGGCCCTGAAGGTGGCGATGTTCGGCATCAAGACCGAAGGCCCGATGGCCCCGGACATCCCGCTCGATCACGCCCGCCCCGCCGAATACGTGTTCGAGAAGCGCGTGCAGGAGCAGGTGGCGGTGCTGCATCAGTCCAAAGGCGCGTCCGGCGGCCGCAGCAGCGCGGCTTAGGCACTCCTCGAACGGACGTGCCTACGCCTCTCGCCGTGATGGCTATTCGGCGAGCGTTGCGGCGGCCTGGGCTGAGAGATACTCGGCCAGCGCTTCGGCAGTATCGAACGATTTGAAGCGGCCGGCCTCAATGTCGGCGATGCCAATGCCCGCTGCGTCCCGGACCGCCGTCAGCTTAGCGTTTTCTTCCGCTTCTTGGCGTGTCGCCATCGCGGCGTTTCTCGCGCGTTAATCCGATCGGTCGATCATATCACAATTTGTACGCGGAGGCGCGGAAACGCGCGGTAAGGATATAACCGATGCAACCGGACGATTGGATGACTGTCGATATCGAGATCGACCGGATAGTCATGGGGAGCCTGGAGAAGCCGTTTAGCCCCAGTACCGTAGCAAACGTCCGCGAGTTTGTGAATTTTGTGCGCGAGAATTGTCCAGTTCCACGAATCGCAAAAGGTTACTGGAGCACCATTTGTTTCGGTTGGGAGACGACTCCACCGCTTGAGATCGAGGTCTTTGGCGATAGGTTTGAGGTCTATCGATTTTACGATGGGCGCAGCGACATTAAGGCAGTGGCCCATACCCCTGGTAGTCCGTTCCCTCCGGAACTCGCCGCCGATCTCCCGCGCCGAAATTCAATCTGAAACAGTGCCCGCGGATTTTTCGTAGGGGCAGCCGGCGGCCGCCCCTTATATGAGGCGTGTTCGATGTCAAGAATTGAGTTAAGGTGCGGACCGGGCAGCACGATGTGGCCGCCCGGCCAGCACCTTGGCGGTCATCGGCTCGCCAGCCTGTACCGCGCGGTGAGTGTAGCGCGGGCGGCGCGGGCCAGCACCTTGTTCAAATACGCCCTTTGCGAGCGGCCGCCGGCGCGCCAAGCGGCCGGCAGGGATGCGCGCAGGAGCGTAGCTGTATCGCGATCGGGATCGAGGTCGCTTCCACAGCGGCGAGGGGTCGCTTCGCCAACCTTATATCCGGTCGGGCCGGACCAGGACCCACAACCAAGATGCCGTTTACGGCACCGGCGACCTCAGCCTACGAGCGGACGGGACCAATCTACAAAGCGGCGTCTTGCAGCCAGGGGCGGCCACGGTCACACGTCCATCCCGGCGCGCCAGCCAAGCTGGCGTGTCCGGTTAACTCGGTTTGAGCCGCGCGCCTTGCGGCAGCAGGCCGGTCGTCAGATAGCGCCACAGCGCGACCACCAGCTTGCGCGCCAGGGCGACGATGAGGATGCGCTTCAGGCGCCCGCTCTTATTGGCGCCGAGGCGGGCGTGGAACCAGCGGCTGAGTTCGCTGTCCGGCTGATGCCGGAGCCACAGCCAGGCGAGCTCGATCGCCGTGCTGCGCGCGCGCCGGTTGCCGGCCTTGGCGATACCTTGCTCGTGATCGATGCCGCCGCTCTGGAACGGACTCGGCGTCAGCCCGATATAGCTGGCCACCTTCCGTCGGTTGGCGAACTCACGGTAATAGACTTCGCGCGCCAGCATGTTCGAGAACTCCATGCCGAAGCCCCGCAGGCGCAGCAGCGCGATGGCGTGGCGGGCGCCGCGGTCATCCGCCGCAGCCTCGCCAAGGGCGCTGGCGCGCTGCTTCTCCACGGCGGCGATCTGCGCTTGCACGTACTCGAGCCGGTGCAGCTCGCGCACGATCTCGTCGTGCACCTGCGCCGGCAGCGACTGGCCGTCGGCGCCGCGCAACGCCGCCAGCTGCACCCACCGGTCGGTGCGCAGCGGCCGGTATCCATAGGCCCCATGCGTGGCCAGCAATCCCTGGATGCGGTTGCTGTGCGCCGTGCGCTCGCTCAACAGCCTCTGGCGCTCGCGCCCCGGCCGCCGCGCGTCTTCCTCGGCCACGCTCGGCACCGCCACCATGCGACCCAGATGCCGGTCGCCGGCGTCATGCCGGATCACCAGCCGCAACAGGCCTTCGACGTCCAGACGATCGCTCTTCGCGCGACGCGCCCGCCGGTTCACCAACACGCTGCCGGGATCCACCACCCGACTCTCGGCCCCGTGCGCCACCAGAAAACGGTGCAGCCAGAAGCCGTCCCGCCCCGCTTCGTAGCACGTCACCACGCGCACCTCGCTATGGCCGCAGCGCAACAGCGCCGCCCGCTCCCGCTCGATCATCGACCACAGGCCACGCGCATCGGCCGCCGCCAGCTTGTGGCGGCTCGCCTGCTCCTGGCGCGGCGACCGCACCGCCGCCAACCAGTTCTTCATGCTCAGTTCAATCGCCACGTAAACTGTGGCAACATCGCTCACGACGGCCGAGGCCGTACTCTTCCGGTTATCCATGAGACTTCTCCACTATGGATTGCGAACGCCGGAAGCGTACCCGCCCCGGCCGTCGCTCGCCTCATGGCATCTACAAGGACCTCCGCGTCTTCGCGTGGAATTCCGTGGTGCTGCGTGCAGGGCCAGGTCGCTCTACACCAGTCCAAAGGCGCGTCCGGCGGCCGCAGCAGCGCGGCGTAGGCTCTTGCGCGCCGGCCCGTTGTCGCGGGCGAGCGCCAGCAACGAGCCGATCTCGCGGGGGCGACGCAGCAACCCCGCCACCAGCGGCACCATCTTGACGTGGCCGCTCGGATCGACCGCCGCCAATACACTCGCGGGAAGCGCGCGCTCGGCGGGATCGACGACGACGCGCAGAATCGCGAACGGCAGACCGGCGGCCGCCACGGCGTGGCTCTCCATGTCGACGATGACGGCGCCCGTGCGCCCCGCCAGCGCTTGCTTCGCGGCCGCCGTCGCCACCGCCTGATCGGCGCCCGCGACGAGACCCGCCACCCATCTGCAATCGGCTTCATCCAGGGCCGCGCAGAGGCGTTGGGCCAGTGCGTCGTCGGTCTCGCGCATCGCGCCATCGATCGCGATGACGCCGGCGCCGACGATGATGTCGCCCGGCCGCAAGGATGGATCGAGGCCGCCGGCGAATCCGAAGCTGAGGAGGACCTTCGCACCGCGGGCGATGAGGCCGGCCGCGCCCTGCGCGGCGCGTAGGGGCTGGGCGCCCGCGCAAGCCAGGAGCGGCGTCGCCTTGCCGAGGACTCGCTTCAGGATCGCCGCTTCCTGCGGCAGCCCGACCACGACGCCGAGACGCCCGGGGGGCCTCCCTACATCCCCCATGCCACTTCGCGCGAGTTGCCGCGCAGGAGGTTGCGGTAGCGCGCCAGCGCCCACACCGGGAAGTAGGCACTGTAGCCGTGATAGCGCAGGTAGAAGACGCGCGGGAAGCCGACCGCCGTGTACGAATCCTCGTGCCATTTGGTGCCGGTGCGCGGCGCCTGCAGCAGGTACTCGATGCCGCGCTTGACGGCGGCGCTCTCGACTTCGCCGACGCTCATCAGCCCGAGTACGGCCCAGGCCGTCTGCGAGGGTGTGCTCTCGCGCACGAAGTCCTTGCGCCCCTTCCAGTAGGTCTCGCCGCCTTCGCCCCAGCCGCCGTCGGGCTGCTGGAACCCCTTCAGCCATGCCACGGCCTTGCGGATGTGCGGGGCCATCGGATCCTCGCCGCAGGCGTTGAAGGCGCACAGCGCCGACCAGGTGCCGTAGATATAGTTCGTGCCCCAGCGCCCGAACCAGGAACCGTCAGTCTCCTGCTCCCGGCGCAGATAGTCGAGGCCGCGCGCCACCACCGGATGATCGCGCGCGAAGCCGGCCTGGCCCAGGAAGCTCAGGCAGCGCGCACTCACATCGACCGTCGGCGGATCGAGCAGGGCGCCGTGATCGGCGAAGGGGATGTGGTTCAGGTAGTCGTGCGTGTTGTCGGCATCGAAGGAGCCCCAGCCGCCGTTCTTGCTCTGCATGCCCACGATCCACTCGATCGCGCGATCGATGGACTCGCGCACCTTGGGGTCGGTATCCGCGAGTCCGCTGCGCAGCAGCGCCATGCCCGCCACGGCCGTGTCGTCGACGTCGGGATAGAAATCGTTCCAGTACTGGAAGGCCCAGCCGCCCGGGCGCAGGCCCGGCCGCTCGACCGCCCAGTCGCCGGCCACCTGGAGGATCTGCCGTTCGAGCAGCCAGTCGGCGGCCCGTCGCATCGATGGCTCGTCGCCCTCAGCGCCGGCTTCCATCAGCCCGTGCATGGCCAGCACGGTGTCCCAGATCGGCGACAGGCAGGGCTGGCAGTAGCCCCAGTCGTTCTTCAGCACCAGCAGCTTCTTCACCGACCGCATGACGATGGCGCGCTGCGGATGGTCGGGTGGGTAGCCGAGCGCTTGATAGGCCATCACCGCGTTGGCCATGGCCGGAAAGATGCCGCCGAGGCCATCCTCGCCGTTGAGCCGCGCGTCCATGAAGGCGAGCGCCCATTCGAGTGCCCGCTTGCGCGGATTGGTGAGGAACCACGGCTCGCACAAGCGCAGCGCCTTGTCGATGGCGAGGAACGCCCGGCCCCAGACGCTGCCGGTGGCATTGACCATGTAGTGGCGTTCGCGCTCGGGCGGCGTCACGAAGAGTTCGCGGATGTCGATGCCGCGTGGGTTGGCGGCGCGCGGCTTCAGCGCCATCAGGATCAGCAGCGGCACGATCACCACGCGCGACCAGTAGGAAACCTTGCTGAGGTGGAACGGCGCCCACTTCGGCAGCAGCAGGATCTCCAGCGGCATGACCGGCACCGCCCGCCAGGGCACCTGGCCGAAGAGGGCCAGGGCCGAGCGCGTGAACACGTTCGCCTTCGCCGCGCCGCCATGGGCGAGGATGGCTTCGCGCGCCCGCAGCATGTGCGGCGCTCCCGGATCGTCGCCCGTCAGCTTCAGCGCGTAGTAGGCCTTGACGGACGTGCTGATGTTGAACTCGCCGCCATGGAACAGCGGCCAGCCGCCATGATCGGCCTGGGTGGCCCGCAGATAGACGGCCAGCTTGCGCTCGACGTCGTCATCGATGATGTCGAGGAAATGTTCGAGCAGGATGTACTCGGCCGGGATGGTGACGTCGGCTTCCAGCTCGAAGCACCACTCGCCCTCGGCGTTCTGCAGCGATTCCAGGTCGGCGGCCGTCTCGGCGACGACGCGGTCGACCTCGTCGAGACTGTCGTCTCGCCGGGGCGGTGCCATTTCCCGAAGGGCTTGTGCAGGATTGCCGAGCATGCTCACAAGACAACGTTCGACGCTGCCGGCTGCCGCTGCGGCGACCGGGTTCCCGCCATAGGTACGCCAGCCGACGACCGCTGGGCAAGGACCAAGCGCGCGGCCGTCCGGCCCGACCGCAGGGCCCCCTCGATGGTCGCGGGCAGGCCGGTCGCGGTCCAGTCGCCGGCCAGGAACAGGTTGAAATAGCTGGTCTTGGCGGCCGGCCGGCGCGCCACCTCGGACGGCGTCTGGGCAAAGGTGGCGGTCTTCTCCTTGACGATGCGGTAGGGCGGCAGGGGCTCGGCCGGCGCGTCGACCGCCCGCGCCACGTCGGCCCAGATGCGGGCCGCGATCTCCTCCGCCGGCAGGTCGACGATGGCCTCGGCCGCGCTCACCGTGGCCGACACGACGTCGTCGCGGAAGAACAGCCAGTGCGCCGTGCCGTTGAGGAGCGCCAGGAAATGCAGGCCGTCGCGCAGCGGCACCGTCGCCGGCAGCCGGAAATGCGCATTGACGATTGCGCGGCTGCCCTCCGGCACGGTGACGTCAGGCAGCAGGAGGCCCGCGACGCGGTGCGGCACGGCCAGCACGACGGTGTCTCCTTCGGCCAGCGCCACGTCATGCCCGATGAACGACAGCCCGACCACCGTATGCCCGCGCAGCTCGAACTCGCGCAGGCGATGGGTGAAGGCGATGTCGACTCCGAGTTCGCCCAGCCGCCGCACCGCCGGATCGACCAGGCTCATGGAGAGTCCCTGGCGCGCGATCAGCGGGTGACAGGCCCGCCCGCCGCGCCCGAAGGTCTCGAGGATCACCGGCCATAGCAGCTTGGCCGCGCCCTCTTCGGCCGAGGCATTGAGCACGGCGACGGCGATCGGTTCGATCAACGATGCGAACAGCGGATGGGCGCCATCGATGACGTCGCTCACCCGGGTATTGGCCTTCGCCCGCGCGAAGCGCAGCAGGGCGAGATAGTCGACCAACCGAGTGCCGGGAATGCGCTTCGCGGCGTCGAATGCCCACCAGGGCATGCGCCCTTCGTTGAGGCTCAGCGTCCATCGGCGTCCGTTGGCAACGTCGAGGAACGGAAACGCCGCCCGCCCCGGATCGATCATGCTGCCGTCGGCGCCGGTCACCCGCAGGTGCTTGGCAACGGCGTGATTGCCGCTGAACACCAGGTGGTTGCCGTTGTCGATCCAGCGCTCGAGTTGCTGGTCGTAGTAGGAGCGGCAGCGCCCGCCGGCGTGGCCGGTCGCCTCGTAGAGCCGCACGGTCGCACCGCTCTCCGCCAGCCGCAACGCGCAGCTGAGGCCGGCCAGCCCGGCGCCGATCACATGGACGGTGGCCATGAAGCTAGAGCAGCCCGTGGCGCAGGATCAGCCAGAGCTTCACGGCCTTCGACAGCTTGACCGGTTCCGCGATCCGCGTGAAGCCGCGCTGCCGCAGCCGCTGCAGCAGCTGCCGATAGACGACCAGGATGATGCGCGCCGGGCGCAGCGGGCGTCTCGGCATCGCGCCGAGCAGCGCCATCGCCTCGTCGAAGCGCCGCTCGGCGACGACGACCAGATCGTTGCAGGCGCCGGCGAGCCCAGGATGGCGCAGCGCGGCATGCGGCGTGTCGACGGGCACGCCATGCTTCTCCAGCAGCTCGCGCGGCAGATAGAGCCGTCCGAGGTCGGCATCCTCGGCCAGGTCGCGCAGCACGTTGGTGAGCTGCACGGCTTCGCCGAGCGCGTGCGCCAGCTCGCGGCGGCCCTCGCGCGGCGCGCCGAAGATGCGCACCGACAGCAATCCGACGGCGCCGGCCACGCGGCTGCAATAGAGCTCGAGATCTGCCAGGGGCGGCGCGATCAGGCCGCCGCGGGCGTCGGTCTCCATGCCGTCGATCATGGCGTGGAAATCCTCGCGCGCGAGATCGAAGCGGCGGATCGGCTCGATCAGCGCGCGCGCGATAGGGTCGCGAGCGTCGCCGGCATAGAGGCGATCAATCTCCTCGCGCCAGCCCTGCAGCTGGCGCAGCTTGGCCGCCTCGGGCAGGTCGCCGTCGGCGATGTCGTCTACCACCCGGCAGAACGCGTAGACCGCGAACATCGCCTGCCGCTTCTCGGCCGGCAGCAGCCGCATGGCCCAATAGAACGACGTCTTCGCCTTGACGACGACGTCCTCGACCAGGTGCTGGTCGGCGGCAACCTGCTCGGACTGAACTGCCATCTGCTGGCTCATCGCTGGCCGGTCCCCGGCTGGGCTTAATGCCGTGCGTCCTTCGACAAGCTCAGGATGAGGGACATTCTTGGTGCCACCAACACTCTCCCTCATCCTGAGCTTGTCGAAGGACGCACGGCGCTATTGCAGCGCGCTCTACGCCCGCGAGGCCGCGAATTCCTGGTCGACCTGTCCCAGCGCGGTCAAGGCGGTGGCCACGATGTGCTTGGCGTTGAGGCCGGCCTCGTCGTACTGGCTCTGCGGCTTGTCGTGATCGATGAAATGGTCGGGCAGGATCATCGAGCGCACCTTCAGCCCGCGATCGAGCAGGCCCGCGGTCGCCAGATATTGCAGCACATGCGCCCCGAAGCCGCCGATGGCGCCTTCCTCGACCGTGATGAACACCTCATGCTCGGCCGCCAGCCGGCGCACCAGCTCGGTGTCCAGCGGCTTGACGAAGCGCGCATCGGCCACTGTGGTCGAGAGTCCACGCGCGCCCAGCACGTCGGCGGCCTTGAGGCATTCGGCCAGCCGCGTCCCGAAACTCAGGAGCGCCACTGCGGTGCCCTCGCGGACCACGCGCCCCTTGCCGATCGCGAGCGGCACGCCCTCGGCCGGCAGCTTCAGGCCGATGCCCTCGCCGCGCGGATAGCGGAACGCGCTCGGGCGGTCGTCGATGATCTGCGCCGTCGCCATCATATGCACGAGTTCCACCTCGTCGGCGGCCGCCATGATCACGAAGCCCGGCAGGCAGCCGAGATAGGTGACGTCGTAAGAGCCGGCGTGGGTCGCCCCGTCGGCGCCCACCAGCCCGGCGCGATCGATGGCGAAGCGCACCGGCAGCTGCTGGATCGCCACGTCATGCACGACCTGGTCGTAGGCGCGCTGCAGGAAGGTGGAATAGATCGCGGCAAAGGGTCGCATGCCCTCGGTCGCCAGCCCGGCCGCGAAGGTCACGGCATGCTGCTCGGCGATGCCGACGTCGAAGCAGCGCTTGGGGAACTTCTCGGCGAACTTGTCGAGCCCGGTACCCGACGGCATGGCGGCGTTGATGGCGACGATCTTCTCGTCCTTCTCCGCCATCTTCATGAGCGTGTCCGAGAACACCTTGGTGTAGCTCGGCGCCGCCGCCGGCGTCTTCACCTGCGTGCCCGTGACGACGTCGAACTTGCTGACGCCGTGATACTTGTCTGCCGCCTTCTCGGCCGGCCCGTAGCCGTGGCCCTTCTGGGTGATGAGATGCACGAGCACCGGCCCGTAATCGTCGGAGTCCCGCAGGTTGCGCAGCACCGGCACGACATGGTCGAGATTGTGGCCGTCGATCGGGCCGACGTAATAGAAGCCCAGCTCCTCGAACAGCGTCCCGCCCATCACCATGGTGCGGGCCATGCTCTCGGCCCGCTCGGCGGTATGGCTGATGGCGCGCGGCAGCTTGCTGAAGGTCTGGCGCGCCAGCTCGCGCAGCGAGCGGAACTGCCGCGACGACAGCAGGCGCGACAGATAGGCGCTCATGGCGCCTACCGGCGGCGCGATGGACATGTCGTTGTCGTTGAGCACGACGATGAGGCGCGAATTCATGGCGCCCGCGTTGTTCATGGCCTCATAGGCCATGCCGGCGCTCATGGCGCCGTCGCCGATCACGGCGACCACATGGTTCTTGCCGCCGGAGAGATCGCGCGCCACCGCCATGCCGAGGCCAGCCGAGATGGAGGTCGAGCTGTGGGCCGCCCCGAACGGGTCGTACTCGCTCTCGACCCGGCGGGTGAAGCCGGAGAGGCCGCCGCCCTGGCGCAAGGACAGCATGCGGTCGCGCCGCCCGGTCAGCATCTTGTGGATGTAGGCCTGGTGGCTGACGTCCCAGATCAGGCGGTCGCGCGGCGTATCGAACAGATGGTGCAACGCCACCGTCAGTTCGACCACGCCCAGGCTGGCGCCCAGGTGGCCGCCGGTCACCGATACGATCTCGACAAGATCGCGGCGCAGCTCGTCGGCCAGTTGTTTCAATTGCTCGATTGTGAAACCGCGGATGTCGGCAGGATCCTGAACCCGATCCAACAGCGTGTCCCGGTTATGCATATCCATCGCTGATGCCTTCAATTGTGATGGTTCGGGTCGGCAATCCCCCGCCGGCATCGCACCCGATCCGTCCCCTGATGCCCGACTCCGGAGAATACCCCGGGGATTTCATGAATGTGAAAGGATTTCGAGGGGGTGGGGTACCTTACGGTTCTGTAAGCCCGCTGGGCTCGAGCGGCCGCCTGCCGGTGTCAAGGCCACGGAGCAATTGACATGCGGATATCATAGGCATGAAATGGCCTAGATGTCAGACCAATTATCGCAGGGGCGGTCGCGCGCCCGTTCGCGCCGGCAGGTCGCCGGACCTAGCCGGTCGACGGCCGGCCTCCGGCCGCTGCAGCTCCCGGCCCGCGATACCGCCATTCTCGATGCCATCGCCGGCTTCATCCGCGCGCGCGGGCTGAACCCGGGCGACCGCCTGCCGCCCGAGCGCGAGCTGTGCGAGCGGCTGAAGGTGAGCCGGCCCACCCTGCGCGAGGCCCTGAAGCGCTGGGCCGCCCTTGGCATCCTCGATATGCGCGTCGGCAGCGGCACCTATCTGCGCGTGCCCGTGGCGCCTGGCGCCGTGCATTTCGCTGTCACCGTGCAGCTGGAGCATGCGCATCTGCAGCGTACGCTGGAACTGCGCCGCGCGCTCGAGGCCGAGGCCGCCGAGCTGGCCGCCCTGCGCGCCAGCGACGAGGCCATCGCCGAGATCCGCCGTCGGCTCGAGCATATGGAGCAGGTCCACCTGCGCCATGGTGACGCACCGGAGGAGGATTGGGAGTTTCACCTCGCGGTCTACCGCGCGGCCGGCAATCCGCTGTTCGTCCAGATCGTCGGCCAGCTGCATACTGCCCTGCACCGGTTCTGGGAGCACCCGTTCGGCAAGAGCGACTTCGCGCGCCGCACCTTCCCGATGCATCGCCAGCTCTACGAGGCGATCGCGGCCCGCGACCCCGTCGCCGCCCGCCGCGTGACGCTCGACATCATCCGCATCGTCGAGGAGGACCTGAGGGAGGCCGCTCGTGTCCGGCAACCCTGACGCCGCCCGCCCCGGCGCCTCCGCCGCGACCATCGTCGCCCATGACGACGCCTTTCCGTTCGGTGCCGTCGTGCCGCCGATCTTCCAGTCCTCGCTCTTCACCTTCGCCGACTATGACGAGCTGGCGGCGCGCTTCCGCGGCGAAGGGCGTCATCCCATCTATTCGCGCGTCGACAACCCGACCGCGGGCGAGTTCGAACGCAAGCTCGCCGCACTCGAGGGCGCCGAAGCCGCGCGCGGCTTCGCCAGCGGCATGGCCGCCATCAGCACGGTCATCCTCGGCCTCTGCCAGAGCGGCGACCGCATCGTGTGCGTGCGCCATGTCTATCCCGACAGCTACCGGCTGATGCGCCGGCTGCTGCCGCGCTTCGGCATCGCCGTCGAGTTTGTCGACGGCGGCGATCCCGTCGCCGTCGCCCGCGCCCTGCCGGGCGCCCGCCTGCTCTATCTCGAGAGCCCCAGCAGCTGGATCTTCGGCACGCAGGAGCTGGCGCGCCTCGCCGCGCTCGCGCGCTCGCACGCGGTCGTGACCGTCGTCGACAACAGCTGGGCCTCGCCGATCTTCCAACGCCCGCTCGATCACGGCATCGATCTCGTGCTGCACTCCGCCTCGAAATATCTGGGCGGCCACAGCGACGTCGTCGCCGGTGTCGTGGCCGGATCGCGCGAGCTCATCGCCGGACTCGATGAGACCGCATTTCCGTATCTCGGGGCCAAGCTGTCGCCGCTCGACGCCTGGCTGCTGGTGCGCGGCCTGCGCACGCTGCCCTTGCGCATGCGCCGCCATCATGAGAGCGGCCTCGCCGTCGCCGATCGCCTTGCCGGCCACCCGGCCGTCGTGCGCGTGCTGCATCCCGCCTTTTCCAACGAGCCCGGCCGCGCCACGCTCTCCGGCTGGTCCGGCCTATTCGCGATCGAGCTGCCGGAAACCGCGAGTATCCGCGCCTTCTGCGACGCGCTCCGCATGTTCAAGCTCGGCGTCAGCTGGGGCGGCCATGAGAGCCTGGCGTTTCCCGCCGAGGTCGGCCTGCAGCAGGCCGGCGGCATCAATTCGATGCGCGACTTCGGCGTATCGCCGCGGCTCGTGCGGCTTCACATCGGACTGGAGGAAGTCGAAGACTTGTGGGCCGATCTTCAGCAGGCCCTCGCTGCATCAGCAACAACGGAGAAAGGGAGGTAAGCCATGAAGAAACTGTTGTGTTCCGTCGCCCTGCTGGCCGGCCTGGTGGTCGGCCCGGCCTGGGCCGATACCAAGCTGCAACTCGTCGAGGTCATCACCAGCCCGCAGCGCACCGATCTCCTGAAGCAGCAGGTCGCCGGCTTCGAGCAGGCGAATCCCGGCGTCACCGTCGACATCGTTTCGCTGCCCTGGGGCCAGGCCTTCGAGAAGCTGCTGACGATGGTACAGGGCGGCCAGATCCCGGACGTGGTGGAGATGCCCGAGCGCTGGCTTTCGCTCTACGCCAGCAACGGCCAACTCGAGAGCCTGGAGCCCTGGCTCGCCAAGTGGGAAGACACCGGCCAGCTCACCGACCGCACGCTGCAGTTCGGCCGCGTGGTCAAGAACACCGCCTACATGATCCCCTACGGCTTCTACATCCGCGCCATGTTCTACAACAAGAAGCTGTTCGAACAGGCCGGTCTCTCCGGCCCGCCGCAGACGCTCGACGAGTTCATGACGGACGCGCAGAAGATCAGCGCCATCCCCGGCAAGTCCGGCTACTGCCTGCGCGGCAGCAAGGGCGGCTTCAGCGGCTGGTACATGTTCATGGCGACCATGAACGGCAAGGGTGACTGGTTCACCCAGGATGGCACCAGCACCTTCAACGAGCCCGGCGCGGTGAAGGGCTTCCAGTACCTGGTCGACCTCTACCAGAAGGGCTACGCGCCCAAGGACAGCGTGAACTGGGGCTTCAACGAGATCGTCTCCGGATTTTATTCCGGTACCTGCGCCATGCTCGACCAGGACCCGGACGCCCTCATCGCCATCGCCGAGAAGATGGACAAGAACGATTTCGCGGTCGCGCCCATGCCGCTTGGCCCCTCCGGTAAGTCGTTCCCGACCATCGGCTATGCCGGCTGGGCGATGTTCTCGGCCAGCCAGCACAAGGACGACGCCTGGAAGCTGATCGCGCACCTCTCCAATGCCAAATCGAATCTCGAATGGGCGAAGTTCGTGGGCGTCATTCCCACGCATAAGGGCGCGGACCAGGACCCGCACTTCACCGGCGAGAGCTATGCCGGCTGGTTCACTGAGCTGAACGATCCGAAATACCAGCTCACCGCCTATCCCTCCCATCTGGAGAAACTCGGCTATCTCTTCGACGTGATGTCGGTGGAGACCTCGCAGAAGGCCCTGCTGGGACAGATGACGGCGCAGGAGGTCGCGGACCAGTGGGCGAAATACCTCACCGACGCCCAGAAGGAATGGCTGGCCAAGAACAAGCCGTGATGGGCGCCACGTTGGCGCTAGGGAAACGCACACATCTTGCGAACTGACGCACGGCAGACCGACAGAGTCCCCTCTCCCCTTGTGGGAGAGGGGCAGGGTGAGGGGTCCGGCGCCGGCAGGCGCCGCCCACGAATCCGTTGCGTGCGAAGGCAGCCGCAATCGCGCAGCAGAGCGATCGAGGTCATTTCGCGCTGCCGCGCGAGTCCCCTCACCCTGTCCCTCTCCCACAAGGGGAGAGGGGACTCTGTAGGGCGGCCCTGCGTCA
>Ga0137403_10002553_pt1 | contig 22247 bp, 23 predicted proteins | sample CZOMad2_1_16fung_FD_122057 | JGI IMG/M metagenome (GOLD analysis project Ga0137403, IMG submission 122057) | Vadose zone soil fungal communities from Angelo Coast Range Reserve, California, USA - CZOMad2_1_16fungal (Hybrid Assembly) | ecosystem: Environmental > Terrestrial > Soil > Vadose zone...
ATCACCTTCATCTACGGCATCATGAAGATGATCAACTGGTCCATGGGCGAGTTCTACATGATCGGGAGCTACGTCCAGTACGCCCTCCTCGCCACCGTCCTCGGCTGGGATCTGTGGTACCTGGCTCTGCCGCTCGCCATGGCCTCGGTCTTCCTGCTGGGCATCGTGGTCCAGCGGTTCCTCCTGCGGCCCATGTACCTGGGCGGCATCGAGCGCCGCGACGAGTACGCGACCATCATCACCATCGCGCTGATGGTCCTGTTCAGGAACCTCGCGATCGTGCTGGGCGGGCCGAATCAGTTCTCCCCGAAGGACTACGCGCGGGCCACCTCCCTCCTGACGCTGCCCATCTCGGGCAATCGCATGGTTGCCCTGGTGGGCACCGTCGTGCTCCTGCTGCTCTTCTACGTGCTGACCAGGAAGACCTGGCTGGGCCGCGCTTTCCGCGGCGCCGCGCAGAATCGCGTGGGCATACAGACCGCCGGCGTGGACGTCCTCCGGCTCGACATGCTGGCCTTCGGCGTGGGCGTGGCCCTCGCAGCGGCGGCCGGCGCGCTCCTCGCCCCGGACTTCCTCGTCTACCCCGAGAACGGAGCGATCTCCACCTTCAAGGGATTCGAGATCATCGTCATCGGCGGGCTGGGCTCGCTCATGGGCAGCGTGGTGGGCGGGCTCCTGCTGGGCCTCATCGAGGCGCTGGGCTCGGTCTTCCTCTCCCCCGGCTACAAGGACCTCTACGGCTTCGTGCTCCTGCTTGGTCTTCTCGCCTTCCGCCCCACGGGCCTCTTCGGGGAGCGTGAGCGGACGGTTTGAGCCGGCTGCTCAGTCCTCCGGCCGCCGGGCCGTGAGAAGCGGAGTGAGGCCGGGGGCGAGGCGCGACAGCCTTTTCCCTGCCGCCATGCAGAGGCCGAGCAGACCCGCCGGGTAGGCGCGCGCCACGACGATGACCAGGATGGCGAACAACACCATCCGGATCTCTCCCCAGGCCCGAAGCTCCTCTGACAGGAGCTCGATGAACACCGCTCCCAGCACCGGCCCGCTGAAGGTCCGGAAGCCGCCGGCAATGACCATGATGATGATCATGGCCATCTCGTTGAACTTCATGGGGGTCGGCGACAGCAGACCGATGTAGTGCCCCTGGAAGCCGCCCGCGACGGCGGCGAAGGCGGCGGAGATCACGAAGGCCGCGCGCTTCCACTTGAAGGTGTCGAGGCCCATGACGGTGGCCGCTTCCTCGTCGTCGCGGATGGCCCGCAGATAGGAGCCGACCCGGGAGTGGACGATCTGCCAGATCACGAGGAGGGAGGCGAGAGTGAGTCCGAGGAAGAGGTAGAAGTACGGCGTCGGCTGGGCGGTGCCGAAGAGAAGGGTGGTCTTGAGCCCGAGGTCGCCGCGCGTGATGGGATACTCGACGGCCACGAGCAGGCGCACCGACTCCGCGAAGGCCCACGTGGCGAGGGCGAGATAGATCGCCCGCATGCGCAGACACAGCGTGCCGAGGCCGTAGCCCACGATGGCCGCCACCACCACGCCCGCGCCGATGCCCACCAGGATGGACGCGCCGGCATAGAGGCTCAGGAGGGCCGAGGTGTAGGCCCCGATGCCGGCAAACGTGTGGTGGGCCAGCGAGAACTGCCCCGCGTAGCCCGCGAGCAGGTTCCAGCTCGCGGCCAGGATCACGTAGTAGAGGCTGATGATGAAGATGTGGGTGTGATACTCCGACACCGCGAGGGGCAGCCAGGCCAGCGCGGCAAAGGCGAGGAGCGACCAGGCCATGCGACGCGCGAGCGGGGACATCCGCTCAGGCGCCCAGGAGCGCGTCGCGCACGATGGCGTGGAGCTGATCGGCGAAATCCTGGCGCGGCCCTTCGCGCCGGACCTCCCCGCGCTCGATCATGTAGAGATAGTCGGAGACCTGCACGGCCTTGTTGATGTTCTGGTCCACGAGCAGGATGGTCACGCCCTGCTCCCGTACCGCGAGAAGCTGGGCATAGACCTGTTCGACGATACGGGGCGCCAGTCCCGCCGACGGCTCGTCCACGAGGAGGAGGGCGGGCTCGGTCACGAGCTCCTTGGCGAGGGAGAGCATCTTGGCCTCTCCGCCGGAGAGCGTGGTGGCGCGCCCGCGCCGCTTCTCCCGCAGGCGCGGGAAGGCCGTATAGGCGCCCTCGAGCCTGGCCGCGACCCGGGCCCGGTCCTGCTTGATCACCCATGCCCCGAGCTGGAGATTCTCCTCCACCGTGAGCTGGGGAAAGATGTTGGCTCCCTGCGGCACGTAGCTGATGCCGAGCCGCTTCACCTCGTAGGGGGCGAGGGCGTTGATGGCTCGACCGTCGAGCGTGATTCGGCCCCGCCGCGGGTGGAGGAAGCCGAATATGGTCTTGAGCAGCGTCGACTTCCCCGCCCCGTTCGGCCCGATGACGCCGGTGATGGAGCCGGGCTCCACGCGAAGCGTGATGTCGCCGAGGATGTCTATTCCTTCGACGTAACCGGCCGCGACATGCTCGAGCTCGAGGCGCGCCATCTATCCGCCCAGATAGGCCTCGAGGACGATCGGATCGTTCGCGACCTCTTCCAGCGTGCCTTCGGCGATGCGCCGGCCCTCGTCCATCACCGTCACCTGCTGGCAGAGTCGCCGCAGCTCGGCCATCTCGTGAGAGACGATGAGAAAGGTCACCCCCTCGTCGCGATTCATCCGGATGATGGCTTCCATGATGATGTCGCGAATGGTGGGGTGCACCCCCGCGAAGGGCTCGTCCATGAGGATCAGGTGGAGGGGGTGGATCATGAGGGCGCGCGCGATCTGCACGAGCATGCTCTGCCCGCCCGAAAGCTCCCGGGCCTGGGCGTGGCGCATACGGTCGAGGGTCACGAAATCGAGGAGCTGCCGTCCCTTCTCGCGGATCTCGGCCAAGGGCCTATGGCTCCCCCGATCGAGGGCGGCCAGGGCGGGCAAGAGCACGTTCTCGAGCACGGTCATATTGCCGAAGAGCTTGGAGATCTGGAAGGTCCTCGCCACGCCGCAGGCCGTGATCTGGTGCGGGCGGAGTTGGTCAGTTCGCTGGCCGCAGAGATGGATCTCGCCGACATCGGGACGATAGAGCCCGGAGAGCACGTTGACCGTGGTGGTCTTGCCCGAGCCGTTGGGGCCGATGAGCCCGCGGATCTGCCCGCGGGGCACCGACATCGAGAGCCCGTCGACGGCCACCAGCCCGCCGAAGCGCTTGGTCAACCCCCGCGTCTCCAGCACGAAGCTCCCGGCGCTCATGATCTCCGCACCCATTCCTCGAGCGCACCCTCGTCCACTTCAACACCGAGCCCCGGGCCATCGAGAGCGAGGATGGCCCCGTCCGCGTAGCGGACGGGCTCGCGGACCACGTCACCTTTCAGCAGCAGCGGCCCGAAGAGCTCGCACCCCCAGGTGACGGGTGCCGCAGCCAGCGCCACCTGGAGATAGGCGGCGGTGCCGAGAGATGTCTCGATCATGCACCCGACATAGCAGCCCATGCCCGCGGCCTCGGCAATGCGGGCGATGGCCATGCTGCCGGTGAGGCCCGCGGACTTCGTCAGCTTGAGACCGAGGATGCTCACCCCGCCCAGGCGCGCGATGGCGAGGGCGTCCTGGGGAGAAAAGCACGACTCGTCGGCCATGATGGGGACGTCCACACGCCGGCCGATCTCGGCCATGCCGTCCAGGTCCCACCGTGGTACAGGCTGCTCGACGAAATCGATACGGTACGGCTCGAGCGCCCGGATCGCCTTGAGCGCGGTCGGCCGGTCCCAGCCCTGATTGGCGTCGACGCGAAGAGAGATGTCGGGCCCGAGCGCCTCGCGGAGCCGGCGCACGCGCTCGACGTCTTCCGCGACGGGGCGGGCCGCCGTCTTGATCTTGAAGATGCGATGCCCACGGGCGACCTTGGCCCGCGCCTCCTCGATTTCCGCCCCGGGATCGGCTACGGCCAGCGACCAGGAGAGCGGCACACGGTCTCGCACGCGGCCACCGAGCAGGCGGTGCACGGGAACACCGAGCGCGCGGCCGTTGAGATCCCAGAGCGCCATCTCCACCGCCGCGCGCGCGAAGGGGTTGCCCTGCACGCGCCTGGCCATCTCGATCCGCAGCGGCTCGATGCCCGCCGCGTCGCGGCCGACGAGCCAGGGCGCGACGTAGCGCTCGAGCACGACCTGCACGGACTCCGCCGACTCCTCGCTCCACGTCGGGCCGCCGAGGCACGCCGCCTCGCCCCAGCCGACGAGACCGCCGCGCGTCTCGATCCGCACGAAGGCGAAGTTGACCGCCTCCAGCGTGGTGAACGACATCTTGTGCGGACGCTTGACGGGGATGTCCGCCAGCCGTACGCGGACGTCCGCGATCGTCAGGTCACTCGACGCTCGTTCACTCGGCATCGGGCCCCTGGTCGTGCGCCTTCGCGCGGCCCTGCGCGAAGCGGCCGGGGTCGAAGAGCGAGAGATCCATCGACGGCGTGCCGTTCACGATCCAGTCCGCGACGTGTCGCCCGGTGGCGGGCGAGTGCTGGAAGCCGTGGCCGCCGAAGCCCACGGCGAGGAAGAAGCCCTGCACGCCGGGCGCCCAGCCGATGATGGCGTGGTCGTCGGGCGTGAGCGGACGCAGGCCCGCCCAGCCGCCGGCGATCGTCGCCTGCTCGAGGACGGGCACGCGAGCGACGGCCTTCGTGACCGCCTCCTCGATCTTGGCCCGGTCGACCGGCACCTCGAAGTCGGTGCCGATGTCCTCGACGTCGCCCGGGCTCAGCAGCACCTGCTCCAGCTCCTTGCGGAAGTAGAAGCCGCTCCCGCGGTCCGTGGTGAGCGGGATCGGTCCGGGGATCTCGGGGAAGGGCTCGGTGTAGAAGATATGGCGTCGGCGCGGATGCACGGCGATCTCGACGCCCGCCAGGCGGCCGACGCTCGCCGCGACCGGTCCCGCCGCGTTGATCACGAGCGGTGCCGACACCGCGCCGTCGGTGGTCGTGACGCCGCTGACGCGATCACCCGCGCGCTCGATCGCGGTGACGCGCACGCCCTCGGCGATCGTCACACCGCGCTGGCGCGCGCGCTTCGCGAAGCCGTTGGTGACCTCCGCCGGGCCCGCGAGGCCGTCGCCCGGTCCCCACACGGCGGCGATCAGATCGTCGACGCGCAGCGCGGGCACGAGCTTCTTGGCGTCGGCGGGCGCGATCACGCGCACGTCGACGCCGAGCCGTCGCTGCAGGGCGATCCGCGGCTCGAAGCCGCGCAGGTCGTCGGGATCGGAGACGAGGAAGAGGTAGCCGATCTTCTTGTAGCCGGGATCGACGCCGAACTCCTCCTCGAACCGCTCGAAGACCTCGATGGCCTCCAGCGAGAAGCGGATCTCCGTCTCCGTCGGGAACTGCGCGCGGATGCCGCCGGCGGCCTTCGAGGTGGTGCCGCTGCCCACCGTCTCGCGCTCGATGACCACGACGTCGCGCACGCCGCGCCCAGCGAGGTGATAGGCGATGGAGCAGCCGACCACGCCGCCTCCGATGATCACGATGCTGGCCGTGCGGGGAAGGCTCACAGCGGCCGGATGTTACCAGATCGCCACGGGACCGTCGCCGTCGCCACATCATGGTGACACGGTTGACGCCTAGGCTCCCCCCGTCGGTCGTCGTCATTCCTTCAACCACACAGACGGAGGACGCATGAGACACGTACGGCTCTGCCGCATGCTGTTCGCCGCAGCCGTGCTGCTGCCGCCCGCGCACGCGCTCGCCGCCGATCCCACCCACGTTCCGAGCGCCCACCCGAAGTCGCCGGGCGTGGTCGCGCCCACCGTGCTCTCGCCCGAGCTGGCGGAGGTGATCCGGGCCCAGGGTGCGATGCGGCTGGAAAATCCCGTGTCACCGGCGAAGTACTACGGTTACAACGACGACAAGCCGAACCACGTGCCGATCCCGCCGCTATTCAACAGCGAGGCCCACAAGACGACTTCCTCTTCCAGGGCCACGAGTCCGGCGTCGACGGCCAGGGTTGCCCTCGACTCGGCGTACATGTTCGACGTGCGGAAGGATTACAGCGACCCGGCCAACCAGCCGATCCGCATCCTGGCCCAGGGTCGCGATCCGTCCGCGACGATCGACGCCGGCACGCCCGGACTCGGGAACGACGGCGACAACGAGATCACCGGGTTCCACGTCTCGAACGGCGATCCGAGCGTCGGCGGCATCCTCGGGGCCAAGAACCCGCGGCCGTTCGAGGACGGTTGGCGCGTCTTCTACACTCAGCAGCACGGCGACAACGTGACGTGGGAGATCATTCCGAATCCGTGGACGGACGGGGGCGAGCGCATGCTCGACCGCGACGACGACGACCGCGACTAGCGCCTGAGCGGCAAGACGGCGGCGGCGCGCCCGCGCCGCCGCCGGCCCCTCAGCGGCCAGCGGTCAATGCTATCATCCTGCTAGCAGAGAGGAGGTAGCCATGGCCGACGTCCTCGTCCGGGGGTTGGCCCCGAAGGTCCTCGCCCGACTCAAGTCTCAGGCGAAGCGCAAAGGTCGCTCGCTGCAGGCCGAGATGAAGGACGCTCTCGAGCGCGCCGCGGCGGCTCCCGACGAGTCCGACATCCCCGAAGGCATCAGACGCGTACGCGCCATGCTGCGCGGCAAGCGCTTCAGCGACAGCACGCTGCTGATTCGAGAAGACCGCGAGCGGTGAGCGCGTTCGTCGTCGACGCCAGTGTTGCCGTGAAATGGTTCTTTCCCGAGGCGCACGAGGCGGACGCGCTGCGTCTCGTCCGCGGTCGACACGACCTGCTCGTGCCCGATGTCTTCTTCTCCGAGTTCGGCAACACGCTCTGGAAACGCCTCAGACGGCGTGAGACGACTCCGGCCGTCGCGACGAGGGCCATCGACGAGCTGGGCCGTCTGGTCTTCCAGGTTCATCCATCGCAAGCGCTCGTTCCGCTCGCGCTCGATCTCGCGACGCGATTTGACCGCAGTGTCTATGACAGCATGTACCTCGCGGTGGCCGTCCTTCGGCATTGTCCCGTCGTCACCGCAGACCGTCGACTCCACGACGCGCTCGCGGAGGGCCCGCTGCGTTCCCACATTCTCTGGGTCGCCGACGTTCCCTGACCCCGCGTATACTGCCTGCATGCTCGACCCCGTCACCATCTCGGTCCTGACCCATCGCTTCTCCGCCATCGTCGAGGAGATGGGCGAGGCGATGCTGCGCACGGCGTACTCGCAGATCCTCAACTCCAGCCGCGACTTCTCGACGGCCATCTGCGACGGCCAGGCGCGGCTGGTCGCCCAGGCCGAGCACGTCCCCATCCACGTCGGCGCCATTCCGTGGGCGGTGGAGTCGGTACGCGACTTCTTCGGCGCGCGCGTGCGGCCGGGCGACGTCTTTCTGCTCAACGACCCGTACCACGGCAACAACCACCTGCCCGACCTCACCGCGTTCGTGCCCGTCTTCGTGGACGGGCAGGTGGCGTTCTGGTCGATCAACCGCGCGCACCAGTCCGACATCGGCGGCTCCACCCACGGCGCCTACAACCCGGGCGCCACGGAGATCTGGCAGGAGGGGCTGCGGATCACCCCGCTCAAGCTCTACGATGCCGGCGAGCTGCGCGATGACGTGCTGAAGATGGTCACGACCAACGTGCGCCACCCCCACGACTTCATGGGCGACCTGCGCGCGATGATCGGCTCCGCGCGCGTCGGCGAGCGCCGCCTGCTCGCGCTCGTCGAGGACTACGGGAGCAAGACCGTCATCGAGGCGGTCGACGAGATCCTCGACGGCGCCGAGCGCCAGGCGCGCGCGTGCATCCGCGGATGGAAGGACGGCACGTATCGCGGCGAGGCGGTCCTGGACGACGACGGCCACGGCATCGAGAACATCGCGATCCGCGCGACGGTGACGAAGAAGGGCGACGGCTTCACGGTGGACCTCAGCGGCTCGGACCCTCAGGTCAAGGGCTTCGTGAACTCGTCCTTCCCGAACACGATGTCCTCCGTGCACATGGCGCTGGCCTTCCTCATCGACCCGCGCACGCCGAAGAACTCCGGCACCTTCCGCCCGGTGAAGGTGATCACGCGCGAGGGCACCATCGTGCACCCGCGCCCGCCGGCGCCGGTCACCCTCGCCACGAACCACTGCGCGCAGGAGATCGCCGAGGCGGTCATCAAGGCGCTCGCGCGCGCGTGCCCCGACCGCGCGATCGCCGGCTGGTCGCGGCGCTTCCGCATCGCGATCAAGGGCGTGAACCCGCGCAACAAGCGCCCCTTCATCTGGCACATGTTCCACGCGCGCGGCGGCGGCGGCGCCTCGCCGGCCGGCGACGGCTGGGAGACCGCGGGCGAGGGGCAGGCGGTGGGCGGGATCAAGTTCGGCTCGGTGGAGGTGGCCGAGGTGCGCTTCCCGCTGACGTTCGAGTGGCACGAGTTCCGCCCGGACTCGGCCGGCGACGGCCAGCACCGAGGCGGCGTGGGCTCCGTGCTGCGCCTGCGCGTGGACACGACGGAGGACGGCGTCGCCAACACCGCCGGCGACGGCACGCGGCATCCCTCCTACGGCATCCTCGGCGGCAAGGACGGCCTGCCGCACCGCTACCGGCTGCGCTCGCGCGGCCGCGCGCCGCGCGTGCTGAAGACGAAGGAGGTCGGCATCCCGGTGCGTCCGGGCGACGTCTTCTTCGTCGAGTCGGCGGGCGGCGGCGGCTGGGGCCCGCCGGCCAAGCGCGGCCGTGACGCGCGGGCCGCCGACGCGGCGAACGGCTTCGTCCGCCGCCGCGCGCGTGGCTGACGACCTGCTCGCCGTCGCGCGCGACCGCGCGCGCGGCAATCGCTTCTGGCAGCACCTGGGGATCGACGTCGCGGAGGTCCGCGAGGGCTGGGCACGGCTGCGCGTGGACGTCCGCGACGAGCTGCGCAACGCGCCCGGCGCGCCGGTGCATGGCGGGGTCTATGCGGCGCTGGTGGACGCGGCCATCGGCTGCGCGACCTACCTCCTCCTCCCCCCGCGCGGCTAAACGGCTTCGCCGGGGCGCCCCGCACGTAGGGAATCGAGGGGCGTCACGGCTTCGCCGGGGCGCCCCGAGCGTTGGGGGGTATGGGGGGCCATGTCGGGGCCCCCATGTCATTGGCGGGGTACACTCTGGTTCCTCAAGGAGGCTCCATGGACAGGCGACTCACGGATCTGGCTGATCAGCTCGCGGCGGGCCTCATCGCGCGTCGCGAGTTTTTGCGTAAGGCGACGGTCATCACGGGCGGCACGGCGGCGGGGCTCGGCGTCCTCAACACGATGGCGCACGCGCAAGGACCGAAGCTGCGCGTGTGGCTCTTCAAGAGCTACGTCACGGCCGGCAACGACATCCTGGCGCGGCAGGTCGAGGACTGGGCGAAGGAGCGCAAGGTCCAGATCGAGTTCGACTGGGCGACGTTCGGCGATCGCGAGCAAAAGTTCGTGGCCGCCATCGAGGCCGGCAACCCGCCCGACATCGCGGAGATGAACTACCAGGGGCCGATGCGCTATCGCCCCGCGCTGCGCGACGTCACCAAGCTGGCCAAGGATCTCGCCGCCGCGCGCGGGGGCCTGCTGCCCTTCGCCGAGCGCGTCGTCCAGACCGGCGGCCAGTATTTCGGCATCGCGCGTCTCGTCTTCGGGGGCGGTCTGCACGTCCGCAAGGACCTGATCGCCGAGAAGGGCCTCAAGATGCCGAAGGTCTACGACCCCGACGTGATCGAGGTCGCGAAGAAGACGCAGGACCCGTCGAAGGACCTGTGGGGCTTCGGGCAGACGCTCAACCGGTCCGACGACGGCAACGGCTTTCTGCAGAACATCCTCTGGGACTGGGGCGGGGGCACGTGGGACAAGGAGGGCAAGCCGGCCCTCGCCACGACCTATCTGAAGGAGAACACGGCGGCCCTGCAGTTCGCCGTCGACACGATCCAGAAACACAAGATCCAGCCGCCGGGCGTGATGGGGTGGACGGACGTCCACAACAACGAGGCCTTCATGGCGGGCAAGCTGGTGATGACGAACAACGGCGCGAGCCTCTACTACGCGATGGGCGCCAAGAAGCACCCGCTGTTCGACAAGACGCAGGTGATCCTCACGCCGGGCGGGCCGGCCGGGTCATTCGTCGCCTCGAATCCTTACAACTGGGGACTCTTCAAGGCCAGCAAGCACGCCGAGCTCTGCGACGACCTCGTGCGCTGGGTCGAGGACGAGAAGCACTTCGAGGAGTACATGAAGGCGTGCAGCGGCCAGGCGGGGCCGGTCTACAAATCGCGCGCCGAGCACCCGTACTGGAAGACGGATCCGAACTTCCAGGGCATGCTGCAGAACATCCTGCGCGGCGTGTGGATCGGGTATCCGGGGCCGAGCACGCCGGCCGCCATCGAGGTGCAGGCCCAGTACATCCTCTGCGACATGGGCGGTCGCGTGGTGACGGCCGGGCTCTCGATCGACGCAGCGCTGAAGGAGGCCCACAAGCGCGTGGAGGACATCTACCGCATCCGCAGCCGGGGCTGAGGCGCCGCGTGTCAGTTCCGGCGGCCCAGGTCGGTACCAACGCCGCGCTGAACGGTCGGGCGGCTGTCGCGCTCAGGCGCGTGCTCGGGCCCGACTACCGGATGGGCTATCTCTTCGTCACGCCCATCTTCTTTTTCGTCCTCTCGCTCATCGCCTATCCGTTCTGCTACGCGATCTATCTGTCGTTCACCCACAAGCTCGTGGGACTGCCGCCGGTCTTCGTGGGCTTCGAGAACTACATCCGGCTGGCGTGGGACGGCTTCTTCCAGCGCGCCGTCGTCAACTCCTTCGTCTTCACGTTCGGCTCCGTCGGCTTCAAGCTCGTGCTCGGCGTGGTGATGGCGCTGGTGCTGACCGCGCCGATCCGCTGGCGCTCGTTCTGGACCGGGGTCTTGCTCATCCCCTGGGTTGCGCCGACTGTCGTCTCGGCGCTGAACTTCCTGTGGATCTTCGACGGCAGCCTCGGTGTGCTGAACTACCTGCTCGTGCGGGTGTTTCACCTCCTGCCGCAGGGCGTGGGCTGGCTGTCCGAGCCCGGCACGGCCATGGCGTCGGTCGTCGCGGTGAACATCTGGCGCGGCTTTCCGTTCTTCGGCATCTCGTTTCTCGCGGGCATGAAGGCGATCCCCGCCGAGCTCTACGAGGCGGCGGCCGTGGACGGCGCCAGCACGCTGCAGCGCTTCCGGCACGTCACCCTGCCCGGCCTGCGCAACATCATGATCATCGTCGTGCTGCTCTCCACGATCTGGACGTTCAACGACTTCCAGATCGTCTACATCCTCACCAAGGGCGGGCCGGGCGGGACCACGATGGTGATGCCGGTCCTCACCTACGAGACCGCGTTCGGCGCCCAGCGCCTCGGCGAGGCCATCGCGGTGGCCCTCTACCTGCTGCCCGCGCTCGCGGTGACCATCATGGTGCTGGCGCGCTACATGCGGAAGGGACGCAAGCGGTGAGAGCGACGGGCGGCGCGCAGACGACGTTCGCGTACACCGTGCTCGTGATCCTCGCGGTGCTCGTGCTGTTTCCGTTCTACTGGATGACGATCACGTCGTTCAAGAGCGAGGAGCAGATGCGCAGCCTGGTGTCGATGTTCTGGCCCAATCCGCTCGTCACGGAGAACTACGCGCAGCTGCTGTCCAAGACCGACTTCGTGGCCTGGTACGGCAACAGCGCGACGGTGGCGATCTCGAGCACGCTGCTGGCGACGGCCGTCGGGACCATCGGCGCCTACGCGCTGGCCCGGCTCAAGTTCTTCGGCCGCGGCTTCATGGCGAGCGCCACCCTCATCACGTACCTGGTGCCGCCCTCGATCCTGTTCATCCCGCTCTACGCGCAGATGCGCAACCTCGGCCTCGCCAACAGCCTGGCCGGCCTCATCGCCGCCTATCCATCGTTCACGGTGCCGTTCGTGACATGGCTGCTCATGGGCTACTTCGAGTCGATCCCGGAGGAGCTGGAAGAGGCGGCGATGATCGACGGCGCCACGCGCTTCGGCGCCTTCTGGCGCATCGTGCTGCCGCTGTCCGCGCCCGGCGTCCTCGCGGCCGGCCTCTACGCGTTCACGCAGGCGTGGAACGAGTTCCTCTACGCACTGGTGTTCATCACCGACGGCCGCTTGCGCACGCTGCCCGTCGGGCTGGCGAGCTTCATCACCGGCGACGTCTACGGCTGGGGCTACCTGATGGCGGGCGCCGTGCTCACCACGCTGCCCGTCATCGCCGCCTACATCTATCTGCAGAAGTACATGGTCGAGGGGCTCACCGCGGGCGGCGTGAAGGGATGAGGCGCGCGGCGCTCGTGCTGCTCGCGCTGCTGGGGCCGGCGGCGGCCCACGCGGAGATGCGGCTGGCGCCCGGCTTCAGCGCGGACGTCTACGTCACGGGCCGCGGCGAGGCGCCCGACGGCCGCGCGGCGGTCGGCATCCCGTCGACCACCTCGCTCGCGTTCGACGCGGCCGGCATGCTCTACACCGCGCGTAGCGGCCGCCGCTACCGCGGCGGCGAGATCGAGGACCTGTGGCCGCTGCTCCGCTTTCCGGCCGGCGGCGTCCGGGTCACCGGCGACGTCGCGCGCTACTTCTACGGTCCGCCGCTGCTCAATCTCCAGCTCGGCGCCGTCCGCGGCCAGGAGCTGCTGGTCACGACGTTCGATCGCGATCGCGGACTCGGCGTCCTGTACCGGATCGCGGATGGCCGCGCCGAGCTGCTGGCCGGCGGCACGCCGCCGCCCGGCGAAGCGCCGCTGTTCAAGCAGCCCGAGGGCGTCGCGCTCGACGCCGCCGGCAACATCTACGTCGCCGACCGGCAGCACGGCGCCGTCCTGAAGCTGGACCCGGCCGGACGCGTGCTCGACGCGCGCTGGCTCACCCTGTCGCGCCCGCGCCTGCTGGCCGCCCGCGGCGAGCGCGTGTGGGTCGCCGCCGACGGCGACACCGAGGCGCCGTGGCTGAGCGGGACCGGCGAGATCTGGAGCATCGGTCCCGACGGGCGGCGGCTCGCACTGCGCGGGCCGATCGTCGCCGGCATGGACGTGAGCCCGGGCGGCCACCTGGTCGTCGCCGATCGACACGGCGCGCGCATCCTGGCGGTGGGCGGCGACGGCACGTCGATCGACGTCGTCACGTTCAGCGACGGCGACGCGCCCCGCACGCTCGGCTGGGCGCCGAACACGGAGGCGACGCGGCGGGCGGGCGTCGCGGGCCACCTCTTCGTCGTCGTCACCCGCCGCGGCGCGTGGTCGCTCAACGAGATCGTCCGCATCTCGGGGCCCCTCGACGAGCTGATCCGCGCCCGGCTGCCCGCTTCCCGCTGACCTGATCCTTCCGTCCGGCGCCGGCCGGTCTGCTATCGTGCCAACGGGAGGAGCCCATGGCGGACAACGCGACCTCGCAGCGCCGGCAGCAGGGGCTGGAGCAGGCAGCTTCGGTCGTCTTCGCGCTGATGGGCATCGTGCCGCTGCTCCTCTTCACGTTCACGCTCTGGCACGTCGGCGCGATCCACCGCACGCTCGCACAGGTGAGTGTCGCGCTCACACTGGTCCTCATGCTCCTGGGCTTCTGGCTGTTCCGCTCGATGCTCGCGCAGATGTCGGAGGTCGTGAAGGCCGTGGCGCTCGCCGCCAAGACGATGGCGCGACCCGCGGCCGGCCGGCCGATCGCCGCGCCCACGCCCCCGCCGCCGGTGGCCGGGCTCGGGTCCATCTGGGAGCTGGGTGAGATGGCGCGCACGATGGACCTGCTCTGGCAGCGCGAGGCGCGCGCCCACGTCGGGCGCAACGTGCAGATCACGGTGGCGAATTCTCAGGAGCTGACGGGACGGTTGGTCGAGGCGACGGACGACGGGTTGCTGCTCGAGCAAGCCGGCGGCGGCACCATCGCCATCACCTACCTGCGCGTGCAGGGGATCGAGCCCGTCGTCGGCGGCTGAGCGCACGAGCGGCGGCGCCCCGCGGCGCCGCCGCTCCGCGTCCGCCTAGCGGCCGACGCCCAGCAGGAACAGCAGGATGATCAGGCTGAGCGGAACGCCCAGAAGCCAGAGCAGTACGAGCGCCATCGTTCGTCTCCTCTCTCAAGCCACGCGACGCGGCCGCTCGAGGTCGAGCGACCGGCGGCGGTAATATGTCAGGCTCATCGGCTCGCCCGAGGCCAGCCAGCCCCCGAGCACGGCCCCGACGAGACCGAGCAGCAGCGCGGTGACGGTCACCAGCGCGGTGTTGCGAAACGCGCGGGCCACTTCCGGATCGACCGCCGGGACGGCCGTCGACCAGACGGGCGAGCCGGCCAGCCCGCCGTACCAGCCGCCCCAGTGCCCGGTCGCGCCGAGCGCCGCGAAGACCAGCAGCATCGGGATGGTCAGCAGCCACACGACGCCGCCGTGCAGCATCGCGGGCTCCGCGCTCCGCAGCCCCGCGATCCGCGCGGCGATCCAGCCGCCGACCACGAAGGCGAAGAACGCGCCGCCGATGTTGAAGACACCCGTGATGAACCGCACGTTCTTCCAGGTGGTGAAGCGCGGAGCGGTCAGCTCGTGCGCGCCGATGGCGAAGCCGATCAGCCCGATGATGAGGCCGACGGCGATCGCCGCGAGCGCGCCGACCCAGACCGCGCTCCAGATCGGCCAGGGACGCCAAGTCTCATAGTCCGCCATGGGAGTCCTCCTCCGGCCACCATGAGATTGCATCGGCCGTGCCGACGACGTTGATTTGCGGTGAAAGTTCGCCTACTTTGGGCACCCGGAGACCCCATGAAAAGCTTGTACGACGAGACCTACGCGCGATCGCTCGCCGACCCGACCGGCTTCTGGGCCGCCGCCGCCGAGGACCTCTACTGGGACCGGCGCTGGGATCGCGTCTTCGACGACGCCCGGCCGCCGTACTACCGCTGGTTCACGGGCGGCATGCTGAACACCTGTTACAACGCGCTCGACCTGCACGTCGACCGGGGCCGCGGCAAGCAGCGCGCGCTCGTGTACGACAGCCCCGTCACCGACACGATCCGCGTGTTCACGTACGCCGAGCTGCGCGACGCCGTCGCGCGCCTGGCCGGCGCGCTGCGCCGGCAGGGGATCGCGCGCGGCGACCGCGTGATCATCTACATGCCGATGGTGCCCGAGGCGGTGATGGCCATGCTGGCCTGCGCGCGCATCGGCGCCGTGCACTCGGTGGTCTTCGGCGGGTTCGCCCCCAACGAGCTGGCCAAGCGGATCGACGACGCGCGCCCGAAGCTCATCCTCTCCGCGTCGTGCGGCATCGAGCCCGGGCGCGTCGTCGCGTACAAGCCGCTCCTCGACGGCGCCATCGAGCTCTCGCGGCACAAGCCGGAGCGCTGCGTGATCCTCCAGCGCTCTCAGGCCGGCGCGCCGCTCGTGAAGGGGCGCGATCTCGACTGGGACGATTTCACCGCGGGCGCCGAGGCCGTCGAGTGCGTGTCGCTGGCGGCCACCGACCCGCTCTATATCCTCTATACCTCGGGCACCACCGGCGTTCCGAAGGGCGTCGTGCGCGACAACGGCGGCCACGCGGTGGCGCTCAAGTGGTCGATGACGGGCGTGTACGGCATGGGCGCGGGCGAGACCTACTGGGCGGCGTCCGACATCGGCTGGGTCGTCGGCCACAGCTACATCGTCTACGCGCCGCTGCTGAAGGGCTGCACGACGATCCTCTACGAGGGCAAGCCCGTCGGCACGCCGGATCCCGGCGCGTTCTGGCGCGTCATCGCCGAGCACGGTGTCAACGCCCTCTTCACGGCGCCGACCGCGTTCCGCGCGATCAAGAAGGAGGATCCCGCCGGCGCGCACATGGCCAAGCACGATCTGAAGGCCTTCCGCACGCTCTTCCTCGCCGGCGAGCGCTGCGATCCGGACACGCTGCTGTGGGCGCGCGAGCGTCTGCGGGTGCCGGTGATCGATCACTGGTGGCAGACCGAGACGGGCTGGGCGATCGCCGCCAACTGCGTGGGCCTCGGGATGCTGCCGGTGAAGCCGGGCTCGCCGACGAAGCCGACGCCGGGCTACGACGTGCGCGTGCTCGACGAGGCCAATCGCGAGGTGGCGGCGGGCACGATCGGCTCGATCGCCATCCGCCTGCCGATGCCGCCGGGCTGTCTGCCCACGCTCTGGCACAACGACGCCGGCTACGAGACGTCGTACCTGACGAAGCATCCGGGCTTCTACCTGACGGGCGACGCCGGCTATCGCGACGAGGACGGGTACCTCTACATCATGAGTCGCATCGACGACATCATCAACGTCGCCGGTCACCGGCTCTCCACGGGCGCCATGGAAGAAGTCCTCGCCGCGCACCCGGACGTGGCGGAGTGCGCCGTGGTCGGCGTCGCCGACGAGATCAAGGGCGAGGTGCCGGTGGGCTTCGTCGTCACCAAGGCCGGCGTCGAGCGCGGCGAGGCGGAGATCGTCCGCGAGCTCGTCGAGAAGGTCCGCGCCACCATCGGCCCGGTGGCCGCGTTCAAGGCGGCGGCCGTGGTGAAGCGTCTGCCGAAGACGCGCTCGGGCAAAATTCTCAGGGGCACCATGAAGAAGATCGCCGAGGGGGCGGAGTACACCCTGCCCGCGACGATCGACGATCCGGCGATCCTGACCGAGATCACCGAGTCGCTCAAGACCCTCGGCTATCCGCGGAGGTCCCCATGACGTTCCCGCTCGCCTCCTCGACGCCCACGCAGCTCGGCCTCGAGTCTTCGGCGCTCGAGCGCCTGATGGAGCTGGTGACCCGCCACGTGGCGGAAGGGCGCTATCCCGGCGCTCAGTTCGCCCTCGCCCGTCACGGCAAGCTCGCGCTCGCCCGCTCGCTGGGCGACGCGCGGCTCGATCCCAAGCGCGTGGCCGCCAAGGACGACACCCTCTGGCTGCTGTACTCGAACACCAAGGTGCTGACGGCGTGCGCGGTGTGGGTGCTCGCCGACCGCGGCGCGCTGTCGTTCACCGACACCGTGGCCGCGCACGTCCCGGGCTTCGAGGCCAACGGCAAGGGCGAGATCACGATCGTCCAGCTCCTCACGCACCAGGCGGGCTTTCCGTCGGCGGAGGTGCCGTCGCAGGTGTGGGACGACCACGAGCTGCTTGCCCGGACCGTGTGCGAGTTCTCGCTCGAGTGGGCGCCGGGCAGCAAGGTGCACTACCACCGGCTGGCCGCCCACTGGACGGCGGCGGTGCTGATCGAGGCCCTCACGAAGACAGACTACCGCACGTTCATCCGTGAGCAGGTGCTCGTGCCGCTCGGCCTCGGCGACGACCTGTTCGTGGGGCTGCCGGACACGGAAGCCGAGCGCGCCGCCGACATGCACGAGCCCGGCCCCGACGGGCGCCCCGTCAGGCGCGCCGAGGAGAACACCCTGGCGGCCCGCCGCGCGGGCACGCCCGGCGGCGGCGGCTACGGCACGGCGCGCGGGATGGCGGCCTTCTACCAGATGCTACTCGCCGGCGGCACCCTCGGCGGCCGCCGGCTGCTCTCGCCGCGCACGGTCGCCTACGTGCTGCGCAACTACACCGGCGACCGCCCCGACGGCTACATGGGGATGCCGATGCACCGGGGCCTCGGCCCGCACCTGCGCGGCACGACCGACACCATCCGCGGTCTCGGCTCGCTGGCCTCGCCGCGCACGTTCGGCCACGGCGGCGTCGGCTCGTCGTACTGCTGGGCGGATCCCGACTCCGGCGTGTCCTTCGCGTACGTCACCAACAATCGCGTGCCCGACCCCTGGCACAGCCAGCGGATGGACCTCGTCAGCAACGCGGTGCACACGGCGATCGACTGATGCCGCGTATCCCGCTCATCGCGCGGCCGGAGGACCTGCCGGCCGCGCAGCAGGCGATCTTCACGAAGATCGCGCGTAGCCGCGGCCGCGTCACCGGCCCGTTCGCGGCGCTGCTGCACAGCCCGTCCGTGGCCGAGCGCACGGCCGACCTCGGGGCCTACATCCGCTTCGAGTCCACGCTGCGTCCGGCCGACCGCGAGCTGGCCGTGCTGGCCGTCGCGCGCGAGCGCGACTGCCGCTTCGAGTGGGCGGCCCACGTCCCCGAGGCGCGCCGCGCGGGCGTCCGGCCGGAGGCCATCGCGGCCCTCCGCGCGCGCGCCTTCGATCGGCTCACCGAGGACGAGGCGCTGCTGGTACGCTACGCGACCGACCTGCTCGCGGCGCGGCGCGTGGACGACGCGACGTTCGCGGCCGTGCGCAAGCGGCTCGGGCTCGAGGGCGTGGTCGAGCTGACGGCCACCGTCGGCTACTATGCGATGCTGGCCTGCACGCTGAACGCCTTCGACGTGCTGCCCGATGCCGGAGAGGAGGAGCTCGATGTTCCGTGACGTCGTCAACGACGAGAAGGACCTGCGCGCGCTGCTCGGCTCGCCGAGCGAGGTCGCGCTGAAGAAGCAGATCGCGGCGCTGGACGGCCACTGCCGCGCGCTGATCGCGCACGCGCCATTCATGCTGCTGGCCACGGCGGGCGCCGACGGGCGCTGCGACGTGTCGCCCAAGGGCGACCCCGCGGGTTTCGTGCGCGTGCTCGACGACACGCACCTCGTGATCCCCGACCGGCCGGGCAACAAGCGCCTGGACGGCATGCGCAACATCCTCGCCAATCCCCACGTCGGCCTGCTCTTCCTCGTCCCCGCGCGCGGCGAGACCCTGCGCGTCAACGGACGCGCGTGCATCACGCGCGACGCCGACCTGCTCGCCACGCTGGCCGTGGACGGCAAGGTGCCGAGCCTCGCCATCGGCGTCGAGGTCGAGGAGGTCTTCCTGCACTGCGCGAAGGCGTTCAAGCGCTCTGGGCTCTGGGAGCCGTCGCGCTGGCCAGATCTCGCAAGCCTCTGCTCGTCGGCGAAGATCTTCCACGACCAGGTCAAGATCCCCGGCATGAGCGTCGAGGACTACGAGCGCCGGCTGGAGACCGGCTACCGCACGGGCCTCTACTGATGGCGAGAACCTACCTCGCGCTGCTCGAGCGCCGGCGTTGCCGGCGCGATCCGTTCCTGACGGCCCCCTCCGACTGAGCATGTGGCGGATCGGGATCGACGTCGGCGGCACGTTCACCGACCTGGCGGCCGTCGACGAGAAGGGCCGCGTCGTCATCGCCAAGTGCGCGTCCACCCCGCGCGACCAGTCCGAAGGCCTCATGGAAGGCCTCGGCCTGCTCGCGGCGGAGTGCGGTACCGACCTCCGCGGACTGCTCGCGAGCACCGAGCGCATCGTCCACGGCACCACCGTCGCCACCAACGGCCTGCTCGAGCGGAAGGGCGCGAAGGTCGGCCTGCTGACGACCGAGGGCCACCGCGACGTCATCGAGATGCGCGAGGGGCTCAAGGACGACCGCTACAACGTCCGCATGCCGCCGCCGGTGCCGCTCGTGCCACGCGCGCGGCGCCTCGGCGTGCGCGAGCGCGTGGCCGCCGACGGCCGCGTCACCGTGCCGCTCGCGGCGCGCTCGCTCGCGGCGGCGCTCGAGACGCTCGCGCGCGCCCGCGTCGACAGCGTGGCCGTCTGCTACCTGCACGCTTACCGCAATCCGCGTCACGAGCGGCTCACCGCGCGCGCGGTGGCGCGCCGGCTGCGCGGCGTCTACGTCTCGCTGTCCTCCGTGGTGCTGCCGCAAATCAAGGAGTACGAGCGCACCTGGACCACCGTGGTGAACGCGTACGTGGGACCGGCGCTGGCCCGGTATCTCAATGCGCTCCGCGCGCGCCTGGCCGCGCGCGGCTATCGCGGTGACGTGCTCATCATGCAGTCTCACGGCGGGGTCGCGCCCATCCGGGAATCCGCGCGTCTCGCCGCCGGCTCCGTGCTCTCGGGCCCCGCGGGGGGTATCGCCGCCGGGCGCTATGCCGCGCGCCTGCTCGAGGAAGGCAGCCTCATCACGTTCGACATGGGCGGCACCAGCACCGACATCGCGCTGCTCCAGCACGGCGAGCCGTCGCTGACCGGCGAGAAGACGGTCGGCATCGCCAAGGTCGCGCTGCCCAGCCTCGACATCCACACGCTGGGCGCCGGCGGCGGCTCGATCGCCCGCGTGGACCCGGGCGGGATCCTGCACGTCGGACCGGAGAGCGCCGGCGCCGATCCGGGGCCGGCCTGCTACGGCAAGGGCGGCGATCGCGCGACGGTGACCGACGCCAACGTCGTGCTCGGCTTCCTCGATCCCGCCAACTTCCTCGGCGGCCGCATCGCGCTCGACCGACGCGCCGCGGAGGCGGCCGTCGACCGGATCGCGCGCGCGCTCGGCACCGAGCGGTTCGCCGCCGCCGAAGGCATCGCCAAGGTCGTCGACACCAACATGGCCGAGGGCATCAAGATCGTCTCCGTCCGGCGCGGCGTCGATCCGCGCAAGTTCACGCTGGTGTCGTTCGGCGGCGCCGCGGGGCTGCACGTCACCGAGGTGGCCCGGCTGCTCGAGATCCGTCGGGTGGTGATCCCGAACGTGGCGGCCGTGCTCTCGGCCTGGGGCATGCTCGCGACGGATCTTCGCTACGAGCTGGTGCGCAGCCACGTCAGCGAGGTGTCGCGCCTGGCGCCCGCCACGCTGCGCCGGCTCTTCGCGGCGATGGAGGCCGACGGCCGCAAGCGGCTCGGGGTGTTCGACGGGCCGGTGAGCGTGAGGCGCTCGCTCGACATGCGCTACGGCGAGCAGATCTTCGAGATCCCGGTGGGCCTCGACGGCGTGAATCTCGAGGCCGCGGATCTGCTCGACGAGATCGTCGCGCGCTTCCACCGGCGCCACGAGGAGCTCTACGCGTACAGCGCGCCGGGACAGGAGGTCGTCGTCGTCAACGCGCGCGTGGCCGTCGTCGGCGAGCTGCCGCCGCTCGCCACCGGCCGGGGTGATCCCGTGCGGCGCGACGCGCCGAAGGCCGCGCGCCGGCGGGTCTGGCTCGGCGACTGGGTCGAGGTGCCGGTCTTCCGCCTCGACGAGCTGCCCGCCGGCTGGGAGACGAAAGGCCCGGCGCTGTTCGAGTCGGCGACGACGACGGTGCTCGCTCGCGCCGGCGAGCGCGTGAGCGTCACGCCGCACGGCTGGCTCGACCTGCGCTTGAGCTGAGGCGCGACCTCGCTGGTCCGTCGTTTGCAGCCCCTCCCGCGAGGGAGGATCGAGCCATGAAGAAACTGCTCACACCCGTGGTCGCGGTGTCCATGCTCGGCCTGGCGCTGACGGGCTGCGGCACCGCCACCGGGGCCGCCGTCGGTGCCGGCGCCGGCGCCGCGGTCGGCGCGGGCACCGGCTATGGCGCTGGCAAGGGCGCGCTGATCGGCGCCGGAGTCGGTGGCGTGGCCGGCGCGATCTACGACATCACCAAAAAGAACTAGCGAGGCTGCCACATGAAGACGTTCACGCTCACGGCGGCGGTCGTGGCCGCCGCGCTCGTCGCCGGCGGGCCCGCGCTCGCCGCCGATCCCAAGCCGAACTGCCAGCCGTCCGCGTCCGCTCGCGGCGACGCGAAAACCAGAGTCAAGGCTCCCGAGAAGATCGACGGCCAGGTGGTCAAGGTCGACCCCGCCAAGGGGATGATCACGGTCAGGAACAAGGACGGCTCGATCCACGACTTCAAGGGCGACACGGAGACGCTCCGCGACTACAACGTCGGAGACAACATCGAGCTGACGCTGCGCGCCGAGCCCTGCTGAGCGGCGTGCGGTAGCGACCCCGTCCCGATCCACGGGCGCCCCGGGCGCCCCGGGCGCGGATCCCCGGCCCGGGGCGCTCGCCTATCCAGCGTCCGTCGCAGCGCAGGCGCATCGCCGGCGCCGGCGCGCGTGCCCACAAGGGCGCGCCTCTGGCGCGACACAGGCGCGCTTCTGGCCCACACAGGCGCGCCTCTGGCCCACACAGGCGCGCCTCTGGCGCGACGCCATCGAGTACAATCCGAGGCATGCGAGAGACGTGGCAGGGCAGCGTCGTGTCGATCCACGTGGCGCTCGAGGCGGGCGCGCCGATGCTCGTCGTGCCCGAGGCGCGCGCGCTGCCGGGGCGCGGGCTCGAGGGCGATCGCTACGCGACCGATCGCGGGCACTACTCGCCCCGGCCCTCGCAGGGCGGCCGCGAGATCACGCTGATCGAGACGGAAACCCTCGAGGCCCTGGGCGGCCTCGACGTCAAGCTCTCGCCGGCCGAGACGCGCCGCAATGTGGCGACGCGCGGCGTGCCGCTCAACCACCTGGTGGACCGCGTCTTCCGTGTCGGCGAGGTTCGCCTGCGCGGCACGCGGCTCTGCGAGCCGTGCAA
>Ga0137403_10002554_pt1 | contig 22226 bp, 19 predicted proteins | sample CZOMad2_1_16fung_FD_122057 | JGI IMG/M metagenome (GOLD analysis project Ga0137403, IMG submission 122057) | Vadose zone soil fungal communities from Angelo Coast Range Reserve, California, USA - CZOMad2_1_16fungal (Hybrid Assembly) | ecosystem: Environmental > Terrestrial > Soil > Vadose zone...
ACGAGCCCGACGGCGCCGAAAAGCACCAGCAAAGTCGTACGCAGCTTGATTGCTCCTGGCTCCAATAGCGGCTGCACCACGACGCCAAAGTTTTTGTGCGAGTCCGGATACTGACGCGCTTCCATCTGATTCAGCGAGTTGATTTCTTCACGTGCTTGCTGCAACGAAACGCCGGATTTCAGCCGCGCAATAGCCACAAACTCGTGGTGTATGTGCTCGGTCAAATCGTCGTTGAATTGTCCTAGCGGCATCCAAATGTCCGCCCACCGCAACAACTGAAAACCCGCCGGCAAAACGGCGGCCACGGTGTACCGCTGGTTATCCAGAGCAATCGTGCGTCCTACGATCCGCGGATCACCGCCGAACCTGCTTTGCCACAGGCGGTGGCTTAGGATCACCACTGGCGAATTGCCCTTGCGGTCTTCTTCAGTAACGAACAAGCGGCCCGCGATTGCGTTCACACCCAGCATCGGGAAAAGTCCAGCGCTGGCGTAACCGGCTTGCACACGCTGCGGCTCGCCGCCTCCGGTCAAATTGAAGCCTAGAGAGACATTGGCGTAGCCGCCCATTTCCGAAAAACTCCTGGCTTGCTCTTTCCAATCGGCGTAATCGCCGGGTGAGAGTCCGCCCCGCGGAACCTGCGGCAGGTAGGTATTGAAGATTTCGACGAGTTTGTCGGGCTGCGGATAGGGCAAGGGGCGCAGCAGTACGCTCTCGACTACGCTGAAGATCGCGGTGTTCGCGCCGATGGCTAAGGCCAGGGTGAGCACCGCCACGATCGTGAATCCGGGATTTTTGATCAGGGTGCGGATGCCGTAGCGTGTGTCTTGCAGCAGATTTTGCATGGTCCACATCCTTGCCGGGCTTGGCAATTTTCGCCGCCACATTGCAGGTTCACCGGCCAACCGCATATTCGACGTGCCACTCTCGATCGCGTTTCACGGCTGCTAGCTGCTCGCGCGCCGAGCTAGTGGAGCGCGGCGGCCAGCGTCTTGATCAGTACGGGTTCCTGTTCGGGGAAAACGGTGCGCAGATCGAGGACCAAACGGTCGTCTGCCACGCGCGCGATCACGGATGTGCCTGCGGGCGCCTGCCGCAGGCGTTGCTCGAGCTGTGTTGCCGACCGCCGCGCGCTGGCGATGCGGATTAACTTGGTGGGAAGCGACTGCGCCGGGGTCGAGCCACCGCCAATGACAGAGTCGCCATCGCAGATTTCCAGCTCGACTTCGTCGAGCGGAATCTCCGGGCGCAACTCGCGCAGAAGATTCTCGGCGCGCCGCTTTAGCGTGTCGGCTGTTGCGCGAATCATGCGCAACGTCGGAATCTCGTCGTAGGCCGCGCGTAGGTAAGCTCCCAGCGTCACTTCCAGCGCAGTGATTGTTAGCTTGTCCACCCGCAGAGCACGAAACAGCGGATGCCGGCGAATTCGCGCGATCAAATCTTTGTTTCCGGCAATAATTCCCGCCTGAGGCCCACCCAATAGTTTGTCTCCGCTGAACGTAACCACACCCACGCCGGCTTCAACGCTCTGCCGCACTGCCGGTTCGACGATTCCATACGCCGAAAGATCGATCAAGCAGCCCGAGCCAAGATCCTCCATCAGCGGCAAGCCCGACCGCTTGCTGAGCCCAACCAGATCTTCGAGTGACGGCTTATCCGTGAAGCCCGTAATCTGAAAATTCGAGGGATGCACGCGGAGCAGCAATCGTGTCTGGTCATTGATTGCGTTTTCATAATCTGCGAGCCGGGTCCGGTTCGTCGTACCCACTTCGCGCAGCAGCGCTCCGCTTTCTTCCATGACTTCTGGAATGCGGAATCCGTCGCCGATTTCGATCAACTCGCCTCGAGAAACGACGACTTCGCCGCCCTTGGCCAACGCGGCTAGCACTAGCAGCACGGCGGCAGCGCAATTGTTGACCACGATCGCCGCTTCCGCACCCGTAAGCCGGCGAAGCGACTCAGACGTGTGCGCATCGCGTTTGCCGCGGGCCCCGGCTTCCAAATCGTATTCAAGATTGCTGTATTGCGTAACCGTCCGCCGAAGTTCGTCGACCACCGCCAGAGGTAGCGGCGCGCGCCCCAGGTTCGTGTGCAGAATCACCCCGGTCGCATTGATCACCGGCCACAAGGAGCGCGCCAACAGCCGCTCGACGGTGTCCGCAATAAAGGACTCGACACCCGAAGCCGACAATGAGACCACGGCGCTCGGCTCATCCCCACCAATCCGTGCGCGAAGATCGGCTAGCGCCGCCCGCGTCACTTCCACCAGCAAAGCGCGATCGACGCGCGCAGCCAGCGCCGAAAGCCGCGGTTGCCCGAGCAACTCATCGACCGAGGGAATTTGCCGCAGCAGTTCCGCTTGCTCGGGAGACAAAACCCGTTTGGATTGCACTGCCATGGAAGCCATTTCATCATAGGAATCCGGCGAAAGGAAGTTGCAGTCGGCCCCACGCCCGTCTTTCGTGCGCCTGCACGTTGGGACAGGTGGCGGAACTCGAAGAACGGTGCCGAACACGCGGCTCCCCGCACTCCCCCGGTTGACGCCCGTGCCCTCTCCTTCTAGCATCAGAGTTGAGGCCTCCGTCCCCATGGCGACCATCGACGAAGAGCTGAGCCAGTTCGAACGGGACATCCGCCAGCTCAAAATCGAATACGACCAGTTTTTCGGCGGCGGGCGTAAGCGTCCGCCGAACGAGATCGAGTGGCGCATCGATGTGATCGTCAAGCGCTACTCCGAGCGCGGCGGCGACATGAAGTTCGGCCAGCGCTTTCGCTTCAACAATCTCTGCCAGACGTACGCCAAATATAAGGATATCTTCCGCAAGAAAGTGCGCCAAAAAGAAGAAGGCGCGGTGCAACGCCATTTCGGCGCCGCAGCAAAAGCAATCGAGGCGGAGCGCGCCAAGGCGCAAGCGGAACACCCAGAAGCGAGCACTGCCATCGGCCAGTCGCAGGGGGCAGAGTCCGCTCCCTTTCGGATGACCTGTTCGGAGCCGGAACGCGAAGCCGAGAAAGTGGATCGCCTGTATCAAGCTCTGATCACCGCCAAGCAGCAAGCTGGTGAAGACACCGCCAAACTTTCTCGTGAAAACTTCAACGAGTTCGTCAAGAAAAAGACCCGCGACTTGCAGACGCAAAAGAAATGCAAGGACGTCGAGTACGTTGTTGAGGTGGTTGGTGGCCAGGTCAAACTAAAAGCCCTCGTCAAAGCCTGATCTTTGCCGCTGCGTCCGCTCCTTTCCACTTTCCCAATTTCAACGTCGCCCTTACACTGGAATGCTTTTCGTATACGCGGAGGACGGCATGGCAGTCGAGCGGGCGCTCATCAGCGTCTTTGACAAAACAGGGATCGTGGAATTCGCCAAGCGCCTGGCCGCGCTGAAGATCGACATTCTCTCGACCGGCGGCACTTCCAAACTGCTGCGCGAAGCAGGCATCCCGGTGCGTGATGTTTCTGATTTCACCGGCTGGCCAGAAATGCTCGGCGGTCGGGTTAAGACGCTGCATCCCAAGGTCCATGGGGGTCTGCTCTTCCGCCGCAATCACGCTGAAGATGAACAACAGGCCAAGGAATATGGAATCGCACCAATCGATCTGGTCGTCGTAAATCTTTATCCCTTTGAAGCCACCGCTAGCAAGTCGGGGCTCACCGCGGAAGAATTGATCGAAAACATCGACATTGGCGGACCCACGATGCTTCGCTCGGCTTCGAAAAACTTCGCCAGCGTGACAGTAGTCACCGATCCCGCGGACTATGGCCGCGTCGCGGCTGAATTGGAAGCTGCGCGCGATACTTCGCTGGCCACGCGCCTTGACCTCGCCCGCAAAGTATTCGCCACCACTTCGCAATACGATGGAATGATCGCGACGGAACTCGAACGACTGGCGGTTGCCGCGAGCGGCCATATAGAACTTGCCGCCAAGCCAAAGCTTCCCGAACGCCTGCACCTCGCTCTGCGTCGGCAGCAGGAACTCCGCTACGGAGAAAATCCGCACCAATCCGCCGCGCTGTACGTTCCAGCAGGGCGCGCCGTGTCCGGGCTGGCCGCCGCCAAGCAGCTCCAAGGCAAAGAACTCTCGTACAACAATCTCGTCGATCTCGAAGCCGCGCGCAGCCTGGCTGCGGAATTCCGCCAGCCCGCCGCTATCATCATCAAGCACAACAATCCCTGCGGCGCCGCCGAGCAGGAAACGCTTCTCGACGCTTATCGCAAAGCCCTGATTAGCGATCCCGTCTCCGCGTTTGGCGGAGTGCTGGCGTTCAATCGTGTGGTCGACGCCGCCACCGCTGAAGAAGTTGCGAAACTGTTCGTCGAATGCATCGCGGCCCCGGGCTTCGACGAGAAAGCCAAAGCCATCTTCGCCGCGAAGAAAAACTTGCGCCTGCTCGAACTCCCGCCAGACGGCTTGGAACCCGAGCGTGAACTCCAGCTCAAACGCATCCTCGGCGGTATGCTGGTGCAAGAGCCGGATCTCGGTGAGCTAAGCGACGCGGAACTCCGCACCGTAACCAAGAGCGTCCCCACGCCGGAAGAAATGCACGCCATGCGTTTTGCCTGGAAAGTTTCGAAGCACGTCAAGTCCAACGCTATCGTCTTCGCCAAGGATGGCGCAACACTCGGTGTTGGCGCAGGCCAGATGAGCCGCGTCGACTCCGTAAAACTCGCGATTATGAAGGCGCAGTCTCCGCTTACCGGCAGCGTAGTCGCGTCGGATGCTTTTTTCCCGTTTCCCGATGGAGTAGAGGAAGCTGCCAAAGCTGGCGCCGTCGCCTTCATTCAACCAGGTGGTTCGGTCCGTGATCCAGACGTCATTGCCGCCGCGGATCGTCTCGGCTTGGCCATGGTCTTCACCGGCATCCGTCACTTCCTGCACTGATTTTGTGCTTAAATTTGTTACTCTGACGAAGAAAACTAACTCGCGGCCTCGGCAACTTTGCCGGTCCGGAAGAGCCAGCGAGCCAAAAACGCCGCCAATATTGCCGCAAGAAGTTGCGCGAGAATAAATGCGGGGGCATCCGCAGGCCGTATTCCCGCGAAAGTGTCGGTGAAGCACCGCGCCAGCGTCACCGCGGGATTCGCAAAGGATGTTGACGCCGTAAACCAGTAGGCTGCCGTAATGTAAGCGCCCACCGCGTAAGGAGTAGCCGCTGCGTTGCGCCGCGAGCAGCCGGCAATCACCAGAAGCAGTCCCATCGTCGCGATTATTTCACTGAAGACCTGACCCCGGCCGTTCCGCACCTGCTGCGACGCCGTAAAGGCGGGCAAACCAAACATCGCATGCGCTGCCACGACTCCGGAAAATGCGCCGGCGATTTGCGCCGCCACGTAGCTCAGCCCAGCTTTCCATGCAGTGCCGCTCAAATACGCATCCGCGAGCGTCACGACGGGATTGAAGTGCGCGCCAGAAACTGAAGCGAATGTGAGGATAAGTGCCGCGAGCGCCGCGCCAGTCGCCAGCGCATTCGCTAGGAGTGCGAGCGCCATGTTGCCGTGTGTCAGCCTCTCGGCCATAATTCCGGAGCCAACCACCGCGACAAGCAGAAATGCCGTACCCAAAAACTCTGCCGCAAGTTTCCGTCCGAGCGATATTTTCATTATTGCTTGCCGATTCGGTCGACTTCTTTTTTGATCGCCAGCGTATCCAGAGTCGCCAGCGGCAAGCTCACAAACAAACTGATCCGGCGGTCCAGCACTACGAAGGCCTCACGGAATGCCCGTTCGATTTGCTCCGAAGTTCCCGTGATCGCAGCGGGATCAGGCACGCCCCAATGCGCCGTTACCGGTTGCCCTGGCCACACCGGGCACACTTCCTTCGCTGCGTTATCGCAGACCGTGAATACAAAATTCATCCGCGGAGCGTGCGGATGCGCAAATTCGTTCCAGCTTTTGCTGCGCAAACCATCCGTCGAAAGCCGCGCCACTTCGAGTTGTTTTAACGCGCCAGGATTCACATGGCCGGCGGGATAGCTGCCTGCGCTGTATGCCGTGAAGTTCGGTTTGCCTTTGTGATTGAGCAAGGCTTCGGCCAGAATAGACCGCGCGGAGTTACCGGTGCACAAGAAAAGTACGTTGTAATGCTTGGCCATGGTTCGTAGTTCCTACTGGCAGCAGGTGGGGCCGCAGCAGGCTGATTTGCTCGTGGGTTTCGTCGCGCGCACGAATGCGCTGATAAATTTCCCGTCGATCGCCGGTGCAACCACATCGGCATTCAGTCCGGCGGCAGCTAGAAAATCTCGCGCTTCCTCCGCCTTATAAACGCGAGTCGGTTCTACATCTACGTTTTCAAAGCCCACTCGCGCCAATTTCTCCCGATATTCGGTTTCTCCGAGCGCCCCGGCTATGCACCCCACCCACAGTTCCATGCTCTTGCGAATCTCCGCCGGTACATCGCCCCGCACGACCACGTCAGACACCGCCAGTCGCCCCCCGGGCTTCAACACGCGAAACGCTTCCGCAAACACCCGATCCTTGTCGCCGGAAAGATTGATTACGCAATTCGAGATAATGACGTCGACTGATCCCTCCGGCAGCGGGATGTTTTCGATCGCCCCTTTCAGGAATTCCACGTTCTCGATTCCCGCCTTCTTCTGATTCTCCCGTGCAAGCGCCAGCATCTCGTCGGTCATATCCAGGCCATAGGCTTTTCCCGAGGCTCCAACGCGCCTCGCTGAGAGAATCACGTCGATTCCGCCTCCGGAACCTAGATCGAGCACCACTTCGCCGGGCTGCAATTTCGCCAGTGCCGTCGGATTTCCGCAGCCGAGCGAAGCAGCCACGGCTTTCGCGGGCAATCCAGCCTTTTCGGATTCGTCATACAAGTCCTTGGTGATGGGATCGCATCCGCTGAGTTCTCCGCATCCGCCGCCACCGCTGGCCGCGCGCTTCGCTGCTTCACCATATTTTTGTCTTACCGCGTCCTGAATATTTGTTTCAGACATCCGCTCTCCTTGGTATGTATGAGCTAGATCACCAGCCGCCTTATTTCATTGAGATTTGCACGACCGACTCTGGGGCCACCGCCCGGCTCCTGGTGCAGCATTCTTCGTAGAGAAAATTCATCACTTCGCGCAGCGCATCCGTATCCGCTGTGTACCAGAGGAATGTTCTCACGCGCCGCACCTTCACCAGCGCCACTTGCTTCAACTTTTCCAGATGATGCGAAAGCGTCGACGCGGGGATTCCCAGTTCTTCCTGGACTTCGCCGGCGACCATTCCCGTCGGGTGCGCTGACAGCAAAAGCCGCAGAATCTGCAATCGCGGCTCCGCTCCCAGGGCGGAAAAGCGGTCGGCGGATCGTGTGACTTGCAAGGGGTCGGGCTTCTTCATATTTCGATAATACTGGAAATACGGAAGCTATGCAAGCCCCCCAACGTTTTCCTCACCGCCTGCATCCTAATTTCTTGGCTGCATGTCTTGCTCACGGCCCTGGAAACGCTCCGGCCTATCCTTTTGACCTGCGTTTCGGCCGCATGGGATACTTTTCGTTTCCGGGGTTGCCATGAACTTGTCTCGCATTGCCCTTGTCTGTTGCCTCGCCGGTTCCGCCGCCGCGAGCGCGCAATCTTCCGTGCCCAACGCTCCGATGGCTGAGTCTCAGGCCGCGCCGCAGAACGCCGCCGACCCTGGCGCCGACTCGGGCCGCGCCGACGCCTACTACAACTACACCATCGGCCACATCTACGAGCAGCAATACGAACTCACCAGCAACGCCGACTTCGCCAGCAAGGCCATCGAAGCGTACAAAAAGGCCTACGCTCTCGATCCGAAATCGCCGGTAATCGGCGAGCGCCTCGCGGAAATGTATTGGAAGGCGCAGCGCATCAAGGATGCCGTCACTGAAGCGCAGGAAATTCTCAAGCGTGATCCTAACGATCTTAATTCCCGCCGTTTGCTCGGACGCATTTATCTCCGAAGTCTCGGCGATTTCAACGGCAGCAATCCGCAGTCCGACACCGTCACACACGCCATCGAGCAATACCGCGAAATCTATCGTCTGGATCCTGCCGACACTGAATCCGCCCTGTGGCTCGCGCGCCTCTATCGCTTGAAGAACGAGCATGACCGCGCCGAAGAAGTTCTGCGCAACATCCTCAAGTCCGATCCCGAAAATGAGTCCGCAGTCGAGCAACTCACCCAGTTGCTGATGGACGAAGGCAAGAACGACGAAGCCGTTGCGTTGCTCGAAGGAATCACCGCGCGCTCGGCTTCCCCCGCCACGTACGATCTTCTCGGCGACGCGTATACCCAGGCGCACCAGCTGACCAAGGCCGAGCAGGCCTATCGCAAGGCCGTCGAGATCGACCCCTCCGAACTCAGCCATCAGCGGGGCCTCGGCCAGACGCTCATGGCCGAAGAAAAGTATTCTGATGCGCTGGTAGTCTACGAGAAACTTGCCGACCTGATGCCGGACGACTCCGACATTTATCTCCGCATGGCGCAGATTTATCGTGAACTGCATCAGCTCGACAAAGCCGAAGACAACCTCGTCAAAGCACGGCAGTACGCTCCTGGCAGCATCGAAGTGATGTACAACGAAGCCATGCTCTACGAAGCGCAGGGCCGCTTCGAGGATGCCATTCGCGTTTTGTCCGATGCGGTCACCGGCATCAAGGGACAGTCCACGGTTCTCCCCACGCGCCGCCGTTCGCTGGCCATTCTGTACCAGCAGCTCGGCCAGCTCTATCGCGACATCGGAAACTTTCAAGCCGCTGTGTATACCTACGAAGAGTTGGGGCACCTTGGCGACGAAGAGGATCACCGCGCCCGCCTTCTGATCATGGATACCTATCGCGCGGCGAAAGATCTGCCCAAGGCTTTGATGACCGGCAAGGAAGCCCTGGCAAAGTATCCGAGCGATCCTGCGGTGCGCTCCAGCGAAGCACTGCTCCTTGGCGAGAACGGCCAGACCGACGAAGCCGTCAAAATCCTGCGCACGCAACTTGGTAACAGCGAAGCCGACCGCGATATTTACATGAACATCGCGCAGGTTTACGAACGCGGCCGCCGCTACAAAGAAGCCGAAGAATCTGCGCACACCGCCGAAGCCCTTCCTGGCCAGCCACGCGACAACGAAATGGTGTGGTTTCTGCTCGGCGCCATCTACGAACGCCAGAAATTCTTCGATCGCGCCGAAGAGCAATTCAAAAAGGTGCTGGCGCTCGATCCCAAAAACGGCGCGGTGCTCAACTACTACGGCTACATGCTCGGTGACCGCGGCATTCGCCTCGACGAGGCCGAGGCTCTCGTACAGCGCGCGGTGAAGGAAGAACCGTTCAATGGCGCATACCTCGACAGCCTGGGCTGGATCTTCTACAAACAAAACAAGCTGGCCGACGCTGAAGCCACTTTGCGCAGAGCCGTGCAGCGCGAAAACCACGACGCCACCATTCACTCGCATCTCGGCGATGTCTACGCCAAGTCTGGCCGCACCGATCTGGCCAACGCCGAATGGGAAAAATCTCTCGTCGAATGGCGCCGCTCTCTTCCCGCCGACATCGAAACAGACAAAGTCGCCGAGCTCGAAAAAAAGCTGTCGCAAAACAAACATCGCGTGGCCCAGAAGTCCGTTCCCAGGGACGTCAAGCCCTGAGCGTCTTTTTGGTGAGCGCCCTTTAGCGAGGATTGTTTAGCCAATTTCATGCGTGAAGTCACAGTCCCAGCCTTCGCAAAAGTGAATCTGCGTCTGGACGTCCTCGGCAAACGCGCCGACGGTTTCCACGAACTACGCACTGTTTTTCAGGCCATCTCGCTTTATGACGAAGTTCGCCTCCGGCAATCCGCGAAGCCCGGCATTTCACTCGTCGTTCAAGGCAATCAAGCGCTCGCTCACGAACCGGTTAGCAAGAATCTGGTCTATCGCGCCGCGGAAGTTCTTCGCCGCGAGCTAAAAATTCGCTCAGGCGTCGAGATCCAATTGTGGAAGGCCATTCCCGCAGGCCGTGGTCTAGGCGGTGGCTCCAGCAATGCGGCAGCAGCTCTCCTCGGCTTCTTGCGTTTGCACCACAAGCAAATCCCTTTGCCGCGCCTGATCGAAATCGCTGCCTCTCTAGGTGCTGACGTCCCCTTCTTTCTGCTCGGCGGTCGAGCCTTGGGCGTCAACAAAGGCGACGAAATCTACCCCCTCGCCGACATTCCGCAGCGCAGCATTTTGGTCGTCTCCCCGCGCAACATTCACGTTCCCACGCCCGACGCCTACCGCTGGCTCAAAGCTCCGCGTTTGACAAAACTCGCCGCAACCCCTAAACTTTGGGGGTTCTGCGCTCTATGTTGGAGCACGCAGGAGAGCGGCCTTTCGAATGATTTCGAGCGGCCGGTATTCCGGCGCCACCCCCGTCTGAGTCAAATCAAGCGGGAGTTGCTGCAAAAAGGGGCGACAGAAGCCTTGCTGGCGGGTAGCGGTTCGGCGGTGTTTGGAGTTTTCCCGAGCCCAGCTAAGGCGCGCCGAGCCGCTGTTGGGTTTCCGCACGACCAGACCTTCGTTTGCGAAACACTTTCGCGCGACAGGTATCTCCGTCTGGTCCAAAGCGCGTCCGCAGCAAAAACGCGCCGCTGATTCCGCAGCGTCCTCCATCGCCAATTCAGTCTCTAACGTAGCCGCGATTTTGCGCGGCGCGCCGGTTTTCGTAGGGCCAGTCTTTAGACTGGCCAGCCGATCCGATCGGCATTCAAGGAGCCGCGGCACAGTGCAGGACGAGCGATTCAAAATCTTCACCGGGACCGCCAACCCGATACTCGCAAAGAGTATTTGCGCGCACCTCGGCGTGCCTCTCGGCAAAGCCGACCTGCGGCGCTTTAGTGACGGTGAGATCTACTTCCAGATCCTCGAAAACGTTCGCGGCGCCGATGTTTTCGTCGTCCAGCCCTGCTGCTATCCGGTGGACAGCCACTTGCTCGAATTGCTCTTGATGATCGACGCTTTCAAACGCGCCTCCGCCTGGCGCATCACCGCGGTCCTTCCGTACTACTGCTACGCCCGCCAGGATCGCAAAGACAAGCCCCGCGTCCCGATCTCAGCGAAATTAGTCGCCGACTTGCTGGAAACCGCTGGCGCCAGCCGCGCACTCACTCTCGATTTGCACGCCCCGCAGATTCAGGGCTATTTCGACGTCCCGGTCGATCATCTCTTCGGTTCACCCGTGCTGGTCGAACATTTCCGTCATTTGAATCTGCCGAACGTCACGGTCGTTTCGCCGGACGCCGGTGGCGTGGAGCGCGCCCGCTTTTTCGCCAAGAAATTAGACGCGCCTCTCGCTATCGTCGATAAGCGCCGCATCGATATCGACGTCAGCGAAGTCATGCACCTCATCGGCGATGTCCGCGGACGCAGCGCGTTGATCATCGACGACATCATCGACACCGGCGGCACGCTGGTGAAAACCGCCGACGCCTTGCTCCGCGAAGGCGCCACGCAGGTTTACGCCGCCTGCACTCACGCGGTGCTTTCCGGCCCGGCCGTCGAACGCATCGCCAATTCGCGCATCAAAGAAGTGGTCGCCACGGATTCCGTGCCGCTCAGCGATGCGGCCAAGAAAATGGGCAAGATCACCGTTTTGAGCGTCGCCGATTTGCTGGCACGCGGCATTCGCTCGATTCACGAGGAAACGTCCATCAGCGAGCTGTTTATCTAGTGGCGCCGGCACTCCTGCCTGTGCGGCGTATCCGCAAGGCCAGGCGGCCAAAACTTAGGGCCAAATTTTAGGCCAAATTCTAGGAAAGTTCAGAAAGAACGAAAGAAGGAAACCAGGCCATGGCAGAGAAGGCACAGAAACCAGAAAAGATCGTAGTCGAGGGCGCTCCCCGCAGCAATCGCGGCAAAAACGAAGCGCGACGCCTCCGTAACACCGGCAGCGTTCCCGCCGTGCTCTATGGCGGCAAAGGCGAAGCCATCACGCTGGCCGTCAACACTAAACAAGTCAGCGCGATTCTCCGCTCCGAGTCCGGCCACAACACGCTTTTCCAGGTCGATCTCGCTGGCAAGCACGAACCCGCCATCCTGAAAGACTGGCAAGTCGATCCGGTCAGCGGCCGCTTGCTGCATGTCGATCTTTTGCGCATCGCCATGGACGTGCGCATGCGCGTGAAAATTCCCGTGCACACTTTTGGCGAACCCGCCGGCGTCAAGCAGCAAGGCGGTATTTTCGAAATCGTCACTCGCGAAATCGAAATCGAATGCCTGCCGACTGACATTCCCACCGAATTCAGGGTGGACGTCACTCACCTCATGTTGGGCACGCAGCTCCGCGCCAGGGAAATAGCCATCGATACCGTCAAGATGAAGCTCCTTACCGATCCCGAGCGCGTGCTCGCGCACGTCGTCGCTCTGCGTGAGGAAGAAGAGAAGCCGGTCGAGGCTGTGGCCGATGCTGCAGCGCCCGCCGAGCCCGAAGTCATCAAGAAGGGCAAGAAAGAAGTCGAGGGCGAAGAAGGCGCCGCAGCCGAAGCCAAGCCCGAGAAGTCGGAGAAGAAAAAGTAATCCGGAGCGGTTTTGTAGCGGCCGCTTCGCGGTCTTTGCGAAGCGGGCGGGTTTGGTAAGTGCGCGGATGCGAGGCTATGCGGCTCATCGTCGGACTTGGGAATCCCGATCCGGAGTATCAGTGGACGCCGCATAACCTGGGGTTCATGGCGGTGGACGAGCTGGCCAATCGCGGCGGGATTCGCGTCGAACGGCCGGAAGCGAAAGCGCTCGTTGGCCGAGGCAAGCTGGCCGGTGAAGAAATCGTGCTGGCCAAGCCGCAGACGTATATGAACCTGAGCGGTATCTCGGTACGGGAGCTGCTCGCGAAGTACGAGTTGGGCCCGGACGACTTGCTGGTGCTGTGGGACGAAGTGCAGTTGCCCCTGGGCGCCATCAAAATCGGCCGTACCGGCAGCGCCGGCAGTCACAACGGCGCGCAATCGGTGATCGGTTCGGTCGGCACACTGGATTTTGCCAGGTTGCGGCTCGGCGCTGGTCCCGATCATCCGCTCAACAGCCGCAAGGAATACGTCTTGCGGCCGATGCGCAAAGCGGAGCTGGAAGTGGCCGCCGAAATGATCGGCCAAGCCGGTGACGCCGTGGAGTTGATTTTGACGAAAGGGATCGACGCCGCGATGACCAAGTATAACCGCCGCGAACCGCCGCCCGCAGCCGAAGAGAATTTGTAGGGGCTTGCCCCGCCCGGTGCGACAAATGTAGTGGCCGATTTTAGATCGGTTGCCGAGCGGCAAAGCCGCAAGGCGCAGAACCTGTAGGCGCTGCCCTTCAGGGCAGCGGATTTCCCGGGCGCAAGCCCGGACTGTAGAGGCCGTCCTTTTAGGGCGGCAAGAATTTTCCGGGCCACGCGCCCGGACGGGTTTCAGGGTTTGTACTTGCAAACCCTGAGTCGAAAAGGGTTTCAGGGTTTGTACTTGCAAACCCTGAGTCGAAAAGGAAGAAACGAGGCAACCATGGAAGAACGTTTATACGATTTGATTTTCATCGTCAGGCCCGCGACGCCGGAAGACGAGATCAAGAAAGTGATCGCGATGATCGAGCACTCTTGCGCGGAAAAATCCGCCAAGATCGAGAAAACCGAGCATTGGGGCACCCGCAAGCTGGCCTATCGCGTGGCCAAGCATCGCGAAGGCATTTACGTTTACCAGCAGATTCGCACTAACCACGGCGAACTGATTCACGAACTGGAACGCCGCCTCGGTGTGCAGGATAACGTCATCAAGTATCTGACCGTGCGTCTCGACGAAGACTTGAAGCGCCAGAAGAAGCTCGGTGATCGCCGTGAAAAGCGTGCCGCGCGCCGTCCGCGCCGCACCCCATCGGCTCCTCCGGCAGCGCCACAGGCCGCTCCACAAGCGCCTCCCGCTCCGTCAGCGCCTCCGGCAGAGCCAGCGCCCGCGAGCTGACCGAATTCTTCAGGAGGCGGAGGCTTCAGCCCCGCGCTGAAGTGGAGCAATAGACTGGGCTTTAGCCCCTGAAGAGAGTTTCTGCACACAGGAATCTTGAGTTGGCAACGTAAGGAAAGGTAGGCAGGTATGTCCGAGGAACAGAAACAAGCGCCGGCAGCAGCGGCTCCCGCAAGCGCGCCGCAGCAACGTGAAGGCGGCGGCGGTGGTCACAGTGGTCACAGCGGCCCAGGTGGTGGCGGTCATGGCCCGGGCGGTGGTGGACACGGTCCCGGTGGCGGCCACGGCGGTCCGCGCCGTGAAGGTGGTCCGCGTCGCGATGGTCCCGGTGGCGGCGGCCCCGGTGGTCCCGGCGGACGTCCGCGCGGCAAGCGCCAGTATTTCCGCAAAAAGAAAGTCTGCAAGTTCTGCGTCGAGAAGATGGATTTCATCGACTACAAACGCGCCGACATCCTGTCGCAGTTTGTGCAGGAACGCGGCAAAATTCTGCCCCGCCGCATGACCGGAGTTTGCTCGCGCCACCAGCGCTGGCTCGGCGTGGCCATCAAACGCGCCCGCAACATCGCTCTATTGCCGTTTGCCGGCAGCGCCGCAGGCACGCAAGCGCCCAGGGCAGTAGTCGCCGCCGTAGTCGCTGCTGAAGCGCCCAAAGCCTAGCTAGATTTCGTAGGGGCGGAGCATTGCTGCGCCCCAGTTAGCTAGGCTCAGCAGCAGAGCTAGGCAGGTTTTGTGGTGGCGCAGCATGCTGCGCCAGAGCCGGCAAGGCGCTAGCCGCTAAGCTGGCAGCACGAGGGTTTTGTCGGGGCACAGCGCTGCTGTACCCCAATCAGCGACACTTACCACGTCGCGAGTTTTTCGCACGAGGAGCAAAGAGAGAAAACATGCAAATCATTCTGCAGGAAGACATCGATAAGCTCGGCCATCGTGGTGACGTCGTCACCGTAAAGCCCGGCTACGCCCGTAATTTTCTTCTGCCGCGCAAGCTGGCCATCGAAGCCACCGCCGGCAACATGAAAGCTCTCGAGCGCATTCGCACTTCGCTCTCGAAAAAAACCGCCACGGAAATGGACGCCGCGCAAAAGCAGGCCGAACTCCTCAGCGGCGTGGCCATCAAGTTCACTCGCAAGACCGGCGAGAACGATCATCTCTTCGGCTCCGTCACTACTGCGGACATCGCCGAAGGCCTCGCAACCCAAGGCTTCAAGATTGACAAGCGCCAGGTCCAACTCGCCGAAGCCATCAAGGCTCTCGGCGACTACCCGGTCACCATCAAGGTGTTCCGTGAGATCACCGCCAGCGTAAACGTCCACGTCGGCAAGGAATCTTAGTCCCCCCAAAACACATCGGGGGAAAGCCGCTGCTCCATAAGAACCAGCGGCGTTTTTTTCATGTCAAGATATTTGACCGAAGTTTTCCACCGTTCGAGAATTTTCCTCATTTACTTCCATTGACCTATGCCAGCGTTCCACGCACAATCCGAGCACGCTTTCAAAACATCCGCCGCTGCTGTCACCGGGAAATAGCTACGTAAAAATCCGGGCTTGCCAACCGCCGGACTTGGTGCTATTCATAGCGAAGAAAAGGCGAAATATTTAGGCCCATCCTATGCCCGAAGCTGCTCTCGAAAAACCGCTCCCCAATAATCTCGACGCCGAGCGCTCCGTTCTCGGCGCCATCCTCCTCGATAATCACGCGCTGAACACCGCCGTCGAAAATCTTAAGCCGGAAGATTTTTTTCTCGACCAGCATCGCCGCGTTTTTATTCAGATGATTGCGCTCGGCGAAAGCCAGCAAGCCATCGACCTGATCACCCTTACCGAAGAGTTGCATCGTCATGGAGAGCTGGAAGGCTCGGGTGGTGCTCCGTACCTCGCGTCGCTGGCCGACGGCATGCCCCGCGTCTCCAACGTCGAGCACTACGCCCGCATCGTCAAAGAAAAAGCGATGCTGCGCAATCTCATTCACGCCACCCACAACATCCAGCAGCGCGCCTTTGAAGGCGAAGACGGCGCCGACGCTATTCTCGACAATGCGGAATCCTCGATTTTCGCTCTAGCCGAAGACCGCATTCGCGCCGGTTTGCTCCCCATCAAAGACATCGTTCGCGACAATTTCGAGCGCCTGGAACGCATATTCAAGGAAGGCAAGAGCATTACCGGGATTTCCACCGGCTATACCGAGCTCGATAAACTCACTTCCGGTTTGCAGAATTCCGAATTGCTGATTCTCGCCGCCCGCCCTTCGCAAGGGAAGACCGCCCTGGCCCTCAACCTCGCCGAAAATATCGCCATGCGTGCCGGTCTGCCCGTCGCCATGTTCAGTTTGGAAATGTCCAAAGAGTCCTTGCTCCAGCGTCTCGTTGCGTCCGTGGCGCAGATCGACGGGCACAAATTCCGCACCGGCCACCTCAACCGCGAAGACTGGCGCCGCATGACCGATTCCCTCGGCACCATTTCCGCCTCGCCCCTGTGGATTGACGACGCCGGTTCCATCAGCGTTCTCGAAATCGGCGCCAAAGCCCGCCGCCTCAAGCGCGACAAGGGTCTTTCTCTGCTCATCGTTGACTATCTCCAGCTCATTACCGCGCGCGGCCGCTTCGGCAATCGTCAGGAAGAAGTCTCCAGCATTTCCCGCTCGCTCAAGGGTCTTGCCAAGGAATTGCAAATTCCCGTTTTGGTGCTTAGCCAGTTGACCCGCGCTCCCGAACGCGAAGAACGCGGCCCGCAGCTCTCCGACCTCCGCGAATCCGGCGCCATCGAACAAGACGCCGACGTGGTCATGTTCATCTACCGCCCCAATTTCTTCAAACTCGACGCCGCTCCCGAAGAACGCGACCAGGCCGAACTCCTCATCGCCAAACAGCGCAACGGCCCCACCGACAAAGTCCGCTTCGTCTTCCGCAGCCGTATCACCCGCTTCGAGGAAGCCGCCCCAGACGCCTTCTCCCAATTCACCAACTCCGACGATATGTAACTCGTCCCCCTGTAGCGCCCGGCAGCTTGCCGGCCTCCGATTCGTGTGATCCCGAATCTGCGGGTGGAGCACCCTTAAGCCGTCAAGAGCCTGTCCCGAATGGTTTATCATAATCGTATAGTAATCTTAAATAACGTAAAGCTATTTTGATCCATTCACAAAACCATGGCAAAGCCTGCGGCACCCGCCGGGGCTTTACGGGCCGAGTGGTAAGGGTAATGGTGAGTTTACTCGAGCTGCGATTCAGGTTTTTCATCGATTGGCTGCGAACCACGTCAATGTTAATTAATTCTGCACCCGACAATCGGTCCGGGCTGCACAACTGCAGCAAGTGGCCCTCCAGCCCCGAGCGCCAGGAATTTGGCATCGACGAAGGCAGCCCCATATGGCCGTCGCCCCCGGACTCAACGGAAGAATGGAAAAGCGTCTCCCTGTCATTGTTGTTGTGCATCTTGGCGACGTCCCGGATCATCCAGTCAATGCGTTCGAGTTGACTTACACCGAAAACGTCAGTGCCCATGGTGCTTGCGTGATTTCCAAGCGCGCTTGGCAACCTGGCGAACCGGCACAAGTCGCGTCCCTTAAAGAACAGGTTGCGCTTCGCGGAAAAGTCGTCCATTGCCACAAATGTAACAACGACCGATATGTTGTCGGACTAACCTTCGAAGGATGCGAAGTCACCTGGGAGACTTATCGCAACTACGCGTCGAGTTGAATCCCGCCTGCCATCGCGGTTCGCTGTTCCACCCTCGGTATTCGCCCTCAACCGAATGTATTGAACCCCTCTGCGGTGGTAGATCCCCTACGCTGGCCAGACCTGATTGCGGAGAGACAGGGGTTGATGCTTTTGAGTTTCCTGAGGTCGCCACTAATTTCGGTTGGGGGCTGGAGTCAGGTATCAGGTCTTTACCCTAATCAACTATCCGAAACTTACCCCCTATCTTTAGCTCCTGTCACTGTCGTTAATCAGAAGGGAGAGCGGCACTGGCTTCCACACGGCTTGATTCCGCCCGATATTCCTCCTTGGTTGGCCTGAGGGGAGCCGGTTCGCCGAGCAATGCTAGCGGATAAGCAACCTGAAGGTGTCGGCGGGCTGGGGCAAACGTACATGCGGGAGTTCCATACGTTGCAAAAATCTAAGAGCGGGATTTTGAATCGGGAGGACCAAACCAGGCAGGAAGTAACGCCAGAAAGTCACTGCGGCAGAAAGAGGAGTGGTGTTGTACGTCGCCGAGCTTGGCTGGCAGGTATGTTGCTGGCCCTACTGTGGGCCGCGCCCGCCAGTGCACAGAATGGAGTCATAGTACGCACCACGCTCGGGCTGCCAGGGCTCCAGTCATTGTGTCTGCTGCAAAACTGCACGGTTGTCGGTGCCCTCGACGGAACACTCAACCAGGTCTTTTTATTGACCACGCCGCTGAATCCTCAAACTCTTGTCAATGCCCTGATTCTGCTTCCGGGCATCGTGAACGCCGAGTTGGATCAGTTACTCACCCTGATTGGAGCGGCGAATCTCGTTCCTTCGCCCATCTCTCCCACCCTGATGTCAGACCGAACGCTGATTGCCTACCCTGCCAGTTCAGGGACTATGGTGTGGAACAGTTACGCCACGCAACCAGCGGCCGGGGTCGTGGAGCTCCAGAACGCGCAAAATCAGTTCCACGCAACAGGCACCGGCATTGTTGCGGACATTGATACCGGCGTCGACCCGGATCACCAGGCCCTACAGGGTGTTTTGTTGCAGGGTTTCGATTTCACGCGAAATCAAGTGGGCGGCTCGGAGATGACCGATCTGGGTCCAACTTTCACACCGCCGGCCCCTTGCAACTCTACAAGATGCCCTACTCCCATCCAGGTCAATCAATCGAGCGCCGCGATCTTGGACCAATCCTCAGCGGCCATTTTGGACACCAATCCGCAATACGCAGCCTTCGGCCACGGGACCATGGTCATGGGCGTGATTCACCTGGTGGCACCGACCGCGCAATTATTGCCGCTCAAGGCCTTCAAATCGGACGGTACCGCCGATCTCTCCAACATCCTTCGCGCCATTTACTACGCCGTGCAAAACAACGCCAACGTAATCAACATGAGTTTTGACACCAAGACGGCCTCAACAGAACTCAAAAGTGCTCTTGACTACGCCAACCAGCTCGGCCTGATAGCAGTGGCCTCCGCGGGAAATGACGGATTGCAGGAAACGGTTTATCCCGCGGCGTTACAGAATGATGTCATGGGAGTCGCTTCGGTGGGCTCGACCACCGCCAGCGATGGCACCCGCTCGACGTTCTCCAATTTCGGCGATGCCATCGTGTGGGTGGCCGCTCCGGGGGAAGAGATTGTCACTACGTATCCCTTCAGCACTTATGCTGCGGGATGGGGAACTTCGTTCAGCGCGCCCTTTGTCTCCGGCGCTGCGGCGCTCGCGCGCAGCTTGAAGACCGCGATTACTGAATCTGAGGCGGCGGCCGCGGTGGCACACGCCGCTCCGCTCACTGGCCCCGGCATGGGCCACGGACGGCTTGACTTAGTACCTGCGCTCCAGTCCCTGTCTGGCGTGACTCCATCGCCTGACTTTACCGTTGCGGCCGCGCCAGCGACCGCCACAGTTTCCGCGGGAGGCTCGGCAACCTTCACCGCCACTGCGGCTCCAGCGAACGGCTTCTCGCAGACCGTAACTTGGAATTGCACCGGTGCTCCGATGGCGGCAGCATGTTCGGTGTCGCCTCCGACAGTCACCCTCGACGGCACTCATGCGGCGACGGCCACGGTTACATTGATGACCATGGCCAGAGCGTCGTCGCCGCCTCTGCCCTCGCCACAATCACGGCCACCAATTTTGCTTTGGCTATGCGTAGTGGCATGTTTCGCATTTCTTGTGGCGTTTTTCCTCTGTTCCGCACTGCATCATGCTCCCCGGTTACGGTACGACTTTGCAGCCGCAGCCTTCCTGCTCGTGGTTTCTCTCTGCGCTTATGCCTGCGGCGGCGGCGGATACGGTGGGGGACCGGGACCGCAGCCAATCACGCTGTCTTCCCTGGCGCTTAACCCGGCCAGTGTCACCGCTGGAGCTTCTTCCACGGGCACGGTCACTCTCAGCGCGCCAGCTCCCAGCGGCGGTGCAGTCGTTAATCTCTCCAGTAGCGCATCTGCGGCTGCCGTCCCAACCAGTGTTGCGGTTGCTGCAGGAGCGACCAGCGCGACGTTTACGGTGAACACCAGCGCCGTGACCGCATCGACTCCTGTAACGGTCACCGCGTCTTATGCGGGATCAAGCAAGACGGCTGCCCTCAACGTGACCCCTTCAGGAACACCTACAGGTACGTACACGCTCACCATCACCGGTAGTTCCGGCAATCTCAGTCACTTCGCCACCGTCCAAGTCACTGTGAACTAGGAACTAGCATCACTACGACGTCGAACGATACCAGGCCAGGTGGGTGTAGATGGTCTTGACCATCTACACCCACCCTCCGCTCCTCTCTACTTCCCATGAATTTATCAAAATGGTATCCTCCCCTTGACGACCGCATGTCAAGAAAAACACCATTCCGTCCGGGACACCCGTCCAGGCAACGTCCTCGTCGACAAGCCAGGAGCTGACATTGCGAATTTGGCAGCAATGAATGTGGACTTGCGGCAGGCGCGAAATGGCAGAGTTGAGTCCTTCGCTGAACTGAGGGACGATACAGCTGGAATAGCGGTCGGAAACGCGATGGTCCGGACAACGAGGGCCGGCAAGAGCGCCGACTATGCGGGCCTCGCTCGGACGATAATGAACATTTTGTGCATATGAGTTTCCGTGTTGCAATGTTCGCTGGTGCGCTCTCATTAACACTACTCAGCATTGGGAGCTGCCGGCATACCACGGTCGACCAAGAGTCTCGTCTCTTCCGCGCCGCATCGGATGGCGATGAGCCAGAGGCGGCTTCCTTGATCGCTGGTGGAGTTAACGTCAATGCCCGCGAACCGGAGGGAGAGACTCCTCTTATGTACGCAGCAGCGGCAGGGCAAACCAGGATGGTCGTGTTTCTTCTGAAGAAAGGGGCAGATATCAACGCTCCTTCAACCAACGGCGAAACTGCCCTGGTCCGGGCGGGCGGCGAAACAGAGACGGTACAAGTCCTACTCGACCACGGCGCCGACGTGGAGTTGGGAAACCCTCTGATTCACGCCAGCTATGCGGGGTATCTAGATACGGTTAGATTGCTGCTGAGGAAGGGTGCCAATCCAAACGCCCGTCTCGTGGATGGTGATACGGCTCTGATCGCTGCCGTCGTCCAGGGAACGCCGCGGTCCAGAGACATCATAGGGGAGTTGATTGCTGCCGGAGCTCACGCGGAATCCAAGAACAAGCAAGGTAAGACCGCAGAAATGCTGGCGATCGAAAACAGACGTGACGACTTGGCTGAGCTGCTGAGGAGGGCCGGAGCGGCTGACTCGCGGTAACGGCGTACCCCGGCCTGACCTGCCCGGGACGGGTGGCCCGGACTACTTTTGGTTTTTTTCTTCCTCGGATAATCAACCCGCGAGCATCAATCGTTCCGCCACCACTACTCACAACCAACACGGAGGGTGAACGGGTGGCCCGGACTACTTTTGGTTTTTTCTTCCTCGGATAATCAACCCGCGAGCATCAATCGTTCCGCCATCACTACTCACAACCAACACGGAGGGTGCCCCACCCTCGGTTTTTGAGGGTGGGTCCTGGGGTTTCTTGTTTTTGGGTTTTTCTTTGATCTCTTCGTCTCTTTCTCTTCACAAAACCGCGTCAATCCCAATCAATCCCTGCTCACCTTTCACGCATTGCGACCAACTACTCCACGGCCAATCCTTCGCATGCTTCACCAATCTTCGAATCACCGGATTCGCATGCATGTAATTCAACTTCTCCTTCACTTTCCCTCGACTGTACACATTAAAATCATAGAACCGCGCCTGCCAAAACGACCGCGGCTCGCCCTCTGATGTATCGAATCCCAATACCAGTTGCCCTTCCCGTCCGCGCCTCTTCCGTTTCCGCATCTTTCGCGATACCCGCTGCTTCAACATCTGCAACGCTGTCGACACTGTTCCCTTTGCCGGTTCACTCATCAGCAGGTGCACATGATTCGGCATCACCACGTATCCAGCCAGCCGGAATCCACGCTCGCGCCGCAACTCCGCCAGTTCCTTTACAAAAAGATTCCGCGCGCGCTTCGTGTCCAACAACTCCAATCGCCGATAGCAACTGAACGTCACAAAATGCAGATCGCCCCGCCCGTAATACCGCTTCAACCCATCCGGCATCGCACTACCCACGTCACCCCAAGACCCACCCTCAAAGCCCGAGGGTTGATTGGATAAGAGAGAAGGCTCCGAGCGCGCACCGTG
>Ga0137403_10002555_pt1 | contig 22221 bp, 18 predicted proteins | sample CZOMad2_1_16fung_FD_122057 | JGI IMG/M metagenome (GOLD analysis project Ga0137403, IMG submission 122057) | Vadose zone soil fungal communities from Angelo Coast Range Reserve, California, USA - CZOMad2_1_16fungal (Hybrid Assembly) | ecosystem: Environmental > Terrestrial > Soil > Vadose zone...
ACCACCACCGGCAAGAAAGTGGCCGACATCCTGAAAGAACACAATGCCAAGACACCGGAAGAGTGGCTGGTACAGAAAGTATCCAAGGGTGGTACAGGCAACTGGGGAACCGCAGCCATGATTGCGAACGACCCGAAAGGCACCAAGCAAGCTGACATCAAGGAACTGGTCGAGTTTGTGCTGGGCCTGGCTAAAAAATAAGTTTGGTTACTCACAGTTGTTTGTTAGACTGGATACGTCGTTCTGGGCTGAGGGGGCGGAATGCGGTTGGGCACAAGCACTAGCGTTAGAAGTGCCACTTCTCAGAAAAAATAATACGCAAAACCGGGCAAAGATACATTAGGGTTTGCATTTTTAATGATGTGTTAGACCACCAACGGGGGAAACATGAAATCGATAATCTTAAGCACGACCATAGCGGCAGGATTGATGATTACTGGCAGCGTAATGGCAATTGACATGCCGCCTTTGGCCAAGAAGAATAACTGCGTTGCCTGTCACGCAGTTGACCACAAAGTAGTTGGTCCGGCTTGGCAAGATGTTGGCAAAAAATATAAAGATGCTACCGAGTTTGAATACAACGGCAAAAAATATCCGTTATTGGAAGGCTTGGTCATGAAGGTATCCAAGGGTGGTTCTGGACACTGGGGTAGCATGCCGATGCCCGCAAATGACCCAACTGGTAAAAAGCAGGACGAGATCAAACAGTTGGTGCAATTTGAACTGAGTCTAGCCAAGTAAACTTAATTGCGGCAGCTAAAAAAGTCGGCGCAAGTCGGCTTTTTTATTTGACAACGATTGCTTGCGCAGCCCCCGGTTTTTATGGATAATGCGCGCCCTTATGTAATATCCCGAGTGCGTACACAAGCCGCACAAAATTACTCGCAAGGAAAATTCATGAAAGCAGATATTCATCCAAGTTACCAGGAAATCACCGTGACGTGCAGTTGCGGTAACAGCTTCAAGACCAAATCAGCCATTACCAAACCTGCCCTGAGCGTTGAAGTTTGTTCTGAATGCCATCCGTTCTATACAGGTACGCAAAAAATTGTGGACACTGCTGGTCGTATTGATAAATTCCGTCAGAAATACGGCAAGACCGCTGCTTAATAACCGGTGATTTTGGCAGTCGCTGTTTTGGGCGGTTGCTGTATCTTTAATAAAAGGTGGCGTTTGCTGCCTTTTTTATTTGCGGCGACAATGACGCCTTAGCCGATAAAGCAGGAACTCCGATGCGCATTGTTCTAGCATGTTTGTTTCTACTTGACATATCCGGTTGCGCTAAAAACCCTGTATCCGGCCAGAGTGATTTTGTGCTGATGTCTGAGAGTCAGGAGATAGCCATTGGTCGCCAATCAGATTTGCAAGTCAAAAAACAATACAAGGTTTACGAATCAGAAGCGTTGCAGGATTATGTGGACGGTGTCGGGCAAAAGCTTGCGCATAAAAGTCATCGTCCTAACTTGCAATACCACTTCACAGTATTAGATTCGCCGGAAATCAATGCTTTTGCTTTGCCTGGTGGCTATGTGTATATCACGCGCGGCATTATGGCCTATCTCAATAGTGAGGCAGAGCTTGCTGCTGTATTAGGCCATGAAATTGGTCATATCACGGCGCGCCATGGCGTGCGCCAGCAAAGCACCGCACAAGCGGCGAGTATCGGGCTGGATATCGCCGCTATTTTCGTACCGCAAATCAATTCAGTGGGCGCGCAAAATTTGACCAATGTGGTCACTGGCGCAATGCTATCCGGCTATGGGCGTGAACATGAGCTGGAGGCAGATCACCTTGGCGCAATTTATCTGGCGCGCAGTGAGTATGATCCGCAGGCCATGATTAAAGTCATCAGTGCGCTGAAAAACCAGGAGTTGCAAGATGCCGAATTGGCGAAGCAGGAAGGTCGTGACCCGCGTCACTACCACGGTTTGTTCGCAACTCATCCTGACAATGACACGCGCCTACAGCAACTAGTGGGAGAGGCAGGCAGGCAGGCGGTAGACAATCCGCTTGTAGGGCGCAGCGAGTTTCTGCAGGCTACCGATGGTTTGGTGTTCAACGATAATAGTGAACAAGGCGTGGTACGCAATAACCGCTTCTATCACGGCGAACTGGGTATCGCCATTCAATTCCCTGCTGTATGGCAGGTGCATAATCTGCCGAGCACTTTGGTGGCTGTTAGTCCGCAAGGTGAAGTTCAATTACAATTACACGTGGACAAAAAACCGACCGGCTCTCCGACGGAGTATGCTCAACGTCTGGCAGGTAACGACGCACGTATCGAAGCAGTGGATATCGATAATCTGCCTGCTGTATTGATTGATGCGCCGGATGTGGTTGGTGGCGTCATCTATCTGAACGGGCAAACTTTTGTCTTGCAGGGTAAAGCTAAATCGCGGCAAAATCTGGCTACCTATCGCGAAGAAATAATCAATTCGGTACGCAGCTTCCACGCGCTCACCGCAGCAGAACGCAAGCTGGTCAAACCACTCAGCATTCGCGTGATTGCTGTGCAGCGGAACGACACGTTTGCCAGTCTGGCTCAGCGTTCACCACTTGGTAAATCAGCAGAAAGTTACTTGCGCTTGATCAATGCTCAATACCCCAGCGGTGAGCCGCAAGCCGGACAGCGCATCAAAATTGTGGAATAAATAGCCCGTATGTATTTCATCAAACCGACCGACCCAAACCCGATTACTCCTGCCAAGGCATTGCCGATTGGCTTGCTATGTCTGATCTGGCTAGCTACCGGACTAATCGGACACGACCCATGGAAGCCGGATGAGACATACAGCTTTGGGGTGATTTATTCCATGCTGCAGAACGGTAATTGGTTGGTACCCACCTTGGCGGGCGAACCTTATATGGATAAGCCGCCGTTGTTTTACTGGACGGCAGCTTTATTCGCCAAACTGCTTTCTACGCTGTTGCCGTTACACGACGGGGCGCGCCTCGCCAGCGGTTTTTACACCGCACTCACCTTGCTATTCATTGGCCTTACTGGCCGTAATCTGTATGGTGAAAATCGAGGTTGGGCTGCAGTTGTCATCCTGATTGGTTGTCTTGGCATGTTGGCGCGTGCTCACCTGATGATTACCGATCTCGCCTTGCTCGCCGGTTGCGCAATGTTGTTGTACGGTTTCAGCCATAGCCAGACACACGCATTGCGCGCCGGATTCTGGATTGGTATGGGCATGGGGATCGGTTTCATGTCCAAAGGCTTCATTGCGCCGATATGGTTCATACTCATTGCCGCGCTGCTGCCGGCGACATTTCAGAACTGGCGTACGCGCAAATATCTTTCCAGTCTGGGCATTGCTGTGTTGTTTGCCTTGCCGTGGCTATCTATCTGGCCATTTTTGTTATACCGGCACTCACCACAATTGTTTACGGAATGGGCATGGTTACACAACATCGGCAACTGGCTGGATTATGCGAAAAGTGGGCCGGGTAAAGACTCGTTTTATTACCTGAAAAATTTGCCTTGGCTGGCGTGGCCTGCCTTGCCATTGGCTATTTGGGTGGTGTGGCAATCACGCAAACGTTTGGCGCAGCGCGATGATTTGCAATTGCCATTAGTTATTTTTCTGGTGATGTTCGTCACCCTCAGTCTGGTTCCCGATATCAGGGAAGTATTTGCCTTGCCAATGTTGTTGCCGATCGCATTACTGGCGACCGCCTCGCTATCCATGCTGAGACGCGGCGCAGCTAATGCCCTGGACTGGTTCGGGCTGATGACTTTCGCGTTGATCGCCATTCTGATGTGGTGGGGTTGGGCGGGTTTGCTGCTGGATAATCATGCCAAAATTACGCAGTGGTTAAAAGATTACCAACCCGGGTTTGAGCCGGAACTACACACCACGTCATTCGTCGTGGCCATTATTGCCACCGTGCTGTGGTTGCTGTTGGTGTGGCGTGTCGGCCGGTCGATGCGTCGCTCGGTAATTAATTGGGCGGCAGGCGTCACGCTGATCTGGATACTCGCCATGACACTATGGCTACCCTGGCTGGATAGCGGCAAAAGTTATCGCAACATGGTGGTCTCATTGAAACATGCGCTACCGAAACAATATCAATGTATCGGGCGTGATCGTCTGGGCGATGCGCAACGCGCCATGCTGGATTACTTCGGCAAAGTCAGCACCCGATCTGATCCAAAACAACGCTGTGATTTGAGGCTGATTCAGGGCGATAAATTGTCCAAGCCCTTGCTGGATGAAACCCGCTGGGAAAAAATATGGGAAGGCAGTCGCAAAGGAGACAAAAATGAACATTACCGGCTGTATCGGCGGATGGGAAAATGAAAAAACAGAAAATGGATTCGTTGGTGGTTGCGGCCATCTATAAATTTGTGCAGCTCAATGATTGTGCCGCGCTACGCGAACCCCTGCTGGCGCAGTGCAACGCGTCAGGCGTTATGGGAACATTGCTGCTTGCAGAAGAGGGTATCAACGGTACGATTGCAGGGACACGATCAGGCATCGATCAGGTTTTGGCATATTTGCGCAGCGATGCGCGCTTGTCCGACCTGGAACATAAAGAATCGTGTGCCGATTACCCACCGTTCTATCGTATGAAGGTCAAGCTGAAAAAAGAGATCGTGACGATGGGGGTGCCGGGGATTAACCCCACAGAGCAGGCCGGGCAATACGTTAAGCCACAGGACTGGAACGCACTAATCAGCGATCCGGATGTGTTGCTGATAGACACACGCAATGACTACGAAGTCGATGTGGGCACCTTCAAGGGTGCGGTTGATCCGCGCATCACCACCTTCCGCGATTTTCCGGAATACGTTAAAAATAACCTTGATCCGAAAAAACAACCACGCGTTGCGATGTTTTGTACCGGTGGCATACGTTGTGAAAAAGCCTCGGCGTACATGATGCAACAGGGGTTCTCCGAGGTTTACCACCTGCAAGGCGGGATCCTTAAATATCTGGAAAACATTCCGGCGCAGGAAAGCCTGTGGCAAGGCGAGTGCTTTGTGTTTGACCAACGCGTTGCGGTTGGCCAAGGCCTGACGCCGGGACATTACGAATTATGTTATGGCTGTTCGCGCCCGATTAGTGCGGCAGAAAAAGCCTCGCCAAAATTCACCGCCGGGATTTCCTGTCCGCACTGCTATGACACGCTTAGCATAGAAAAACGTAGCGCCGCGGCCGAGCGGCAAAAACAAGTCGCGCTGGCAAGCGCGCGTGGCGAAAACCACATCGGCACACGACGCAATAAAACCAAAGAGGCTGCCTGAGTAATCAAGAACAACCCGTACGAAGGTTCTCAGGTTGCATGTCATGCAGCTATAAAATCTGTACTGCTTCTTCAAATGCCAGACGCGGGCTGCGCGGGAACAGTTTGCTGGGGTCGCCGTAACCCAGATTGATCAGAAAGTTGGATTTGACTTTGCCGTCAGGGAAAAATGCCTGGTCCACTTTTTCATTATCGAAGCCTGACATCGGCCCCGCATCCAATCCGAGCGCGCGCGCAGCGAGAATAAGATAGGCACCCTGCAGTGTGCCGTTGCGGAATGCGGTGCTGTCTATCAACGCCTGATTACCAATAAACCAGGAACGTGCATCTGCAGGTGGGAACAGTACCGGCAATTTCTCGTAAAATTCCAGGTCGTATGCAACGATGGCAGTTACCGGCGCAGTACGGGTTTTTTCCACGTTACCGGATGCCATGGCGGGCAGCAATTTTTGTTTTGCTGCTGCGCTGCGCACAAACACGATACGTGCCGGGCTACAGTTGGCGCTGGTTGGCGGCCACTTCATCAAGTCATAGATTTGTACTAATTGTGCGTCACTGACCGGTTTATCCAGCCATACACTGTGGGTGTGTGCTGCGCGGAACATTGTATCCAGGCTTTGATTGTCGAGCTGCATGGTTATTCTCCTTTTTGATTTTTTGCAGAGGGAAAAATTGGTGAAACATAACCGGGCAAATAGTCCGCATGGTCTATGGTTTTTTGCGCACACTACCCGAAATTTTCGGCGTGGTACAGACCACATCCGCATTCTGCGCGCGATGACGCAGCGCGTGATCCATTAACACCAGCGCCAACATCGCTTCGGCGATGGGTGTGGCACGGATGCCTACACACGGATCATGGCGACCGTGGGTTTCCACAATTGTCGCCTCGCCTTGCAGGTTGATTGAACGGCGTGGCAGGCGGATGCTGGAAGTGGGCTTGATCGCGACCTGCGCGATAATGTCCTGCCCGGTGGAAATGCCGCCAAGAATGCCGCCGGCATTATTTGATAAAAAACCTTGCGGCGTCATTTCGTCGCCGTGTTCGGTGCCACGTTGCGTGACACTTCTAAAACCCGCACCGATTTCCACCCCTTTCGCCGCGTTGATACCCATCAGTGCGTAAGCGATCTCGGCATCGAGACGGTCATACACCGGCTCGCCCAAACCGACCGGCACATTTTCTGCCACCACGGTAAGCTGTGCGCCTATTGAGTCGCCGGATTTACGCAACGCATCCACATAATTTTCCAGTTGCGCAACCAGACTGGGGTCAGCTGAAAAAAATGGATTGTCATTCACGCCATCCCAACTTTTGAACGGCATGGCCACTTCCCCGAGCTGCGAGACAAAGCCGCGCACCACCACGCCATAACGTTCGTTCAGCCATTTTTTGGCGACTGCGCCCGCTGCCACCCGTACTGCCGTCTCGCGTGCAGAAGAGCGTCCGCCGCCGCGATAATCGCGGAAGCCGTATTTCTGCGTGTAGGTGTAATCCGCATGGCCGGGGCGGAAAGTGTTGGCGATGTTGCTATAGTCTTTGCTGCGCTGATCTTCGTTGCGAATCAGTAATGCGATGGGTGTTCCGGTGGTCCTGCCCTCGAACACGCCGGAGAGGATTTCCACTGTGTCTGATTCGTGCCGTTGCGTGACATGGCGCGATGTGCCCGGCTTGCGCCTGTCCAGATCATGCTGGAGATCAGCTTCGCACAATGCCAGTCCCGGCGGACACCCGTCCACTACGCAGCCGATTGCCGCGCCGTGCGACTCGCCGAATGAAGTCACCGTGAACAAGGTACCAAAGGTATTTCCAGACATACTGTATATCCCAATAACTGACTGTGTTGTTGTCAATTCTCGTCTGCCGACGTGGCGTGCCCTGCCATTCTCTGTACGGTGCCTGGCAGTCAACTCAGCCCGCCACCGTTCTCGGGACTCACAAAGGAACGCGTCAGAAAACGGCACAAAGTTTAGCACACGTACAGTGGTGAATGACAAGCACGGAGCTTGATGCAAGGCGTGCAACGGCTTAAAACAGGCGATCTCGGCGTGCAGACTGCGCAAAACTGCCGCTATCAGGCTCGAGCAATACCCGGCATTGCGGTAGAATGCCGCCTTGTTCAGGCTAGGCGGATTATGACAGCACGTTTGCGCGAAATTCCTTACAACTACACTTCGTTCTCCGACCGCGAGATTGTCATACGCATTCTCGGCGCTGAGGCGTGGGACATCATCAACACGTTGCGCGAAGAACGTCGCACCGGGCGTTCGGCACAGATGCTTTATGAAGTACTGGGCGATATTTGGGTGGTATCACGCAACCCCTATTTGTACGACGATTTGCTCGGCAACCATAAGCGGCGCAGGGCATTGATCGGTGCGCTACACCACCGCCTGAATGCAATTGATGCGCGGCGTCAGGATAACCAGGCCGTAAAACGTTTGCTGGAACTGGCCAGTCTTGCAGTCGATCAATTTGCTGCTGAATTCGAGCAGACCCTGCGGTTGCGTAAACGTACTTTACACATGCTGAGCCGTATTACCCGCAAGGACAACATCCAGTTTGACGGCTTGGCGCGTGTCTCACATGTGACCGATGCGACCGATTGGCGCGTGGAATATCCGTTTGTGGTGTTGCATCCGGACAGTGAAGCAGAAATCGCGGCACTGGTGCGCGCTTGCATAGCACTCAAGTTGACCATCATCCCGCGCGGCGGCGGTACCGGTTATACCGGCGGTGCGGTACCGCTGGATAAATTCTCTGTGGTAATCAACACTGAAAAGCTTGATTCGCTGTCCGCCGTGGAACACCTGCACCTGCCTGGCATTGCCGATCCGGTCGCCACCATTCATTGCGGCGCAGGCGTGGTTACTAAACGGGTGATGGAAGCGGCAGACGATCATAATCTGGTTTTTGCGGTAGACCCCACTTCGGCGGATGCGTCCTGTATCGGCGGCAATATCGCAATGAATGCCGGCGGTAAAAAGGCCGTGCTGTGGGGCACTGCACTGGACAATCTGCTGTCGTGGCGCATGGTTACTCCAGATGGTTTGTGGATGAATATCGAACGTATCGACCACAAGCTCGGCAAAATTCATGATGTGGAAACGGCCAGTTTTCGCATCAGCCGTTTTGCGGCAGATGGCAATACCCCGCATGGTGAGCCGCAAATCCTCACGATTCCGGGCGGCAGTTTCCGTAAAACCGGGTTGGGCAAAGACGTCACTGATAAATTCTTGTCCGGCCTGCCCGGTATCCAGAAGGAAGGCTGCGACGGCATTATCACTTCGGCGCGCTTCATTCTGCATCGTGCCCATCAACACACACGTACTGTGTGCCTGGAATTTTTTGGCTCAGTGCGCGAAGCCGTACCGGCTATTGTTGAAATCATTTCCTACATGGACGCGTATCCGGCCGCTCTGCTGGCTGGGCTGGAACATCTTGACGAGCGTTATCTCAAAGCCGTTGGGTATGCGACTAAATCCAAGCGTGGCGCACGGCCCAGGATGGTGCTGGTCGCCGATGTGGTCAGTGACGATGCAGACGCAGCGGCACAGGCGGCATCAAAAATGGTGCAACTTGCCAACCTGCGTAATGGCGAAGGCTTCATCGCCGTGTCTGCCGATGCACGCAAAAAATTCTGGCTGGATCGTGCCCGTACTGCCGCAATCGCCAAACACACCAACGCGTTCAAGATCAATGAAGACGTGGTGATCCCGCTGCCACGCATGGGGGACTATTGCGATGGCATCGAGCGCATCAATATCGAGTTGTCACTGCACAACAAACTCAAATTGCTCACTGCGCTGGATGAATTTTTTGCCGGCGACATGCCGTTGTATTATCAGGACGATCAACAATTGGGAGATGCCGAATTGCTTGGTAATCGCCTGCCAGAAGCGCGGCAATTACTGGCAGAAGTGCGCGTACGCTGGCAATGGCTGCTGGATAATCTGGATACGGCTGGTAATGAGTGGTCGGTAGCGGGTAACTCAACCACTTCGCGCCTCACTACCGGTTCCGTTTTCGATGCCCTGCAGGACCACACCATCCGAGCTTCGTGGAAACTCGAAATACGCGAAGTATTACGTCAGATATTCAGCGGCGGCACTTATCAACTCATTCTGGAACAATGCGACGCCATTCATCAAAGCGTGCTGAAAAGCCGCGTATTTATCGCCTTGCACATGCATGCCGGCGATGGCAATGTGCACACTAATATTCCGGTGAATTCGGACGATTACACCATGCTGCAACAGGCCAATCGTGCGGTGGAACGCATCATGCAACTGGCAAAAGATTTGGGCGGCGTAGTTTCCGGCGAGCACGGTATCGGCATTACCAAATTTGATTTTCTTGAGCCGCATGAAATAGCCGCATTCACTGCTTATAAGCAGCAAGTCGATCCGGAAGGCCGCTTCAACAAGGGCAAGCTGCTTGACGGCGGTAATCTGGAGCGTGCCTACACGCCCAGTTTCAGCCTGATGGAGCTGGAAAGTTTGATTCTGGAGAAAAGCGAATTGGGCGAGATCTCAGACTCGATCAAGGATTGCCTGCGTTGTGGCAAGTGCAAGCCGGTGTGCAACACCCACGTGCCACGCGCAAATCTGTTGTATTCGCCGCGCAATAAAATTCTCGGTACCTCGCTGCTCATCGAAGCGTTTTTGTATGAAGAGCAAACCAGGCGCGGCATTTCTATCCGGCATTTCGACGAATTTTCGGACATCGCCGATCACTGCACGATATGCCACAAATGTTTGAATCCCTGTCCGGTGGATATTGATTTTGGTGATGTATCAATTGCCATGCGTAATTTTTTACGCAAGCAAGGCAAGAAAAAATTCAGCCCCGTCACAGCAACGTCGATGTTGTTCCTCAACGCCACGGACCCGACCACTATCAAGCTGGTACGCAAGGTAATGATTGAGTGGGGTTACCGGGCACAACGCATCGGCCATCGATTCGCCAAATATCTTGGCTTGCTGAAAAGCCAGATCAAGCACCCTCCCGCCAGTGTCGGCAGTGCCTCGTTGAAAGCGCAAGTGATTCACTTCATCAACAAACCGATGCCGGGCAATTTACCGAAAAAAACTTCACGTGCGCTGCTTGATATCGAAGATAACAGTATCGTGCCCATTATTCGCAATCCACATAAGGCGAACGAGGACAGCGACGCGGTATTCTATTTCCCGGGTTGCGGCTCGGAGCGCTTGTTCGGTCAGGTGGGCCTGGCCACACAGGCCATGTTGTACGAGAGCGGCGCGATCACCGTGTTGCCGCCGGGTTATTTATGTTGCGGTTATCCGCAAAATGCCGCCGGGCAAGATGGCAAGGCAAACCAGATCACCACCGATAATCGTGTGCTGTTCCATCGGGTGGCGAATACATTGAATTACCTTGATATCAAAACAGTCATCGTATCGTGCGGCACCTGCATGGACCAATTACTGAAATATCAGTTTGATAAAATCTTCCCCGGTTGCCGGTTGCTCGATATTCACGAATATTTGCTGGAGAAAAATGTGAAGCTGAAAGGCGTGGAAGGTGTGCGCTATATGTATCATGACCCATGCCATTCACCGATGAAAACCTATCAACCGCAACAAGTAGTGAATCAGTTGATGGGTACGGATGTGCCGCTTAACGAACGTTGCTGCGGCGAAGCCGGCACCTTCGGCGTGACCTTGCCGCACATTGCCACACAGGTGCGTTTTCGCAAGGAAGAGGAAATGCGCAAGGGTGCGAACGCGTTGCGTAGTGACGGCTTTGTCGGGGAAGTCAAAATTCTTACTGCCTGCCCGTCATGCCAGCAAGGCTTGTCACGCTACAACGACGATAGCGGCACTACGGCAGACTACATCGTGGTGGAAATGGCGAAGCGCCTGCTGGGCGAGAGCTGGTTGCCGGACTACGTAAGCAAGGCTAATAACGGCGGTATTGAACGGGTATTACTCTGAATGAGCGGCGCTTGAGTGTTCGTCGGCGTTAACCTGGTTGCGCCCCGAATTTTTTGCGCGATAAAGATTTTCGTCGGCAGACTGAACCAGTTTTTCTACGCAATCTACCTCACCTTCCAGACTCGTCACACCGATACTGCAGGTTACGTGAATTTCATCTGACATACCCGATTCATCAGGCAATCTGAAGCTGTTCGACTCAAGGCGCTTGCGCAACCGTTCTGCCAGATCCTTGCCGCCCTCACGGGGAGTTTGCGAGGCAATAACCAAAAATTCTTCGCCGCCATAGCGTGCCAGAACATCCTCTTCCCGGAGTTCATGTTTGACTAATTCGCCAAAATAAATCAAAACCCGATCACCGAATTGGTGTCCGTACTTGTCATTGATTTGTTTAAAGTGGTCGATATCCAGTAACAATACGGCAAGTGGCAGGCTGTATCTGCGCGCTCTTGAGACTTCTTCATTCAAGCGGCGATCCAGGTAACGGCGGTTAAATACGCCGGTCAACGGGTCGGTGATATTTTCTTGTTCAAGCAAACTGATCCGCATCACAATCGTCGCGGTCTGTAATGAAAGGCTTGCAGTCAGCCACACGAAACAGGCGCAGAGGAAAAATACACCCGGGACAATCAGGTCGAGCAAATGTGTCTGGCTGTTCCAGAATGCCCAAGCGTAAGCCAGATAACCGACGAATAATATCGTAATCAACGTCAGCATCGCGTACCAATCCCTGCGTACCGGGCTTTGCGGCAAGCGTGAAATCAATCGTCGGGTGGGTATCAGAGAACCGATGAGAATCAGTCCGCCTGCAAATACAAGTAACTTCGCTAACAAAGAAATCATATTCAGTGACCTCTTGCCAGCTGCGCAAACTCGGAATCGCGCAATTCATACGAACCACATGAGTGACCAGCTAAATCATTTAATATCACGGCACACCAAATTACTGCTCATAAAATTATCCTTATCAATAATGCGACCTGCAGCTCGAAGCTAACTGCCGATTATATGACAGGCATGAATTTAAAGACAGACCCATAAACTATGGGGGGTGTACTTTCGATATATCAAAACCCGCCTAATGTGACCACCATGTGCCTTGCCAACGTTCTTTCCGGCCCGTCCGATCAATACTTGTCCATCTTGGATCAATTAGGTTCATGGCTCACAACCTTTAGGCGCCATTGTTGCTGGCCGCCTGTCGGCAGGATTGGCGGCCGGATCGGCAAACAGGCGAACGCCATGGTAGACCAGCCACGCGCGCAGCGGCCACATGCCATCCTCAATACATATTTTCTGTAGCGTGCGATCAGCGCGTTCTCTGTACACGTTATGATCCAGATGACCTTCACGCATTAACTGATACAACGCATCGTGCACTAAAGAGCCGCGCATGAAAGTCAGCGTATCAATCGTTGGCCCAGACGGGCCATCCCACGCGTAGCCCTCGACTATGGTGAGGCGGCCTGCGCTATCCAGCTTGATAAACTCCGTGTCGATAGGAACCGGCGGCTGTATGTCGATTGCGACAGTGTATGTCACCCCGAGTTGATACTTGTATCCGCCGTTGTAGACAATGCATTTCATGGCGTTCCCTCCGGTACTATTTCAATGCCCGGACCCTTGTACCGCCCGCTGCGGAAAAATAATAATGCAGGCAAGGATAAATATTAGCAGCACAACGGATGCAGAATAACGGCTCAATTCGAGGCCGCCTGCGCTGAGTGGCTTGTCCAGAAAGTCGCCAACAACTGCACCCAGCGGTCGGGTAAGAATAAAGGCGACCCAGAACAGCACGGTTCGAGATAGGTCTGTCCAGTAATATGCTGCCACCACCAATCCCAATAATGCGCTGAACACCATCGCTCCGCCCACATAGCCAAGCCCTGCCGTGTCAGCCGTCCAATCACCCAGCGCGGTACCCAGAGTTTGAGAAAACATGATCGTGACCCAATAAAAAATTTCGACCTTTGGATTGTTCACCGTAGCGATGGAAACGGAACCAAGTGTCCAGTACCAGATTGCCAGAGAAGTGATCAGCAACGAGAACAGCAGCAACGTTCCGCCCAGGTAACCGATACCCAACGAGCGATCAGCAAAATCGGCCAAGGTCGTACCAACCGTTGTGGTTGCGACGATGGTTGCCCAGTATACAAATGGGTGAAACTGCTTTGCCGACATTTGTGCTGCTACCGCGATAAAAAAAATTACGGCGAAAATGGCAGTGCCGACCAGATAGCCCAGGTTCATTGACATGGACACCGCATCCCCACCGGTTTCTCCTAATGTGGTAGCCGCGATCTTGATGATCCAGAAAATTAAAGTAACCTCTGGAACCCTGCTTAAAGATTTTTTAATGCCGTCGTTCATTTTGACTTGGCCCTAAATTTTATTGGCGCGCTGTCATTTTGGGCGGCTCACGATTACACTCGCAACCTCCATCATGACAGCCCCACGCTGTAAGTCGATCACTCAACCGTGACCGACTTGGCCAGATTCCTCGGTTTGTCAACGTCGGTACCCTTTTGCAAGGCAACGTAATAGGCCAGCAATTGCAACGGAATGGTATGCAAAATGGGGCTTAAATATCCGGCATGTTCCGGCATTTGCATGATGTGCATGCCTTCGCTGGCACGGATGTGTGTATCGGCATCCGCAAATACGTACAGCTCGCCGCCGCGCGCGCGTACTTCTTGCAGATTCGATTTCAATTTTTCCAGCAGCGCATCATTTGGCGCGACCGAGATCACCGGCATATCTTTATCCACCAAGGCCAATGGGCCATGCTTCAACTCGCCAGCCGGATAAGCTTCGGCATGGATGTAGGAGATTTCCTTGAGTTTAAGCGCGCCTTCCAGGGCAATCGGATAATGGAGTCCGCGCCCCAAAAATAGCGCGTTATGCTTGTTGGCAAAACGCTCGGCGAGCAAGGCAATTTCGGGTTCCAGTTGCAGTACCTTTTGTACCGCGCTGGGCAGGTGGCGCAAATCGTCCAGATGTTGCTGCTCTTGTTGCACAGACAAACGATTACGCTGCTTGGCCAGTATCAGGGTCAATAAAAACAGCGCGGCAAGTTGCGTGGTAAACGCTTTGGTCGAGGCGACGCCGATTTCCGGTCCGGCACGGGTGAGCAAACGCAATTTGCATAACCTCACCAGCGCGCTTTCCGGCACGTTGCAAATTGCCAAGGTATGTGTGTGGCCCAATGATTTGGCATGATTCAGGGCGGCCTGGGTATCAGCGGTTTCACCCGATTGTGAAATAACCACCACCAATGCTTTTGGATTGGGCACGCTGGTGCGATAACGATATTCGCTCGCCACTTCTACGTTACACGCAATACCCGCAATCTCTTCCAGCCAATGGCGCGCCACCAATCCGGCGTGGTAGCTGGTGCCGCAAGCGAGGATGAGGATGCTGTTGATATCGGTAAAAGTCGCCGTTGCTTCCGCGCCGAATATGCCTGGCACCAGCGACTGACTGTTGCACACCGATTCGAGCGTGTCCGCCAATGCCTGCGGTTGTTCGTGAATTTCTTTTTGCATGTAGTGCTGATAGTCACCCAATTGCACGCTCTCGTTACTCAACGCGCTAATTTGCACAGCGCGTTCCACACTGACGCCGCGCGCGTCAAAAATCCGGTAGCTGTGACGTTCCAGCTCGACCACATCACCTTCTTCGAGATGCACCACCCTGCGCGTGGCGGGCAACAGCGCGGAAACATCCGAAGCAATAAAGTGCTCTTCGATGCCAATACCCAGCAACAGCGGGCTGCCGCGTCGCGCACCGATCAGCTGGTCGGGATTGTCCGCCGCGACGACGCCAATCGCATACGCGCCAACCAGTTCAGCCAATGCAGCCTGTGTCGCCGCCAGCAACGAAGTGCCGTGCACGTAGTGGCTATTGATCAAATGCGCAATCACCTCGGTGTCGGTGTCCGAGCTGAACTCATAACCGGCGGCAATCAGCCGGGCACGCAGCAGCTCATAATTTTCGATGATGCCGTTATGCACTACGGCGATACGGTTGTCGCTCAGGTGCGGGTGTGCATTGCGAATACTGGGCACGCCGTGTGTCGCCCAGCGGGTATGTGCGATACCAATATCGCCTTGGGTAGCGGCGCTCTTTGCCGACAGATCGACCACCCGCCCGATGCTGCGCACCCGCTCCAACCGGGCGTCGCGCACCACCACCAGACCTGCCGAGTCATAGCCGCGATATTCCAAACGTTGCAAACCTTCCAGCAGGATCGGCATAACATTGCGCTGCGCCACTGCCCCCACGATTCCGCACATGATTTATCCTCGGGTTATTTTTTCTTGATGGGCCGTTTCCATCCGCTGATGGTGATCTGCTTGCCGCGCGAAACGGTGAGCTGATCTGCCGGTGCATCGCGCGTGATGGTTGACCCAGCGCCGATGGTCGCCCCTGCGCCCAATGTTACCGGCGCAACCAATTGCGTTGCAGAGCCAACAAAAACATCGTCTTTAATCACGGTGCGATGTTTGTTCGCGCCATCATAATTGCACGTGATGGTACCTGCGCCGATGTTTACCCGACTGCCGACTGTGCTATCGCCGATATAGCTCAAATGATTGGCTTTGCTATGGGCGGCGATGTCGCTGTTTTTGATTTCCACGAAATTACCGATATGCACGTGATCATGCAATTCGCTGCCGGGACGCAGACGTGCGTAAGGCCCAATCTGACAATCAGCCCCCACCTCGCTGCCATCAATATGGCTGTACGGCGCGATCTGTGTGCCGCTGGCAATGCTGGAATTTTTGATCATGCTGTAAGCGCCTACATGTACGCCATCACCCAGGCTGACATCGCCGCTAAAAATGCAGCCAACATCAATCTCTACGTCGCTGCCACACACCAATTTGCCGCGCACATCTATACGCGTCGCATCAATCAACGTGACGCCCTGCTCCAGCAAGCTGGCCGCCTCAACCTGCTGCCAGGTACGCTCCAGTACGGCAAGTTGCAACTTGCTGTTGATGCCCTGCACTTCCCATACGTGACCGGGTTGCACGGTGTGCACCGCAACGCCTTGCTGCACCGCCATGCCAACAATATCGGTCAAATAATACTCGGCTTGAGCGTTGTTGTTGCGCAACTTTGCCAGCCAGCCGCGCAACAATTTGGTCGGCGCGAGCAGAATGCCAGTGTTGACCTCGCGGATTTCGAGTTGCTGCGGAGTGGCATCTTTTTCCTCAATGATGCGTAACACCTCACCCTTGCTGTTGCGCACGATGCGCCCGTAGCCGGCAGGATTTTCCAGGCTGACAGTCAGCAACACCAAGGCATCGTTCGTCTGCCGCATATTTTGCAACGTGGCCTGCTGGATCAATGGCACATCGCCGTACAATACTAAAGTTGTACCATCATCGGATAACTGCGGCATCACCTGTTGCACCGCGTGACCCGTACCAAATTGCGGTTCTTGTTTGACGAATTGCGCAGCAAAATGCCGCATCGCTTCGGGTACTGCTTCGCCGCCATGCCCATACACCACGTATATTTGCTCTGGTTTGAGCGCCGTCGCGCATTCCAGCACATGCTGCAGCAACGGCCTGCCCGCCAGGTTATGCAGCACCTTGGCTTGCTCGGAGTGCATGCGCGTACCTTTACCGGCAGCAAGAATCACGATGTTGAACGGGCTCATATTTCGGCTTTCCAAAGGTAGCCAAGTATAAACAAAAGTGCTTGTTCGAGGGTATTCAGATATACCCGCCGGGAATGGCTCGGTGCCCGGGCAAGACAATTTTGGTAGGCGGTATTGGACTCGAACCAACGACCTCGTCCATGTCAAGGACGCGCTCTAACCAGCTGAGCTAACCGCCTGTTGGCAGAGCGGCATTATAAATCATGCCGTGAAATTCAGAATTAAAATTTCCATGTCATGTCCCGCTGCACAGCAGAATATCCGTTTACGGTTTGCCCGCCCGGGCGATTGACAGCTTTAAGCAAAACGCGGAGACTGCGCGGCAGTGCCGATTTGAAATCAGCTTGCGGGCACGAAAGGAATGATTGAACAACTACCGCTGTTTAACCATTCCTGTATTTCCAGCTAAAGCGAATCAACCCGATCCGCGCCAGCTGAACGGGTTTTGTTTTTTTGGGTAACACAGAAACGAGGATTGAGTGACGACGAAGTTGCGGCGGAGACCAACTTTTAGGTTACGTCGTAACCAACACACAACAAAGTGATTCGTCCGCAAGAATTTTATGAGTGACTCTGTAGGCATTGTCAGCGCGCAGCGCGCCACATTCGACACACCGCTGGTTTTCCGCAGCGGTGCGTCGCTGCCGCGCTATGAGTTGGTCTATGAGACCTATGGAAAATTGAATGCTGCGAAATCCAATGCGATCCTGATTTGCCATGCCTTGTCCGGTCATCACCATGTTGCCGGCTATTATCAGGATGACCCTAAAAATATCGGCTGGTGGGACAACATGGTGGGTCCGGGCAAACCAATCGACACCAACAAATTTTTTGTCCTCGGCGTGAACAATCTCGGCGGTTGCCACGGCTCGACCGGACCATCATCAATCAACCCGGAAACGGGCCAGCCGTATGGCGCAAATTTTCCGCTGATCACCGTGGAAGACTGGGTGGAATCTCAGGCGCGGCTTGCGGACAGGCTCGGCATCCGGCAATTCGCCGCGATTGTCGGCGGGAGTCTGGGCGGGATGCAGGCCATGCAATGGTCGTTGATTTATCCTGATCGTGTTCGTCATGTATTTGCCATCGCCGCCGCGCCTAACCTCACCGCGCAAAACATCGCGTTCAATGATGTGGCGCGCAACGCGATCCTGACCGACCCGGATTTTCACGGCGGCAATTATTACCAGCACAAGGTGGTGCCGACGCGCGGCTTGCGACTGGCACGTATGTTGGGACACATCACCTATTTGTCTGATGATGCGATGGCCAACAAATTCGGACGCGGGCTGCGTTCCGGGCAATTCAATTACAGCTACGAGATCGAATTCGAAATCGAGTCTTATCTGCGCTATCAAGGCGACAAATTTGCTTCTTACTTCGATGCAAACACCTATCTGCTGATGACCAAGGCGCTGGATTATTTTGACCCCGCGCATGATTTTGACGGCGATTTGAACCAGGCATTTTCCCGCGCCGAGGCAAACTTTCTGGTGATTTCATTTACCACCGACTGGCGTTTTTCGCCGCAACGTTCGCACGAGATCGTGCAGCCCCTGTTGCATAACCGGCGCAATGTCAGTTATGCGGAAATTGATTCGACGCACGGACATGATTCTTTTCTCACCCAGCATGCGCAGTATTTTGCCGTGATGCGCGCCTATCTTGATAACGTCAGCCGCGAGTGTGCTGCATGAACAACGACGCTACTTCGTTGGGCATTGAGCGCCCGGATTTTGCTGCGATCGCGGCCTGGATACCAACCGGTGCGTCGGTGCTCGACCTCGGTTGCGGCGACGGAAGCCTGTTGCGCTATCTGAAAGAAAAGCGTGCCGTGCGCGGCTACGGTGTCGAAATCAATGATCGCGATATCGTGTCCTGCATCGTTAATGGCGTGAGCGTGATTCAGAATAACCTTGACTCAGGACTGTCCGATTTTGAAGACAACGCATTCGATTTTGTGATTCTGTCGCAGACACTGCAAGCCACACGGCACACCGAAGCGTTAATGCAGGAGATGTTGCGGGTCGGACGTGAGGGCATTGTCAGCTTCCCCAATTTCGGCCACTGGCGCAATCGCTTGAGCATCATGCTCGGCAACATGCCGGTTTCTCGTGTGCTGCCCTATCAATGGTACGACACCCCTAACGTACATCTGTGCACGCTGGATGATTTCGAAGATTTTTGTGGCGCACATCGCGTCACCGTGCTGGAACGCCGCGTGATGAGCGGGAAACGGGAAGTTCGGGCGCTGCCGAATCTGCTCGGCAGCACGGCGGTGTACCGGTTTGAGCGCGCGGTATAGGCTTGGCTGGCGTGATGACGCTTCACGCAACCTCACAAAGGCAGTCATTGTGAGGAGGACTGCATGAGCATCTGGCGACAACTCTTCACTCGCCGTATGTTGATTTGCGTGTTCACCGGATTCGCCTCCGGCCTGCCCCTATACCTGCTGCTTAATCTTGTTCCTGCATGGCTGCGTACTGAACACATTGATCTCAAAGTCATCGGCGTGTTCGCGCTGATCCAGTTTCCCTACACCTGGAAATTCCTTTGGGCGCCGTTGCTGGACCGTTACGCCCTGCCAATGCTGGGACGGCGGCGCGGTTGGATGTTGCTCACCCAAACCGGGTTGCTGTTGGTGATCACATCACTGGGCGGTTTTTCTCCGCAAAATGATTTGTCCATCATCGTGCTGCTGGCGACGTTGCTCGCCGTCCTGAGCGCCACGCAGGACATCGTGCTGGATGCCTATCGTCGCGAATTGCTGCCGGATAATGAATTGGGTTTGGGCAATGCCATACACGTCAATGCCTATCGCATTGCCGGGCTGATTCCCGGCTCGCTGTCTTTGATACTCGCCGATCATCTGCCGTGGAATATGGTATTCATCATTACCGCATTATTTGTGTTGCCGGGCATGGTGATGACGCTGCTGGTGAGCGAGCCGCATCGCGCCATTCTGCCCAAGACACTGCGCGATGCAGTGGTCGAACCGTTCCGCGAATTCATCACCCGCCGGGGTTGGCAAAGTGCGTTGCTGATACTGGCATTTCTGTTTTTCTACAAGCTCGGCGACAGCTTGTGTACTGCGCTGGCGACACCGTTTTATCTCGACATGGGTTTCACCAAATCGCAGATCGGCCTGATCGCCAAGAACGCCGGGCTTTGGCCGGCAGTGATTGGCGCATTGCTGGGTGGAATCTGGATGTTAAAAATTGGCATCAACCGCGCACTGTGGCTGTTTGGCGTGGTGCAAGTGGTAAGCATTTTCGGCTTTTACTGGCTGGCCTTACAGGGCGCGCAGCCGGAAATCAACGCATTGAATTTGACGCAACTCGGATTTGTCATCGGCCTGGAAGCATTCGGCGTCGGTCTGGGCACAGCGGCTTTTGTCGCCTACATCGCGCACACCACTCACCCTGCTTATACCGCGACACAATTTGCACTGTTCAGCAGTCTTGCCGCCGTGCCGCGCACCTTCGTCAATGCTTCGGCTGGCTGGCTGGTCGAGCGGCTCGGCTGGAACAGTTTCTTTTTGCTGTGCGCGGCATTGGCCGTGCCGGGGATGCTGTTGCTGTTGAAGGTTGCGCCGTGGGGTGATGAAACGAAATTAAAATCGTAGGGTAATAATGGCTAATGTTTGAATTGAGCGGCCTGCGCGGCTTTTTGCGCAGGTCCGCTCGAATGAAGGGTTGGGCCACTAGCGGCAACCATCTGCTCAAAGACCCGCTTGCGCGATGATACTTAGCGCCATATGCGAATTGTTAGCGTCGAAGTTTGTGGTTGCGTATACCTGCGGAATGAAATGAACCACATACGGCGGAGACAAAGAATGAACCCAGTTCACAGTCATCCCGCTTGTTCTTGTAGCGCAGATGATGATGGTGCAGTTGGCGTTAGCAAAGTCTTGAAGGCTCTGCTGTAGACGGGAACCTGGATCGCCTTGGCTCTCGATTCCAACCTTATGTCCTTTGACGTTCGTGAGAATTGCCTTGATGTCACGAGTACCTGACGATAATCGTTGGACTGAAGCAGACGGATACTTGCGCACAAGTTCAGCGAAAATTATCTTGATGGTATCGGACTTGCCGGAGTCTCCCCTTCCTTGTAATGTGTAGATGTCGCTCATCTATTTCCTCCCTGGGATATTACTGGCCCAACGTGTTGTTCTGCGGCGGGCAATGACGACGGTTAATCTTGTACGACGCTGGCGGCCCGTCCGCAGCAACAAATGGTTGGGCATCTCGCTGCTATACCCGGGGAAGGAATGGGCATTTAGGCGGTTGCCCGATCCGGTCACTATCTTCGTACTTCTTGGCTTTGGCGTAATGCTCTGCAACTTGAGTGAAACTGAGAATCTCCAGTTTGATTTTTGGCGGTGCTCCTTTGGCACTCTTGGAGAAATAACGGACAACGGACTTGAGATTCTGGAAACAGCCATTGGCGAACTCGATCTTCTTGTCCGGCACAACGAGGTACGCCATGACTTTGGGGTTTTTGAGAGAGGTAAGTAGGCTGAGAAGTGATTTATAAATCGTATTGTTCGTCACCGTAGCTTCAACTTCAAACACGCGTTTTGTCTTTCCCTTGTGCGGCTGCGCCACAATATCGGGCAAAAACTTCTTTTCCAGCGGCGAGGTCTTTCGGTCTTGCTTTCGCGTTTGCACACGGTAACCATGCGTTTGCGCGATAAACTCAATGCACCTGATCGCCGACGGTTGCTTTCTTGGACCTGGTTTCGACAAGATCATGCTCCCTCAATCAAAGATGCCCAACGTAAAGTAGACGGCAAAAACACCATATATTCCGGAGCGGTTCGCCGTATAAGCTGGGGTGATAAACTCATTTCATTGATTGGTTGACACTTTGAAAATATAAGCACGGCACAGTCTCCTTGAAAAACGGCATAGATTTCAAATCTTCCTGACAAACACTTTCGATTTGCGCTGAAAGTTATACAACGTTTTTTTCTGCGCGGGCAGCGCGGAAACATCGCTCTCGACAAAGCCGCGTTCGATAAACCAATGCGCGGTGCGGGTGGTGAGCACAAATAATTTTTTCAGCCGCTGCGTCTTTGCGATGCCCAGCATATGGTTCAAGAGCGCTTCGCCATAGCCGCGATCACGATATGCGCTATCCACTGCCAGACAGGCAAGCTCGGCTGCTGCCTCATCGGGGAAGGGATAGAGCGCCGCACAACCGATGATGCGGTGATCGTGCTCCAAAACCACAAAACGATCGATTTCCTGTTCCAGTAATTCACGGTTGCGCCGCACCAAAATTCCTTCTGCCTCCAGCGGGCGCAGCAATTGCAAAATGCCGCCGACGTCTTCGATGTT
>Ga0137403_10002556_pt1 | contig 22221 bp, 20 predicted proteins | sample CZOMad2_1_16fung_FD_122057 | JGI IMG/M metagenome (GOLD analysis project Ga0137403, IMG submission 122057) | Vadose zone soil fungal communities from Angelo Coast Range Reserve, California, USA - CZOMad2_1_16fungal (Hybrid Assembly) | ecosystem: Environmental > Terrestrial > Soil > Vadose zone...
AGCGGGATGGCGATGGCCGCCAGGATGCCGATGATCGCGACGACGATCATCAGCTCGATGAGGGTGAAGCCTCGCTGATCGCGAAAGTTGAGACGTCGTGCGTTCCAAAATCTAAGCATACGTTCCTCCTTGCAATGTCGCGGTTCTTTCCCAGGTTGTGCGGCTCAGAGACTCCGCCGTAAGGCGGAGGGCCACTACATGTGGAACGGAGGAACGTGCGGTGGAGCGCGAGACTCCGAGAGTCGGACGGTGATAAGCGCGTGTGGGCACGAATCGATCGGGATAAGCGCGGTGTGGCCGGCATCGCCGATCGTAGGCGCGACGGGTTCAGTCGCGTCTTCGACAAAAACCAGCCTGTTGATGATCTCATCGCCGTCGGGCTTCTCGTTATTCTCGATCCGCACATCGGCGGCTGAATTGAAATCCAGGTAGGCGATGCGCCGCTCCGCAAACGCGAGGAGCACCAGACCGCACAACAGGACCGCGAGATGCAGCCGGTGGCGACGTGAAGCTTCCATGACGTTGAACAAGATTGCATGACGCCTGCCACCACACGAGTCGCTTGATTTTCAAGGCATTAACGATCAACACCCTTCCAGAATCTCTGTCCGAAATGGCGCAAGAGGACATGCGACCGACAAATTCGTCACCGGCCGGTAGGTAGATGACCGCGCGGGCCTACGACTTCAGCGCGCGCCGCGCGTCATTCCAGAGTGTAGGATCGGAGACAAGGGTGATGGCGGCGCCTCACGTCGGCGAGGGCCGGCGCCGACCACGGAAGGCGCGCGCCACCTTCGGCGCCAGCCACACGGTCAGGCCCACGGCCAGCACCAGCAGGGCCAGGAACACGAGCGGGAAGAATGCCATCAGTAGCGTCGACCCGACTGCCGCCGCGTCCTCGGCGAGGCTGAGCACGACGCCGCCCCCTGGTGCGGTGGCGTTCACGGCCACGCGCGTCGCCGCCTTCGAGCCGTGGGCACCGAGCGCCAGTCCCCCGCCCACCAGCAACGCCGCGATCCGGACCGGCGTGTCGAAGTCGGCGAACGCGGAGGTGGCGAGCACCGCGCCGGCAGGCACCCGGATGAACGTATGGATGGCATCCCAGATGGAATCGACGGCGGGGACCTTGTCGGCCACGAACTCGATCAAGTACAGCAGCGCCGCGAGGCCGATGACCCAGCCCTCGGACAGATAGCCGAGATCACCAGGCAGCCGGGCCAGACCAAAGCGCTGCAGCAGGCCGAGCGTGAGCACCGTGGCGTAGAGATTGATGCCCGACAGCCACGCCGACCCGAGCCCCGTTGCCACGACGGTGGGCCAGTCCATCACGCTCGATCCTCGACCGATCCCGCACGCCGCGCAAGTGGCGCTTGGGCGCTCGGCTGCCAGGGAGTTAGCCGAACGCCGGGCATCCAGGGCACCAACGCGCGCCAACGGAGTCTTCCGTGCGCGACATGAATCGCGGAGGTATCATTCTCGGCGCCCAGCAAGGAGGCGCCATGACCGAGAGTATTCGTCTCACCATCGATGGTCGCCCCGCAGAGCTCGACGCCGATCCCGCCATGCCGCTGCTCTACGCCCTGCACGCGGAGCTCGGGCTCGCCAACCCGAAGTTCGGCTGCGGCCTCGCGCAGTGTGGAGCCTGCACCGTGCAGGTCGACGGCCGACCGACACGCTCCTGTGTGACGCCCGTCGGCCTCGTCCGCGGCAGGACGATCACAACCTTGGCCGGCCTCGGCACGCCAGAGAAGCCGCACCCCCTGCAGGCGGCCTACGTGGCCGAGCAGGTGCCGCAGTGCGGCTACTGCCTCTCGGGCTGGATGCTGACGGCCGCGGCGTTGCTGCGCGACACACCGAAGCCGACGGACCGGCAGATCCGCGGCGCGCTCGGCGGCCTCAAGTGTCGTTGCGGGACCCACATGGCGATCCTCCGCGCGGTGAAGCGTGCCGCCGGGACGAAGGCGTAGGAGGCGGCCATGATGCCCTCCAACATCTCCCGGCGCGATCTCCTCGAGGCTGGCGGCGCGCTCATCATCAGCTTTGCCTTCCCCGGGGCGGCGCGCACGGCGTTCGGCCAGGCCGGCGTTGGCGCCGACGCCAAGCCGCTGCTGCTGCCCGATGAGCTCGACTCGTGGATCGCGGTCACGCCCGACGGTGGCGTGACGGCGTTCTTCGGCAAGATGGATATGGGGCAGGGCGTCGACGTGGCGATCGGCCAGATCGTTGCCGAAGAGCTGGACGTCGCCTTCGACCGCGTGACGGTCGTGATGGGCGACACCGCATTCACGTGCAACCAGGGCGGCGCCTCCGGCTCGACCGGCGTGCAGCGCGGCGGCCTCACCCTCCGCCACGCCGCGGCGGAAGCCCGACGCCTTCTGCTGGAGCGCGCCTCCGCGAAGCTCGGCGTACCCGTGGACCGGCTCAGCGTACGGGAGGGTGTCGTCTCCGTGGCTGGCGTCTCACAGCGCCGGCTGAGCTACGCCGACCTGATCGGCGGCCGGTACTTTCACCACAAGCTCGACTGGAACAAGCAATACGGCAACCCGCTCTTGGCCAAGGGGCAAGCGGCGGTCAAAAAGGCGTCCGAGTACCGGCTAGTCGGCCAGTCGATCCCGCAGAAGATCGTCGCCGAAAAGGTGTACGGCAGGCTCCAATACATCACCGAGGTGAAGGTCGAAGGCATGCTGCACGCGCGAGTGCTGCGACCGCCGTCGGCGGGCTGCGGCCCCGTGGCCATCGACGAGTCCTCGATCGTGGGGATCCCGGGCGCCCGTGTGATCCGCGAGAAAGACATGGTCGCGGTGGTCGCCGAGCACGAGTGGGACGCGGTTCGTGCCGCGCGAGAGCTGAAGGTGACCTGGGCGCCGCCATGCACGCCGTTCCCGGAGATGGCGAAGCTTCACGATCACATCCGGCAGGCGAAGCCCATCGGTGGCCAGGTGCCGATCAACCAGGGCGACGTCGACGCGGCGCTGAAGAGCGCGCATCGACTGATCGAGGCGGAGTACGAGTGGCCGTTCCAGTCGCACGCGAGCATGGGGCCGGCCTGCGCGGTGGCGGACGTGCGGGCCGACGGGGCGCGGCTCTGGACCGGTTCGCAGAAGCCGCACTATGGGCGCAACGGCGTGGCCAAGCTGGTGGGCCTGCCGCCGGAGAAGGTGCGCGCGACGTGGGTGCCTGGCCCGGGCTCGTACGGCCGCAACGACGCCGGTGACGCCGCGCTGGACGCGGCGCTGCTCTCGAAGCTCACCGGCAAGCCGGTGCGCGTGCAATACATGAGGCACGACGGCACCGGCTGGGACCCAAAGGGCCCGGCCGGCGTCTATCGCGGCCGCGCCGGCCTCGACGCGCAGGGCAACGTGGTCGCGTACGACTTCGCCGCCCGGGGCTTCACGCGACAGGACGTGGCCACGACCGAGAACGATCCGAAGGACACGCTGGCCGGCCAGCTCACCGGATCGGAGCCGAAGCCGACCATCATCTTCCAGGTGCCGTCGGAGGCGTACGACTTCGCCAACAAGCGCTGCGGCTGGGAATGCGTCGCGCCGCTGCTCGACCGCGGCTCACCGCTGCGCACCGGCCACCTGCGCGACCCGCTCGGCCCCGAGACCCACTTCGCCAGCGAGTCGTTCATCGACGAGATCGCCCACGCGGCGGGCGCCGATCCCGTCGCGTTCCGCCTGAAGTACGTGAAGGACCCGCGCCACGCGGCCGTGATCCGCGCGGCCGCCGACCGAGCCGGCTGGGACAAGCGCCCCTATCCGAACCCGCGTCGCGGTAAGGGCGACGTCATGAGCGGCCGCGGCTTTTCCTACACCGAGCGCAACGGCACCATCGTCGCGATGGTCGCCGAGGTCGACGTGGAGCGCCGCACGGGTCGCGTGTGGGCGCGATGGTTCACGGTGGCCCACGACTGCGGGCTCATCATCAACCCCAAAGGGCTCGAGTTGACGATCGAGGGCAACGTCGTGCAGGCCATCTCGCGCACGCTGTTCGAGGAGGTGCAGTTCGACCAGGATCGCGTGCTGAGCGTGGACTGGGCCAGCTATCCGATCCTCGAGATGCAGGACGCGCCCGAGCGCATCGACATCGTCCTGATCGATCGGCCGGACATCGCCGCCTCGGGCGCGGGTGAGCCCTCGACGCGGACGGTGCCAGCGGCGATCGCGAATGCGATCTACGACGCGACCGGTGTCCGCATGCGCCGCGTGCCGATCACGCCGGAGCGGATCAAAACGGCGCTGGCGACTCGCTGAAGGAGGCATCCATGGCAGACGAGACCATCATCTCCGCTGATTCGCACATGACCGAGCCACCCGAGCTGTGGGTGGAGCGGATCGACAAAGCCTTTCGAGATCGCGCGCCAAGGGTGGTCGTCCAGGAGCACCAGGGCAAGCGGGGCCACTGGTTCGTCTGCGAGGGCCTCGAGCCGCGTTCCGTGGCCGGCACCTTCGCGGCGGGGAAGACGCCGGAAGAGTTGGCGGCGTTTCAGAAAGCTGGATACGAGGCCGCGCGTCCCGGAGGATGGGATCCAGCCGAGCGCCTGAAAGACATGGCGATCGACGGGGTGGCGGCGGAAGTCCTCTACACCACCTTGGGCTTCCGACTGTTCGGGCTCACCGATGCGCCTTTCCAGGCGGCGATTTTTCGCTCGTACAACGACTGGCTGGCCGAGTTCTGTCGATACGACCCGAAGAAGTTCGCCGGTCTGGCCCTGATCTCTCTCCTGGAGATCGACGAAGGCGTTCGCGAGATCCAACGGTCCGCGCGTCTGGGGCTCAAGGGCGCGATGATCATGGCCTCGCCTCCCGAGGGACGCGACTACAGCGAGCCGATCTACGATCCCTTCTGGGCGGCCGCGCAGGATCTCCAGATGCCCCTGAGCCTGCATACCTCGACAGGCCACGCGCGCGAGAGCCGGTACAACGTCAATCGCTACATGCGGGCGATGACCCTGCCGCACGAGACCCAGCGCACCTTGACGACCTTGATCTTCTCGGGCGTGCTGGAGAGATTCCCCGGCCTTCTCATCGTCTCGGCCGAGAACGACATCGGCTGGATCGCGCACTATCTGTACCGCGCGGATTTCACCGCGCAGAAGTTCCGTTACACCGACCCCGCCCCCATCAAGCTTCTGCCCAGCGGATACTTCCAGCGACAGATCTTCGCCACCTTCATGGATGACCCGGTCGGGATCGCCAATTGGGCGTTCACCGGGCGCGACAACTTCATGTGGGCATCCGACTACCCGCACACCCTGGCGACCTGGCCGCACTCGCGCGACGTGATCGCGCGGGACTTCAAGGGGGTGCCCGACGACGTCAAGTCGAAGATGGTCGGTGAGACCGCCGCCAAGCTATACGAACTGCTCGCGTAGTCGTGGCATATTAACGGAGGTGGATCATGGCCGAGACGAAGCTGATCTCCGCCGATTCGCACGTGAACGAGCCGGGCGATCTCTGGCTCGAGCGCATCGACAAGCAGTTCCGCGCGCGCGCGCCACGCGTGGTGGAGAACCCGCCAGGACTGCGCCCGGGATCTTATTTGATGCTCGAGGGCGTCCCGCCCACCCACCTGGCACAGGGCATGGGGGCGGGGAAGAAGCCCGAGGAGCTTCCCGGCTTCTTTCAGGCCGCCACATATAAGGACGCCCGTCCCGGCGGCTGGGACCCGGCCGAGCGTGTCAAGGACATGGACCTCGACGGCGTCGAGGCCGACGTGATCTACACGACCCTCGGATTTCGTCAGTTCTGGCTCACCGATGCGGCGCTGCAACGCGCCTGTTTCCGCGTCTACAACGACTGGCTGGCCGAGTACTGTGCCTACGCGCCCAAGCGGCTCGCCGGGCTCGCGCTGATCTCCCTCTATTCGGTCGACGACGCGGTCAAGGAGCTCCGCCGCTGCGCCAGTCGGGGTTTGAAGGGCGCCCTCATCTGGGCTTCACCGCCTGAAGACCGGCCGTACAGCTCTTCCGACTACGACCCCTTCTGGGCCGAAGCGCAGGAGCTCAACATGCCCATCAGCCTGCACAGCATCACGGGCATGGGCGCCGAGAGCCGCCTGGCGATCAAACAACCGCTGGATCGCTACGTGCGCTCGACGGTCCTCTGTCATGAAGTGCAGCGTACCCTGGTCGTGCTGATCTTTTCCGGTGTCCTGGAGCGGTTTCCGCGCCTCCGGCTCGTCTCGGCCGAAAACGAGGTGGGCTGGCTGCCCTTCTTCCTGCAGAAGCTGGACCAGGCCCAGCAAGAGTACCGTTATCTCTATCCCGCCCCGGTGAAGCTCAGTCCGAGTGAATACTTCCGGCGTCAGGTCTTCGCGACGTTCATCGACGATCGGGTGGGAGTGGCGAGCCGGGAGTTCGTCGGGGTGGAGAACATCATGTGGTCCTCCGACTATCCCCACACCGTCTCGACGTGGCCGCACTCACGCGACGTCGTCGAGCGCGATTTCAAGGGCGTCCCGGAGAAGGAAAAGCGGCAGATCGTGAGGGAGAACGCGGCCCGGCTGTATGGCCTGGCGCCCGCCTAGTCATCGCGCGACGGTGCTTGGGTCGATGATGCGGCTGGCCGTGATGGCGTTCCTGCTCCTCGCGTGGCCCGGCGCGCTCGAGGCTGCGTCCGAAGGAACGATGACGTGGGGCGTGCACGCCTCGCTGGTCGCGCGGTGGCTCGACCCGGCGGAGACGGAAGGCACCATCATTCCGTTCATGATGCTCTACGCCCTCCACGACGCCATGTTGAAGCCGATGCCGACCGGTCTGCAGACGCCGAGCTTGGCCGAGTCGTGGACGATGTCGAAGGATGGCCTCACCTACGAGTTCACTGTCCGGAAGGGCGCCAAGTTCCACAACGGGGAGGTGGTGACCGCCGAGGACGTCAAGTTCTCTTTCGAGCGTTACCGGGGCGCGGGCGCCAAGCAGATCAAGGGGAAGGTCCGCGAAGTGCAGGTCGTCGATCCGGGTCGCGTGCGGTTTCACCTCAAAGAGCCCTGGCCCGATTTCTTGACGTACTACGGCACGACGGCCGCGGGCGTCGGGTGGATCGTCCCCAAGAAATACGTCGAGCAGGTCGGCGAGGATGGCTTCAAGAAGGCGCCGATCGGCGCTGGCCCGTTCCGGCTCGTCTCGTTCACGCCCGGGATCGAGCTCGTGGCCGAAGCATTCGAGGGGTACTGGCGCAAGGCGCCGAGCGTCCACCGGCTTGTGTTCAAGGTCATGCCCGACGACACGACCCGCGCCGCCGCCCTCAAAAAAGGTGACGTGGACGTCATCTTCCAGGTGAACGGGCCCGTCGCCGAGGATCTGCGACGTACGCCCAATCTGAGGATCGTCTCGAGATTGACGGGCAACGGCGTGTTCTGGATCGACCTTCCTGAGCAGTGGGATCCGAAGTCGCCGTGGCACGACCGGCGTGTCCGCCTCGCGGCGAGCCTGGCGCTCGATCGCCAGGCCGTGAACCAGGCCGAGTCGCTCGGCACCTCGCGGCTCACCGGGTCGCTCGTTCCCCGGTCCTTCGAGTTCGCGCTTCCGTTAGATCCTCCTCCCTACGATCCAGGCAAGGCCAAGCATCTCCTGGCCGAGGCGGGCTACGCGAACGGCTTCGATGCCGGGGACTTCTATCCGTATCCGCCCCTGTACGCCATGGGCGAGGCCCTGAGCGGCTATCTCGGAGCCGTCGGCATCCGCACGCGCATCCGCACGATGGAGCGCGCGGCGTTCCTGACCGCGTGGCGCGAAAAGAAGCTCAAGGGGGTCGTCATGGGACTCAACGGATCGGGCGGAAACGCCGCGACCCGTCTCGAAGCCTACGTGACGCGGACCGGGATCTACGCCTACGGAGTGCTGCCGGAAGTCGAAGATCTATTCCAGCGCCAGGCCCGTGAGCTCGATCGAACGAAGCGTGAGGCGCTCTTGCACCAGATCCAGCGCATCTTGCACGACCGCGTGATGTACGCGCCGATCTACGAGCTCAGCCCGATGGCGGGAGTCGGTCCCCGCGTCGAGCAGGCCGCGGTCGGTCTGATTCCAGGGTTTCCGTATTCAGCACCGTACGAGGACGTCAAGCTCAAGAAGCCGTGAGGGTCGGACCTCATCTGGCGCCCTCGCTGTGCCTTTGGCTTCTGCCAAGGGTCGCGTTCAGGATGTTGGTGATCAGCCTGAGAAATTCCGCCGGCTCGAAGGGTTTCAGGATGAAGCCGACGGATCCGGCGCGGCTGAGCCTGTTCGCGTCCTCCGCGGTCCCAGAGGTGAGAGCAACCACCGGAATCCGGCGCGTCGCCGCGTCAGCCTTCAGCCGCTCGACCACAGCGAGACCGTCCATCTCCGGCATGAAGTAGTCGAGGAGGATCAGATCAGGGTGGACCGCCTGCATCATCGCCAGCGCGTCTTCGCCACTCGACGCGACGAGGACCCGATGCCCATCTCCCGACAGGAGCTCGGAGGCCAGCTCGAGGAGTCCCGGGTCATCGTCGATGACGAGTATCGTGAAGGTTGCGGGGCGCGGTCGACTCATCAGCGCGTACCAGCGCCGAGTATGTCGCATCGGTATCTCTGGCGCAATGACTGGGCACGAATAGGCAAAACCAATCGCGACGCCACGTCCGGAGTGCATGCTCAAGGTCTGGCGCGATTCACCGGGGGGGCAGCGGCTGGGGCGCCAGCCCTCGTCGAACGATCGCCGACAAGATCGGCTGGGCGCAACCACACGAACGCGAGCGCTCCCACGAGCAGAGCGACCGTGACGTGGCCGAATGCCATCCCCCATCCCAGCACGCTGGCGCCCCCCACAAGATCGAGAGTCGCGCCGAGTACCAGCGGACCGAAGAAGCCGCCGGCATAGCCCAAGGTCGAGTGGACGGCCAGTGTCGCGCCACGTCGGCCGGGCTCGGCGCTACCGGCGCTACCCGCGGTCAGCGACGACGAGTCCGACCAGATCAGCATCGCGTAGAGCAGAACGAGAGCGGCCACGCCAGCGTAAGGCAACGCCGCGCTGAAGCCGATAACGGCCGCCAGCGCTGCGGAGGTGAGCATTGTGCCGAGGATAAAGCGGCGGCGGCCGAATCGAATCGCGAGCTCGTTGCCCCAGACGCTCGCCCACACGCCGACCAGGCCCATCACGCTCGCGACGGAGGCGGGCGCCAGCGGCGTCCACGCGCCGGGGTTCTGGGCGGCCACGAACGTCAGGAACGCGACAACCCAGCCGCGCAACGCAGACATCTCCCACGTGTGCACGCAGTACGCTAACGAGTAGGCAAGCGCCGACCGGTTGCGAAGGATAGGCCGGAAGTCGAGCAGGCCACCGCGCGGGCCGGGGGCCGCTCCGAGAGGTCGGGCCGGCAGGCCGACCAGCACCAGCACGAAGGCCAGCGCCGCGCCGAGTGCGCCTGGCACCAGAGCCCATTGCCAGCCGAGCCATGTATTGAGGGCACCGGCGATGCCGAACGACAGCGCCCCGCTCACGCCGACCGCCGCTGCGTGCGCGGCGACGGCTCTGGACTGCTGCGGGCCCTCCGCGAGATCGCTCAGCGCCTTGAGCCCGGGCATGTAGCTGCCGGCCCAGCCGGCGCCCATCAGCGCTCGGAAGGCCAGCGCCGACCAGAAGCCGGTCGCGGCGAATGCGAACCCGGCGAAGGCAACGGCGGTCAGGGCCACGGAGCCGAGATAGACGCGCTTGGGATCCACGCGATCCGTCAGCGACGAGAGCAGCGGCACGACGAGCGTGTAGGCAGCGTAGTAGACGCCGCTGATCCACCCAGCCTCGGTGTTGCTGAGCGACCAGGCCGTGATCAGCGTTGGCAGGAGCGCCGCCACGCCGAAGGCGCCGATCTGAGCGAGGGCCTGGGCCGCGCACATCGTGACCACGCCACGGTTCAGCGTCATCGCGTGACGACTAGGCGCTAGTCAGTGCCGTCTGCACTTATAGGGTGTTGTCGACCCGCCGACTCGTCGCGGCGAGACGGGGTCGCAGCCTCGCTGCCGGCGGCCCGACGCGACGCAGTCACGGTTCCGTCGATCTCTTCACTGTCTCCGCGGCGCCGACCACGCAGCGCTGATGACGGCTGGTTGGCTGCCGCAGCAGCTCGGCGCGCCAACCGGCTCGGTGGCGCACGGGCCACCCGCCGTCGAGGAGCAGACGCCCGTCTCGGGAAGAGCCAGTTCCACTCGCCGTGCGGCCTCCAGATCCCCTACCAGCGCCGCGACGACGGAACGGACCTGCTCGTATCCCGTCAGCATCAGGAATGTCGGAGCCCGGCCATAGCTCTTCATGCCGACCACGTAGAAACCCGATTCGGGATGGCTGAGCTCCTCGACGCCGTGTGGTGGCACTGTGCCGCAACTGTGCACGTTCGGATCGATCAACGGAGCGAGCGCGCGGGGGCTCTCGACGGCAGGATCGAGGTCGAGGCGGAGCTCCTGCGTCAAGGTCAGATCCGGACGGAACCCAGTGGCTGCGATGATCTGGTCAAATGGACCGAGCGCGACGCCATCGACGGCCGTCACCCAGATGCCATCGTGCGAGCGCCGGACCGACGCAGTCCTGAAGTGCTTCACGAGTCGCACGCGGCCGTCGGCAACAGCGCGCTCCAGCCGCGCACCCAGCCGCCCTCGCGCCGGCAGCGCATCGGCGGCGCCACCACCGTACATCTGGCCGATGTCCGCACGGCGAATCGCCCACGTAATACGCGTCTCTTTCGAAAGCTCCGTTAGGGAGACGAGGTCAAGGAGCACGTTGAAGGCCGAATGGCCACTTCCGACGACGAGTACGCGGCGGCCTGCATAGCGTAGCCGATCAGCGCCCAGGGGGGCCGGTATACCATAAGCGATGACATCTCGCGCAACCGTCTCTCCGTCTGCCGGAATCCCGTCTGCGCCGAGGGGGTTCGGGGTGCTCCACGTTCCTGACGCGTCGATCACGGCACGCACCAGGACGGTCGACTCGGCTCCGTCTGGACCGCGGACCCGCAGCGCGAATGGCGCGGTCGCCCGGCCTTCGGTCTTCATCTTGTCGTACCCAGCGCGCGTGATCCGGGTGATTTGCGCGTTGAGCCGAATGAGCGGCGCAATCTCAGGAACAGCCGCCAGCGGCCGAAGATACTGCGCGATCAACTCCGCGCCGGTCGGCAAAACGTCGGGGTCCGGCTCGGCCCACCCGTTGGTCCGAAGCAATTTCGCGGCGACGGCATCGACGTTGTACCGCCAGGGCGAGAAGACCTGTACGTGGCTCCACGCCGCGACGTGCGCGCCGACCGCCGAGCCGGCCTCGAATACGATAGGCCGCTCTCCGCGAGCGACGAGGTGCGCCGCCGCGGCTAAACCGACCGGCCCAGCTCCGATGACGGCAACCGGATGGGAGTTGATTTCGGCAACCTCGTCACGCTCTTCGGGCATCAGCCGGAGCGTCTGCAGAGCAACAGGAGGGAGCGCAGCAGCCGGCGCCCGCCGCCTTCGAATCCGGAGTCACGAGGTCGATTGTCTTCGGCGTGAGACTGGCCGCTTCAGGCTTCTTCACTTCGGCGGTGGGCGCAGTGCAGCAGCCGCCCGACGAGGTATTGAAACCCAGAAGCCGCTTGCCGAGGGTGACGAGAAGACCACTCTGTTTGTGTGCCATGGCGAATTCCTCCGTTCGCGCGTCCGCGCGCATTTAGAAAAGTCGGCCGGCCACGAGGGCATCGAAGGCATAGCCGGAGATGACGGCACCAGCCCAGAGCGTTGCCACCACCACGGCGAGCACTCGCCACCGTGCGATCGTCAGGGCACCGACGACGGCACCGACAGACGTACCTGCGCCCGTCAGCAGGAACGCCATCGCGGCTCCAGGGCTCGCCCCACTATCGAGGAAGCTCTTGACGAGCGGCAACGAGGCATCGGAGTTGACGTAGAGCGGCAGCCCGAACGTGGCGGCCAGGGCCACGCCCCAGGTTTGCCCAGAGCCGAAGAGCGCGGTCACCCACGTAGAGGGAATGAGGTTGTTGATCAGATAGCCGACGAAGGCGAACGTGACGAAGAGCAAGAGGAGTCGCCGACCCTCCACCAGGATCGCCTGTGCGTATTCATGGAATCGCGGGCGTCCGAGGCCTTTCGGCGCTGGTTCGGCCACCACGGCGGCGCCGCTGCCACCGGCGATCGGCGCGAGAGCTGGCCGCGCGAGCCGCATCTGATTGGCAAGCCAGCCTCGGGATTCGAGCACGGTGGCCGCTGCCGCGCCGACAAGGCCGAGCAGGATGGCCACGGCGAAGTGGAACCCGGCAAACGTCCAGCCGAACAATCCCGCCGTGAACAATAGCTGACCCGGGCTCGTCAGGGGTGAGGCCACCATGAAGGCCACGATGGGCGCCCATGGCATCGACGTGGCCAGCATGGCCAGGACCAGCGCCATCGTGCCGCAGGAGCAGAGGGGCGTCAGGACAGCGAGGCCGATGGCACCCACGACGGACGCCCGCTGGTGCCGAGCGAGCCATGCCCTCAGCCGAGTCGGCTCCACGTGCACCTTGAGCACCGACGCCACCAAGACCGAGAGCAGCAGGTAGGGCCACGTGTGAGCGAACGTGACCACCACCTGAAGAAGCGTCTTCGCCAGGAGCTCGTGCATGATCAGCTCCTCAACAGCACGCGGTCAGGAGTCGGACTATGCCGGTCACCGTTTCCCGCTTCACGGTGTAGTAGACGTATCGTTCTTCCTTGCGGCTCTCGAGAAGCCCGGCCCGCCGCAAGATGTCGAGGTGGTGAGACAGGGTCGGCCCGGCGATCTCCAGGGCTTCTTGGATTTCGCCGACGGACATCTCCCGGCCAGCCTTTACGAGGACGAAGAAGACTTGCAGTCGGCTGATGTGCGCGAGCGCCTTGAATGCGTCGACATGTGTCTCATCGGCCGACAATTGCGCCATCGGTAAGCGAGTAATCGTCTTCATATTTCGAAGTATATGAAAATATCAAATAACTGTCAAGCCCTCGCTCGGACCGTCGAGTCGACGAGGTTCAGGGCACCAAGAGCACGCGGGTGCGGCGCACACTGAGCCCTTCAGCGCCCTCGTCATTGAGGGGCACGATGACAACGCGTGTCCCGTGGCGGGCTGTCACGAGGACGCGCTCCGCGAGGCCCGGCCGCACGTACCAGGCCTGATCGCCCGGTGAGAGCCGCGCACTCAGGACAAGCGCGACTGCGCCGCTCACCGGTCGCCAGCGCGCCCGGAGTGGGCGGACGAGCGCACCGAGCACGGCGACGAGGGCGGCAAGGACAGCCAGCGGCGCAACGCGCGACGCGCTCGGGAAGGCCATCGCTACGACGCCCCAGATGGCGAGCCAGGCCACGAGAGCGTCGACCCAGCGCAGCGCGCGCGCCGCGGCGGTCCAACGCCCGACCGCCGCGGGCGGCCGGCGCAGGGGGCTCCGCATGTTTCCTGAGACACCTCCGTGGGCTTTGACGCGGAGCTTATCTCATTCGGGTGATCTGTGCGCCCTCCACACGCGCGGCGACTACTCCAATCGGTCTCAGGCTCTGTCGAAGGCTAGTCCTCGAGCTTCTGGATGCCTGCGGCGAACCAGGTCCGGTTGGTCGCGCTACGGATGAGGAGTACGCACCTCCTGGCGGGTGGTTTGGCCGACTCCTCGTCAGTACTGGGGCGCCCGTTGAACACACGAATACGGCAAGCCGCGCCAATCGAGGGATCCGGCGCAATAGTCTTCCGTTCCTCTCGGGTGCCGGGGCATTCTGGATCTAGCAGCGTAGACGTCCCCGGCAGCCCTGGAGGAGTCACCATGTGGATGCCTGGAGCGCTCATCGGCGGATTGCTTGCCTACCAGATCTACTCCGAGGCCTGGGCCCTCGGCGCCGTCGTCGGCGCGCTCGCCGGCCTGGTGATCGGTCGCGCAATCGCGAAGCCGCCGGGGGCCCGACGGATCGTCGACGTCGAGGTGCGGCTCGCCGAGGCGAGAGATCGCCTCGACTGGCTCGATCGACGTGTCGCGGCGCTCGAACAGAGCAGCCAACAGGCGCCGACAACCGCCGCGACGGCGGCCGTGGCGCCCGTCGCCGCACCCCCGCCTGCGCCCGCGCCGGTCGAGGTGCCGATCGCGCTTTCCGAGCCGGTCGCGACGTCCGCCGCCAGAGAACCCGGCGCGGCGCCCGCCGAGCCCGCACCGTGGCGCGAGCCGGTGTTGACGAAAGCGCTCCAGGATTGGCCCCTCTGGCAGTGGCTGACCGGCGGCAACACGGTCGTACGAGTCGGCGTCGTCATCCTCTTCTTCGGCGTCGCGTTCCTGCTCAAGTACGCCCACGAGCGCTTCGACCTGCCCGTCGAGCTGCGACTCGCCGGCGTGGCTGTCGGCGCGTTGGTGCTGCTCGTCATCGGCTGGAGGCTTCGCGAGCGTCGCGCGGGCTACGCGCTCACCCTGCAAGGCGGCGGCATCGGCATCCTCTACCTCGTCATCTTCGCCGCGTTCCGTCTCTACCATCTCTTGCCTCCCGTGCCGGCCTTCGGGCTGCTGCTCGCGGTGGCCGCGCTCTCGGCGATGATCGCGGTCGTGCAGGACGCGCTAGCGCTCGCGGTGCTTGGCACCTCGGGCGGTTTCCTCGCGCCGATTCTCGCCTCGACGGGCGGCGGGAGCCACGTGATGCTGTTCAGCTACTACGCCGTCTTGAACGCCGGCATCCTGGCCATCGCCTGGTTCAAGGCGTGGCGCGTCCTGAATCTGGTGGGCTTCGCGTTCACGTTCGCGATCGGGACCTTGTGGGGCGTGAACTTCTACCGGCCCGAGCACCTCGCGAGCACCGAGCCGTTCCTGGCGCTCTTCTTCGCCTTCTACCTCGCGATTCCGATTCTCTTCGCGCGGCGCCGCGCATCCGACCTCGAACGGTACGTGGACGGGTCGCTCGTGTTCGGCGTGCCGCTCGTGACGTTCGGGCTCCAGGTCGGGCTGGTGCGCGAGATCGAGTACGGGGCGGCGTGGAGCGCCCTCGCGCTCGGGGCGGTCTATCTCGTGCTGGCGAAAGTGGTCTTCGGGAGCCGCGGCGAGACGCTCCGCCTGCTCGCCGAGGCGTTCCTCGCGCTGGGCGTGGTGTTCGGCAGCCTGGCGATCCCCCTCGGGCTCGACGGGCGCTGGACGTCCGCCGCGTGGGCGCTCGAGGGCGCGGCGATCGTCTGGGTCGGCGTGCGGCAGCAGCGGCTTTCCGCGCGCGTCTTCGGCATCGCGTTGCAGTTCCTCGGCGGCGCCGCCTTCCTCGCGGATCAGACGCGGGTCACCGGCTTCCTCTTCCTCGCGAACAGCGCCTACGTCGGCTGCGTGTTCCTCGCGGTCGCCGGCCTGTTCTGCGCCTGGTACCTCGATCGACATCGCCCCGCCCTCACCGAGCCCGAACGGATCGCCGCCGACGTCCTCTTCGGATGGGGGATCGCGTGGTGGGTCGGCGGCGCGCTCGCCGAGATCGATCGACACGTGCCGCAGGCGTATCGCATTCAGGCGATGCTCGTGTTCCTCACCGCGTCGTGCGCCGCGTTCAGCTGGCTGCACACGCGTATCGCCTGGCGGCTCGCGGGCTATCCCGCGCAAGCGCTGACGCCGCTCATGATCGTCGCGCTGGGCGCGAGCGTCCTGCAGGGCATCGCGCAGGGCAGCGTGCAGGAGAGGCATCCGCTGGCCCATCTCGGCTACATCGGATGGCCGCTCGCGCTCGCGGCGCACTTTTTCCTGCTGCGGCGCCACGAGGCCGCGGGCAGCCGCTATCAATACTGGGCTCACGCGGCGGGCGTGTGGCTCCTCGCCGTGCTCGGCAGCTGGGAGATCGCCTGGGGTATCGACCGGCTCGTCGCCGGGCGCGCCGTCTGGCCGATCATCGGCTGGGCGATCGTCCCGGGCGTGCTGCTCACCGTGCTCGCGCTGCGCGGCGCGCGGATCGCATGGCCGGTCGCGGCGCATCGCGACGCGTACCTCTTGGCCGGGTCGGCGCCGCTCGCGAGCTTCCTGGTGCTCTGGGGATTTCTCGTGAACTTCGCCTCGAACGGCGATCCGGCTCCGCTGCCGTACGTGCCGATTCTCAGCCCGCTCGACCTCGCCGAGATCGGCGCCGTGCTCGCCGTCGGGCTCTGGCTCTTCGAGTCACGGCGGCTCGGACTGCCGCCGATCGCGACGGCACCGCTCACTCAGGTCTACGGTCTGCTCGCCGCGCTCCTGTTCGTGTGGGCGAACGCCGTGCTCCTGCGGACGCTTCATCACTGGGGCGGAGTGCGGTTCACCCTGGACGCGATGCTGCGCTCGGACGTCGTGCAGACGGCCTTCTCGATCCTTTGGACTCTGGTCGCGCTGGCCAGCATGGGCGTCGCCACCCGACGCAGCCTGCGGGCCGCCTGGATCGCCGGCGCGGTGCTGATGGCCGTCGTGGTGGTCAAGCTCTTCATGATCGATCTATCCAACGTCGGCACGATCCAGCGGATCGTGTCGTTCGTCGGCGTCGGCGTTCTGATGCTCGTCCTCGGCTACTTCTCGCCGGTGCCGCCGAGGGCTCCGCGAGAGGCGCGATGAAAGCGCTGATCGCGGCGCTGCTGCTCGTCCCAGCCCTTGCCGCCGCCGAGCAGCCGCGCGACTTCGCGTACGGGATCCCGCTCCAGACCAGCGGCCAGGACGCGCTTCAGCAGCTGGAGCTCCCGCGCGCGGTGTACGAAGGCGTCGTGCATCCCGATCTGTCGGATCTACGGGTCTTCAACGGCGCCGGCGAGGTCGTCGCTCATGCCTTCCGGCCGCGGGTCATCACGACGAAGGAGAAGCCCGGTCCGGTGGCGGCCACCCTGTTTCCGATCCGCAGCGACGAATCGACCGGCGTCGAGGGCGTCGAGCTCCACCTCGAGCGCCGCGGCGATCGCACGGTCGTCGATCTGCGCACGCGCCAGGGCCGGCCCGCGCGCGACGCGAAGCTGGTCGGCTACCTCGCCGACGCGCGCGCGCTCGACAAGCCGATCCGGGCGGTCGTTCTCGAGCTGCCGGCCGCCGCCGATCAGATCTTCGCGCGGGTGACCATCGAAGCCAGCGACGACTTGCGCCAATGGAGCCCGCTCGCGAGCGGCGCTCCGGTTGTCCGGCTGGCGTCCGGGGGCGAGCGCCTCGAGCAGCTCCGGATCGAAGTGTCGCCTCGGCGAGCGAAGTACTTGCGCGTGTCGTGGCCGGGTCGCAGCGGCTCGCTCGAGCTCGCCGGACTCGCGGTCGAGCCAGGCGAGTCGGCCGTCGCCGCGCCCCGCCAGTGGAAGCAGCTCGCCGGAGTGGCCGCGAAGGACAAGCCGGGCGAATACGAATTCGATCTCGGCGGCCAGTTCCCCGTCGACCGGTTGCGGATCGGGCTGCCGCAGCAGAACACGGTGGCCTCGGTCCAGCTCCTCGTGCGCTCGAAACCGGCCGATCCGTGGCGCCACGTGACGACCGCGACCGCGTATCGGCTGATCCGTGACGGCGACGAGCTGACGAGCGCGGATATCGAGATCGGCGCGCTCCCCGATCGGTACTGGCTCGCGCGAGTCGATCAGCGCGGCGGCGGAATCGGCGGCGGGCCGCTGGCGCTCAGCGCAGGCTGGGTGCCGCATCGCCTCGTGTTCGCCTCGCGTGGTCAAGGGCCGTTCCAGCTCGCGTACGGCAGCCGCGACGCGAAGTCGACCGCGTTTCCGATCGCGACCCTGGTGCCCGGGTACAGGGACGAGGAGGAGGCCCAACCCCGCATCGTCATCGGAGCGGCTCACACGGCTGCGGAGCCTCAACGGCTCGGCGGCGAAGCGGTCACTCGCGAGCGGGTGGACTGGAAGCGGTGGACCCTCTGGGGAAGCCTCGTGCTCGGTGTCGTCGTGCTCGGCTGGATGGCGCTCAGGTTGGGTCGCCAGATGTCCCGACCCGCGTAGTCGCGCTCGCGCTCACGCGATTGCCGCGCTCCGATGCGCTCTTGTCTTTCGGGCACCGCACGTCTTGATATACAGTTACGGCGTCGACGTCGGGATGGGGAGAGTTGAGCCGTGTCGCGCAATTCGAGCCTCGTCTCTCCGGGCGGACCCGTCGAACTGCGAGGCGAGGTGACCATGGACGGAATCGGTCGGCGCGAAGAGATTCGAGTTCCCGGGATGCCCGAGCCCATCAGCCACTTCACCAACGTCGTCCGCGCCGGCCGCCTCGTGTTCGTCTCGGGGTGCGTGGCGTCCGACGCCCAGGGGCGCACCGTCGGCGGCAACGACGCGACCGCCCAGGCCCGGCAGGTTCACGAAAATCTGAAGACGTGCCTCGCGGCCGCCGGCGCGACGTTCGCCGACGTGTGCAAGGTCACGGTGTTCCTCAAGAACATCGCCGATCGCGAGAAAGTCAACGTCGCGCGCAAGGAATATTTCGGTCCTCACCGTCCTGCCAGCACGCTCGTCGAGATCTCGCGCCTGGTCCGAGACGACCTGCTCGTCGAGATCGAGGCGATCGCGGTCTTGCCCGAGTAGCAGGTGGCCGACACCGAGTCCCTGTGCGAGCGGGCCCACGTGTGGGCCAGGCAGGGCCGGTACCGCGAGGCCGAGGCGGCATACCGTGAGGCGGTCCGGTCCGACCCGGGCCGGCTGAGGGCGTATCTCGGGCTCGGATTGGTCCTGCGCCGGCAGCGCCGGTCGGTCGAGGCCGAGGCGGTCTTCAAGCAGGCGATCCTCCTCAAGCCTGACGGCGCCTCGGCGCATCTCGAGCTCGGCGGCGCGCTCTTCGAGCAGACCCGGTACGCCGAAGCGGCCGCGGCGTTCCGCGAGGTGATCCGGCTCAGGCCCGACTCGCCGCAGGCGTACGTGAGCCTCGGCCTGGCGCTCACCCGTCGGGGCGACTACGCGGGCGCCGAGTCCGCGTTTCGCGACGCGCTCACCCTGAAGCCGAACGACGCGACCGCGCGCACCAACCTGGCGACGGTGCTGCGCCGCCAGCGCAAGGTGAAAGCCGCCGAGGTCGTCCACCGCGAGGCACTCGTGCGCGATACGGCGCCCACCACCGCGCGACGCGATCTGGCTGACACACTCTACGAGCAGGCGCGGTACGCCGAGTCGGCGGCGGCCTACCGCGAGGCGCTCGTCCTCACGCCGAGCGACGCGAAGACGTGGCGGGGTCTCGCCCTGTCGCTCGAGCGTCAGGGCCGGCTGGCCGAAGCGACCAGTGCCTATCGCGACGCGATCCGGCTGCGGCCGGATGACGCCGATCTGCGCGAGCGGCTCGGCGCGGTGCTGCGGCGCCGGCACCGTGACGTCGAGGCCGCGGCCGCGTTCCGCGAATCCCTTCGCCTCCGGCCCGACGCCGCGCGCGCGCATCATCATCTGGCGGTCACGCTCGAGCGCCTCGGCCGCTACGACGACGCGGCGGCGGCGTTCCGCGAGGCGATCCGACTGCGCCCGACCTATCTGCACGCCCACCTCGGCCTGGCCGCGACCTTGCGCCGGCAGGGTCGTTGGGCGGAGGAGGCGGCGGCGTACGCCGATGCCCTGGCCGTCAGCCCCGACGACGCCGACCTCCATGGTGGGCGTGGCCTGGCGCTCGGCGCCCTCGGTGACTACGCCGAGGCTGCGGCGTCGTTCCGGCGCGCGCTGGCCCTCAGACCGGCCGACGCCGACCTGCACTACGAGCTCGGGGTCGCGCTCGGACGCCAGGGTCGGCACGCGGAGGCCGAGGTCGCATTGCGCTCGGCGATCCGGCTGCGGCCCGACTCGGTGAAGGCCCGCGCGAACCTGGCGCTTGGTCTGGGCCGCCAGGGCAAGCACCTCGAGGCCGAGTCGTCCTACCGCGAGGCGCTGGCGCTGCGGCCGAACCACGCCACCCTCTGGCGCGGGCTCGGCGTCTCGCTCTACTGGCAGGGGCGCTACGCCGAGGCCGAGGCCGCCTTTCGCGATGCGGTGCGCATCAAGCCCGAGTACGCACGGGCGCACGGCGACCTCGGGGAGATGCTGGCCGAGCAGCATCGCTACCGCGAGTCGGAGGCGGCCTATCGCGCCGTCATCCGAATTACTCCTGATGCTCCGGGTCCCCACACCGCGCTCGCCGGGGTGTTGCTGGCGCAGCGCCGTTACGCCGACGCTGCGGCCGAGTGCCGCGAGGCGATCCGGCTCAACTTCGATGAGCCGCGCGCGCACATCAATCTGTGGGATTCCCTCGAGCTCCTGGGGAGCTACGACGAGCTGGAAGCGGCGGCGCGCGCCGTCATCGAGCGCAGGCCCGACCACGCCGACGCCCACGCGCGGCTGGGACGCGCCCTCTTCGCCCGGGGGCGTTACGTTGACGCCGCGGCCGCCTACCGGACGGCGGTCGACCTGCATCCCGAGGTCGCGCGCTTCCGCGACGGGCTCGCGGCGGCGCTATCGAAGGTCGAGTAGCCGGCGGAACTCCTCGAGATCGCCGGGCGGGACGTCGGCCCGTTGCCGCACGGTCTCGTGGACGTGAGCGGGGTTGTCCTCGATCGCGCGACTGGCCTTGGCGAAGAGCTTGACCAGCCGCTTTGCTTCCTTCTCCGCCTTCGCCGTCGCGACCGAGCCGGCGAGCATTCCGGCCAGGGCGATGACCCGGCTGTCGAGCTTCACGAAGCCGGTCACGGCCGGCGAGATCAGGCTGCGCTGGTTGGCGGTCGGGCTCAGGGCGTACTCGATGACCACCACCGCCTGGCCGCGGATGCTCGGGAGTAGCCCCGACTGGTACTGGCCGTGCGCGTATGCCACGCGCGTGCCGCTGGCCGAGTAAACGACCGAGAACTGACCGACCACGCCCCAGCCGTCGTCGAGCCAGAGGCCGCCTTCGGGCCCGCGCCAGATCCGATAGCGGGCGAGCTTCAACGCCCGGGTGACGTGAGTCGCGAACTCCGGATGATCCAGCAGGAACTCGAACACGTCCGGGCGCGCGACGAACGGCTCGCCGGCCGCCCGGGCGCTGACCGAGGCCGCTTCGGCAACCTCCTGGAGCCTCGCGCGCTCGCCAGCAGGGATCTGAGCCGGAAGTGTGGGCGATGGCTTGGCGGCGAGTGCACTCGAGACGAGCAGGACGATCGCGATACCGGCAACGGCGCACGTCGATCGGCGGCGGTGCCTGGACAACACGACCGGGCCATTATACCCTCGCCCCTACCAATCGAATCCGCCCCGAGCTTGCGGCGCCCTGTCCGGGGCGCGGGGGGCAGCATGTACCAGTACCTCTACGCGATCGCCGACCGGCTCCCGGCGGCGTGGCGTCCGCCGGACGCGAGCGTCGGGGGCCCGGTCGAGCTACGGCGCCTGGGCGATCTGATGGTCCTCGTGAGCAAACTCGAGCGCCCGCCGGAGGCCAACGCGCGGACCCTGGCGCTTCATCACGACGTCGTCGCCTCCACCCTGGATGCCTCCGCGACGGTGCCGTTCCGGTTCGGCATGGTCGTGGCCGCCGTCGACCTCGATGCCTGGCTCGCCGCTCACGCGCCGCTCGTCGACACGACGCTCGCCCAGTTGCGGGGATGCGTGGAAATGAACGTCAAGCTCCTGCGCTTGCACTGCGGGCACTCGATCGATCGGACCTGCCGCGAGTGCGCCGACGGCGCGCCCGGGGTCGTCCAGCTCCGCGAGCTGGCCGAGCGCCTGGTGACACAAGCCGGGGTCGAGCGCTGGCGCTACCGGTCGCCCGGCGGCGGCAGCAACGTCGCGGGCTCGGTCGCCTTCCTGGTCGCGCGCGCTGAAGTCGATGGGTTTCTCGCGAGGATCGCGCCGATCGCTTCGCGTGCCGCCGGGATCGCCGTCGTGCCGACCGGGCCGTGGCCCCCGTATTCCTTCGTTCCGAACTTCGACCGTTTCCCGCGGGTCCAGCTCGGAGAGCCCGAGCGCCGGCTCGGCCGGCCGGCGTGATTCGGCGCGTTCCCGACGTGCCTGTTCACCCGCTTGCCCCGACCAGGGCTGTGGGATAGGCTTACCGCCACCTTTAGGAGGACCGATGCAGCGACTCCGGCGCGCCGCAGTCGAGCAGCTGATGGACGGGCGGCCAGACACGACGCTGGAAGCCGCGCTCGAGGTCTTCGAGGTCTTCGCCAGCGGCTCGCTCACGGACGAGGTCTACATCCTGGACGACGTCGCCGGCAAGCGCATCGCGATCGCTCCGAGCACGCTCAAAGACAAGTATCGGCGGGGGTGATCCATGGCCATCATCGTGATCTCGCATCAGATGGGAGCGGGCGGCCCGGAGATCGGCATGTCGGTGGCGCAGCGACTCGGGTATCGCTACGTGAACCAGGAGCT
>Ga0137403_10002557_pt1 | contig 22219 bp, 17 predicted proteins | sample CZOMad2_1_16fung_FD_122057 | JGI IMG/M metagenome (GOLD analysis project Ga0137403, IMG submission 122057) | Vadose zone soil fungal communities from Angelo Coast Range Reserve, California, USA - CZOMad2_1_16fungal (Hybrid Assembly) | ecosystem: Environmental > Terrestrial > Soil > Vadose zone...
CATGCGTATTTTGACGGTGCTTGATCTTCCATCGGACGCGCGGCTTGGCGCCGCCCGCATTTTCATGGAATTGTCGCGAGCCTGGGAGACTACCGGACACAAGGTCTCGCATTATTGTTTGGACGACGCGTTCCCCGCGCCAACTTCGTCGCCCCCTCTGTCGGCCTGGCGACGGTTGCGTTTTCCAGGAAGGGCAGCGGCCTTTGTCAGAAAGAATGCCGCTCAGTTCGATGTCATTGATTGCCTTGCGGGAGTATTGCCAGTTGCGAAACACCGCTTGAATTTCACTGGCTTACTCGTCGCGCGATCGATCGGTTCCCATCGCCTCTATCGCGATTTTGAAGAGATGGCGCGCGAGCGTTGGCCGGACCAGCCGCGAGGAAAACTATCGGGCCGGATCTTCTACACCATTTTTCAGCAACAGCTGTTTCGGAATTCAGAAAAAGCGCTGCATTACTGCGATCTCGTTAACCTGCCTAACGAGTATGAGCTGGAATGCCTGGGATCGAAAAAGCCGGCAATTATTCAACCGTACGGCCTGACTGAGGAGAGGTGCCGAACGCTGGTAGAAGCGGCTGCTTCGCCCGAAACGCGTTTGCTGCAACAAAAGGTGAGTTTTGTCGGGATGTGGAGCACACGCAAAGGCGCCAGAGACTGGGGCGAAATCATTCGACGCGTGCGCGCCATCGTTCCGGGAGCTCGATTCAAATTTCTCGGGACGCTGACCGATAATGAAAGGGTCTGGCGTGATCTGAATATTCCTCCCTGCGATTGGATCGACATTGTCCCAGAATACCAGCCCGACGAGCTGCCAAAACTTCTATCCGATTCGACGGTGGGTGCGTTTCCGAGCTATGCGGAAGGTTTTGGTCTGGGTTTGCTGGAACAGCTGGCGGCCGGGATTCCAACTGTCTCTTACGATGCACCCGGTCCGCGTTTCATATTACAAGGTGGTTTGTCTGATCTGCTCGTTCCCATTGGAAACGTGGAACGACTTTCTGCCGCGTTAATCCAAATTCTTTCAGCCGATCGGGCCAGTTACCGGAAACTAATCGAGCGATGCATCGAAGTGGCGGGCCGCTTTCTATGGTCAACCATCGCAAAAGAAACGGCGCGTTTGTATGAGACGCATCTTGCTCGAGTACGGCGCGGCATTAGTGAATTGTCCGGGCATGACTAACGGCGCCGTCGTCGTCTGGCAGATAGTTCCTCGCGTTTCGGATAACCCTGACGGGGTGAGCGATTACGCTTTCAACCTGGCGAACGCTTTATGGGCGAATCACGGTTTCAGAACGGTATTCGCTCCAGCTGAACCGAGTCGGGCGCCAAGAAAAGGAGAATTCGAAATAGCATGCATTGCCGATGCCAGCACACCTCCGGCGAAGCCTGTGCACGTGATCTTGCACTACGTGAACTACGGTTATCAGAAACGCGGGCTGCCATTTTGGTTAGTACCGATCTTGTGTCGCGTTCGCGAAACTTTTGGGGGCCGCTTGATCGTAATTTTTCACGAACTCTTTGCCACTGGTCCGCCGTGGAAGAGCGAGTTTTGGCTTCAGCCGTTGCAGAAGAAGCTCGCCCGGGACATCGCGCGATTGACCGACGCACGATTGGTCAGCGGCGAATCGATGCAGCAAATGCTCGAGGGACTTGTCCCTGGGCTCGATGTTGTAGTTCATCCGGTCCCATCGGCCTTCGGCGAACCGGTCATCGATCCCGCGCAGTTACGGGCGCGCGATAACCATCGCTGGGTCATTTGCGGTGGAACCGAGCTAATCGAGCGCTCGCTCCGCTCCTTTCTGCGAATAACCGACGAAATTCCCGCGACCGTTCTGCCACGAAATCTGGTTGTTCTCGGCGGAATGGAAAATTCCAGAGTTCGGCTGCTCCTCCAGAGGTTGGCTGCTATTCAATGCCAATATTATCCCGCGGTTTCGCCCGAAACAGCTTCGCAAATTCTTTCGACCTGCGCTTTTGCCTGGCTGGATTATTTCACTACCGGAACGGTCAACCCCGACTTGTTATTAAAGTCGAGTTCGTTCGCGAATGTGTGCGCACACGCGGTCGTATGTGTAACGCCGAGGGTGTTGAGTTCGATTTCCCTTGAGAACGATTTGTTGCCCGGTCCCTTCACTATCGCGCATGGTGAGGTGAAGATGCCTTCGGGGAATGAGCGTCCCGATATCGCAGGAGCAATTTACGATTGGTATCATCGGCACGCATCGATGGCCACGTTGTCGCGTGTGATCGCAAAGCAACTGGCGTGAACAAGACCGGCCCCGGTTCTAAACGAAGCAGCAGAAAACGTGTAATGGTGCATTGGAATGGCCCGCTTCAATACGTTGCACCGCCGTTACCATGAAAATCTTATTTTCATCTTATGCTTACGCACCCGATATCGGCGGAATCGAAACCGCTTCGGCGCTGCTGGCGCGCGAGTTCGTCGCCGCAGGGCATGAAGTCATTTTAGTCACAGAAAGTTCCGCCCGGGCTTCGAACTCCGATCCATTCGAAGTTGTGCGTAATCCGACATTCGTGCGGTTGTGGAAACTTCTTCGTTGGTGTGACGTGGTTTTTCAAAACAACATCAGCTTGCGCCATCTCATTCCCGCACTGCTTTTGGGCCGGCCGGTCTTGGTTATGCATCAAACCTGGATCAGAAATGTCGCCGGTAAAGATGCTTGGAACGATCAAATCAAACGGGCGCTCCTGCCGCGGGTGAAAAATGCAGCGGTTAGTCAGGCGCTGTCCAACGACATCGAAGTGGCCGCGGAAGTGATCGGCAATCCCTATGACGACCGCATCTTCAAAAATAATCCGAACGCACCACGCGAGCGTGAACTACTCTATGTCGGTCGTCTTGTTTCCGACAAAGGTGTCGACGTGCTGTTGCGCGCGCTCAGAATTCTAAAACAGCAAGACATTTCTGCGCACCTAACGATTATTGGACGTGGTCCGGAAGAAACTAATGTTCGGGTGATGGTCCGCAAACTAGGTTTGGATCAGGCAGTGACATTTGCGGGGGAAAAGACTGGTGAAGAGTTGGCGGAGATAATGAATCATCATCAAATCATTGTCATTCCATCCCGTTGGCCTGAGCCCTTCGGGATTGTCGCGCTGGAAGGAATCGCCTGTGGCTGCGTTGCGGTCGGTTCTGAAGACGGTGGGCTGTCCGACGCCAAGCTGCTTGGCGACTCGCGATTCGACAATGCGGTCGCCCGGATTGAGGTCGCCGCCGACGATCAGGTTTCGCAATACCTCCGCGATCTGGTCGGCGCCCCACAGCCTCGCGAGGTACCCGGCCGCAAGCGAGGCCGCCTGCGCGCCGTCGTTCCAGCCGCGAAACGCGGCGACGAGAACCGGCCGGGTGAGCTCCGGCCGGGCGGAAACCCGAAGCTCCGATTCCATCCCGGAAGTTTACGCGTGTCCTGCCGAGGCATCGCTCGCGATACCGTCTGAGAGGCCGTGGCGGCTTTGCCGGTGCGGCCGTATTAACCCGGGTCTAGTAAGAGGCACGGACCGGAGGGTCGTCGGCATGGCGAACCGCCAACCAGGCCGGCGGGCGCCAGAAGGCTGTGATGAGGGCAACGATGCCGGCCCAGGCGGTCGCGGCGACGGCGACGTGCAGCAACACGAGATACCAGGGCAGATGCAGCCGGTACTGCAGCTCGCCCAGGCCGACCTGCACGAGCAGGACCGCGAGCACGGCCAGCGCGGCGATGAACAGCCGCGGCGCCCGCGATCGCCGGGCCGCCAGATAGCCGAGCAGGAACAGGAACGCGCAGCCGAAGACCGCCACGACCCCCGCATGAGCGTAGAGAACCGGTTCTAAGCGAGCGAGCCTGTGGACTTCCGTCGTTCCGCCACCCGAGTGCGGGCCCGCCGCGGTGGCGAGCGCACCGCTGACGACGAGCGCCAGCCCCGCGACCGCGACGCCGGCGCCGTAGAGCCGGAGCTCCCGTGGGACGAGCGGCTCGGCCCGCCCGCCGATGAGCTCGGAGGCGAAGAAGACCAGCACGACCGCACCCGCGAGCAACACCATTGACAGCAGCAGATGGGCCGCCACGACTGGCCAGCGCAGGTCGGTCTTGACGGCGAGATAGCCGAGCGGCGCCTGCGCGAGAGTTCCGGCGAAAACCGCGACCGCGAGCTGCTTCGCCCGCCGTCCGAGCGGCGTCCAGAAAGCCGCCACTGCAACGAAGAGCGTGATCAGGATCGTCACGCCGCCGACGACCCGGTTTCCGAACTCGATGTACGCGTGGTAGTCCTTCGCCGGCAGCGGATGGCCGGCTTCGCAGCCCGGCCAGTGGCGGCAGCCGAGACCGGAGCTGGTCAAGCGGACGGCCGCGCCCGTCGCGACGATCACCCAGAGTGCGAAGAGCTCGAGCGAGGCTAACCGCAGAAACCAGACCGGCTGGAGCGCAAACGAGCGCGCCCGGCGCGCCGCCGACGTCGACTCGACGTGCACGCGAATCAGCCTACCCTGGGTCTAGGATCGGCGTTCCATGTCGACGTTCTCGCAGGAGCTGATCGGGCGTTCGGGATACCTGAACGAAGGGTTCGCGGACGTCTACGACCGCTACCGCCCCTCGCCCCCAAGCGAAGTGCTCGACGTCCTGACGGTCGTGGCCGGCGTCGAGCGGCCGGGTCTCGTCGTCGACCTCGGGTGCGGCACCGGCCTCGCGACCCGGGCGTGGGCGGAACGCGTCGACGAGGTCATCGGGGTCGAGCCGAACCCCCGCATGCTCGAGCGCGCACGAGCCGCCACCGAGCAGTCGAACGTCCGCTACGTCGAGGCATTCGGTGCGGAGACGCGCCTGCCGGACGGCCGGGCCGATCTGGTCACGAGCTTCCAGTCGTTCCACTGGATGGAGCCGCAGCCCGTCCTGGCCGAGGCGGCGCGGATTCTCAGGGACGGAGGCGTCTTTGCGGCCTGCGACTACGACGTCCCGCCGTTCGTCGAGCCCGAGGTCGACGCGGCGTTCTCGGCTCTCCTGAAGGCCCGACGCGAAGCGCGGAAGCGGTTGGGGATCCCCGCGGGGGCTGCGAGCTGGCCGAAAGAGAGGCATCTCGACGAGATCCGCGCGAGCGGTCGCTTTCGGTTTACCCGCGAGCTCGTCGCCCACGGCTGGCGGGAGACCGACGCCGGTGGGGTAGCCGGCCTGGCCGAGAGCATCGGCGCTCTCCGGCATCATCCGCCCGAGCAACTCCGCCTCCGCGAGACCGCGGATCGCGTGCTCGGCGACCGCACGTGGCCGCAGCTGCTCTGTTACCGCATCCGGATCGGGATCAAATGAGCGGCTCGAGCAACTCTTTCGCCGGATAACCGTCGGCGCCGTCGACGGGAGTCGGTCGCGAGCCCAGGAAGAGCGGGCGGTCGGCGGCATTCAGCAGCACCGGCATCAGGTCGGACCCGCGAAGTTGTCCGAAGATCCCGGCGGCGGCTTCAAGCTCGCCGAAGCTCGTGACGGCGTCGGCTCGGACGCCGGGCCCGGCGACAAGGAGCGGCACGGGGTCGCCGGAGTGAATCACCTCCGGCGAGGCCGGGGTTGCGTGGTCGCCGGTGACGCCGACAATCGCCCGGTCAGTGGGCAGGGCCGACAGCTCAGCGTCGAGCTCCTCGATCGCCCGCTGCTTCTGCTGCGGGTCCTTCGTGTGCCCCGCCTCGTCCACCCGCTTGTCGTGCACGTAGACGAAGGAGTCGCCGGCGTCGAGCCGCTCGGCGACCAGACCGAGATCGAGCTTCGCCTCGATCGGCTCCAGCCCGACGCAGCGCCCGAGACCGCGGAGAAAGGCCGATTCCGCGGCGAAGCTCCCGGAGAGCCCGTGGCGCTCCCGAAAGCTCGGCACCGCCCGGGGCCGGCCGAACCACTTGAGCGTGATCAAGTTGAAGGGCTCGCCTTCCAGGCGCCGCAGCACCTCGCGGCTCCACTCCTCGCAGGCGCGCGCCGTCCGCTGCGCCTCAGGGACGACCGGTCGCGGCCGCAGGACCGGGTGGCGGTCGCGGAAGAACGCATCCGTGTCCGTGACGCGGTCGTCAGCGCCTCCTGAAATCCGGAGCACAGATTCCCCGCGCCAGACGTGCTCGAGCGAGAATGTGAGCCCGTCGATCTCGATCCCGTTGCAGCGCTCGACCAGCCCTGCGGTCTGCTCGGCGTCGCGTTCCGGATCCGGGCGGCCGGTCAGCCACCAGCCGTCGTCCCGGCGCTCGGCCGGGCGCAGAGCCGCGTAGGCGAACACGTGCTCGGCGCTGACCTCTTGCCCCCACCCCAGCGCCTCGAAAACCGCTCGACCGGGAAATTCGTCGGGCCGGTAGCCGAGCATCGCCCAGTGCGCGACCTCGCTCGACGGCGCCCGGCCCGGCCCGACGCCGTGAAGAAGTCCGCACGACCCGCGCGCCGTAAGCGCGTCCAGGTTCGGGGTCGCCGCCGCTTCACCCGCCGTCCGTCCGCCGAGAACGTCGTGAGCGCGGTCGCCGAGCCCGTCGAGCAGGACGAGGACGATCGGGAGCACGCGGGCAGGCTAAACAAACCGCAAAGGGCGGCCCGAAAGCCGCCCTTCGCGTTACTCCGGCGCCACTGACCCCTAGCGGCGCCGAACTGTGATCGTCGGGCTGTACCCGGCGAGGTAACCAGCGCCAGCCTGGTTGATGGACATGGCGACGCGAATCTGTGACTTCCCCGTCGGCAGGGTCAGCCTGAAGACCGCGCTCGACTGGCCGCCGAGCCGGACCTTCTTCAGCGTCACCCACTGGCCGAAGCGCGAAAGCCTCTGAGCCTGTACCGAGCGGCGCGCGTGCGAAGCCGCCGACTGGACGATCGTAGTGAACCTTCCGTTGCGATAGCTGAGCCTGATCCGCGGGCGAACCTGGACGCCCACGGTGACGCTCGTGCGGCCGTTCCACTTCGCCTGGTACTGGGTCAGGGTCTTCGGCGACGGCGTCAGGACGAGATTCCACGCCCCTCCCGTCGTCGTCAGAACGGTTGTCATCTCAGCGAACGAGGTTTGCGGATAGGGCTGCTGGTAGATCGTCACCCTCTCGTTCGGGTTGCCACTCGAGGCGGTGCCAGAGAGTGTGACCTGCTGCCCGTAGACGATGATCGGAAGCGAGGCGCCGATCGTCACCGCGGGCGGCGGCCCCGTCACCCTGACGGTGCCCTTGACCGCAGCGTTCAGGCCGTCGTGGTAGCGGTAGATGGCTGCGGCAGTAAAGCGGTGCGAATAGGTCTTGCCGGGACCGAGTATCGGCGAGACGAACGATCCGTTGTTGGACACGACCTGATGGTTCTGCGTGTCCGAATTGACCCACCTGACCGTATCGCCCGTCTTGATGCTCGCTGTCGTCGGGACGAACGAAAGGCGTTTGATCTGAACCGTCACCGTCGCTGTCGACGCCGGCATGGCCGGCGAGGCGCCAACGGCGAGGGCAGCGACTGCGAGCAATGGGATGAAGAGCTTTTTCATGACTCACCTAACCCCTTCTCGTTTGCGGCAGTTGTTAAAACGGAGCCGCAGCCGAAAAGTTGCTCGCGCGCTTACAACGGTTTTACGTTCAGCGAGTCATAAAGCTCGCGCACTACGCGAGCGACGCCCGGAGGTACCAGCGACTCCCAGTCGCCGCCGTCGCGTAACGCGGCACGGACGTCGGCGCCGGAAATCTCCTTCTCCGCCCCCTCGTCGAGGATCACGACCTCGTAGCCCGCCTCGCGCAGGCGGTCGAGCTTGGTCCCGCCCCAGGCGGAAAAGAGGCGCAGATACTGCGTGACCCCTTCGGGCACGTACGCCGGCCAGAGCTCGGGCTCATTGACCGGAAACGGAATCACGTGGACTGCGCCGGGCTCGAGCCCGACCTCGGCGGCAGCGGCTTTCACCATCAGCAGCCGCTCGGCGTAGGAGAACGGGTTCGACTCGGGCAGGTGGCGCAGCGGGTCGCTGGCCTCCGGCTTGATGTGCTCCGGATCGGGGTTCGTGATTCCGATCCAGACCTCGTCGGAGCGCTCGGCCGCGCCGCGCAGGTACTCGAGGTGGCCGTTATGGAAAGGCTGAAACCGGCCGTGGATCATCCCACGGCGACTCACTGCACCTGAACTCCGAAGCCCTCCTCGACCCGTCCGATCCTGCGGAGAAAGAGCTTGCGCGCCTCGAACTCGGCCTCGAGCGCGGGTCCCTGTTCGGAGGGCAGCGAAATGAGCAGACCGCCAGCGGTCTGGGGATCGAAGCCGAGCGCGACGATCGCCTCCGGCGTGCCGTCGAGCGCCACGTGCGCAGCGGCGAAGTCGCGGTTTCGCGGGTCGCCGCTCGTGCGCACGTCCTTGCGCGCGAGGTCGAGCGCGCCGTCGATCGCCGGCAGACGCTCCCACTCGAGCACGAGCCGCACGCCGCTCCGCTCGGCCACCTCGTGCGCGTGACCGAACAGACCGAATCCGGTGACGTCTGTGACCGCGCCGGGCGTCCTCGAGCGAAGCAACTCGGCGGCGTCCTTGTTCAGCGTGCGCATCCACTGAACAGCGCGCTCGAGCGGCTGGGAGCCTGTCAGCCCTTTCTGGTGGCCGCTCATGATCAGCCCGGTTCCGAGCGGCTTCGTCAAGAAGAGCGCGTCCCCGACCCGGGCGCCGTTCTTGTGCCAGATCGCCTCGGGATGAACGGTGCCCACGACCGCAAGGCCGTACTTCGGCTCGGCGTCGCGGATCGTGTGCCCGCCCGCCAGCAGCGCGCCCGAAGCCCGGACCTGCTCGTCGGCGGCGGCGAAGATGCGCGCCAGGATCTCCGTCGGCAGCTCCTCGGGGAAAGCCGCGATCGAGAGCGCGAGCAGCGGCATGCCGCCCATCGCGAAGACGTCATTGAGCGCGTTCGTCGCGGCGATCGCGCCGTAGTCGGCGGCGTCGTCCACGACGGGCGGAAAGAAGTCGAGCGTGAAGATGAGCGCGCGCTCGTCGTCGAGGCGGTAGACGGCCGCGTCGTCCGCCGGCGCGAGCCCGACCAGCAGGTTCTCGGCCTCGACGGGAACGAAGCCGGCCAGCAGCTGCTCGAGGCGTGCGGCCGAGTACTTGGCTGCGCAGCCCCCGCACGAGGCGAGGTCCGTGAGCTTGACGCTGGTGGCTTCGAGATCCATGGATTACTCGTTTCGGTTCCGCAGAACTGTAGGGACGCAGTCTCCCTTTCGTCCTCAGACGTTTCAGCGGTTCGAGTTATTCCCCATCCAACTCGAAGAAACCAAAGCGCAGCCGCTTCCCACCCGGGTTTAAGCGGGCGGCCGGGCAAAAGCCCGCCCGCCCTCCATGTCGGCATCGCAAGCGATGCCTCGGGCAGAAGCTCCGTAAAAAAGGCGGCGGCCGAAGCCGCCGCCCTGTCAGGGGAGAGGAGGAGCTTTGCCGCGGAAAATGCTGCGCACTTTCCGCGGGGATCACTCCTCGATTCGTCGGTCTTGTGGCAAACCCTCCTAGCGTCTCTGGCGTGCCGCTGGGGTTGCCGCGCCGGAGGGGACAGTGCGAATAGCACGGCCCCGGAGTGCGCGGTGGCGCCGGCGGTGCGAGGCGGCGGCGGAGCCGGGCTCCGCCCGGCGTGAGCCGTCGTCGGCCAATGCCGCTAGGAACCCTTTTCGATCGGCACGTCGACGAGGTTGCCCCACTCCGTCCACGAGCCGTCGTAGTTCTTGACCGTTTCGTAGCCCAGCAGCTCGCGGAGGACGAACCAGGTGTGAGCGCTGCGCTCGCCGATCCGGCAGTACGCTGTCACCTCTTTTTCCGGCGTGACGCCTTTGGCCTCGTAGAGCTCGCGGAGCTCGTCTGCGCTCTTGAAGGTCCCGTCGTCGCGGACGGCCGTCGCCCAGGGAATCGACGCCGCGGTCGGGATGTGGCCGGCGCGCTGCGCGCCCTCCTGCTCGTAGCCGGGCGGGGCGATCAGGTCGCCGGCGTACTCCTGCGGGCTGCGGACGTCAACGAGCGCCTTCGACTGCTCGCCGATCTGCGCTCTGACGGAGTCCCGGTACGTCCGGATCGACTCGTCGCGCTCGTTGGCCCTGTAGTCGGCCTGTTGCGGCTGCGGGGTCTCGGCCGTGAACTCACGTGCCTCATCCGCCCACTTCTGGCGGCCGCCGTCGAGGATGCGCACGTCGCCGTGCCCGTAGATCTTCAGGTACCAGTAGGCGTAGGCCGCGAACCAGTTGTTCTTGTCGCCGTAGAGGACGAGGGTTGTGTCGTTCGCGATCCCGCGCTCGCTGAGCAGGCGCTCGAAGGTCGGCTTGTCGACCAAATCGCGCTCGACGGGATCCTGTAGGTCGTCGCGCCAGTGCAGCTTGACCGCCCCCGCGATGTGTCCCTCGTCGTACAGATCGGGGTTCTCGTCGACCTCGGCGACCACGACGCTGTCGTCGTTCAGGTGCTCGGCCAGCCAGTCGGTGGTCACGAGTACCGGCTTCGCGTATCCGTTCTCCGCCATCCGTCCTCCTAAGACTTTGCAAAGTGAAGTATTACCCGGCCCAGCGTACCGAGAGCTCGCCCGTCAGCGTCGATTGCGACGCTGACCCGGAGGTCGTGGCGGCGTTGCGAACGCGATCGGTGCCACAGCGGTCTCTTGCCGCTCGTCTACGAGAGCAACTGCCGGATCGCCGCTTCCAGCTCCGTCGCCGAGACGGAGCCCTCGAACTTGGCCTCGATCCGGCCGTCCCGGCCGACGAGGAAGGTCCACGGCTCCGACTGCAGGCCCCACTGTCGCATCCAGCGGTTGTAGCCGAGTGCAGGCCGGTTTTGCTTGAAGACTTCGACGTGAATGAAGCGGACGCCGCGGGCTGCGAACTTGCGACGCACGTGGTCGACGACGTCTACGACCGGCCCACAGGTTCGGCTCGTGCAGAAGCGCGGGGTCGCGAAGGTGACGACAAACGGCTTGTGGGCGGCCAGCGAGGAAGCGATCGAGTAACGAAGCAGGTCCCGATCCGGCGGCACGCGGGTAGTCAGCTGCGAGACCGCGCCATGGGTGCTGGCGAGCGTGGGCGTGGCCGAAGCCGGCGCCTTTGCGCCGACCGCGACCGAATCGGAACGCGCCTTGACGTCCAGTGTTCCGAGCGCCTGGATCTTTGCCCCGATCGGCTCGGCGACGAGCCAGTAGCGGCCGGGGCGGTGAATGCGGAGCTGCACGACGTAGATCCGGCCGACCCCGCCGAACGCCGCCTCGCCGGCGCCCGGCGGCCCGATCGGCTCCAGCCTCGCGGTCGCGCTCTGGAACGGGCGCCCGGACTGCGAGCCAGCGAGCCAGACCCGCGCCCGGCTGCGTTCGACCGGCCGCGCGTCGTGGTTGATGACGAGGAACGAGAACCGGACATCACCGACAGCGAAGTCCGAGTCGCCGGCGACGACGGTCACATCCTCGCCCGGCCGCTTCATCAGAGACCCCAGCGTGCCGGAAGCACCAGCTCCGCTTGGAGGCCGGCTATTCGTCCCGCAGCCTGCCGCAACGAGCGCGACGAGAACGGCCAAGAAGACGGCGCGCGAGGCGTTCGCTTGCGGCGCCGCCCGGAGGACGTCCGAGCTTGGCTCGGGCGTCCGCTTAATCCCGGCTTGCAAGGTCGCCGCGAAAGATCGAACGTCGACAAGACGCCACGGACCCGAGTTTAGTCTCGGGCCCGCGCCGACCTCACGAGGTGGAGACCGCGCGCGGGCCTAGTGACCGTCGAACATGCTGCCGCCGTCGAACATGCTGCCGCCGTCGAAGGCGCTGCCGCCGTCGAAGGCGCTGCCGCCGTCGAACATGCTTGCCGCGTTCGCGTGATTCGGAGCCTTCGAGGCCTTCGCCTGGGCGAGGCCGGGAAGCGACCATGCAACAGCGGTGAGGGCACAAAGCAAGGGGAGAAGTCGCGTCTTTTTCATATTCACCTCCTCTCGTCGATTAGAACCGGACGTCCTGCAGTGCTTCCGCCGCCCGGCGGTAGAGCTTGGCCGCAGCGCTGTCCTCGCCACGCTTGGCGGCGAGGTCGCCACGAGCCATCCAGGCTGCCGCCTGGTGGCCGATGGACTCGAGCTGCTCGGCGCTCGCATCGGACGCGGCGAGGAATTCCTCCGCCTCGTCCAGGCGCCCCTGTTCCATCAACGCTCGACCCAGCACGAGCTGCGTCGGAGCGACGTGGTAGAGGAAGTCGTCGCGGTTCTCCATCAGGGAGAGCGCGTGACGTGCTTCCTCTTCGGCCGCGGTCGCCTCGCCCGTCATCAGGTGCACGTGGGCGAGTGATGCGACGACATTCGCGGCCTCCGCGTCGCTGCCCTTGTCGAGCAGCACGCGGTACGCGTCCTTGAGATGCTCGATCGCCTGCTCGGGCTTGCCGAGGTGGAAGTTCAGGCCACCGAGGTTGTTGAGCAGCCTGCCGACGTTTCGCTCGTCGTTGATCTGCTCGTAGTAGGCCTTCGCGCGCTCAGCGTAATTGCGCGCCTGGACCCAGTGCCCCATCCGCTCGCTGACAAGAGAAGCCTGGAAGTACGTGTCCGCGGTCTTGCGCGGATCGTCGAGCGCCTGCGCGAGCTCGAGCGCGCGCTCGACGTCCTCGCGCGCTGCTTCGAAGTCTCGCTGGCGGCGGTAACAGCGCGAGCGCCAGCCGAGGATGTCCGCGCGCAGACGGTCGCACGGAAGCTCGGAGCCCTCGGCCAGCGTCAGAGCCTCGTTGAGGAGGTTGAGCGCTGTCGTGATGCTGGAGAGCTGGTAGCGGCAGACGGCGAGGCGGAAGAACAGATCCGCGCGATCGACGTCGGAGAACTCCGGCGCCTCGGCGAGCATCCGCGCCCGGTTGAGCAACTCGATCGCGGGCTGGATTTCGCTGTTCTCCATCCGAGCCCAAGCCTCGCCCGCGAGCTGGCGAACCTCGAGCTCGGTCACACCCGTCGCGAGGACGGCCGTCTTGCAGTTCTCGTACTCGGCGATCGCCTCTGCGTACTGATGGGATTCGGTCAGCGCGTCCGCGCGCGCGAGCAACGTGTCGACGCGCCGGCGCTCGTCTGCCGAGACGCCACGCTCGAGGAAGCCGGGATCGACGCCGAGCTTGACCGCGAGCCACTCGATCGTTTCGCGCGTGGGCCTGGTCTTGCCGCGCTCGATCTGGCTGACGTACTCCTTCGAGAAACGGTCGCCCGCGAGATCGGTCTGCGTCAGGCCGGCGGCGACGCGCAGCTGCCGCACGCGCTCGCCCAGGCGATTGCCCGAGTGGGTGCTGCGGCGGATGTTCGTGGCAGCGCGCGGCATGAGCGACTCACGGGAAGTCAACTGCATACTTCACCAATAAGCAACCCTGGCCATTCCGTCCTCCCCCTAAAGGGGCATGTACGCGCCAAAAACGAGTCAAGCGCCGAGCCTGAAAATCACTTGATCGAGCTACTTGACGACCTCCGGGGACAGGTCTATAGTCAGGCAACTCTGCAGCACCGCCGGACGCCAGGTCGGAGCTGCAGGGGGCGCGCCAAGGAATGGCGACGGATACCCGGAAGCGGTGGCTGGGCCGCAGAGTCATAGCTTCCGGGTCGTCGCCTCTAGAAGCCGCTCAACTAGATAGAAAGGCCCCGGGTGCCGCAGCCGGGGCCTTTCATTTTTGTCGCCGAAAGCGCTGCACATGAATACCTTTGCTTCGGCATCGGGGCCGCTGTCCTTGACGATGCGGCCCGCGGCCGGCGAGGTCTGTCGGGTTCAGGCCGCTTCGGCCAGCGGCTGCGCTTGCTCGGCGTAGCGGTACTTGCGGATGAGCGCCGCCGCCGCGAGCGCGCCGCCGAGGCAGATCACGGCGCTGACGCGCATCCCGAAGGTCAGGCCGTGGACGAAGGCGTGCGGCGGGTCGGCGCCGGCGCGGGCGGCCGCCGCCTCGCGGTTCGTGATGATCGCGCCCATGATCGCGATCCCGAGCGCGACGCCGACCTGCCGAAAGGTGTTGAGCACGCCCGAGGCGACCCCCGCTTTGTCGACAGGCGCCGCGCCCATGACGGCCGCGGACATCGGCGTCATCACGAACGCCATCCCGAGGCCGCCGAGCATGAAGCCGGGGAGCATCTGCCAGAACCCGGAGTTGACAGTCACGGTCGAGAGCTCGAGGCAGCAGAGCGCCACGGTCGTCATCCCGCCCGCGATCAGCCAGCGTGAGCCGACGCGGTCGGAGAGCTTGCCGGCGATCGGAGCGAAGATGACGATCAGGATCGTCCACGGCAGTAGCGCAGCGCCCGCCTGGATCGGCGACCAGCCGAGGAAGGTCTGCATGTAGATCGGGAAGAAGACGAAGATCCCGAACATCGCGAGCGTGACGAGGATCGCGACAATGTTCGCCCCCGTGAAGGTCCCGTTGCGGAAGAGGGCGAGGTCGAGCATCGGCAGCCGCTGATGCATCTCGACGTAGACGAAGGCGGCCAGCGCGACCGCCGCGATGACGAAGAGGCTGAGGATCCGCGCCGACGTCCACCCGAAGCTGTGCGCCTCGATCAGTGCGTAGACGAGCGCCAGCAGGCCGATCCCGGACGTGAGCAGACCCGGCAGGTCGAGCCGCTGCTCTCGCGAGGTGTCCTTCGATTCAGGCACCACGACGATGCTGGCGACGACGGCGAGGATCCCGATCGGGACGTTGACGTAGAAGATCCAGTTCCAGGAGATGTGCTCGGTGATGACGCCGCCGAGCAGCGGCCCGATCGCGAGCGCCATCGCCGAGACCCCGGCCCAGATCCCGATCGCCATCCCGCGTTCGCGTGCCGCAAACGTCGCGCTGATGATCGAAAGCGTCGCCGGCATCATCAGCGCGGAGCCGACGCCCTGCACCGCGCGCGCGGCGATCAGCTCGGTGGCGCTGGACGAGAGGCCACAGGCGAGCGAGGAGACCGTGAAGACGATGAGACCGATCGTGAAGATCAAGCGCCGCCCGTAGAGGTCGCCGAGCTTGCCGCCGGTGAGCAGGAGCACCGCGAAGGTCAGTGCGTACGCCGTCACGACCCACTCGAGCTCCGAGGTCCCGATCCCGAGGTCGCTCTTGATCGCCGGCAGGGCGACGTTCACGATCGTGTTGTCGAGCATGATCATGAACAGGGCGAACGAGAGCGCCCCCAGCGTCCACCACTTACGGTTCTCGTCGGCGAAGATCGCTGCTCTCATCGGATCGGGCCAGGTTACCGAGCACTACGCTTCTCGCGAGATGGAGATCGTCTGGACCCCGACGCCCGAGGTGCTCGAGCAGGCGAACGTCGTTCGCCTGATGGGGCGGCTCGGCGTCGACAACTATCGCGAGCTGCAGCGTCGCTCCGCGCAGGATCCGGACTGGTTCTGGCCGGCTGCGATCGAGGACATGGGACTGGAGTTCTCGCAACCGTGGGACCGCGTCGTGGATCTCTCGCGGGGGCCGGAATGGGCGACCTGGTTCGTCGGCGGCAAGCTCAACCTCGCCTGGAATTGCGTGCACCGCTGGGCCGAGCGGACGCCCGAGGTTGCGGCCGCGACCTGGGAGTCGGAGGACGGCGAGCGCCATGGGCTCACCTACCGGGAGCTTTCCGAGCGGGTGACCCGCTTCGCGGAGGCCCTCGTCTCGCTCGGGGTCGAGCCGGGCGACCGCGTCGCCTACTTCCTCCCGATGTCGCCCGAGGTCTCGATCGTCTCGCACGCCTGTGCGCACATCGGCGCGGTGCAGGTGCCCGTCTTCTCCGGCTTCGCCGCCCCCGCGGTGGCGCAGCGGCTGCAGGACGCCGAGGCGAAGGTGGTCGTCACCGCCGACGGCTCGCTGCGGCGCGGCCGGGAGGTGCCGATGAAGGAGATCGTCGACGAAGCGGCTCGGGAGTCGCCATCGGTCGAGCACGTCGTCGTCTGGCGGCGGCTCGGTCGCGACGACGTTCCGATGACCCGAGGTCGCGACCTCTTCGACGCCGACGCGATGGAGGGGCGGCCGGGCACGCTCGAGCCGCTCCAGGTCGACTCCGAGCACCCATACCTGCTCACCTACACCTCAGGCACGACCGGCAAGCCGAAGGGCGTCGTCCACGTCCAGGGCGGGTTCCTCGTCTCGATCACGCGCGAGGTCGCCTACCAGGCAGACGCCAAGGCCGGCGAGGTCGTCCACTTCGTGACCGACATGGGCTGGATCATGGGCCCCTGGGAAGTCGTGGGCGGGAACGCGCTCGGGTGCACGGTGCTGTTCGCCGAGGGCGCTCCGGACTGGCCGGCGGCCGACCGGCTGTGGTCGCTGGTCGAGCGTGAGCAAATCGCCGTCCTCGGGCTCTCGCCGACGCTGACGCGCGCGCTGATCCCGCACGGCCGGGAGCTCGTCGAGCAGCATGACCTGTCGTCACTGCGCGTGCTCGTGACGACCGGCGAGCCCTGGAATCCGGAGCCGTACCGCTGGCTCCACGAGGTTGTCGGCGGCGGCCGCTGCCCGATCATCAACTGCTCTGGCGGAACCGAGGTCGGCGCCTGCTTTCTGTCGGCGTGTCTCGCGGAGCCGATCAAGGCGTGCTCGCTCGGGGGACCGGCGCTCGGGATGGCGATGGACGTCGTCGACGCCGAGGGCAGGCCGGTCCGCGGCGAGGTCGGCGAGCTCGTCTGCCGCAAGCCGTTCCCCGGCATGACGCGCGGGTTCTGGCGCGACCCGGAGCGCTACCTCGATACCTACTGGCGCCGGCTGCCCGGTGTCTGGGTGCACGGCGACTGGGCCTCGATCGACGAGGACGGGTACTGGTTCCTCCACGGGCGCTCGGACGACACGCTCAACATCGCCGGCAAGCGGGTCGGGCCGGCCGAGCTCGAGTCGGCCGTCGTAGCTCATCCGGTGGTCGCGGAGGCTGCGGCGGTCGGGGTCCCGCACGAGGTCAAGGGCGAGACGGCCTGGATCTTCTGCGCGCTCGTGCCGGGAGCCGAGCCCTCCGAGGAGCTCGAGGCCGAGCTGCGGGCGCTCGTGTCTGCGGAGCTCGGCAAGGCCTTCGCGCCCGAACGGATCCTCTTCGTCGGCGCGCTACCGAAGACGCGCAGCGCGAAGATCGTCAGGCGCGCGGTGCGTGCGAAGGCGGTCGGGGCCGATCCCGGCGACCTCTCTTCGCTCGAGAATCCGGAGACGCTTGCGGAGATCGAAGCGGTCGTGCGCGGTTAGCCGACCAAGCGAGCGCGTTAGCCGGCCGTTCGAGCAGCGGCTGCCAACTCGACGCCGGTACTTTCAGTCCGCTTCTCGACGTGGGCCGCGGCGTAGGCCTCGTCTTCGTCGAGCGTCTCGTGCTCGAGCAGCGCGGCGGCGAGCGAGTCGAGCTTGTCCCGGTTGTCCTTCAGCAGCACGACGACCTCCTCGTGCGCCGCGTCGACGATCCGCCGGACCTCGTCGTCGATCAGCTCCTGCGTGTGCTGGGAGACTTCGGCGGCGCCGGGGAGGAACGGGCCCTGGCCGTCGACGGGCGTCACCGCGACTGGCCCGATCTTGGTGCTCATGCCCCAGCGGCCGACCATCTGGCGTGCGATTTCGGTCAGCTGCTGGATGTCGGATTCCGCTCCGGTCGTAGGCTCGTCGAAGACGATTTCTTCGGCGGAGCGGCCGCCGAGCGCGACCTTGATCTTGGCCTCGAGCTCGCGCCGCTCGTAGCTGTAGCGGTCGGCGTCGGGCGCGGAAAAGGTCACCCCGAGCGATACCCCGCGCGGAATGATCGAGATCTTGCGCACAGGATCGGCGCCCGGGGTGAGCATGCCCACGATCGCGTGGCCGCCCTCGTGATAAGCGGTCCGGCGCTTGTCCTCCTGGCTCATCAACACCTGTCGCTCGGCGCCCAGCACGATTCGCTCGAGCGCGTCGGTGAAGTCGGCCTCGGTGACGACGTCGTGGTTCCTGCGCGCGGCGAGCAGCGCCGCCTCGTTGACCAGGTTGGCGAGATCGGCGCCGACCATCCCCGGCGCCGTCGCCGCGATCCTGCCGAGGTCGACGTCGGGACCGAGCGGCACGCCTCGCGTGTGCACCTTCAGGATCTGCTCCCGTCCGTTCCGGTCGGGAGGCTGCACCGACACCCGACGGTCGAAGCGTCCGGGTCGCAGGAGCGCCTGGTCGAGCACATCCGGCCGGTTGGTCGCGCCGATCACGATCACGCTGGTCGAGGAGTCGAACCCGTCCATCTCGGTCAGGATCTGGTTCAGCGTCTGCTCCCGTTCGTCGTTGCCGCCGCTGAAGCCGGCGACGCCGGAGGTGCGGGAGCGCCCGATCGCGTCGAGCTCGTCGATGAAGACGATCGCCGGCGCCGCCTCCTTCGCCTGCGCGAAGAGATCGCGGACGCGCGAAGCGCCGATCCCGACGATCGCCTCGACGAACTCAGAGGCCGACAGCGAGAAGAAGGGCACGTTCGCCTCGCCCGCAACCGCCCGCGCCAGCAGGGTCTTGCCCGTGCCGGGCGGCCCTGAGAGCAGCACGCCGTGGGGGATCCGGCCGCCGAGCTTCCGGTACTTGTCCGGATTGCGCAGGAAGTCGACCACCTCGGCCAGCTCCTCCTTGGCCTCGTCGATTCCGGCCACATCGGCGAACGTCACCTTGTCGCCGGAAGGCTCGTAGCGGCGCGCCCGCGACCGCCCGAACGCGCCGAGCATCCCTTGCACGTTGCCCGCCCGGCGGACGAGCCAGAAGAGTAGGAGGAGGAACAGCAGCGTTGGACCGAAGCCGAGCAGCAGGTTTTGCCACCACGGCGTTCCCGTCTGGAGCGGCTGAGCGTTGACGACCACCTTCTTGCTCTGCAGCAGCTGGGAGAGGGCGTCCGTGTCCGCGAAGGCCGGGACCTCAGTCTTGAAAGCGGTCGTCGGCTTCGAGCCGGCGAAAGTCTCCTTCTGGGTGAACGTGCCCTGAATCGCCGTGCCTTTCGACGTGATCTCCTTGACGTGACCGTCGGTCACCTGCTTGAGGAAGAACGGGCTGTACGGCACGCGCACCCGCGAAGGCGTCGACGTCGCACGCGAGCCGGCGTAGTAGTTGATCGCGAACAGCCCGATAATGACCGCGATCCACCACCAGGTGATCCGGAACCGGGGCGGCCGTTCGTTCGGCTTCTCCGGGGCTCCGGACGGCTGCCGTCCCTGAGGGGTCGAGGCTCTCTGCGGATCCGTGCTCACCAGACCACGATGCCACGAATGACCAGGGTCGGGAAGGAGCAGACCGGCTCGACACCCCCATGTGCCCGTGCGCATATGCTCGGGCCGTGAGCGAAAGCGAGCTCGACGGCCAGATCGCCCTCGTCACGGGCGGCGGACGGGGAGTCGGCGAGGGCATTGCGCGCGAGCTCGCCGCGGCAGGAGCGCGCGTCGCCGTCAGCGCCCGCACCCCCGACCAGGTGGAGGCGGTCGCCCGCGAGATCGGCGGCCTCGCGATCGTCGCCGACGTCACCGACCGTGCCGCCGTCGAGTCGATGGTCGAGCAGGTGGAGGCTGAGCTGGGCCCGATCGACCTCCTTGTCGCAAACGCTGGGCGAAACGTCCGCGAGCAGAAAGCGTGGGAGGTCGATCCCGGCGACTGGTGGAACGTCTTCGAGGTCAACGTCTTCGGCGTCTACCTCTGCTGCCGGGCCGTGATCCCCGGGATGCTCGAGGGAGGGGGAGGGCGCATCGTCATCACCGGCAGCGGCGCCTCGTACCTTCCCCACTCCGGCAGCACCGCATACTCGTCGAGCAAGGCTGCTGTCTGGCGATTCGGAAACGTGCTTGCCGACCAGCTCGAAGGCCGGATCCCGGTCTTCGTGATCAGCCCCGGCCTGGTCAAGACTGAGATGACGAAGGCGGCTCCCGACGACGCGCCCTGGACTCCGCCCGAGCTTGCGCCGCGGTTGGTACGCGCGCTGGCCTCGGGGCGAGCGGATGTGCTTTCCGGCCGTTACATCCACGCCGAGCACGACGACGTCGACGAGCTGATCCGCCGGGCCGACGAGATCCAGGAACGCGACCTGAACGCGATCCGGCTCCAGCGGTAGTCAGGTTTTAGACTGATAGTCTAAAACTAACGATGAGGCTCGCTCTCGCCCAGATCAACACCGTCGTCGGCGATCTCGACGGCAACGCGGAGAGGATCGGACGGCGGCTCGCGGAGGCGAAGGAACGGCAGGCCGACCTCGTCGTCTTCCCCGAGCTCGCGATCACGGGCTACCCGCCGGAGGACCTACTGCTGCGGCCGAGCTTCGTGCAGGCAGCGCAGGCGAAGGCCGAGGCGCTCGCGCGCGGGGCGCGCGGAATCGTCGCGCTGATCGGCGTGCCCTGGTTCGATCGCGATCTTTACAACGCCTGCGCAGTCTGCGCCGCCGGCGAGATCAAGACGATCTACCGGAAGCGCTTCCTCCCCAACTACGGCGTCTTCGACGAGGACCGCTACTTCGCGACCGGCCGCGACCTCGTTCTGCTCGAGCACGACGGCACACTCGTCGGACCAACGATCTGCGAGGACATGTGGCAGCCCGGCCCGCCCGCGACCGACCTGGCCCTCGCCGGAGCGCAGCTGCTCGTCAACCTATCGGCCTCGCCCTTCCACCTGCTTCGCGACCGCGAGCGCCAGGAGATGTTCGCCACTCGCGCGCGCGACAACTCGTGTCTCGTCGCCTTCTGCAACTCCGTCGGCGGCCAGGACGAGCTCCTGTTTGATGGAAACTCGCTCGTGCTGGACGAGGAGGGCCATCTGCTCGCGCGGGGGCCAAGCTTCGAGGAGGCGCTCCTCATCGTCGACATCGAGCCGGCCGACGCGATCGGGCGCCGGCTCCGAGATGTCCGCCGCCGGGCGCTGGCCCGCGACCGACGCGAGCTCCCTGACATCCCGGCCGTTCACGTCGGCTCCGCGCACGGGCCTCGCAAACGCGTGGAGGCGCTGATCGCACCGCGGCTCGACGAGCTGGAGCAGATGCGCGTCGGGCTCGAGCTGGGCCTGCGCGACTACGTGGACAAGAACGGGTTCGGCGAGGTCGTCGTCGGCGTCTCGGGCGGGATCGACTCGGCGCTCACCGCCGCGCTCACGGTCGAGGCGCTCGGCCCTCGGCGGGTCCACTGCGTCTCGATGCCGTCGCGCTACTCGTCTGCGGAGACTCGAGCGGACGCGAGGCGGCTCGCCGCGAATCTCGGCGCCGACTTCCGCGAGCTGCCGATCGACGACATCTACAACGGGTTCGAGAGCGTGCTGGCCGAGAGCTTCGCGGCCCTCGAGCACGACCTCACCGAAGAGAACCTGCAGGCCCGGATCCGGGGCACGCTGCTGATGGCCCTCTCGAACAAGTTCGGCTGGCTCGTGGTCGCGACCGGCAACAAGTCAGAGCTCTCGGTCGGCTACGCGACGCTGTACGGCGACCTGGCCGGCGGCTTCGCCTTGATCAAGGACGTCTTCAAGACGGACGTCTTCCGGCTCGCCCGGCACCTGAACGAGCGGGCCGGCGAGGAGCTGATCCCGCAGACGATCATCGACCGGGCCCCGAGCGCAGAACTGCGGGACAACCAGCTGGACGAGGATTCGCTGCCGCCCTATTCCGCCCTCGACGAGGTCCTCGCAGCCTACGTCGAGGAAGACCGCTCCGCCGAGGAGCTGAGCGCGGACGGCTTCGATCCGGACGTCGTCGAGCGCGCCGTGGCGATGATCGACCGTGCCGAGTACAAGCGCCGCCAGGCGCCGCCCGGTGTCAGGCTCCGCCAGAAGGCCTTCGGCCGCGACCGCAGGACACCGATCACGAACCAGTGGCGCGGCTAACCGCTTCGCGCGCCTAGCGGCGCGCTCGCTTCACGGGGGAAACGGGTTCCGTGGGCCGCCTCGCTGGGTTGACGCGCGTCCCGCGCAGATGAGGCTCCGGCAGGCCAAGCCCGCCTCCGCCGAGCGAGAAGAACGCTCGCCCAGGGCAGCGCCGCCGCTTCGTCGTCCAGCTGATCTGATGCCGTTATGCAGCTGCGCGGAGCAGTGCTCGTTGAGGGCACGAGCGACCGCGGCGCCGTCGAGACGCTTGCGCGCCGCCGTGGCCGCGACCTCCAGGCCGAGGGCGTCGCCATCGTGCCGATGGGCGGCTACGGGAACCTGCCGCGCCTCCTCGGACAGTACCGCGACGTCCGACTCGCAGGCCTCTATGACGTCGGCGAGGAGCGGCACTTCCTGCGTGCGTTGGAGTGCGACGACCGCGGCGAGCTCGAGCGCGTCGGGTTCTACGCCTGCACGCGCGACCTCGAGGACGAGCTGACCCGGGCGGTGGGACCGGATGGAATGGAGCGGGTGCTCGCGGAGCAAGACGAGCTGCGCGCGTTCCGGACCTACCAGAAG
>Ga0137403_10002558_pt1 | contig 22214 bp, 21 predicted proteins | sample CZOMad2_1_16fung_FD_122057 | JGI IMG/M metagenome (GOLD analysis project Ga0137403, IMG submission 122057) | Vadose zone soil fungal communities from Angelo Coast Range Reserve, California, USA - CZOMad2_1_16fungal (Hybrid Assembly) | ecosystem: Environmental > Terrestrial > Soil > Vadose zone...
CTTGAAGGAATATTAACCACTTTCATTCGAAGATCGGGGTCGGGTTTACCAGAGGCAGACGTCCGACCTCATGTCGACCAGAGCCCCATGGCGCAAACGGGGGCGCGCGGGGCTATTTCCCGCCGCGCTGGTCTCATTGTCTCGGGTCATTCTGGCTATGGTCCTATTGCTGCCGGTGTTTCCGAATGGCGTGTACGCGGCGTTGCCACCTGTCGATCTTACCGATCTGAGCCTCGAGGAATTGATGAACCTGCGGGTGACCTCGACGGCGCGACGGCCGCAAACGGTGGCCGAAAGCGCCGCCGCCATTTTCGTCATCACTCAGGAGGACATCCGCCGCTCGGGCGTCACCAGCATCCCGGAAGCTTTGCGCATGGTCCCGGGCGTGGAGGTGGCGCGCATCGACGCCAACAAATGGGCGGTCTCGGTGCGCGGCTTCAATGGCCGCTTCGCCAATAAGCTGCAGGTAATGCTCGACGGGCGATCGGTCTACACGCCGCTTTTTTCGGGCGTGCTCTGGGACGCCCAGGACACGGTCCTGGAAGACATCGATCACATCGAGGTCGTGCGCGGACCGGGCGCCAGCCTGTGGGGCGCCAACGCCGTAAACGGCGTCATCAACATCGTGACCAAGCGGGCGCGCGACACTCAGGGCAGCCTCCTCGTGGCGGGCGGCGGGACCGAGGAACGAGGCTTTTCCACGTATCGCTATGGCGGCAAGGTCAACGACGATACCTACTACCGCGCCTACGCCAAGTACTTCAATCGCGACAGCCAGGAGTTCATCGGCGGCGGCGATGCGGCCGACGACTGGCAGGTCGGGCGTTCCGGTTTCCGCGTCGATTGGGAGCCGGAGGGGCCTGACGGCCTGACCGTCGAAGGCGACTTCTACAAAGGCGTGGTCGGCACGACCGGCCGCAGCTTCTCGCTGACGACGCCGTTCAACCAGACCGTCAACACCGACGACAGCATTTTCGGCGGCGACATGCTCGGTCGGTGGACGCACAAGTTCGAAGACGGTTCCGATATGCAGCTCCAGGTCTACTACGATCTGGTTGCCGGCGACGAACTCGGGGTCTCGCTCGACGAACACACGTTCGACGTGGACTTCCAGCACCATTTCCAGGCGGGCGATCGCAACGACATCGTGTGGGGGATGGGCTACCGCCTGAACGCCGCGCAGTTCGACGGCAACTTTACGGTCTCGTTCACTGACGAGCACCGCACCGACCATTTGGCAAGCGCCTTCTTTCAGGACGACATCGCGCTGGTCGACGACGAGCTGCGGCTCACGTTGGGTTCGAAGTTCGAGTACAATACCTACACCGGTTTCGAGATCCAGCCGACCGCGCGCCTTCTCTGGACCCCCGATCGGCAGCAATCGATCTGGCTGGCGGCGTCGCGGGCCACGCGCACGCCGTCGCAGGCGGAAGACAGCATCGTGCTCAACTCGGTGTTGCCGCCAAACGTTACAGCCGACCCGAACAATCCGAACCCGTTCCCAGTGCCGCTCCAGATCGGGGTCCTCGGCAACCAGCATCAGCAGTCTGAAGACTTGCTGGCCTTCGAACTCGGCTACCGGGTACGGCCTGATGACAATTTTGCCGTCGATATCGCGGCCTTCTACGACATCTACGATCACCTAGCGACCGAGGAGGTCAAAACCGCCGGCTTCGTGCCGTGCCCCACGCCGCCCTTGTTCGTTTGCTTTGACGGGACGTCGCAGTTCGACAACCGCGGCAGCGCCGAGACGTACGGCCTCGAGGTCGGCACCGACATCCGGCCGGCGCCGTGGTGGCAGCTGCATGGCGCCTACACGTTCCTGGTGATGAATCTCGATCGCGACGCCGGCAGCAACGATCCGCTGATCGAGCAGACGGACGGGCGCAATCCGCGCCACCAGATTTCCGTGCGGTCGTCGTTCGATCTTAGCGATGACTGGGATTTCGACATTTGGGCGCGCTACGTCTCCGATCTGCCCGAGCGCGGCGTCGACAGCTACTTCACGTTCGACACGCGCCTGGGCTGGCGGCCCATGGAGGGCGTCGAGCTGTCTGTTGTCGGACAGAACCTGCTCGCCGGCCATCATCTGGAGTTCACGCCGGAGCTGGTCGATACCACGCCGACCGAGGTGGAGCGGTCGGTGTACGGCAAAGTCACGGTGACGTTCTGAGGCATGCTGGTGCGACGCGCGGCTGACATATTCGCCAAACTGCTAGGGGCTCGGACTCCGTCCGCGCGGCCGCGGCGGCGTTGGCTGTCTATGGCCGTCGCCGCATCGATGATCGCGGCGCCGTCGATGGCGGCGCCGGCGCAGGAAGCCAACGAGCAGCTCCTCAAGGTCGCCTTCATCTACAACTTCGCGAAGTTCACGACCTGGCCGGACTCGGTCTTCGCCGATCCCAAGGCGCCCATCACGTTCTGCGTCGTCGGCAAGCACGAGTTCGGCACCGCCTTCGACAGCGTGCAGGGCAAGTCGGTCGGCGGCCGCACGGTGATCGTCAAATACCTGTCGTCCTATCGCAACAAGGACGAGTGCCAGGTCGTCTACGTGGCGCCGTCCGAAAAGCCTCGCCTGCCGAAGATCGTCTCGACCAGCAAGGAGATTCACGCGCTCACGGTGAGCGACATCGACGGTTTCGGCGAGAGCTGCGGCATCATCCAGATGGTGCGCGGCAGCGATGACCGCATCGGCTTCGAGATCAACGTCAAGGCGGCCGCGGAATCCGGCCTCAAGCTGAGTTCGAAGCTGCTCAACCTGGCCAAGCGCCAGGTCGAGTGCTCAGGGTCCTGATCATTATGCATTTCCTGCGCAACATACCCATCCGGACTAAAGTGACGGCCATGATCGCCCTCGCCAGCACCGGGGTGCTGGTGCTGGCGCTGGCGGTCGTCATGACCAAGGACTACCTCAATCTGCGCGGCGACCAGCTCGACCAATTGACGACGCTCGCCCGGGTGGTGGGCGGCAACAGCACCGCCGCCGTGGCCTTCGACGATCGCGATGCCGCGGCCGAGAGCCTGCGCACGCTGTCGACGACCCAGCAGGTCAAATACGCGTTCATCTGGTCCAAGAAAGATTCCAGCGTGATGGCGTCGTTCACGCGCACCGGCGGACCGCTCGAGCAGGATGTCGCCGCCGACTTGATGCGCCATGCCACGGCGCCGCAGGAGCTGCGCACGGGCGAGCAGGACATGTATGCGCGCGTCGCCATCGTTCTCGACGGCGACGAGATCGGTACCCTCTACGTAGTCTCCGACCTCAGCCGCCTCTACGCCCGCATTCAGGAATATATCTGGATCGGCCTCGGCGTGCTCGGCTCGGCCATTCTCGTGGCGCTCCTGGTTTCCGTCCTCTTCGGCCGGGTGATTTCGAAGCCGCTGTCGAACCTGAGCGTCGCCATGCGGGCGATCGAGACGGAAAAGCAGTATTCGCAGCGCGTCAAGAAGGCCGGGGACGACGAGGTCGGCCAACTCATCGACAGCTTCAACGCCATGCTCGAGCAGATCGAGTTGCGCGACAAGAAGCTGCGCGCGCACCGCAACGAGCTCGAGCAGCAGGTCCAGACGCGCACCCAGGAGCTGGTGCAGACCAACGCCAGCCTGTGGCAGGCGGTCAGCGAGCTGGAAGACGCCAAGACCAAGGCCGAGGCCGCCAACAAGGCGAAGTCGGAGTTCCTGGCCACCGTCAGCCACGAGATCCGCACGCCCCTCAACGGCGTGCTCGGAACGACCGAGGTGCTGCTGAACACCGATCTCAGCGAGCGCCAGCGCCGCTTCGGCCAGATCATCCACGGCTCGGCCAAGACGCTGCTCAGCATCATCAACAACATCCTGGATTTCTCGAAGATCGAGGCCGGCAAGATCGAGCTGGAGATGGTCGCCTTCGACGCCCGCAGCATCGTCGAGGAGGTCCAGGACCTGTTCAACGAGATGGCCGAGAAGAAGGGCCTGCGCTTCGGCTCCCACGTCGCGCCGCACCTGCCGCGCCGCCTCACCGGCGATGCCGGCCGCCTGCGCCAGGTCCTCACCAACCTCGTCGGCAACGCCATCAAGTTCACCGAGCGCGGCGAGGTCATGGTCCACATCCGCCCCGACGAGATCGGCGCGGATTCCATGAAGCTGCGCGTCGAGGTGCGCGACAGCGGCATCGGCGTGGCGCCGGAATCGCAGCGCAAGATCTTCGAGTCCTTCGCCCAGGCCGACCAGTCGACCACGCGCCGCTATGGCGGCACCGGCCTCGGCCTCGCTATCGCCAAGCAGCTGACGACGATGATGGGCGGCGAGATCGGCGTCGACAGCAAGCCCGGCGAGGGCTCGACCTTCTGGTTCACCGTCCGCCTGGGCATCACGAGCGAGGAGGAGGTCGAGGACCCCAAGCGCCGGCTGCTGAGCGGCATCCGCGCGCTCGTCGTCGACGGCACCAGCAGCAGCCGCGAGGCCTTCAGCGCGCAGCTGGCCTCGCTCGGCATTACCAGCCGGGGCATCGACGGCGAGGACGAGGCCTTGTCGCTGCTGCAGCTGGCCGGCCGGGTCGGGCGCCGCTTCGACGTCGCCTTCATCGATCCCGCCGGGCTCCACGATATCGCCTGGCTGATCAAGGAGGTCCGCAATGACGCGGCGATCGCGCAGACACGGATCATCCTGCTCGAATCGCGGCTCGCCCCCGCCGACGAGGGCGCGGAAGACCCGTTCGGCGACGTCGAGCGGCTGCTGAAGCCCGTGCGTCAGTCGGCCCTCTATGACTGCCTGTCCGCCACGATCCATGCCAAGTCGCCGCTCACCGAAACCGCGACGCCGACGACGCCGCAGACGAAGACATTCACCGCGCGCGTCCTGATAGCGGAGGACAATGCGGTCAACCGCGAGGTCGCGGGCGAGGCGCTCCGCCAGCTGGGCTGCCAGGTCGATTCGGCGGATGACGGCCAGCAGGCCATCACGGGCTGGGAGGCGACGCGCTACGACGTGATCCTGATGGATTGCCACATGCCGAACATGGACGGCATCGAGGCCGCCAAGATCATCCGCGTGCGCGAGGCGACCGACGGCCGGCCGCGCACGCCGATCCTGGCGCTGACGGCGAACGCGCGCGGCGAAGACTACGAGCGCTGCATGGCGGCCGGGATGGACGACTACCTGACCAAGCCGCTGACGCTCGACGAATTGCGCGTCGCCCTCGATCGCTGGGTCGGACGCAAGGCGGCGCCGGCAGAACAGCAACCCGAAACCGAAGTGGAAGCCGGGCAGCCGATCGCCGCGCCGGCAGAGCCGAAACCCGAAGCCGAAGTGGAAGCCGAGCAGCCGATCGCCGCGGCCGATCCGCCGGCGGTCGACGTCACCGTGAACGAGGTTGAACCGATGTCCCATGGCGCCAGTGCTCTGCCGGAAACGCCGGCCACGCCCGCGGAGCCGCCGGTAGCGACGCCGCAGCCGCTGGACGAGCAGGCGGCGACAGCGGAGACGGTGCCCGTAACCGACACCGCCGCTGCGGCGGTCTCCGGCGAGGCGCCGGTCGATGTCGGCGACGCCCTCGACAAGACGACCATCGACTATCTCAAGAGCCTGCGCCGCGGCGAGGGCCCGTCGGTGCTGGAACGCGCCGTCGGCATGTATCTCGAGAATGCGCCGACGGTGCTCGAGGAACTGCGCCGCGCCGTCGCCGGCGGCGATGCCTCGGCCGTGTGGAAGATTGCCCATAGCCTGAAATCCAGCAGCGCCAGCCTGGGGGCGAAGCAATTGGCGCAGCATATCGGGGACATGGAAGGGCGGGCCCGCCAGAACGATCTGGTCGAAGCCGACAGCCGCCTCGTCCGCATCGAAACGGAATTCCAGAAGGTTAGCAGTGCGCTGCGTGAAACGCTGCGCGAGGAGAAGGAAAAATGGCGCCAGACCGCATGACCATTGCCAACGAGAAAGCGGGCGATTCCGCCCTCGTTCTCGTCGCCGATGACGACGTCGTGCATCGGCTGCTGATGCGCGAGTCGCTCGAGGCAGCGGGATTCACCGTCCATGAGGCCGGCGACGGCCTGGAGGCGCTCGACCTGCTCGACCGCCTGCACCCGGAACTGATGTTCCTGGACGCCATGATGCCGCGGGTCGACGGCTTCGCCGCCTGCGTGGAGACGCGCAAGCGTCCGCACGGCGCCCACGTGCCCGTGCTCATGGTCACCGGGCTCGACGACGTGTCGTCGATCGACCGCGCCTATCAGGCCGGCGCCACCGACTTCATCACCAAGCCGATCAACTGGCCGCTGTTCAACCACCGCGCCCGCTTCCTGCTGCGCTTCGGGCGCACCACGCGCGCGCTGCATGAAGCCATGGAGAAGGCCGAGGGCGCCAGCCGCGCCAAGACCGAATTCCTGGCCACCATGAGCCACGAGCTGCGCACGCCGCTCAACGCCATCATCGGCTTCTCGGAGGTGCTCAAGCGCGAGCTGCTGGGGCCGCTCGGCCAGGAACGCTATCGCGAGTACGCCAAGGACATCAACGAGAGCGGCGCCCATCTGCTGAACCTGATCAGCGACATCCTCGAATATTCGAAGTCGGAGAGCGGCAAGCTGCGGCTGACGGAGAGCGAGGTCGATCTCAGCCAGATGGTCTCCAACGTGATCCGCCAGCAGACCCCGCGCGCCGAGGTCGCCGGCGTATCGCTCCATCGGGAAGGCGGCGAGCAGGCCACCCGCATGCGCGCCGACGAGCGCAAGCTGAGGCAGGTACTGATGAATCTGGTGTCGAACGCCATCAAGTTCACACCGATGGGCGGCGAGGTGCAGCTCTCGCTCGGCCGTGACGACGACGGCAACGTTCTCATTCGCGTCGTCGACACCGGCATCGGCATCGCCGCCGAGGACATGCCGAAGGTGTTCTCGGCCTTCGGGCAGATCGACAATGCCTGGTCGCGCCGCTACGAGGGCACCGGCCTCGGCATCCCCCTGGCCAAGGCCATGGTGGAACTGCACGACGGCACTCTCACGATCTCCAGCAACGTCGGCTCCGGCACCGCGGTCGTCGTCATGCTGCCGCGCGAGCGCGTCCTGCGCGGCAACCTGCGCCTGGCCGCGACGAGCGGCTAGCCAGACCCTCACCCCCACCCTCTCCCGCTCTCGCGGGCGAGGGGGCTATCGAGTCTCAACGTCCCTTCAGTGTCCCCTCTCCCGCTTGCGGGAGAGGGTCAGGGTGAGGGCGTTGTACTCGGTCCGGCTGGCCAACCCCACCTGACCCAGCTATCGTGCCGCAGTCGCGCGTCGAGAGCGGGTCAGTACCAGTATGTTGTTTGCCGCCGTCCTCAAATCCATCATCCGGTCGGGCCATCTTCGTCTGGTCGACGGCGCCGGCCGCACGCACGAGTTCGGCGACGGCACGCCGCCGCGCTGCACGATCCGCGTGGCGCGCCGCCGCCTCGACTACACGCTGGGGTTCAACCCCGCCCTGTCCGTCGGCGAGGCCTATATGGAGGGACTACTGACGGTCGAGGAGGGCACGCTCTACGACTTCCTCGAGATAGCCGCGCGCAATTACACCCATCTCCAGGGCAGCGCCTGGTACAAGCTCGTGAACACCGTCGCGCGTCGACTGAAGCAGTACAATCCGGTCGGCCGCGCCCGCCGCAACGTCGCCCATCACTACGATCTGTCCGACCAGCTCTACGATCTCTTTCTCGACCGCGACCGGCAGTATTCCTGCGCCTATTTCGCCGCCGAATCCGACAGTCTGGAGACGGCGCAGGAGAACAAGAAGCGCCATATCGCCAGCAAGCTCAGGCTCGACCGGCAGCGCCTCAAGGTGCTCGACATCGGTTCGGGCTGGGGCGGCCTCGGGCTTTATCTGGCCCAGGAGGCCGGGGCCGACGTCACCGGCGTCACCCTCAGCGTCGAGCAGCACAAGGTGAGCGAGGCGCGCGCGGCCGACGCCGGCCTGGCCGAGCGCGTGCGCTTCCGCCTGCGCGACTATCGGGAGGAGTCCGAGCGCTACGACCGTATCGTCTCCGTCGGCATGTTCGAGCATGTCGGCGTGCCGCACTACCGCGAGTTCTTCCAGAAGCTGAAGGACCTGCTGGCGGATGACGGCGTCGCCCTGCTGCATTCGATCGGCACCATGGACGGCCCGGGCGGCACCAACCCCTGGCTGCAGAAGTATATCTTCCCGGGCGGCTACACGCCGGCGCTGTCCGAGGTGATGGAGGCCGTTCAGGCCGTCGGGCTGTGGGTCACCGACATCGAAATACTCCGCCTGCACTATGCCGAGACCCTGCGCGCCTGGCGTGAGCGCTTCACGGCCAACCGCGACAAGGTGCGGGCGCTCTACGACGAGCGTTTCTGCCGGATGTGGGAATTCTATCTGACCGGAAGCGAGCTCGGCTTCCGCTACGGCGGCCAGATGGTCTTCCAGATGCAGCTGGCCAGGCAGCAGGACGCCGTGCCGCTGACGCGCGATTACATGGTCGATTGGGAGCGGGCCCACTTGGCCGGCGGCCGCACGCGGCTGCGCGCGGTGCGCTGATCAGCCGCCGACCGTTCGCGCCAGCTCGTCGATCGCGCGCTCGAGCTGGGGATCGGCGCCGGCCGCGTAGGGAATCTCGAACGGCACTTCGATCGTCGGCGTCACGCCGCGGCCTTCGAGCCGCTCGCCATCGACCGCGACGTCCTCGACCGGCAGCAGCAGCAGGCCGCCGCCGTCGAGCAGGAACGCCCGGGCCGCCAGCAGCGCGCCGGCGCTTCGCGTTCCGATCACCGGGCCATAGCCGTATTTCTTGAAGCCGTAGGCCAGGACCTCCTTGCCGCTGCGCGTGCCGCCGTTGATGAGCAGCGCCGCCGGCTTTCGCCATTTGGCATTCACGACCGAATGGCCGCCGCCGCGATCGGTGGTCACCATCGTCGGGGCGCGCGCGTTGAAGATGTCGAGATAGTCGGGAACGGCGCCGCCCCAGCCGTCGCGCAGGTCCCAGATCAGGGCGTCGGCGTCCTTGAGCGGCCCGGTCGAGATCTGCTCGGCCAGGAGCCCCTGGTAGTCCTCGCGCGCATAGGACCAGACATGGATGTAGCCGATGCGCACGCCGCCGCGCTCGATCACCTTCGTGCTCGCGCGCATGGCGTCGAGGAAGGCGGCGTTGGGTTCGATGCGTTCGGGCACGACGGTGAGCCGCTGCGGGTCGCCGTCGCGGCTGCGGCGGATCGTGAGCGTCACCTTGCGGCCGCTCTTGTCGGCGAACGACTCGACCGGCTCGAATGGCGCGCCGTCGGCGGCGATCAGCTCGTCGCCCACCAGCAAGCCTGCCTCGTCGGCCGGCAGACCGTTGAGCACGCCGCTGACGAACGTCTTGCCATCGATGTCACGGGTGAAGACCCCGATGCCCGTATAGGCAACCCTGCCGTTGGGAAACGCCGATTCGATCTCGCGCCGCAGGCTCCGCGAGAAGATGTCCGCGAGGTCATAGTAGCCGGTGTCCGCAGGCGTGAAGTAGCCGGTATGGGAGGCATGCAGCTCGCCAAGCATGCGGTTGATCACCGCCGCTCGCTCACGGTCGCTCGGGGCCGACGCGACCAGTGGCCTATATCTGTCACCGATCGCATTCCAGTCGAGGCGGCGCAATTCGCGGTCGTAGAATCTGTCGCGCACGATCTTCCAGACTTCGTCGAAAACCGGCGCTGATTTGGCGGCCTCGGTTTCTGCCCGCGCAAGCGGCGATATCACGACGAGCGCAATGAACAGGCTGAAGAGCGAAGTCCGGATCGAGGTCATGCTCCCGATACCCTTCCTCCAACGGCGCGAGGTGGGAACTCACGTATCAATATGGGCCTACGGTGTAGCCTGGCAATCGCCGATGTCGGGATCGTCAATGGCGCGGCCATGGGCACGCCAGGCGAGGGCGCACCGCGCGCGGCGGCGGCGCTCCGGTCTTGGAGTCGCGCCCGGTCACGAATGGAAACCACGCGACGCTATGATCGCCGGTGGGCGTGACCGGCGTCACAGTCCGCTCACTTTCGGGCGTTGCGCGTGACGGCAGTCACAGCCGAACGGTCGACGACGCGGCTATTCCCCAACCACCGCTCCGATCGGACCGACCTCAAGAGTCGGCCGCGGACATGGAGGAAGAGATCGTGTCGGCGGACCTGTTGCCCGTTCTGCTGCAAGGCATGGCACTAGGCTTCAGCCTGTGCTTCACGCTGGGTCCGCAGAGTCTCTTCGTCCTCAGACAAGGCATGCGCGGCGAGCGGGCGCTCCTGGCGGCGACCATCTGCTCGTTCTCCGACGTCGCCATGATCCTCGCCGGGGCGTCCGGGTTTGGCGCATTGCTCGCCGCCTTTCCGTCCTTCACGCACCTGGCCGGCTGGAGCAGCGCCGCATTCGTCGTGGTCTTCGGCGCCATGCAGCTGACGGATGCACTGCTGCGCGGCCGGAAGCGCCGGGCGGCACCGCCGCTCGCCGTCCGCGCCGCCTCCTGCATGATCGCGCCGGCGGTGGCCTTCAGTCTTCTTAACCCGCAGGTCTATCTCGAGATGGTCGGCGTGGTCGGCAGCGTGGCGATCCGCTTTGCGGAGGCCGAGCGCGCGGTGTTCGCACTCGGAGTCATGCTGGTGTCGCCGCTGTGGTTCTTTGGCCTGGCGCTCGCCGGCCGCAGATTGGCGCCATTGACGCGATGCAGGCGCACGGCCTTCGCGCTCGATCTGGTGACGTCATCGCTCATGCTCGGACTCGGCACGGCCATGGCCCTGGCCGAGTCCGGTCTCCCCTAGGGAACGAGGTGGAAGATGAAGATCGGTATGCTCTCCGTCGCCTGCGCGCTCGCGCTCGTGGCCTGCCCGCAGCCGGGCGGCACGGAGGATTTTCGAGCTGCGTCGGCCACAGCGACGTCCGCCCAGGTCGCGGAATTGACCGACGGGGACCTCGGCGTATGGCAGAGCTTCGACGAAGCCGTCGGCTGGTTCCGCGCCCGTGCAGCCGCGGGCGACGTCGGCGCGCGCTACGAACTTGCCCATCTGCAATTTATCGGCCTGGTGCCGCAACGCGATGCCGGCGAGACGTTGCGCCTGCTGACGGCGGCCGCGGAGGCCGGTCACGATCAGGCGCAGCTCCTGCTCGGCCGCATCGAGGAGTTCGGCTTCGAAGGCGCGCCGCCGGACCTGGTGCAGGCCCTCAAATGGTATGCGCGCGCCGCCGAGACGGCGTCCACGCCTGACTTGCGCGCGGCTGCGGTCGAGGCCTGCGCGCGCCTGCGCCCGCGCATGCGCGCCGCGCTGATCGCGGAGGCCGAGACGCTCGCTGCGCTTCCTTGGTCCGACGTTCGATAGCCGTCAGCTTCGGCCGGATAGGGTCGATTATTCGAAGAACATCGGCTCGTCCCCGCGAGCGCGCCCTGTGCATTCGAAGCGCAAGTTCGCGCCGGTGCGGTCGACAAGCGCCGCCGGCTCCGAATGGTAATAGCGGCAGACGCGAGTTGCCTCAGCCGTGGCGTCGGCTTCGCTGGTATTGGAAAAAGCAACGAAATTCGCTTTCGGGGCGGGAGTCGTGGCGGACATCTCCGCCTCGGAGCACCCGCCCACCATCAACGCGACGACGATCAGGTAACGCATTGGGACCGCCTCTTCTTCGCCACAGGCTGCTTTCGCCTTCGTCCGTGAAGTAGATCAAAAAACCGGGCCGAAGTCGCCCGAAAAACGCCAGTCACTCGCGGTGGCCGAGGATCGAAAATCCAAAATCCCTGGAATAGGGCTCCGTGCCTCGATGTTCTCATAGTGTCGATCGGCCAGCCGACAGGGAGAGACGAAATGGATCAGCGAGTTATCGATCTCTATGACGAATATACCCACGCCCCGCTCGACCGGCGCGTCTTCCTCGAGCGTCTGGCGGCCCTCACCGGCGGCGTCGCTGCCGCCATGGCCGCGCTGCCGCTGCTGGAAAACCGGGCGGTCGCCGCCGTGGTGGCGCCCGACGATGCGCGGGTCACGGCTTCGACCGTGGAACTTCCCGGCCAAAGCGGCACCGTCAAAGGTTATCTCGCCAAGCCGGCGAGCGGCACGAAATTCGGCACCGTCGTCGTTATCCACGAGAACCGCGGCCTCAACGCCCACATCGAAGACGTAACGCGGCGCCTGGCCGTCGCCGGCTTCCTCGGCCTGGCGCCGGATCTGCTGTCGCCGCTGGGCGGCACGCCGGCCAATGAAGACCAGGCCCGCGATATGATCGGCAAGCTCGACATGGCCGCCGCCGTGGCCAACGCCATTGCGACCGTCGCGTTCCTGCGCGGCCATGCCGACGGCAACGGCAAGGTCGGCGCGGTCGGATTCTGCTGGGGCGGCGGCCTCGTCAATCAGCTGGCGGTCCACGATCCCACGCTGAATGCGGCCGTCGCCTACTATGGCCGCCAGCCCGATGCGGCCGACGTGCCGAAGATCAAGGCGCCGCTGCTGCTGCACTATGCCGGTCTCGACACCCGCACCAACGAGGGCATACCGGCCTACAAGGCCGCGCTCGACCAGGCCGGTGTGTCCTACCAGGTCTACGTGTATGAGGGCGCCAATCACGCCTTCAACAACGATACCTCGGCCGAGCGCTACAACGCGGAGGCCGCCAAGCTGGCCTGGGACCGCACGCTCGCGTTCCTCGCCGAGAAGCTGAAGGCCGGCGCGTAGAGGAGGACCCGAAAAGCAAAACGGCCCCGGCGTTGCCGCCGGGGCCGTTGTCGTTCCGTCGGCGGTGTTAGGCCGCCTTCAGGTTCGTCGCCGCGCTCTTGCCGCGCTCGACCGTCACATCGAAGCTGATGCGCTGGCCCTCGACGAGCTGGCCGAGGCCGGCGCGCTCGACGGCGCTGATGTGCACGAACACGTCCTTCGAGCCGTCGGACGGCACGATGAAGCCGAAGCCCTTGGCCGCGTTGAACCACTTAACAGTACCAGTAGCCATAGTCTCTCCTTGGGATGGCAGGAAAACCTGCGTCATTGGCCGCACGACCACCGTGCCAGCCGAGTACAACCAGATTTTTGGGGGTATCTTGAACAGCGCCCCAAGGGAGCGTAACAGCCAAGTCCGGCCAAAGTATCGATTGCGCGCGCGAATAAACGCCATTCGCCGGCCGCTGTCAAAAGGATTTTGGGGCGCCCGCCGGCCGCGACAATCCGGAACAATTGCTGGCGTTGGACCTTTACGATTTGCTAACCATATTTATTCCTCGCCTTGCGATTTCGATGCGAAGAAAAAGGGGGGTGTGCGCCATGGCATCATCGGTCGGCTTTCACGAAAATGAAGCAATCCTGACCGCGGAGACCAAGGACCGCCACCGCGCCCTCGCCTCGCTGCAGGAGGAGCTGGAGGCGATCGACTGGTACGACCAGCGCGTCGACGCCGCCGGCGATCCCGAGCTGAAGGCCATCCTCGCCCACAACCGCGACGAGGAGCGCGAACACGCCATGATGGTGCTGGAATGGCTGCGCCGGAAGGCGCCGGGCTTCGAGGAGCAGATGCGAACGTACCTGTTCAAGTCGGGCTCTATCGTCGGCCATGAGGCGGCCGCCACCGGTGGCGGCGAGGCCGCGTCCGCTGGCGGCGGCGACGGTTCGCTCGGCATCGGCAGCCTGCGCGGAGGGGCGGCGTCATGAACGACCTCCACCGCGAACTCGCCCCCATCTCCGACGCCGCCTGGAAGGAGATCGAGGCGGAGGCGACGCGCACCCTGAAGGGCACGCTGGCGGCGCGCCGCCTGGTCGATTTCACGGGCCCGCTGGGGTGGGGCCATTCGGCCGTGAATGTCGGCCGCACCGACGCGTTGCGCGAGCCGCCGGCGGCCGGCATCGAGGCCCGCCTGCGCCGGGTACAGCCGCTGGTCGAGCTGCGCGTCCCGTTCGAGCTGGCGCGCGCCGAGCTGGAGGCCGTCGCCCGCGGCTCCCGGGACCCTGACCTCGATGCCGTCCGCAAGGCCACCTATCAAATCGCCATCGCCGAGGACCGGCTGGTCTTCCACGGCTACGCCGCCGGCCACGTCGAGGGCATTTCAACCAGCGCCGAGCAGGCCACCCTCACCCTCACCGACGACTATTTCAGCTATCACACCGTGGTCGCCGAGGCCGTCGACCGCCTGGCCACGACCGGCATCGCCGGGCCCTACGCGATCGCCCTCGGCCCGCGCTGCTATGCCGGCCTCACCAAGACCATGTCGCCGGCCGGCTTCCCCCTGCTCGAATACGTCAAGCGCCTGCTCGACGGTCCGATCGTATCCGCCCCCGGCGTCGACGGCGCGGTGGTGCTCAGCCAGCGCGGCGGCGATTTCGAGCTGGTGGTCGGCCAGGACTTCTCGATCGGCTATCTCGATCACAGCGCGACGGCCGTGCACCTCTACGTCCAGGAGAGCCTGACCTTCCGCGTCCTCTCGTCGGCCGCCGCCGTGCCGCTCGCCTACGGCGAGGCCAAGGGGAAGAAACCGGCGCGCTAGCCCCGCGGCCGCCTACAAGGTCCGCAGGATCGCCGGGTCGGGATTGGCGCCGCCGGCGATCGTGCCGACCGCCATCATGGCGGTCTGCAGGGTCGCGCGGCTCGTCTCCCGGCCGGCTGTGAAGTCGAATTGGAACCGCAGATAGCGGAACAGCCCCTTGCCCTGCCAGAAGCCCGGCTGCTTCGTCGTCGAGGGCAGGGAGCCGGCGCCCGTCTTGGGATTGCCGACGACGAAGTCGGCGGGCAGCCGCTCGTCGTAGAATGCGGCGGCAGCGCGCATGATGCGCGTACCGGAATTGCCGGCGGCGTATGTGCGGAAGAAGAAGTCGTTGAACGGGGTCGCCATCGCCGCGCCGGCGGGCGGCGAGCCACCCTGCGAGCGAATGAATTCCGCCAACGTCTGCCGCCCGGACGCGTCGGCGACCTCGGTCTGATTGCGGCTGACGGGCCAGGCCTCCCAGTAGTGCATGGCATTGCGCCCGGCGGCGCCCGTGTCCGTCGCGCCTGCTTCGCTCACGTCCAGCTCCTGGATGATGTAGCCGTCGGCGTTCGCCGGCGCGGGCAGGCGGAACAGGACGCCCCAGACGTACCCGCCCGGGAATTTCCCCGGCCCGAGCTGCGGCGTCGTCTGAATGACCGGATATTGCTGAAACGGCATTCCCCTCTCCTCGCGCAAAGCGCCGCCCCGCCCAGCGCGCGCGTCGCCGTATCGAAACCCTAGCAGGAGACGCCCGCTGCTGCCTATGATCGTCATCGCTTCGTCAGACCGGCCCCCTTCGCCGCGCGCAGGTGCCCCATGAATCAGCGACAGTCCGCCCCATCCGCAAGCGATGCAGCGGCCGCCCTCATCCAGCACGAGATCCTCCCGCGTGCCCGCGATCTCGGCGACGGCTTCACGGTGCAGCGCGTGCTGCCGGCGGCGGCGCGCCGGATGGTCGGCCCGTTCGTCTTCTTCGACCAGTTCGGCCCGGTCGAGTTCGCGCCCGGCCGCGGCATCGACGTGCGGCCGCATCCGCATATCGGCCTCGCCACCGTCACCTATCTCTTCGAGGGCGGCATCGTCCATCGCGACAGCCTCGGTTCCGTGCAGGCGATCGCGCCCGGCGACGTCAACTGGATGACGGCCGGCCGCGGCATCGTGCATTCCGAGCGTTCCGATGCCGCGTTGCGCCAGCGCCCGCAGCGCCTCCAGGGCATCCAGATCTGGGTGGCGCTGCCGCAGCGCCATGAGGAGACCGCGCCCGCCTTCGCCCACTACCCCGCGGCCACGCTGCCGCTCATCGAGGGCGAGGGAAAATCGGTGCGCGTGGTGGCCGGCGCGCTCTTCGGCCAGCGCTCACCGGTCGCGACTCTCTCGGATCTCTTCTACGCCGCCGCCACTCTGACCCCCGGCGCGTCGCTGCTGCTCGATGCCGAGCACGCCGAGCGCGCCGCCTATCTGCTCGACGGCGCCATCGAGATCGACGGCCGCGCTTTCGCATCCGGCCGCCTCCTGGTCTTCGCCCCCGGCCGCCCGCTGACGATCCGGGCAACGGCGGCGTCGCGCCTGCTGCTCCTCGGCGGCGAGCCGCTCGACGGCCCCCGCCATCTCTGGTGGAACTTCGTCGCCAGCCGGCAGGACCGCATCGAGCAGGCCAGGGAAGACTGGAAGCAGGGCCGCTTCGCGCCGGTGCCCGGCGAAACGGAATTCATTCCGCTGCCGGAATCCTGAGAACGCTCCCTCAGGCCGTGGGGGAGGGCAGGGTGGGGGCCGCCAGCGGCCGCCGCGCGATGAAGGCGCCGGCGGCGCAGGCCAGCCAGCCGCCGACGATGATCCACAGCACGACCGCCGTGCCGCTGTCGGCGACGTCATCCGCCCGCAGCCAGAGCAGGTCGGCGAGGTCCTTGGCCGCCCAGAAAGCGGCGCACACCACGATGATCAGGGATTCCCGGCGCAGGTTCGTCATGTAGCGCGCGGGATCGCCGGTGAACTTCGCCGGCAGCTTGCCGTTCAGCGCGTTCCGCACGCGCCCGGGCAGGGTGCAGGTGTAGACGGCGATGGCGATGAAGGCGACGATCTCGAGCATCCGACTCCCCGTTGCGGTCAAGGCGCAGGCCGCAGCCTAACCGATTCCCCTGCCGCCGATCTGTGACCGCCGTCACGCCCATGCCGGCCCTCACCTGTTGCTGCCGCGCCCGACCGCGGCCGCGATGTGCTCGAGGCCATGCTGTGCCAGCTCCGGGTGATCGGCGATCATGCGCGCCCCCGCGCGCTGCATCGCCTGGGCGTTGTCGGCGGCACCCCGCGCCGGCGGGTATTGCGCCGCCAGCCCTACGGGTGCCGGCGGCGGCGGTGCCAGCACCGGGGCCGGCGGCGCCAGCGGGCGCGGCGCCGCCCGCGTCAGCACCGCCGAGAGCGGCGACAGGAAGGGCTGCCGCCGCGCCACCGCGTCGGAGTAGGGATGGCCGCCGTCGAACTTGTCGGCCAGCAGCTGCAGGATCGCGGTGTGATCCAGCGGCCGCGCATGCACCGCTCCCGCCTCCACCAGCGGCGACAGCACCAGCGCCGGCACGCGCACCCCGCTCGACGCCAGACGCACGAGAAACCCGGTCGAGGTCTTCACGTCCGTCACGATCGGCAGCGGCGGCACATGGTCGTAGAACCCGCCATGCTCGTCATAGGTGATGATCATCATCGTGCGCGACCAGCGCTGGGGATTGGCGATCAGCGCCGCGTAGATGTCGCGCACCAGGATCTGGCCGCGGCTGATGGCCGTCGGCGGATGGTCGTCATTGGGCGAATCCTGCGGCCCGTCGCTGTATTCGGGCTCGATGAAGATCACCGGCGGCGTCGCGCCCTTCCTCCAGTCCTCGGCGAAATTCTTCAGCCGCCGGAACCGCCCGCGCACGCCCAGCTTTTCGCCCGCCAGCGAGGTCGCGATCTCGCCGATCCATTTCGGCATCAGCGTGAAGAACGGGAAATAGTCGCCGCTCTGATAGGCGCACCAGCGCACGCGCTTGTCCGTCAGCCAGTCATAGACGAGCGGCTGGTCCGGCAGCAGCACGGGCGAATTGTCGACCACCGAGGTGGTGCCGCTCATGGCCATCAGCTTGTTCGGCTGCGTGCCCGCCGGCAGCGCCGCGAACCAGTGGTCGCATACCCCGTAGTTGCGCGCCAGGAAATCGTACATCGGCAGCTCGGCCGCCGTGTAGTGGCCCATGACGAGGCCGGGATCGTCCGGCGCCGGATTGCCGGTCGCGTAGGTCTTGACGAAGCCGTCCATCGGCGGCGTGCCGCCCGCCGGCACCCGCCCGATCTGGTCGGCGATGGCCCGGCTGCCATGGGGCGGATCGGTGAACGACATCCGGGTGATCGGATGCGGCGGATAGGCCGTGCCGTTCCAGCTGTTGGCATGCCGCGCCAGCCAGGCCGGATCGTCCCGGATGCCCTCGACCGGCAGACCGCCGGCGCCGCGGCTCAGATAGCCCAGCACGTGATCGAACGAGCGGTTCTCCAGGATCAGGACGATGATGGTATCGATGAGATCGAGAGGACCGGCCATGGAATTCACTCCTATACCAACCGTCGCTGTCTCTGACCCATCTCCTGCTCCCTGTCATTCCCGCGAAAGCGGGAATCCAGGGCAACTGATCATCGCTTACCCTGGACCCCCGCTTTCGCGGGGGTGACACGTAAGGGAAAGCAAGGGTGAGTCACAAGCCGAAAAGCTTGGCATTGTGCGTTTTGGCGCCTATCGCATGCTCGAGGGAATTCGAAAATCGCGCATCGTCGATATCGCCGCGGCCCGCGGCCGCCCGGCGACTTAGAGCTTCTCCACCGAACACCCGGCCTTGGCGACGGCGTCCTTGTGCTGCGTCAGCGCCGCCTGGAACGTCGCCGTGCCCGTCACGCCCGGGGCCTGGAATTCGCTCTGCCCGTCCTGGCAGCGGCCGAGCGCCAGCAGCGTCAGCCCACGATAGAAGTGCGCGGCCGCCAGCTTCGGCACCCGCTTGATGGCGGCGTCGAGATCGTCGAGCGCCGGCTTGTAGGCGCCCTGCGCGAGGCGCAGCTTCCCGCGCGCCACATAGGCGTCGGCCATGGCCGGCGCCGAGTGGATGGTGACCGTCAGGGCGTTGGTGCCCTGTTGGGGCGGTCCCTTCCGGCTCTGCACCTGCACATGCTCGGATTTCAGCACCTCCGTGAAGTCGCCGGGATCGTTGGCGAGGGCGCGGTCGAGATCGGGGAGCCCGTGCGCGACGTCGCCGCTGTCGACCAGGGCCGCGCCGCGCCCGGCGATGGCCGGCCAGAAGCCGGCATTGAACGTCAGCGCCTGGTTGTAGTCGGCGATGGCCGGCGCATAGTCGCCGCCGGCGGCGCGGGCATCGCCGCGCTGCGTGTAGATGTAGGGCGAATGGTCGAACCCGAAGGCGATCGCCTGCGAATAGTCGTCGACGGACTTCTTGAATTCGCCGTCGGCCTGCCAGATCTGCGCGCGCATGAGATAGGCCAGCGGATAGTCCGGATTGTCGGCGATGACGGCGTTGATGCTTTCGAGGGCATGGGGGATATCGCCCATCATGAGGTTGAGCTGGGCGCCCATGATGTTCATATCGGTCTCTTCGTCCGCCCGCCCGGGCGCCGGAGCGCCCAGGACCGCCGCGACGATCGCGAGCACCGCAAGAATTCGCCGCATGATCGGGCCTCCCCTGGAACCGCGAGCGGACAGACTACCACGGAACGCCCGCCGCCGAACTGTGACGCCCGTCACGCCTGTCTTCGTCGTCAGACCGACGGGCTGTCGCTTTGGGCTGCATGACTCCCGCTGCGTCCTTCGACAGGCTCAGGATGAGGGGAAATCTTGGTGGCACCAAGAAAGACCCTCATCCTGAGCCTGTCGAAGGACGCACGTCGTTGATCCCACTCTCCTGCAGCCCTTCCCGGGGAGCCGTTGCCGATGGACCGATTTTGTGTGTCCAATCGCTCCGTGGCCGCCAGGGGAGCACCAGCCATGCCCGATCCCGCCGCCGCCCGCAGCATCGCCCGCCCGATCGACGCCCCGACGGACGCCAGGTCGGGCCGGACATGAGTGCGCTCCTCACCGCCGTGATCGTGCTCGCCTGCGTCTTCGGCGGCGCGCTGCTCGGCATGCTGCTGCGCGGCCTGCTGCCCGCCCCTCACCTCAGCGACGAGTCGAAGGACGTGGTGCGGCTGGGCACCGGCCTGGTCGCCACCATGGCCGCGCTGGTCCTCGGCCTGCTCGTCGCCTCGGCCAAGGGCTCGTACGATACGCAGAGAAACGGCCTCGACGAGATCGCGGCCAATGTCACCCTGCTCGACACCGTGCTGGCGCAGTATGGGCCACAGGCCGGGGAGGCCCGCGCGAGTCTCCGCCGCCTCATTGCCGGGGGGATCACGCGGCTGTGGCCGGCGGATGCGTCGCAGGAGCCCACCCTGGCGGCGGCCGAGACCACGGCCGGCGGCAAGCTGCTCCGCGCCGAGGTCCTGGCGCTGGCGCCGGCCAACGACATGCAGCGCGCGCTCCAGTCCCAGGCGCTGCAGATCGGCGGCGAGCTGGCGCGCACCCGCCTGCTGCTGGTCGCCCAGCACGAGGGCGCCAACATCTCCGGCGTGTTCCTGGTGATCCTGACGTTCTGGCTGGTCGTGCTCTTCGCCAGCTTCGGCCTGTACGCGCCGCGCAATGCGACGGTATTCGCCGCCCTCCTGATCTCCGCCCTCTCGGTCTCCGGCGCGATCTTCCTGATCCTGGAGCTGGACCAGCCCTTCGAGGGCCTGATCCAGATCTCCAGCGCCCCGCTGCGCGACGCCTTCACCCATCTCGGGGAGTAGCGGGAAATCTTCCCCTCCCCTTGCGGGAGGGGATGAAGGGGAGGGGCTGCGCGCGGCAGCGCGCGAAAGAGTCTCGCTTCTGCCCCGCCGCCCTCCGGCCTATCATGGCAGCGCCACCGTCGCCCCCACCCAAGGATCTCCCATGCCGATCATCCCCCGCCTGCTCGAGCTTCAGCCGGAGCTTTCGCGCATCCGCCGCGATATCCATGCCCATCCGGAGCTCGGCTTCGAGGAAAGCCGCACCGCCGCTCTCGTCGCCGCCAAGCTCGCGGAGTTCGGCTGCGAGGTGCATCGCGGCCTGGCCAAGACCGGCGTCGTCGGCACCCTCCGGCGCGGCAACGCGCCCCGCAGCATCGGCCTTCGCGCCGACATGGACGCGCTGCCGATCCAGGAGCGCAACGAGTTCGCCCACCGCTCCGCCCACGACGGCAAGATGCATGCCTGCGGCCATGACGGCCACACCACGATGCTGCTGGGCGCCGCGAAATACCTGGCGGAGACCCAAAAATTCGAGGGCGCCGTGCACTTCATCTTCCAGCCCGCCGAGGAGGCCCTGGGCGGCGGCCGCGCGATGGTGGAGGAGGGGCTGTTCGACCAGTTCCCCTGCGACGCCGTCTTCGCCCTGCACAACAAGCCCGGCCTCCCCCTCGGCCACATGGCGACGCGCCCCGGCCCGATGCTGGCCGCGTCCGACAGCTGGGACATCCGCATCTCCGGCCGCGGCAGCCACGCCGCCCACCCGCATCTCGGCACCGATCCCTTCGTCGTCGGCGCCGAAATCGTGCTGGCGCTGCAGAGCATCGTCAGCCGCAGCGTCGATCCCGTCGAGTCCGCGGTGGTCAGCGTCGGCTTCATGAACGGCGGCACCACCTACAACGTGATTCCGGATGCGCTGCATATCGGCGGCACCACCCGCAGCTTCCGGCCCGCGGTGCGCGACCTGCTCGAGCGCCGCATCGGCGAGATCGCCCGCGGCATCGCCGCCGCCCACGGCATCACCGCCGCGCTCGACTATCGCCGGCGCTATCCGCCGACCGTCAACCACGCCGACGAAGCCGCCTTCGCCGCCGACGTGGCAGCCGAGATCTGCGGCGCCGACAAGGTGTCGCGCAGCTACCCGCCCTCCATGGGGGCGGAGGATTTCTCCTACATGCTGAACGCGCGCCCGGGCGCCATGCTCTGGCTCGGCAACGGCCCCGGCGAAGGCGGCTGCCTCCTGCACAACCCGCACTACGATTTCAACGACGAGGCGCTTCCGATCGGGGCCAGCTTCTTCGCCCGGCTGGCGGAGCGGTTTCTGGGGCGGGCGGAGTAGCGGGCCGTCGCTGCTGCCCGGTGGTACTTCGGCCGAACCCGCGGCATGCGCTCGACAAATTGTGGGCGCGCTCGCCGCACAACCGCGCGCACGCAGCGATCGGCTTCGACTTCATGGAGGTAAACCCAGATCGACGTCGGCGCTGACATCACCGCCTACCTCGGCGCCCACACCGTGATCGAATTCCTCGGGCGCATCTGCGCGCAGCCGTGGTAGCGGGAGCGACGGGAGACGCGGCTGAAGGAGAGGACGGAGCTGTGAAAGAATGTACTGCTGCAATAGCGACTGTACGGCGTATTCAGGCACAAGTGTGTTTTAACAAATAACTATACGAATATCTGGAGCAATTCTAATTTATATCACCTTTAAGTCGGGCAAGCTGAATCTGTGACTGCACAATGCTCATCTCACAGAGTTTTGGGGGCTACAAGACAACCCTTGATTGAATCAGCCTTCATTCCTATCTGGTCTTTCACGTCGTCGTTCGCGGCGGCGGCCACCGAACTCGTCGCCGAGCACGCGCCGGACGCGATCCCGGTGTTGTTCGGTCACGTCGGCGAGGGAAATCTGCACCTCAACCTGGTGCGCTGCACGCTCGACGGCGACCGCGACACGCACAACCGGATGCGCCCGCTGCGCCGCAAGGCTCAA
>Ga0137403_10002559_pt1 | contig 22211 bp, 13 predicted proteins | sample CZOMad2_1_16fung_FD_122057 | JGI IMG/M metagenome (GOLD analysis project Ga0137403, IMG submission 122057) | Vadose zone soil fungal communities from Angelo Coast Range Reserve, California, USA - CZOMad2_1_16fungal (Hybrid Assembly) | ecosystem: Environmental > Terrestrial > Soil > Vadose zone...
GTTCCGCTCGAATAACAGCCTATATTGTTCCTCAGACGCCCGCACCGCCTCCTCCGCTCGTTTGCGTTCGGTTATGACACGTGCGATCCAGATGACCGAATCCTCGGACAGAGGTGAGACTGTGCCGTCGAACCACACTTCTGACCCGCCAAGCTCCAAACTGTATTCAAGTCTTTGCGGACGCTTTTCTTGTAAGGCGCGGCGGATATGATCGACCAGGAGGTCGGCCTTGTCTTTCGGGAATAACTCATGCTGCGTTTTGCCTATCACGTCATTCGGTGGCTTATATAAAGAAGCTGAATTGGTTGGCACAATCTTGCGATAACGCCCCTGAGCATCAAACACTATGATCACGTCGGTTATCGCCGCAAACAGCGCGCGTAACTCTGCCTCGGAGGCTTTCAGCGCCTCCTCCGCTCGTTTGCGTTCGGTAACGTCGCGGACTGTGCCGCGGAACCCGGATATCTGTCCGGTTGAATCTCGCTTGACTAAGATTGAACTCTCCAGGAACTTCTGCACGCCGGCCCGCGTGGTGATCTGATGTTGGAACCCTTCAAGCGGCTCCCCGGTCCGGTAGACTTGATTGTACGCGGCGTAAAGCTTGCTCGCCGTCTCGGCGTCGCTGTACTCACGATTGTTGAGCCCCATCAGTCTCTCCGCGGGGGTTCCAATGATTCTGCACAACGAATCATTAAAGAAGGTGAGGTTCCCGCGCAGATCTACTTCAAAGTAGCCCTCCTGAATGCTCTGCAGGATGGTCCGATACTTCTCCTCACTTTCGCGAAGCGCGTCTTCCCATCCCTTGCGCTCGGTCACATCGAATGCGGTCGCCAGGATTGCCTGTTGGCCTTGAAATCGAATCAGACTCGGGGTGATATCAAGCCACCGCGCCTCGCCGTTCTTTGTCAGGATCTTGGTCTCAGAGTGTGCCGGGACTTCTTCACCCTTTTGGCGCAATGCGCCGTGCTCTTTGGCCTTCTCTACGAAGTCCGGGTGAAGGATGTCCCAGACCTCCATGCCCATCAACTCATCATGTGTGTAGCCGGAGATCGTTTCGGTGGCGGGATTTACGTAGATAAACTTCGAGCCATGGTAAATATAAATCGCGGCTGAGACAGTTTCGGCAAGAGAGCGAAACAGCGTCTCACTCTCCTGCAGCGTCTCTTCGGCCTGCTTGCGTTTGGTGACGTCCCGAAAATAGAAAACTCGACCGTAATACTCGCCGTCCGTCCCGAACATCGGCGCTGAGTACCGATCAAGTATCGTGCCGTCCTTCAGTCTCAACTCGTCGTGGAGCTTTTGTTCCCTGTGCGCGTAAAGATACCTGACCCCATCCAGGAACTCGTCCGGCGACTCGAAATTGTCCAGAACGGATTGAAGCGCCCGATCGTCTGATCGCGATCGCACCACTTCGTCAGGTATCCGCCACATTTCCACAAATCTGTTGTTGAAGGAGATTATCTTGTGGTTCTCGTCCACTACAAGAATCCCGTCGAGCGAGGTCTCTTGCTCGGTGTGAAGAAGGGCGTTTGCGAATAGGAGTTTGCGCTCGCGTTTCTTGCGCTCGGTAATGTCTTGAGCTATGCAGACCACTCCTTCAACTTCACCGTGCGCATCCTGCAGAGCCGAGCTCGAAAAGAGCATCGGTACTTTGCTGCCGTCTCTTCTTATATATGTTTTTTCCTGGCCGCTAATGAAAGCTGCCTCTTTTAGATCATTGATCTCGGCGTCGCTGAAGCCGGGCACTACTTTCGCCAGAGGTTTCCCAATAAGCTCATGTTCTTCGTATTGGAGCAAACTGAGAGTTGCCTGATTGACCCTGGTGATGGCCAGGCCTGTGTCGGCCACGATCAACGTGTCTGCCATCGATCTCATGATGTTGTCGGCGAAATTCCTGGCAGACACAATGTCGGCACGCGCTCTCTTCAGGTCCGCAGCCATCATGTCGAAGGAATGTTCCAGCTCGCCAATCTCATCCCTGGACTTTATTTTCTTACCTATCCTCATTCTCTTTCTCGATTCGAGAGAGCTATTCCCCAAGCACTCCGTATTTCGGCCAGCGTTCGGTATCCGTATTTTTGAATCTCATCCGCGGTGACGATGCTGACTGAAGCCGGAGCCTCGACGATCTTCTGCCAGCGCTTCGAGGCGGTGTAGATGTTGACGTCCATCAACTGCTCAAGGCTGAGATCGGCAACGCCGGATGGCTTTTGGCGTGGGTCTTCTTTGTCCTGGGCAATGGCAGCGCTCGAACCAAAGGAGATTGCCGCTATCAGCACCATTGCGATCCTCGCGGATTGTGAAGCTCGAGCGAAGGCGATCGAAACCAGCCGAGCCGGCTTTTCGTCAAAAATCGGATGTGAGCAGTTCTCAAGCAAATCGAAAAATGCCATTTCGCAGTCCTCCCTGTACCGACGAACACAACTCGATCTCACTTCGGATCAGCGCAACCAATGTGCCGTGATGACTTTATGCGCATGGTGTCAGGAAGGCTTATGAGTGCACAGTTTAAGCCGGCTCAACGTGAATCGGAGGTCATTAGATCAATGCCGTGGGCGAGGACGATTGCTACACAACTCCTCTCGTGAACGGGGAGTAAGGGGACAGGATTCTTCCCGGCATTGGGCGAAATGTTGCGCGATGATGAATCTGGTTGAGCACGCTTGAAAAAGCCAGGAATGCATCGCCAATTCTGTTTGCATCACTCATTTGCCCATGCGTATTCTGAGTGGTGCGAGAGACGTGCGAGGAGATAAGCCTCCGAGGATTGCGAACGTCTCGCGGCTTTGTAGCCTTTGCTCACGCCTATCCTCGGCAACGGGGCGCGTGCTCAGCTTGAAAGAGTGGGAACAGAAAATGGTCAAACAATCAAATGATGATCCTCAGGACAAGAATCGTCGCGGGCCGGCAACAAGCAACGAGAAAACGGCCCGGCTGAAGGAAATGGAAAAGCTGGGGACAAGGGGAATGCTACTAGGGATTATGCAGAAGCTCGGCGATGAACGCGTAAGTGACGATCAGTTGCGCAGGGCGCTCATCATTCTGGAGGGTCTTGAACCAGACGAGAAACCGGGGGTTAAGCCAATACCTTCGCTTTGATTTCCTCTCCAAGGGCGTCGTCCAAGCTGTGGATGCTGCTGTCATCTTTGCTCAACTGGGCACTCCGTCGTCGGGCACACGGTGATGAATCGTGAACCTGCCCCATCCTGACGCACCGCTCATCTCGAGAATGTGACACAATTCGCCATCCGCCAGCTCAATCACAGAGTTTACTTGAGTTAGGCCTGGCTCCCGGATTGCTCGCTTGGACTCAACTGATGAAGGAGGAGGACGGGCTGATGAATATTGTAATCGACGAGATCGTTCCGCCTGCTGCGCCGCCGCAGTTCAGGGTATTGCTGGTTGATGATGACCAGTTCGTGCACGAAATGATGAGCTTGTTTCTTGGGAAAACGGAGTACTCGCTGGTCTCGGCCACCAATGCTCAAGACGCGATCAAGATAATCGACAGTGATCCGCCCGACATTCTCATAACAGATGCGATGATGCCCGGCGAAAGCGGTTTCAGCTTGATTGAAAAGATGAAGGCTCACCCTGGCAGCGCAGCCATACCCGTAATCCTTTGGACCATATTGGAGACACCGGATGGATCAGTGATGGATGCGTCCGGGAAAGCTGATATCCTGATCAACAAACCTTTCTATCGCTGCGATATGATAGAGAGCCTGGAAAAAGCAAAGCGAATGATAGAAACCAAGAACGTAGCGAACGACGTGACCTTTAACATAGTTTGAGGTCTCCGAAGGGCTGGTCCGCCCGGTCCGCATCGCCAGTCAACTCGATCCTCACTCCCGATGACGGTGTGCTCCGTCGCCCGAAAGGATAAGCAGTTCGGGTTTGAGCCGTTCCATTTCCCACTCCAGTTCAGCGAGTCGCTCGGGTGCGTTAATCAAATCGCCGCCGTGCGCAATCAGCTCTAAATCAACCAGCGTTCTGAGAGCAGACGCGTCGAGGAAGTATCCTCCTGATCCTTTGAGAGTATGCGTGGCACGCGCCAGTCCGTGAGCATCAGCGCGCGCTATGGCATCGCGGATCTTTGATAAGAACGCCGGATAGTGACCGAGGAATAGTCCACATATGCTTCGTAGTAAATCCTCATCGCCGTCCACAAACGATAGTAATAACGAGTGGTCAAGCACCGGGCTTGTCGGTGACGGATCTACCGGATTCTTCTCCAAAGCAAGTGACTCTGTCCCTTCAGAGCCTTTCGCGGAATCACCCTGCCACGGGGGGGCGATCGTGCTTTGATCCGGACGCGGCTCGCACTCTCTGCCAAGCGCGATTAGCGCCGGCTCCAATTCCTGCATCTCCCTCTCCAATACAGTCAGCGCCAGTGTCGCGCCGGCAAAGTCGCGTGCGTGCCCGATAACTTCCAGCCGGAGAGCCGCGTCGACGGCGGCACTTGCGAAAAAGTTAGCCACCGAGCCTTTGAGCCTGTGAGCGGCTTGCTCCAACGCATAGCTATCACGCCCTGCGATTGAATCACGGATGCTGCACATCAGCGCTCGCCCGTCCTCCAGAAACAGCGCGACGACTTTTTGCAATAGCTCCAGGTCGCCGCCGAACTGAGAGAGCACAGCCCCACGATCGAGAAGCCGATCTATTATGTTGTCGTCTGAACTGCGCGGCGCAAGCCGGGCAGCAGGCACCAGCGCATCGATAGTCTGAAGGAGTTCCTCGGCCCTGATGGGTTTCGACACGTAGCCGTCCATACCGGTGTGAAGACATCGCTCGCGATCGCCTTTCATCGCGTGTGCCGTCAATGCGATGATTGGAATGTGCGCGCCGGTCCGGCTCTCCTGGTCGCGAATTGCCGCAGTGGCTTCGAACCCGTCCATCTCAGGCATCTGAACATCCATCAGGATTGCGTCGAAGCATGCGGCTTCAAGAGCGGCGACCGCTTCCCTGCCGTTCTCAACTACTTGAACACTGTGGCCGTGCTTCTTGAGCAGCGTAACCGCGAAGATTTGGTTGACGGGACTGTCCTCCGCAAGGAGGATGCGAAGCGAGCGTTTGCTCTCCTGTAGCGTGTCGCGAGTCACGAGCTTAGCGGTAGTGTTCGTCGGCGCTAAGGGCGACTTGAGCACGTTGACAATAGCGTCAAAAAGGCTCGACTGCGTGATTGGCTTGGTCAGATAGGCAGCCACGCCCATCTCGCGGCAGCGCGCGGCTTCTCCTCGCTGGCCGGAGGACGTAAGCATCATTATCGTAGTATTGGTCAGCTCAGGCGTCTCTTTCAGTTCTTGTGCAACCTCGAATCCATCCATCTCGGGCATGCATCCATCGAGCAAAGTGAGCGCATAAGGCTCACCCGCCCGTGTTGCGCGCTTCGATTCGGATACGGCAAGGCGTCCGCCCTCGACGCAGGTCGGCTTCATTCCCCAGTGCGTGAGCGTTTCAAACAAGATGCGCCGGTTTGTGGCGTTGTCATCAACTACCAGCACCCTCAGGCCTTGCATCTCGATCGGGGCGACTGCGGCCGGCCTGGCCGGGTTTTGCTGCACGCCTAACCGGACGGTGAAGTGAAAGGCGCTGCCATGTCCGACCTCGCTTTCTACCCATATACGACCGCCCAATGCCTCAACCAATAGGTATGTGATTGCAAGGCCAAGCCCGCTGCCGCCGTACTTGCGCGTAGTCGAACCATCGACCTGCGCGAAAGCGTCGAAGATCACTTTCTGCTTCTCCGAAGGAATCCCGATTCCGGTGTCGGTGACTGCGAAGTGCAGGAAGACTTCGTCATTGTTCTGAAACTCGGTGTCGATATTCATCACCACCTCACCGTGCTCGGTGAACTTAATGGCGTTACCGACCAGGTTGACGATGATCTGGCGCAGGCGTCCGGGATCGCCAATCAGTGAATCGGGCGTGTCGTGATGAACGTGACAGACCAGCTCGAGGCCCTTCTCGTGGGCGCGCACCGATACGGCCTTCATCGTCTCGCCTAAACTGTCCCGAAGGTTGAAGTCGATGTTGTCGATATCCAGCTTGCCTGCTTCAATCTTTGAGAAATCGAGAATGTCATTTATCACCGTCAACAGCGAGTTAGCCGAAGCGTGGACCAGATTCATGTACTCGCGTTGTTCACGGGTCAGGTCGGTGTCGAGCGCGAGTTCGGTCATCCCGATCACGCCATTCATAGGAGTGCGAATCTCGTGACTCATATTGGCAAGGAATTCACTCTTGGCGCGGTTTGCCGCCTCTGCCGCTGCTTTTGCTCGCTGCAATTCGTCCTCGGCCCGCTTGCGATCGCTTATGTCACGCGCTACCGCCTGAAACCCGGTGATCTGATCACCCTCAGTGATAATTTGCACGCTCTGCCCAAGCCATATTTCACTATCTTCGCCTGTGACCGCTGGAAATTCGAAGTATGTGCTCGGAACTCCGTACTTGAACTGCTTGCCGTAGAATCTGGCGGCGTCCGGCCGGTGATCGGGCGAAATCAGCTCGAGATAGTGACGGCCAATCAACGCTGTCTCCGGGCATTTCATTATTCTGGCGGCCGTTGGATTGCAGAAAGTAAAGTGCCCGCCGGCGTCGGCGCGATAGATCAAGTCGCTCGCGTCGTTGACGATTTGCTTGTAGCCCTCCTCGCTTTGCCTCAATGCTTCCTCGGCTCGCTTGCGATCGATAGCCATGGCCGCCTGCATCGAAAAGAACACGAGCGCGTCTTTGTCTTCCTCTCTAAACGTGACGCCCTCAGTGTAGCTCTGAACGACCAGCACTCCAGTGGTATCGTCCCTGGTCTTGAGTGGAATGCCGATCCAATCCACGGGAGGCGTTCCAGCCAACTCGGCCTTGCCTTCGCTGATCAGCTCGTCAATCACTCGCGACGGAGCGTGCAGAGGCTGACCCGTTCGCAGCACATATCCTGTCAGTCCTCTACCCGCCAGCCTCGGCTCCGGCGCTTCGTCGTATCGATCGACGAAGTAAGGGAAGGTCAACACGTCAGAAGCCCGTTCGTATTGCGCAATGAAAAAGCCTTCGATTGATACGAGCTCCGAAATGATTTCATGGATCGAGCGAAAAAGCGCCTGAAGATTCTCGGCCGAGCTCGCGGCCTCGGATATCCTGTACGCCGCCGCCCTCACCTTTTCGGATCGTGTGCGCTCGGCGATTTCGCTCCGCAGCTCCGCAGTACGTTCCTGCACCCGCAATTCAAGGTCGTCGTGTGCGGCGCGCAAGGCTTCCTCCGCTTTCTTTCGTTTCGTTAGTTCCAGATCAAGCGACTCAGCCGCATTATGCGATTCAGCGGTGCGGTTCGCTATTCTCCACATCTCCGACTTGCTTCGCAGACAAACCAGTACAAGAAAGACACCTTCAAAGATCACCCATCCTGTGTGCTCCAGCCATCGCCACCCGCTGACCGTCAGCACTCCGTATATGGACTCAGGCCAGAAGACACCACGCAGCAGATGGTCGGCAGCTACCACCACTGTCGCCGGCACAAGCACACGCCAGTCCCTGTAGAAGGACAAAAAAGCCAGCGACCCGAAGACGTGGAAGTGCGTTTCTATTCGGCCGCCACTCAGGTGAATCAACAGCGCGCCCATCAGCATCTGGCCGACGGCTATGGTGTATCGGGTTAATGCTTCGCCAGGCCGGGTTAGCACCAGAAAGATCGGAAAAATGCTGATCGCCCCACCCAGAAACAGAGCGGCAAGGATTTGCGGCTGTGCATGGCCGATCTGCCCCGCCCACGCCTTTGGTGAGATCCAATAAGCGGCCGTTGTTCCGGCTAACCACTGGATCGTCATCAGAACCAGGAACATCCGGTCGGTGCGCTTGAAGACCGCCTGCCGGAGCTCTTTGAAGAACTCCTCGGTTCGCGACATCACCGATCGGCCGATATCGGCCAAATCTTCTACTCGCTGCATGGTGTTTTCTCTGCTCGGGACGAGCAGCCGTAGCTTCAGGCGGAAGATTGTGTCACTCGGTCATCGCCGCCGCGGTGACAGAGTCACATGAAGCTTCGATCGGCCGATCGCGCTCTTCAGTCTGTTTCTCCCTCGCATCCAGGTAGTTTGTCTCGCTCGGGAGGTGCTTCTCAATGCAGGCGAGCAACTCCTCAGGGGATGATGGCTTCCTCAGCAGATCATCAGCGCCAAAGGTCCCTTTGACTTCCCACTTATAAGCCGGTTTAGTGTAGATGCCGGTGAGCAAGATGACCTTTGGCGGCGCATCAAGCTCCTTGATCGCCTTGCACGCCAGAAAGCCGTGCATTTTGGGCATCAAGCCGTCGATGAAGACGAGGTCAGGTTTCTCGGTTGACGCTTTCTCGACTGCGCTCTTCCCGTCTTCGGCGAACACGACTTCGTGACCGGCCCGGGTCAGTATTCCCCCGATGATCTCTCGCGTGATCCGGTCATCATCAGCCACCAGCACTTTCCTTTGCCTAACCATAATGTCCTTCCGCCCACCTCCAGTTTCACCGGATAGTATTGTCCCGAAGGACAGGGTGGGTTTTGTTGTCCAGTGCAAACAAGTGGCCGAGACAACGGCGCGTTAGTTGTGGGAAATTCACAGCGCGCGGGGGATGATTCAGAAAAGGCGCGGAGAAGTGCGTCAGTCCGAAGGTTGCGGATGGTGCTATCTGACCCACCGCCGATTTTTACTGAACAAGTAGTTCCAGGCTCCAGATAGAGGAAGGAAAGGGCGATGTCATCTCAGTTTTGGTCGAGCAGTTGACGGACCTTTCGCACCAGCCCGTCTGGAGTAAACGGTTTCTGAAGGAACGCTATCCCTTCGGTGAGCACGCCGTGATGAATCGTGGCCTCTTCTGTGTAGCCTGATACGTACAACACCTTAACATCCGGATGCAGTTTTTGGAGACGCGCGACCAACCCTGGTCCGCTCATCCCGGCCATAATGACATCTGTCACAACAAGGTCGATCGCGGACGCAAGCGGCCCAAAAGCCTCGAGTGCCTGGGCTCCCCTTTCGGCTTCCAGAACCGTATAGCCATAGTTTTCGAGTGCCAGGCGTGACACATCCCGAACTGCTTCATCGTCTTCCACCACCAATATGTTCTCAGATCCATAGAGTAATTCGACACTCTTTGTCGGCGCGGCGGCCGCGTCCGCGGGTTCATCGACTCTTGGAAAGTAAACCTTGAATGCTGCGCCGTGGCCCGGCTCGCTGTAGACCCATACGTGACCGCCACTCTGCTTAACGATGCCGAAGACCGTAGACAACCCCAGCCCTGTGCCTTTGCCTTGTACTTTTGTGGTGAAGAACGGCTCGAAGATGTGAGACTGTGTTTTGGCGTCCAGGCCGTGGCCGGTATCGCTAACCGCTAACATTACATATGAGCCCGGGACAACGTCAGCGTGGGAACTCGCATAGATCTCGTCCAACTCGGTATTCGCGGTCTCGATTGTGAGTTTTCCTCCGCGTGGCATGGCGTCGCGTGAGTTGACCGCGAGGTTTAGGAGTATCTGTTCGAGCTGTCCGGGATCAGCCTTCACGCGTCCCAAGTCCGGTGTCGCAATAGTCACCAGGTCGATATCCTCCCCGATCAATCTCCTGAGCATCTTGTCTACATCCGAAATCACTTCATTGAGGTCGAGCACCCTGGGCTGAAGCACCTGTTTGCGGCTGAAGGCGAGCAACTGCGCCGTAAGCCCGGCCGCTCGATGGCCTGCTTTCTCTATCTCTTCGATGTCGTGGCGCAGCGGGCTTGCGTCATCGAGTTGAGCTTGCACTAGCTGGCTGTAGCCTATGATAGCCGTCAGCATGTTGTTGAAGTCATGAGCCACTCCCCCAGCCAATCGCCCGACTGCTTCCATCTTCTGCGACTGGCGGAACTGTTCTTCGAGCTGTTTGCGTTCTGTGATATCGCGCAGGATGACGGTGAAGAGCTTTTGGCCCGCCACGTCGATCTGAGAAATCGAGGCTTCGATAGGGAATTGTTCGCTATCTGCGCGCAGCGCCGTCAGCTCGGCAAATGAGTGCATCGAGCGCAACGTGAGGCCCGTCTCTCCAAAATTCCGGATATGCTCCTTGTGCTGTTCGCGAAATCGCTGTGGGATAAACCTATCGATTGATTGCCCGATAGCTTCGGTGGCCGGACAGCCGAGAATCCTTTCGGCTGCGGCGTTGAACAAGACGATCTTCTGTTCGCCGTCCACGCTTATGATCGCGTCCATAGCGGAGTTGACTATCCCCGCCAGCCGCGCCTGATTCTCTCGCAGCGCATTTTCGGCCTGGCTCTGCTCGGTCACATCGTGCGCCATGGTGCGAACGATCGGAACGGCGACGCCTTCAGTACGCAACGTGTTGCTGTAGTCCCAGACTCGCTTTTCTCCCAACCTTGTTTGAACTGTCATCGTCCCTTGTGCGCTCCCGGTCTTCCGAAGCTCGGCGATGTAGTTATCGAACTGATTCTTGGATCCTGAAAAGAGAATCTCCTCGATGCTCTTAGTCAATAAAGTTTCCTGGTCGTAGCCTAACAGCTCCGCCGCTGTTTGATTGACCGAGAGGATTCGTCCGGTCAGATCATGCGTACAGATCAAATCACGGCTGTGCTCGATCAGGTCCCGATGACGATCCTCGCTCTCGCGCAAGGCCGCTTCGGCGCGCCGCCTCGCGCGACGGTTTTCCGCCTCATTCAGTTCCCGCTTGATGGTCGGTCCCAGCTTCGCCAGATTACCTTTCATCAAGTAGTCGTTCGCTCCGGAGCGCATGGCCTCGACCGCAACCTCCTCGCCGATTGCGCCTGACACGACGATGAACGGAATCTCCAGGTCATGCTCCTGCATTAGCTTCAGCGCGCGCAGCCCGTCGAACTGTGGCATTGAGTAGTCGGAGAGAATGATGTCGATATCCGGGCTGAGGCTGTCAACGTATGCCTGTTCCGAGTCCACACGCTGCCAGACGGGATCGAACCCGGCACGGCGCAATTCGAGTAGTAGCAGTTCGGTGTCGTGCGGGCTGTCCTCGACCAGCAGAACTCTGAGACGTGGCGCCAAGTTATTTCTCCCCTTTCCGCGGCTCATTGGCGACCTCGACGCGATTGGTCAGGTTGGCCTTTTTGAATGCGCGCAAGGTCAGTTCAAGGGCCTGGGGGCTGTCTCCGATCAGGAGGACCTCGACGAGCTTTGATTCAATCATGATTCTTTTCTTCTGCAAGGGTGAAGTAAAAAGTAGCGCCGTGATCCACCGCTGCCTCGGCCCACACGCTCCCGCCGTGAGGATGAATGACCCGCTGCACGATGGCCAATCCCACTCCCGTGCGGTCGAACTCGTCTGCGCGTTGAAGCCTCGAGTGGCGCCCGGAGGTCATGCGAGACCGAATAAGAAAACGCTTCAAGTTCTTTGCTTGCGGACCGTTCAAGAACAATTCGGCCCTTGTTCAACTCAGCGGTTAGGCGCCAGGAGAGGAGTTCGGCATCGGGTGAAACAGAGATGAATGCCTTTTTCCTGGAGCTTCGCTCCGCTATCAAACCTTCAAGGCTCTCAACGCTGGGGAAGCGCTTCAAGCGTTTCAAAACGAGAATGAAAATGCACCACGACTATACCACAGTTACGCCTGTAATGCTGAGTATGCCTTTATTCTGCCGAAGCTGTTGCTCTTCCTGTTGTGAGCTGACGATCTCATGCGGCCATTCGCTATTGCGCGCTCGCCGCTAGGACCTCTTGGACTTCCGGTATCCGCGTCGCCTGAATCAGGAATTCCATGAAACTAACGGCGTTGTGAAACTCTGCTGACTCGATCGGAACAAAGCGCGGGTTCTCCCGGTCTGCCTCCGCAAAGAGACGTAACAGCCCGCATTGTTCGCACTCGTTGATCTCGTAAGATCGTCCCTTATAGCTAGCCTGAAGGCGTTTTACGGAAAACCCACACTCGTGCATATTCATTGGAATCTCCGCGTTGAGAGGAATGACGGTGGAGAGAGTAGCAATGATAGGAGCGCTCTATCCTGAAACGCAATCGGGTAAATCCCTATAACCGTATCGGTTTTTCGGGCTCTGCTTTGTGAATGCCGAGCGAAGCCTTCGGAGGTGAGAACCAAGATGTGACTAGATGACCTGCTCATCTGGCGTCGTCTTTGCCGGTTGGTCGATCATCCGATACAGCGTCTTGCGATCGACGCCCAATATCTGAGCCGCCCGGGATTTATTTCCTCCGACTGCGCTCAACACGCGCAAGAGGTAGCTCGCCTCGAGCTGCTCAAGAGTAGGCATTTCGCCTTCCGGGACAATATCATTGATAACCGATGCAACTTTGGTAGTGGATACGAGCTCCGGCGGCAGGTCCTCGATTCTTATGATGCTGCTGCTCAACGCCGCCAGCCTCTGCATCAGATGTTTCAACTCGCGCACGTTGCCTGGCCAGGCGTAACGCTCCAGAGCAAGCAATGCATCCTTTGTGATCGACAAACCACGCGCGACGGCGCCGTAATGCGCCAGAAACGCCAGCGCCATCGGACGAACGTCCTCACGGCGAGCTCTCAACGGTGGAAGCGTGATCGACACGCCCTGAAGACGGTACATCAGGTCCTGACGAAATAGACCTTGTTCGACCATCGTCTGCGGCTCGCGATTAGTAGCCGATAGAACTCGCACGTTCACGCGCTTCTTTGTGTTGGTTCCAAGTGGCCGGAACTCACCCTCTTGCAAGACTCGCAGCAGCTTGACCTGAAACGCGGGGCTGGTCTCGGTTACTTCGTCCAGCAGAAGCGTTCCCCCATCGGCCTCTTCAAACAATCCGCGACGGGCGCTCTCAGCGCCGGTGAATGCTCCGCGCGTATGTCCGAACAACTCAGATTCCAGCAGCGTGTCTGGAAGCGCGCCGCAGTTCACGGCGACGAATGGTCTTTGGGCTCGCGTGCTCCTTCGATGGATGAGGCGCGCAATTAACTCCTTGCCTGTCCCGGACTCGCCCCGAATCATTACTGGTAGATCCGTGACCGCGACGCGCGCCGCAGTCTTTATTACATCAATCGTCGCCGGGCTGCTACCCAATATTTCCTGCTGGGGTGTGGGAGAGCTTTCAATCGTGACCAGCTTGCTTGGATGGCGCCGCTGCACGGCAGCCGAGGCTATCGCTTTTAGGCCGGTGATCGAGAATGGTTTGCAAATGTAATCGTTCGCGCCGTGCTGGACTGCTTCAATGGCGGCTTCGACCGAGGCCTGGCCGGTCATCAGAATAAACTCCGCCTTTGATCGCAAGGTTCCTCGAAACGCCTTCAAGACCTCGAACCCAGTCAGCACGTCCATCATCACGTCACAAAAAACCAGATCGAACTCAATCTCGCCACCCAGCTCGAGCGCGTCTGTCCCGCTTGCGGCGGCCCAAACCTCGTAGCCCTGTTCCGACATCGCGTCCTTCACCAAATCGCGAACAGCGTCTTCGTCGTCGACGACCAATATCTTCATAGGATCCTCATTCGATGATTTTGAACCCGCGGCTCGCCGTTGGAAGAGTTGTCGGTTGGGCTTTTGACGTGCCAACGCATACCGCGAAATGGGTGAGTTGCGCGGAGGCAGAACTGAACTAGTCAAGTAAGCACTGGCGACGACTGTGCTGATTCTATGCAAATGCCTTTGCGGTATCAACACTTACTTTTGATTACTCGAATGATGCCCATCGCTTGAGGTATCCACAGGACCCTACTCGGTTATCGGTTCGTAACTGCGGTTTGGCTCCATAACCCCATTCATTTGAGCTGGAGGGCGATGTGATTCCGCCTCGATCGGCTACAAATGCCACATCAGATCGTCACTTCCTGTTCTAAGGGAATCCCCTAGAAGTAATGAATGTAATAAGAAAACTATTGATGGGAGGGGTCGACAGGGTTAGTATCGCCGCGTGCCGAAATGATTCCTGTCCTTAACGGAATTAGCTTAGCAATAGTGGTAGCAGGTATCCTCTCTTAGCATCAATCCCCAGAGCCTCACCAGGCGGCTGCGAGAGTATCTGCAGTATAAGAACTTCACTTCATAGGCTACAGATGAATACAGTCCAATCGCTCGAACCCGAAACGCAATCACAGACCGAGCACCTGCGCCCGTCTCGTTTTTCCTTCTCGCGGCTCTCTATCAAGCAGCGATTGCCTTTGTTCATAGGTTCACTGCTGGTTGCTCTGATCGTTGCTTCCACGTGGGCGTCCTACCTCGGGGTTAAACGCTCAGCGCTAGACGTTGGACACGAACGGCTGGAGCGCCTGACTCAGCAGTTGGCAACTCTGTTTCAGCAGTCGGCGAGCACAATGGCCACTAAGACTTCTACCGCGGCAAATGATCCGGCGATTCAGGCATTTCTTCGGTCACCGGCGACAGCCTCCCGATCCGGCGTGGAGGCGGTCTTGCAGCCATTTATGTCCACTCAGGATCCGAGCAATCTCCGGGTTGAGCTCTGGGACGTCCAAGGGTCCCGCGTCCTCGGCTTACCCGAAGGTTCATCGGAAATACCTGCAGATCTCGAGACGGAGTTCAAACAGGCGGCGACCGGGCCATCCTTCAGCGCCGTGGGCGCCTTCCGGGCGCTTACAGATTCAATTGCCCACCCTGTCGTAGCCGCGGTAAGGGATGGTGAGCGGCCGCTCGGTTATCTCGTCAGATGGCGTCGCATTTCTACTACTCCCGAAGCGCGCCAAAAGTTCGTTGACCTCATCGGATCTAGTGCTGACCCTTATCTCGGGAATGGTCAAGGGGACATCTGGACCGATCTTATGACTATCGCCCCCAAGCCTCCAGTAGATGTTCGCAGAACGGCCGACGTTACTCATTATAGGCGTGAGGGAAAGTCTTCGGTCGCCGCACTGGCGCGACCTATTGTCGGCACCCCATGGTTCGTCCTGGTCGAGTTTTCCGATGACGGGATCATGGCTCAGGCGGACCGATTCCTGCGGCGCATGGCGGTGATTGGCCTTGTTCTACTCGCCATTGGCATGGCGAGTGCCTGGGCACTCAGCAGCAGCATCACACGGCCGCTTCATTCGCTTACAGAAGCGGCATCGTCGATCGCCGGCGGAGATTATTCACAGCTCGTCGACGTCCGGACGCACGATGAAGTAGGTGAGCTTGCCACAGCATTCAACACGATGGTCGTCCGAGTCCGGGACTCAGAGCACGAGCTGGAGCAGAAGGTTCAGCAGCGGACGGCCCAGCTCGAAGCAGCGAATAAAGAACTTGAAGCGTTCTCCTATTCCGTCTCGCATGACCTGCGAGCGCCGCTTCGCCACATCCACGGCTTTACCGGCTTGCTCGAAAAAAAAGCTTCCTTGACTCTGGATGACGAGGGCAGACGATATTTGAAGACGATTTCTGAAGCGGCGACACAGATGGGTCGTCTTGTAGATGACCTGCTGACGTTTTCAAGGATGGGACGCGCCGATATGCAGACCACGCGTGTCAGCCTCGAGCAGCTTGTTGATGAGGTCCGGCGCGATTTAGAAAGTGAAACTGAAGGACGGGTTGTTCATTGGGATAATGGCAGCCTGTCTGAGGTGAAAGGAGACCGGGCAATGCTGCGGCTCGTGTTGATGAATCTCATTTCAAACGCATTGAAGTACACACGGACGCGCACCGAAGCTTGTATTGAACTGGGAACCACCGACGGTCATCCAGATCAGACGGAGTTCTTCATTCGCGACAATGGCGTCGGCTTTGATATGCGCTATGCAGATAAACTTTTTGGCGTGTTTCAACGATTGCATAGTGCAGATGATTTCGAAGGAACCGGCATCGGGCTTGCCAATGTGCAGCGAATTATTCACCGGCACGGGGGTAGAACCTGGGCCGAGGGTGTGGTCGGCAGAGGGGCGACGTTCTATTTTTCGCTCCCCAAGGAGACCGAAAGGCTAACTAATGATGGCTAATCTGAAACGGATCTTGCTTGCCGAAGACAACGTCAACGACGTCGAACTGACGCTGGCGGCGCTTGATCATCATAACCTCGCCAATGAGGTGATCGTCGCTCGCGACGGAGAGGAAGCGCTCGATTACCTCTATCGCCGCGGCGCATTCAAGATGCGCGAAGAAGGGAACCCGGCGGTAATGCTGCTGGATCTCAAGATGCCCAAAGTGGATGGGATGGAAGTGCTGAGGCAAGTGAAAGCAGATCCGGATCTCAAAACAGTTCCGGTCGTGGTGCTAACCTCCTCACGGGAGGACCGGGATCTCGTAGAGAGCTACGATTTGGGCGTAAACGCGTATGTGGTTAAGCCGGTCGACTTCCATGAGTTTATCGACGCAGTCAAGGAAGTAGGTCTATTCTGGAGCATTATTAATGTTCCGCCGCCCAAGAACGGGCAGCACGCAGAACATTTAGGCTAGGCCATGAAAACCTCATTGCGGGTTCTCCACCTCGAAGACAATCTTGTTGATGCGGAACTCATTCACGCCACGCTTGCGGGAGAAGATATCGTCTGCGACGCGGTGCGGGTTCAAAGTCGCAGGGATTTCGTTGAGGCCGTCGAACGCGGCGGGTTTGATTTAATACTAGCTGACTACAACCTGCCTGCGTTCGATGGGGTCTCGGCGTTAGCAATCGCCCGGGAAAGTTGCCCGGAGGTCCCGTTCATCTTCGTCACCGGGTCGCTTGGTGAAGAAGTCGCAATCGAAACACTAAAGCGAGGCGCAACCGACTACGTTCTCAAGCACCGTCCGGCGCGGCTTGTGCCGGCAGTGCGCCGAGCAATCGATGAAGTTGCCGCACAGACGCAGAGCAAGCGACTTGAAGCCCAGCTTCGACACTCCCAGAAGATGGAGTCCATCGGCACACTGGCCGGGGGGATCGCCCACGACTTCAACAACCTCTTGACCGCGATAATCGGGAACGCGCAGCTCGCGCTTACCCGACTCCGACCCGCAGACGCACTGCACAATCACTTGGTTGAGATCGAAAACAGTGGTAAACGAGCCGCTGAACTGACCAGACAGTTGCTGATTTTCAGCCGGCGCGAGAAACTGGAGTCCCGCGCTATTAGTTTGAACGATACAATTAGCCAGTTCGCAAAGATGCTGCGCCGCATCATTGGAGAGGATATTGAACTTCGAGTCACAGCGGAAGGCAGTCTATCTACTGTCTTTGCCGACCCCGGACAGATGGAGCAGGTATTGATGAATCTTGCCGTCAATGCGCGCGACGCGATGTCCGAAGGTGGTGAGCTCATCATCGAAACTCGGAACATCATAATCGATGAAGCCTTCTGCCGCACACGTACCTACGCTCGGCCCGGAAAGTACGTGCAAATCAGTGTTACCGATACCGGTGAAGGGATGGATGCCGATACGCAACAGCATATCTTCGAGCCCTTCTTCACAACCAAGGAAGTGGGGAAAGGGACGGGATTGGGACTCGCTCTGGCCTATGCAATCATCAAACAACACGACGGTCTAATTGAGGTTTACAGCGAAGTAGGCCATGGGACGACGTTCAAAATCTATGTTCCGGCGCAAGAGAAGGCGGTCGAACAAGAAGAGGTTCAAGAGGCTCAGCCGATGCTGCGAGGTGGAGCCGAGACGATTCTGGTAGCCGAGGACGAAGAATGTCTACGGAGATTGTTGACAGGCATGTTGACCAGCCTGGGTTACAAGGTGATTCTGACACGCGATGGTGAGTCCGCCGTTGAGACGTATTCGACTCAGCGCGATCAGATAGACCTCGTGATACTGGATATGGTGATGCCGCGAATGGGCGGTCGCGAAGCGTACGAACGCATTCGCACCCTCAATAGCAAGGTTCCAGTAATATTTATGACGGGCTATACGCCTGAAATGGCATCGACCAGGTATGTTGTTGAAGCCGGCGCGGCTTTTATTCAGAAGCCCTACGGTGTCGCTGCACTCGGACACAAAGTGCGGGAGGCGCTGGATGCTCCGGTTTTGGCGTAGATGATTCAAGGGATTCAGACCGTATTTTCAACTGCGAGATCTCATTTGACTATCCACTAATCTGAGCAGAACGCTAACCTCCCCGTCTCTCGCTAAACTGCAACTGCGAGACTCTCATTTTGACTGTCCAAATCAGAATTTCGAACGATCCGAAGTTGCACCGGAGCATTGATCAGATTCAATTCCCCGATTAAGACGTGATACGCCGCTTGCTGGTCATCATCAAAACCCCATCAGAGGCCTCCAGTCCGGTCTTCCATAGAGGTTGGGGTTATTAACTTCTAACCGCCATTGGTTATTACCGACTCGATCTTTCATACTTATCCTTGAAGATCGGTCTAATCTTACAGATCTAACCGCTGCGGTGTCTGTTCAATATTGGACAGAATTGAGAAAACCCAGGAAAACCTTAAGCGGCCTCGCGGTAATAGAAGTGTGGAGGAGATCAAAACGTAAGTTGCTCAGACCTTGGCTACTTCGGACTGGACTTCTAATAGTGTGACTTCTTCCAGTTTTTGGTCGAGCACTTCCCGGACCTTTCGTGCGAGGGTCTCGGGAGCGAAGGGCTTTTGAAGGAATGGTGTATTCGCGCTCAACACTCCGTGCTTCACTATTGCGTCGTCCGTGTAGCCTGACATATAGATCACCTTCATTTCGGGCTGCACCTCCGCGACGCGTTGGGCCAGTTCGCGCCCACTCGCTCCGGGCATCACTATGTCGGTCAACATCAGGTGGATCGGGCCTTGGTGACCCTGATATATCCGCCAGGCTTCGTCGCTCCTCGCTGCTTCGAGAACCACATACCCGTTGAGCTCCAGGATCTTGCGCGCGAGCCGGCGCACGGAGTCCTCGTCTTCGACCAACAAGACAGTTTCGCAGCCCTGGAATGATTCGGTTTGTGAGGCCCGCGGCTCTCGTCTGTTCCCGGCTTCGTCGAGATGCGGCAGGTAGACCTTGAAGGTAGTTCCGCTTCCCGGCTCACTGTATAAGCCGATATGGCCACCGCTTTGTTTGACAATACCGTACACCGTGGAAAGGCCCAGTCCTGTTCCCTTGCCCTGCGCCTTTGTTGTGAAGAAGGGCTCAAAGACATTGGCCTGTGTTGCCTTGTCCATACCGCAGCCATTGTCGCTGATTGCCAAAACAACGTGCGGGCCCGGATGGGCATCGATGTGCTCCGCGGTGTAAGACTCGTCTAGATCAACATTGAACGTCTCGATGGTTACCTTTCCTCCGTCCGGCATTGCATCGCGCGAGTTCAGCACAAGGTTCATAATAATCTGTTCAATCTGGCCGCGGTCGCCCTTGAAAAACCCGATGTCCTGACCGAGTCCGGTGGCGAGCTCGATATCCTCGCCTATCAGCCGTTTGAGCATCTTTCCCAGATCCGACACGACGGCGTTGAGGTCCAGCACCTGAAGCTGAAGCACCTGTCTCCGGCTGAAGGCCAGGAGCTGGTTGGTCAATCCCGCCGCGCGTTGTCCTGCGCTCTCGATTTCCTCGATCTCTTTCCGCATCGGGTCTTCCTGGTGCAGCCGCCCAAGCGCAAGCTGGCTATACCCGATTATCGCTGTCAGCAGATTATTGAAGTCTTGCGCTACTCCACCCGCCAGCCTTCCAACGGCTTCCATCTTCTGCGCGTGGCGGAACTGCTCTTCGAGGTGTTTGCGTTCGGTGATATCGGCGATGACCACCACACTCCCGTTGATGTTACCTCTGCCGTCGATCAGCGACGCGGCAGAGAGACTGACGTCGATCAGTGATCCGTCCCTTCTCATCCGCGTGGTCTCGAAATCGGTAAAAGTTCCGGCTCTGCGCGTGATCTCGAGAGAGTTATAGAAATCGTCCCATTCGTCATCGGGGATGATTTGGATCCGCAGGCCTACCACTTCCTTTTCAGTCCAGCCAAAGATCCGCTCCGCCGCCGAGTTCCAGCTCTTGACGTTGCCCTCGAGATCAAGGGCGATGATGGCAAGCGGCGAAGTTTGTACCAGTGACCGCAGCGTTTGATTCGCTTCGCGCAACTCCTCCTCCGCCCGCTCGCGCTGTGAAACTGTCTGTGTCAGCTCGGCCGCGCGTCGTTGCAGTTCCTCAAAGCGTCGGGCGTTCTCGTAAGCGACTCCCACCTGTGCAACCAGCATCGCTATCAGCTTCTCGTCGGCCTCACTGAACTCATCAAACCCGATCTTGTCGGTGAGATAAAGAACCCCGTAGATTCCGCTGGACGAAGAGATCGCTGTGCCCAGGAATGAACTCATATGCGGATGGTTCGGAGGGAACCCCTCCGAGCGGTGTTCCTGTTCGAGCTTGCGCACGCGAACCGAACCGCCATCGCTGAGCAGCTTGCGGAGCAGCCCCCGGCCTACAGGCCGAGCGCCGATCATGGACACCGCGTCTGGCTTCATCCCGCTTGTATAGAAATGCCGCACGGTCTGGCGGTCATCATCCAGCACAAGGATCGCGGCGTACGTTGCCCCCACGATCCTGCGCGCGGAGTGACAGAAGCTCTCCAGCAGATAGAGCGGATCGCGCTCTGCGGCCAGTTGCTGGCTCAACTCGATCAACGCCGTCAACCGTTCATTCACTCTCGTAAGCTGTTGAGTGCCGTCCGCGAGCTTGTCCGTGAGCAACCGAAGATGCTCTGGATCAAACTCTTTCGCTGGGAGTGGAGTTGCAGGTCCGCAGATACCCAGCGCCGCGTCTACCACTCGCAAAACTTCCTCCGGTTCTGCGGGCTTGAGTATCGTGTGAGTGACGCCGCACGCTTCAGCCAGCGACCGGGCCTCACGGTCGAGATAGTGGGCAGTGCTAAAGACTACAGGAATGTTGACTGTAGCGGGGTCGGCGCGTAGCCGGCGGACGAACTCATACCCGTCCATCGTAGGCATGAGAATGTCGCTGATGACGAGGTGCGGGCGATTGGTCTTCACGGTTTCCAGCGCTTCTGCCCCATCGTGGGCTTCCAGTATCTGATGTCCTCGATACCCGAGAAGCGTTGCAAGGAACTCGCGGTTAATGGGGCGGTCATCTACAACCAATATTGTCGGCATATTCGCTTTTTTTTTGTATTCTGGAACCTTTCGTTTTCTAAGACTCGAGGAACCCTCGGAATTTCGCGTCAGCTCGTTTCCGGTCGGTGATGTCGCGGATTGAACTGCTGACCAGGACGCCTTCCTCGGTTTCAATCGTGCTCGAGCCTATCTCAACCGGAAACTCGCGGCCGTCCTTGCGCAAGCCGAACAGCTCTGGCCCGGCGCCCATCGGCCTAACGCGTGGTTCCAGGCAATATCCCATCCTGTATCCCGGATGCTTTTCGCGGAAGCGTTCCGGTACCAGCAGTTCGACCGGCTTTCCGAGCAATTCATCGCGCTCGTACCCGAACAGTCTTTCCGTCTGCGAATTTACGAGCACGATTTCGCCTTCCTTGTTGACGATAACCATTGCGTCGGGCGCGGATTCGAGCAGCCCTCGGAACCTCGCGTCCGCTAAAGCGTCGCGAGCGACGGCGCCATGAAAGAGCGTCTTGGTCATAGTCGCCTACGATGCTTCACCTTAAGAGTGGGAGCATCTCGGGCCGCCCGCCTCAACGGGGGCCGGTGGATCGTATTGGTAGGGGAGGAGCAGGGGCACACGCGGCTCTCTTGTCGCACGCTCGCTCCGGGCTTCAGACTCGTGATGGCGAAGCGCGACTAACGTAAGAGCTGCCTTCAATTACTGAATCAAGAATCGCTGGCTATGATCTTGCCCCGTTGCGATAACCGCAAAGCTTGTGAGCGCGGGGCGCTGCCGGCGCATTGATCGGCTTCCCCACGGCCGGTCTTTGCTTGCATCTTCTTCGATCAGCAGATGACAACTCGGTCCTCGGCGCGGCGTTGAAGAATACCTCGCCGACTACCAATGCTGCCAGTCCCGTGGCTCTCGAGTGCCAAATCGGATCCGACGCTTTGCCCCCTCCGGCAGCGCCCGGCGCTAACAAGCGCGGACGCTAACGCCAGCCAAGCTCGACTAGAAAGCTACAACCTGTTCTTGACCTTCAATCGGTACGGTTCAGAGCGATGTCGGGTGAGCCTGATGACTGACCTGGACGACGTTTTGAACTCCACAAGGAACGCCAAAGCGGGATGACGGAGCTTTGATTACCTCGCTTCGCCGCAGGAGTCTATATCGCTTTAAGAACCCGCACAATCGGGGAATACCTGTAAGGGTTTTCCGGATGCTGCGTGACTCGCGGGATGTTTGATATTTGATGCTTGCTCAAACATGAACCCGTCCCGGGCCGCCGGTAATGCATCGGTTACCGCCATTCAGTC
>Ga0137403_10002562_pt1 | contig 22197 bp, 24 predicted proteins | sample CZOMad2_1_16fung_FD_122057 | JGI IMG/M metagenome (GOLD analysis project Ga0137403, IMG submission 122057) | Vadose zone soil fungal communities from Angelo Coast Range Reserve, California, USA - CZOMad2_1_16fungal (Hybrid Assembly) | ecosystem: Environmental > Terrestrial > Soil > Vadose zone...
CCTGGCTCACCGGTCTCCTGGCGCTCGGGCTCAACGGGCTCTTCGGCTCGCACGGCCTCCGCTGGAATCCGCGCGTCGGGCTCCACTACCTCGCCATCACCAATACCTCGGACCTCGTCTATCTGGAGACCAGCCGCGGGCTGGTGGTCATCTCGCCCACGAATCCCGACGACCTCGTGACGGCGCTCCGGGCCCGCCTGCCCGCGGCGCGGGGAGGAGAGGCTCCATGCTGAGCTCGCGCGTTTCCCTGGCGGTGGCCATCCCACAAACCTTCCTCGACGGCCGCGTGGACCCGGCGCGCCTGCGCCGCTTCCTCGTGCGCGCCGAGGCCCTCGGCTTCTCCGGGGCCTGGGTGGTGGAGCAGGTGATCGGAACGGCGGCGAGCCTCGGGCCCATCGAGTGCCTCACCTATGCGGCGGCGGTGACGGAGCGGATGCGGCTGGGCGTGGCGGTGCTGCTGACCGCCCTGCGCAGCCCCATCCACACCGCGAAGAGCCTCATCTCTCTCGACCAGCTGAGCGGCGGCCGGCTCGACGTGGGCGTGGGGCTGGGGGGACAGCCCGGCGTCTACCCGGCCTTCGGGCTCACGTCGGAGCGGCGCGCCGCGCGCTTTGGGGAAGGCATTCGGGTAGTCAAGCGGCTCTGGACCGAGCCCCGCGTGACCTTCGCGGGCGATTTCTATCGGCTCGACGGCGTGGCCATGGAGCCCAAGCCCCTCCAGCGCCCGCACCCGCCCCTCTGGTTCGGCGGCCATCACCCGAACGCCATCCGGCGCGCGGTAGAGCTGGGCGACGCCTTCATGGGCGCGGGCTCGGCCTCGACGGCGGCCTTCGCCGAGCAGGTGGCGGTGCTGCGCCGACACCTGGAAGACGCGCGCCGCGACCCCGCGACTTTTCCCGTGGCCAAGCGCGTCTACGTGGCCATCGACGCCGATCGCGGCCGGGCGGGCCGTCGGCTCGCCGAGTGGTTCGGCGCCTTCTACCGGCGGCCCGAGCTCGCGGCCGAGGTGTCGGTGTGGGGCTCGGTGGACGAGGTGGCGGACGGCCTTCGCGCGGTGACGGCGACGGGGGCCGGCATGCTCATGCTCAATCCCGTCCTCGACGAGGAGGAGCAGCTCGAGCGATTCGCCGCCGACCTCGCGCCGCGACTATGAAGGTCATCATCGATCGGGTCGGCAAGCGCTATCTGGACCGGCGCCGCCGGGACGTGGTCGCGCTGGAGGACGTCTCCTTCGCCGCCGCGTCGGAAGAGTTCCTGGCCATCCTGGGCCCCTCGGGCTGCGGCAAGTCCACCCTGCTCGGCCTCGTCGCCGGGCTCCTCCCCGCCAGCGCGGGGGAGATCTTCTTCGAGGGCGAGCGCGAAGCGGGCCGGCCGCTCACCGCCACGGTATTCCAGGAGTTCGCGCTGTTTCCCTGGCGCACCGCCCAGGCCAATGTCGAGCTGGGTCTCGAGGAGCTGGGGCTGCCCGCGGCGGAGCGGGCGGCGCGCGCCCGCCGGCACATCCAGCAGATGGGCCTCCATGGCTTCGAGGACAAGTACCCGCATCAGCTCTCGGGGGGGATGCGGCAGCGGGTGGGCCTCGCGCGCGCTTTCGCGGTGAACCCCGCGGTGCTGCTGATGGACGAGCCCTTCTCGGCGCTCGATGCCCAGACCCGCACCCTCATGATGGAGGAGCTGCTCGCCCTCTGGGAGCGGACGCGCAAGACCATCCTCTACGTCACGCACAATATCCAGGAGGCGGTGTTCATGGCCGACCGCGTGCTCGTCCTCTCGCGCCGGCCGGGGCGCGTGCTGGACTCGGTGGTGATCGACCTGCCGCGGCCGCGCACGGAGGCCATGCTGGGCCACCCCGCCTTCGTGCGGGCGGCCGACCGCATCTGGAAGCTGATCCGGTCGCAGGCCGAGGCGGCGCTTCTCGAGGGCGGCGCGTGACGGCCACGCGCCTGCCGGTGGAGAACCGGACGCGCTTCCTCGTGCGGCGCGAGTACCGGCTGCTGCGGGTGGCCGCCCTCGTCGGGATGGTGGTGGCCTGGGAGGTGCTGAGCCAAACCGGCTGGGTGTCCGCGCTCTTCCTGCCATCGCCCCTGGGCGTGCTCGCCGAGGGGATGGACATGGCGCGCTCGGGCGAGCTGGGGGTGCACGTGGCGGCCAGCCTCAAGCGGCTGTCCGTCGGGTTTGTGGCCGGCGGCGCGGCGGGCATCGCGGTGGGGGTCGCGGTCGGCTTCTTCTCCCTCGCCGACGCCCTGGGCATGCCCGTGATCGCCGCCACCTTTCCCATTCCCAAGATCGCGCTGCTCCCGCTGCTCATCCTCTGGCTGGGGATCGGCGAGACCTCCAAGATCGCGGTGATCGCGCTCGGCGTGTTCTTCCCCCTCGCGCTGAACACCTATGCGGGCGTGCGCCAGGCCGACCCCCTGCTCATCCGGGCCGCGGCGTCCTTCGGCGCCGGGCGCTGGAGCGTGATCCGCAAGGTGGTGCTGCCCGCGTCGCTTCCCATGGTCTTCGCCGGCCTCAAGCTCGGCGCGGGCACGGCGCTGCTCCTGCTCGTAGCCGCGGAGATGATCGCGGTGGAGTCCGGCATCGGCTTCCTGGTGCTCCACGCGGCCAACCTGATGGCGACCACCAAGCTCATGGTCGGCATCGTCCTCCTCTCGCTGCTGGGGATCCTGTCGCACTGGGCACTGACGGGCCTGGAGCGGCTCGTCATCCCGTGGCGCGAGCGGTGACGGAGCCGGCCGAGTCGCGGGAGCGCTGTGATAGGTTAGGCGGCACACTCGTCAAAGGAGACGCCATGCCGCGCTCGCTCGCCCTCGTGCTCTCGGTCGCCCTGCTCCTCGCCGGGGCGCCCGCCGTGGCCCAGACCAAGGTCAAGGTCGGCGTCCTCAAGCTCACGTCCTCCGCGCCGGTCTTCGTGGGCGTCGAGAAGGGCTTCTTCAAGGAATTCGGCCTGGAGCCGGAGCTGGTCTACTTCCAGGCCGCGGCGCCCATCGCCACCGCGCTCGCCGCGGGAGCGCTCGAGGTCGGCGCCACCGGCCTCACCGCCGCGCTCTACAACATCGTGCTCCAGGGTGAGAAGCTCTGGATCGTGGCCGACAAGGGACGCGAGTGGCCGGGCTTTCCGCTCGTGGGCATCGTGGTGCAGAAGGAGCTGTGGGACGCGGGCAAGGTACGCTCGATCAAGGACCTCAAGGGCCGGACCATCGGCGTGACCCAGCTCGGCTCCACCTTCCACTTCCACATCGGCAATATCCTGGAGAAGGAGGGCCTCGCGCTCGGGGACGTGCGCATCGTCCCGCTCCAGGCCATGCCCGCCACCGTGGAGGCGCTCAAGGGAAAGTCGGTGGATGCCATCCTGGTGCCGCAGCCGTTCCCCGGCGCCACCGAGGCCCAGGGGTTCGGCAAGGTGCTCTCCTGGGCGGGCGACCTCTACCCGTGGCAGATCGCCGCCGTCTTCTACTCGAAACAGTTCGCTGCGGATCGCGAGAAGGCGGTGGCTTTCATGAAAGGCTACGTGAAGGCCTCGCGCTACTACTACGACGCCGCGCTGATCGTGAAGGACGGCCGGCTCGCGCCCGGCGCCCACTACGACGAGGTGGTGGAAATCACCGCCAAGTACACCGGGGCCAAGCCCGAGCTGATCCGGGCGGGGCTGCCCTATCAGGACCGCAACGGCCGTCTCTGGATCGCCGACGTCGAGAAGCAGATCAAGTGGTGGGTCGAGCACGGCTTCATGAAGAGCCTCCTGCCCGTCAAGGAAGTCGTGGATCCCACCTTCGTCGAGGAGGCGGTGAAGCAGCTCGGCGGCTAGTCCGCTAACCTGCTATCATTTTCCTCTCGTGATGGCACCCTTCTCCAAAGTCCTCATCGCCAATCGCGGCGAGATCGCCGTCCGTGTCATCCGGGCCTGCCGCGAGCTGGGCATCGCCACGGTGGCGGTATTTTCCGAGGCGGACCGCGAGTCGCTGCACGTGCTCTCCGCCGACGAGGCGGTGTACCTGGGACCGCCGGCGCCCGCCGAGAGCTATCTCGCGGTGGACCGGATCGTGAAGGCCGCCGGGGACACCGGCGCGGAGGCGGTGCATCCGGGCTACGGCTTCCTCGCTGAGAACGCGGGCTTCGCCGAGGCCTGCCTCGCCGCCGGGCTGGTCTTCATCGGCCCGCCGCCCGCCGCCATCCGCGCCATGGGCGACAAGGTCGCGGCGCGGCGCACCGCCATCCGACTGGGCGTGCCGGTGGTGCCGGGCACGGAGGCGCCCGTCGCCGACGACGCCGAGGCCGCGCGGGTGGCGGGCGAGGTGGGCTTCCCGGTCATGGTCAAGGCCGCCATGGGCGGCGGCGGCAAGGGGATGCGGGTGGTCCGCGCCGCCGGCGAGCTGGCCGGCGCGCTGCGCGCGGCGCGCAGCGAGGCGGGCAGCGCCTTCGGCGACGCGTCCGTCTACATCGAGCGGTATGTCGAGACGCCGCGCCACATCGAGGTGCAGGTGCTGGCCGACACCCACGGCAACGTGGTGCACCTCGGCGAGCGCGAGTGCTCCATCCAGCGCCGTCACCAGAAGCTCGTGGAGGAGAGCCCGTCGCCGGTGGTGACGCCGGAGATGCGGCGCCGCCTGGGCGAGGCGGCGTGCCGGCTGGCCGCCGCCGTCGGCTACGTCAACGCGGGCACGGTGGAGTTCCTCGTCGACCCCGCGGGCGCTTTCTACTTCCTGGAGATGAACACGCGCCTGCAGGTCGAGCATCCGGTCACCGAGCTCGTGACCGGCCGCGACCTCGTCAAGGAGCAGCTCCGCCTCGCGGCGGGGGAAAAGCTCGGCTTCGGCCAGGACGACGTGGTCTGGCACGGCTGGGCCATCGAGGCCCGGATCAATGCCGAGGATCCCTTCGCGGGCTTCGTGCCTTCACCGGGCCGTATCACGGACCTGCGCCCGCCGGGCGGGCCGTGGGTGCGCGACGACTCCGGCGTCTATGCCGGGGCCACCGTCTCGCGCCACTACGATACGCTGATGGCCAAGCTCATCGTCTGGGGTCCTGACCGCGAGGCGGCCATCGCCCGCATGAGCCGTGCCCTCGCCGAGTATCACGTGGCGGGGGTGCGCACCACCATCCCCGTGCTCTCCCGCATCCTGCGCCATCCGGACTTCATCGCCGGGCGTCTGGATACGGGCTTCATGGAGCGGCTGCTCCCCGCCGGCCCCTCCGCCGATCTCCCCGCCGCCGGCGGCGCAAGCCGCACCGTCGCGCTGGCCGCCGCCGCCATCGCCGCCTACGACGCCGCCGGCCGCCGCGCGCTGCCGTCCCCGGCGGCGGGGCCGAGCGCGTGGACGCAATCCGGCCGCCAATGGCCCCGGCCGCGATGAAGTTCCAGGCCGAGGTCGAGGGCCGGGTGATTCCCGTGGAGGTGACGGGCGAGGCGGGCCGCTACCAGGTGACGATCGCGGGCGAGGCGCTGGCGGTGGACGCCCGCAAGGTGGGGGAGAGCGGCTGGTCGCTGCTGCTCGGCACCGAGTCCCACTGGGCCGACCTCAGCGAGGAGGACGGCGTTACCGTCGTTGCCGTGGACGGCGAGATCCATCGAATCCGCGTGGAGGAGGAGACGCGCTATGTCATCCGCACCCGGGGAGGCCTCGCCGCCGCGGGCGGGCAGGTGCTCAAGTCCCCCATGCCCGGTCGCGTCGTCCTCATCGAGGTCAGCGTGGGCCAGCGCGTGAACCGCGGCGACGGGCTGGTGATTCTGGAGGCCATGAAGATGGAGAACGAGTTCCGCGCCACCGGGGAGGGGACGGTCAAGGAGATCCGGGTGCAGCCCGGCCAGGTCGTCAATCCCGGCGACGTCCTCATCGTCATCGAGTAGCCATGCCCGCCGCGATCGAGTTCATTCACGCGGACAAGTGGTTCGGGACCCTCCACGTGCTGAGCGACGTGAGCCTGGCCGTGGCGGGGGGTGAGGTCATCGTGGTGTGCGGGCCGTCCGGCTCCGGCAAGAGCACCCTCATCCGCTGCGTCAACCGGCTCGAGCCCATCCAGAAGGGCGAGATCCTCGTGCACGGCAAGAGCATCACCGCGCCCGACGTGAACCTGTCCCGCCTCCGCGCCGAGGTGGGCATGGTCTTCCAGTCCTTCAACCTCTTCCCGCACATGACCGTGCTGGAGAACGTCACCCTGGCCCCCACCAAGGTGAAGGGGCTGTCCTCCGCCGAGGCGGAGAAGATCGCGCGGGTCCTGCTCGAGCGCGTGCGCATTCCCGACAAGGCGGACAAGTATCCCGCCAACCTCTCCGGCGGCCAGCAGCAGCGCGTGGCCATCGCCCGCGCGCTGGCCATGCAGCCGAGGATCATGCTCTTCGACGAGCCGACCTCCGCGCTGGACCCGGAGATGATCAATGAGGTCCTCGAGGTCATGACCGACCTCGCCAAGGAGGGCATGACGATGATGGTGGTCACCCACGAGATGGGCTTCGCCCGCCGCGTGGCCCACCGGGTGGTCTTCATGGATGCCGGCCAGATCGTGGAGGTCCAGACCCCGCAGGAGTTCTTCGCCGCGCCCAGAACCGAGCGCGCCCAGGATTTCTTGTCCAAGATCCTGTCGCACTAACCCAACCCCAGGAGGCCACGCATGAAGAACGCACTCACCGTCGTCCTCGCCCTCGCCCTGGTGGCGGCGGGCCTGGCGCCGGCCGTCGCGCAGCAGGCGCCCGCCGGCGGCACCCTCGAGAAGATCAACCAGTCCGCGACCCTCACCATCGGCACCCGCACCGGCTCGCCGCCCTTCGCCTACGTCAACGCCAAGAACGAGTGGGTCGGGTTCTCGATCGACCTCGTGGAGGAGCTGGTCAAGCCCGCCATCGAGAAGAAGCTGGGCAAACCGATCAAGCTGGAGAAGAAGGAATCCACCCCGCCCACCCGTATCCCGCTCCTCACCTCGAATGCGGTGGACCTGATCGCGGGGACGATGACGGACACGCGGACGCGGCGGGAGAGCGTGGACTTCTCCCTCACCTTCTTCGTGACCGGCGCCCAGTTCCTCGTCAAGAAGGGGAGCCCCATCAAGGGGATCCAGAACATCGACGGCCGGCGCATCGCCGCCCAGCAGGGCTCGACCAATGCGCGCATCATCCGCGAGAAGGCGCCCAAGGCCCAGCTCAAGGAGTTCCCGGACCAGCCCGCCGCCTTCCAGGCCCTCCTCCAGGGCCAGGTGGACGCCTACACCAATGACGGCATCCAGCTCGCCGGGCTCAAGGCGAAGGCGCCGAACCCCGCCCAGTGGGACATCGTGGGCGACTTCTTCTCCTACGAGCCCTACGGCATGGCGATGCGGAAGAACGACTCCGACTTCCGTAACGTGGTGAACGCAGGCCTCATGGAGGGCATCGAGTCCGGGAAGTACTTCGAGATTTACGACAAGTGGTTCGGGCCCAAGGGCGAGCTGCCGTATCCGATGAGCGCGGCCGTCCGGCAGTTCATGATTTATCAGGTCGTGCCGAAGTAGCACCCGCGTGAGCGCACGCGCAGCCGGGGGCGGGGGCGCGGCCGGGGGCGGGGGCACACTCGCTTTGCTCAGTACAGCATTCGCCGCGAGCGTACCCCCCGCCCCCGGCCGCGCCACTGCTCTCTCACAGACACGGCTGAGTACTTGTGAATTACAGGTTTGATTGGGCGGTGTTGTGGACGGGGCAGTCGGGGCAGTGGCTGCTCAGCGGCCTCATCACCACCCTCGAGCTGTCGGCATGTGCCTGGCTGCTGGCGGTGGTGCTGGGCATCGTCTCCGGCGCGCTCCGCACGATGCCGTTCCGGCCGCTGCGGGCGCTCGCCACCTTCTACGTGGAGTTCTTCCGGAACGTCCCCCTGCTGGTCTGGATGTTCTTCTGGTACTTCGGCGTACCGCCGATCCTGCCCGCGGCGGTGCAGGAGTGGCTGTTCGGCCACGGGCTCGAGTTCTGGGCGGCGGTGTGTGCCCTCGGCGTGTATAGCGGCGCGCGCTTCTCGGAGGTCCTCCGCTCCGGCATCCAGTCCATTCCGCGCACCCAGCTCGAGGCCTCGGTGGCCTCCGGCCTCTCGGTGGCCCAGGCCTACCGGTACGTGATCCTTCCCATCGCGCTGCGGCTCATCATCCCGCCCGCCACCAGCGAGTCGCTCAACCTGCTCAAGAACTCCTCGGTGGCGCTGACCATCTCGGTGGCCGAGCTCACCTTCCAGACGCGCCAGATCGAGACCTATACCGCCAAGGCCATCGAGGCGCTCACCGCCGGCACCGTCATCTACCTCGTTCTCTGCGTCTCCCTCGCCTCCGTCATGGCGTGGGTGGAGCGGCGGACGGCCATCCCCGGCCTCATCGTGGGCGGACGGCGGCGCGCATGACCTTCGACTTCTCCGTCATCTGGCGAAACCTCGACTTTCTTCTCCTCCAGGGGTTCCTCGGCTTCGGCAACTTCGTGGGCGGCACGCTGCGGCTGGCCATCCCGTCCATCGTGCTCGGCTTCATCCTGGGAATCTTCATCGGCCTGGGGCGGCTCTCGAGCCGAGTGTGGCTGCGCGTCCCCGCGACGCTCTACGTCGAGTTCTTCCGCGGCGTCCCCCTGGTCATGGTGATCTTCTGGATCTGGTTCATCATCCCCATCCTGCTCAAGACCAAGATCCCCGAGTTCGGCGTGGCGCTGACCGCCTTCGTGATCTTCGAGGCCGCCTACCTGGCCGAGATCGTGCGCGCGGGCGTCCAGTCGGTGCCGCGGGGCCAGGTGGAGGCCGCCACCGCGGTGGGGCTGTCGTCCGCCCAGACCATGCGCTACGTGGTGCTCCCGCAGGCGCTCAAGAACATGATCCCGTCGCTGGTGACCCAGTTCATCGTGCTCTTCAAGGACACCTCGCTCGCCTCCATCATCGGGTTCATGGACCTGACCAAGGCCGCCCAGGTGGTGAACAACCGCGAGATCCGTCCCTTCGAGCTCTATCTCTTCATCGCGGTGGTGTACTGGATGTGCACGTATTCGATGTCGCGCTACGCGCGCTCGCTGGAGAAGAGGCTCGGCCCTGCCTGAGACGGTGCTGCCTTCCGGGGTGCGCCTGCACTGGCGCGAAGCCGGCGATCCCTCCCGGCCTCCCCTGGTGTGGATCCACGGGGGCTCCGTCGAAGATTCCTCGGTGATGCTGCCGGACGTCGAGCCCTTCCTCCATCGCGTCCGCGCCCTGCTCCCGGACACGCGCGGCCACGGCCGGTCGCAGCGCTTCGAGCGCCCCGAGGACTACGGCTACGGCGCCAAGGCGGCGGACCTGCTGGCCTGGCTGGACACCCTCGGCGTCACCACCGCGGTATTCGGCGGCGCCTCCATGGGCGCGGCGCTCTCGCTGTGGCTGGCCACCCACCACGCCGAGCGCGTGCGGGGGGTGTTCTCGATCAGCGGGCCTCCCTATGCGCCGCCGGAGGAGGATCGGCGCTGGTGGGCTGCCCACCGGCCCCTGGTGGCAGCAGGCCGCTTCGACGAGTACTTCGACGCCAACGTGCGGCTGCGCATGGGCGACCGGGCCCTGGCCCGGCTCAAGGCGCGTCCCGAGCGCTACGCCGAGCTGATGGAGAGCATGGGGCGACACTCGGTGGCCTCGCTCCTGGCGCTCCTCGACGAGACGTACTCGCGCCCGGAATGGCTGGCCCACTGCGCGAGCATCCGCTGCCCGGTGCAGATCGTGGCCGGCGAGCGCGATCACTTTCCCACCGTGGAGATGTCCCGTCGCCTGGCCGCGACGATCCCCGGCGCGCGCCTGCATGTGGTGGCGGGCGGCCCGCACTTTCCCAACCGCAGTCACCGGGCGGAAGTGCAGCGGGTGATGGACGTGTTCCTCTCCTCCCTCGGACTCTGAGCCCCCTCGGCAACCTCCCGGCCGGCTCGTGCTATCCTGAGGCGCCTTCCTCGAGTCTTCCTGGTTGACGCCGCCGGCGTCGAGCCTCCGGGCATCTGGCATGCGCGCCACCGACAGTGACATCTCGATGCGAGCCCGTGGGCCGTCGAGGGAAGGCCAGGCCATGGTGGTCAAACACCAGGAGCAGGACTCGCGCGTCGTCCATTGTGAGTGGTGCAAGCTGGCGATTCCCCGCCAGGACGGCCGCTACAACGTCGGCGACCTGAGCTATCACACCGAGTGCTACGCGCAGATGAAGAAAGGCGAACGTGCTCCCTCCTAACGCTAGCCCGGCCCGACCGAGGCAACCGCAGTGACCCTGGGAAGCCGACTCGCCCGGTGGGAGACGTGGGTGACGGTCGGCGGCGTGCTCGTGCTCGCGCTCGTCGGCGTGGACATCGCGCTCTTCGAGCGCAACCGGGGCGTCCAGGCCGAGCTGGCGTCGCGCCAGCAGTTCCTCCAGCAGACCGCGCAGCTCGAGACGCTGCAGCGCGAGCTGATCAATGCCATCGCGAATCTCGCCGCGCGCAACAATGACGACGCGCTGCGCGGCATCCTGACCGAGCACGGGATCGCGCCGGGCGCGGCGCCGCGGCCGCCGGGCCGGCCATGAGGGACGAGCCACTCGACGAGGCCGACGAGGAGGCCGACGAGGAGCCGACGCGCCCGCGCGCCGCGATCAACCCCTGGCCGCTCCTGGCGGTGCTCGTGGTGGCGATCCTCTCCTGGTTCGGCTATCAGGCCTGGCACCTCCAGCGGGAACACCGCAGCCTCGTCCAGATCCGGGCGAGCTCGGAGGCGCCTCTCGACCAGGCCCGGAAGCGGCGCGCCCAGCTCGAGTCGATCATGCGGCGCACCTTCGAGCTGGCGCAGAAGGGCAATCCGGGGGCAACCCTCATCCTGCAGGAGCTGGCCCGGCGCGGCGTGACCATCAACCCCGCGCCTCCGGGGACCCCTCCCGGCACTCCCGCCCCGTCCGCTCCCGCTCCGGCGGCGCCGGCTCCCCCGAAGTAGAACGCCCCGGGGATCAGCCGCCGGCGGCGCGCGCGTGGACGGCGGCCTCGATGGCCGCGCGCACCCTCGCCGGGGTGACCGGCAGCGCGGTGACCCGCACGTCGAGGTCGCGGAGCGCGTCGCATACCGCATTCGCGATGGCGGCGCCCAGGCCGGGATTGCCGCACTCACCGACCCCGCGAAGGCCGAGCGGGTTGGTGTGGGCGGGGATCTCCTGGTAAAAGGCCTCGATCGCGGGCACGTCGGTGGAGAGCGGCAGGGCGTAGTCGAGCAAGGTGCCGGTGAGGAGCTGGCCCTCCGTGTCGTACTCGAGCGACTCGAGCATCGCATTGCCGATGCCGAAGACGGCCCCGCCCGCGAGCTGGGCCTCGACGAGGGCGGGATTCACCGCGCGGCCCACGTCGGCCCCCACCACCACCCGGCGCACCCGCACCGCGCCGGTGGCCTCGTCCACCTCCACCACCACCGCGACCCCGCCGCCCGCATAGGTGAGCTTGGGCACGCTGAAGGACGCGCCGGCGGCGAGCGGGCTCGCGGCGGCCAGCTCGGCGAGGCTGACCCGGCGCCCGCGTGCCGAGCACGCCCCCGCGGCATAGGCGACCTCGTCCGCGGGGACGCCGAGGACGGTGGCGGCGCGGCGGCGCGCGTCCTCCCGGAGCTTGTTCGCCGCCATCTGCGCGGCATTGCCCGCGGTGACGGTGCCGCGCGAGCCGTAGGTGCCCACGCCGCTCTCGATGGCCGCGGTGTCGGGATGCCGTACCTCGAAGCGGTCGGCGGGAAGGCCGAGCGCGGACCCCAGGATCTGGGCCAGCGCCGTCTCGAGCCCGGGCCCCATCGAGGAGGCGCCGGTGTCCACGCGGAAGCGGCCGTCCGGCCGCGCCTCCACCCGCGCGGTCTCGAAGGGCCCGAGACCCGTCTTCTCCACGTACATCGCGAGCCCGATGCCCAGTCGGACGCCGCGCGCCGCCGCCGCCCGCTGCTCCACGCGCGCGCCCGCATAGTCGAGGCGCTCGAGCAGGCGTTCGAACAGCGCGGGGAAGTCACCGGAGTCGTACACGGTCTTCACGCCGAACGAGACGGTGCCGCAATCCCACGGCATCTCGTCGGCCCGAACAAGGTTCTGGCGGCGGATGGCGGCGGGATCGAGGCCCAGCCGCGCCGCCGCCGCGTCGAGCAGGCGCTCGCGCGCGAAGTTGCACTCCGGACGGCCGGGGGAGCGGAGGGTGCCCACCGGCGTCTTGTTGGTCACCACGCTCCAGAGGTCGCAGGTGTAGTCGGGCATGTGGTAGGGACCGGGCAGCAGCGCGGCGCCGAACTCCGCCGGTACCAGCGCGGCGGTGCGCACGTAGGCGCCGATGTCGGCGCGGATCACCGCGCGCACGCCGCGGATCGTCCCGTCGCGGTCGAAGCCCATCTCCAGCTCGTACACGGTCTCGCGGGCGTGATTGGCGGCCATGAGGTTCTCGCGACGCTCCTCGATCCAGCGGACGGGCCGGCCGCTCGCGAGCGCGGCGAGCGGGACCAGGATGTCCTCCGGATAGAGCTCGCCCCGCACGCCGAAGCCGCCGCCCACGTCCACCTCGGTGAGGCGCAGCGCGCCCGGCGGCAGGCCGAAGATGGGCGCGAGGATGCCGCGGTTGATGTGGATGCACTTGGTGGAGCCGATGAGGTGAAGCTCGCCGCCGCTCCCGGAGGGCGGCAGGGCCACCAGCCCGCGCGTTTCCAGCGCGGCCGCCGTCTGCCGCGGATGCGCGAACCGCTCGCGGAGCACCAGCGCGGCGGCGGCGAGGGCAGCGTCGGCGTCGCCCACGCGCATGCCGATCACCGCCACGTTGTTGGAGTCGGTGCCGGGAAAGAGTCGCAACGCTCCCGGCGCCAGCGCGGCCTCCACCGAGGCCATCACGGGAAGGGGCGCATACTCCACGTCGATCTGCTCGAGGGCGTCCTCGGCGATGTAGCGGGTGTCCGCGACCACCAGGGCCACCGGCTCGCCGACATAGCGCACCACCCCGCGGGCGATGGCGGGCTGGAGATAGCGCGGCGTCCCCTCGGGCACGGGCACCCGGTTCGGGATGATGGCGTCCGCGGGCACGTCGTCGGCGGTGAGGATGGCCTGCACGCCGGGCAGAGACCGGGCGCGCCGCGCATCCAGCCGGACGATGCGCGCGTGCGCGTGACGGGAGCGCAGCACCGCCGCCTCGAGCAAGCCCTCCGCGCGCACGTCGGCCACGAAGCGGCCGTGGCCGGTAAGGAACGGCTCGGCGCCCAGCCGTGCGAGGGCGGCGCCGATCATGGCCGGCTCACCGGGTCCGGAGGGTACGAGGTCGAAGTCACCGGCGGATGATAGCCTCTGCCCGGAGAACGGGCAACGCCCCCGCGCCGGTTTCGGGATTGCGAAACGGACGGGGGCGGGGCCGCGTAAGCGCGCGGCGTGCCTTGACAAATCCGGGATCGGTTGTTACCAATGGCTCCCACGGGGGACGCGCCATGACCCTCATCCCTATGCTGGAATTCATCGGTCACACCAGGGCGTCGCGCGTCCGCCGGATGGACTAGCCCGTGTTTCCGCTCCCCCCGCTGGACCCGGAGCAGCGGGGCCTCGTCGACGCGGTGTCCGCTCTCTCGCGCGACCGGTTCGCCGCCCGCGCCGCCCACTACGACAGCGCCTCCACGTTCCCGACGGAGAACTACGCGGACCTCCACCAGGCGGGCCTGCTGGGCCTCGTGGTGCCGCGCGAGTACGGCGGGCGCGGCGCGGACCCGCTCACGTATGCCATCTGCCTTCTCGAGATCGCCCGCGGCTGCGGGGCCACCGCGCTCACGTTCAACATGCATTCGAACGTCCTGACGTTCATCGACGCGCTGGGCACCCCGGCGCAGAAGCGCCACTACTTCGGCGAGGTGGTGGAGCGCGGCCGGCTCTTTGCCTCCATCACCAGCGAGCCGGAGTCGTCCTTCCGCGACAAGTTCGTGCTCCAGACGGTCTTCCGGCCCGCCGAGGGCGGCTATCACGTGAGCGGGCTCAAGCACTTCTGCTCGCTGGGCGACGCCGCCGACTACTATTTCCTCTCCGGCGTCCGCGAGGGCAGCGCGAGCGCCCGCGAAGGCCTCCTCTCCGCGGTGATCAACCGTGGTGATCCCGGCGTCAAGGTCGAGGGGACCTGGAACGCGATGGGGATGCGGGGGACGGTCAGCCACACGATCCGTTACGAGACCTTCGTGGGCGCCGATCAGGTGATCGGGGGGCCCGCCGCGCTCCTCGGCATCGACCTCTCCGGCTTCGCCCTGGGCTATGCCGCGACCTACCTCGGCATCGGTGAGGCCGCCTTCGACTTCATCCTCGAGTTCGCGCGCACCAAGACCTTCAAGCCGTCACCGTTGCCGCTCTCGCACCATCCGCTCACGCAGCGGACGCTCGCCGAGATGGGGACCGCCATCCGGGCCGCGCGCCTCCTCCTCTGGGAGGCGGCGCAGATCAAGGCCAGCGGCGACCGCGCCGCCGCCACCCTGGCGGTGAGCCAGGCCAAGTATCTGGGCGCGGAGACGGGCGCGCGCGTGACCGCCGAGGCCATCCGCCTCGCGGGCGGGCGCGGTATCCTCCGGGAGCTGCCCCTGGAGCGCTGGCACCGGGACTCGATGGCGGGTCCCGTGATGCCGCCCTCCAACGATCGCTGTCTGGAGACGGTAGGCAAGGCCCTGTGCGGACTGGAGGCCAGGGCGCTGGAATTCGAGTAGAGGATCGAAGGCTCACTCACTAGCCACAAGGAGGCAAGACGATGGCGTCGATCACACGTCGGAGGTTCCTGGCCGGGACGGGCGTCGCCGCGGGCGCGGTGGCGGCCCAGGGCTGGTTCCCCGCGGTGCTGCGGGCCCAGACGGACCCCTTCCGCATCGGCTGTCCGCTCCCGCTGACCGGGCCCTTCGCGGCCCTCGCCGCCGACATGCAGCGGGGCGCCCAGCTCGCGCAGGACGAGCTGAACGCCAAGGGCGGCATCATGGGCCGCAGGGTGGAGGTACTCTTCCGCGACGATCAGCTCAAGCCCGCGGTGGGCGCCCAGCGCACCAAGGAGCTGATCGAGAACGAGAAGGTGCAGTTCATCGTGGGCGGGCTCGCCGCGCACGTCCAGATGGCGATCAACGAGCAGACCAAGAAGTCCAACGTGCTCTTCATCTCCACCAGCCAGTCCGACGAGATCAGCGCCAAGCCCGACACCAGCCCCATCACCTTCCACGAGGCGCTCAATCCCACCATCACCTCCCGCGTCATGGGCAAGTGGACGTGCGACAACCTCGGCAAGAAGTGGTGGATCATCTACGCCGATTACGCGTGGGGCAAGCAGAACAACCAGGTGCTCCAGGAGACGCTGAAGGCGAACGGCGGGACCCTGCTCGGCTCGACGCCGTACCCGCTCGGCAGCGCGGAGTTCTCGGCGCACTTGCCCAAGATCCAGGCCGCCAAGCCCGACGTGCTCATGTCGGTCACGCCCGGCGCGGACAATATCGCCTTCCTCAAGCAGGCGCGCAGCTTCGGGATGGACAAGACGATGAAGCTCGCCCAGCCGCTGCTGTGGATCGCGTACCTGAAGGAAGGCGGCCCCGAGCTGTACCAGGACGTGCACGGGGCGCTGAACTGGTACTGGGAGCTCCAGGACACCATTCCCACCGCCAAGAAGTTCGTCGAGGCGTCCATGAAGAAGTTCAACATGCCGCCCGGTGACTACGGAGCCTACTCGTACTCGGGGGTGATGGAGGTCGCGCGGGGAGTGGACCTCGCCAAGTCCACCAACGCGGAGGCGGTGGCCAACGCGCTCCGGAAGAGCCCCACCTACGACCACTTCAAGGGCAAGCAGTGGTGGCGCGCCTGCGACAACAAGTCCTTCCAGGATATGTGGATCATGAAGGGGCGCGGTCCCGGCAAGACCAAGGGGGAGTGGGGTCTCGCCGACATCGTGGCCAAGGTCGCCGCGGACGAGAAGTACGACCGCACCTGCGCCGAGAAGGGACACGCATGATGGGCGAGGTGCAGCCGAAGGCGAGCCGAGCGGATACATGATGCTGGCCGAGCGGAGCGAGGTGGGCGAGGTGCAGCCGAAGGCGAGCCGAGCGGATACATGATGGATTTCTCGCTCGCCGCCGTCCTGCCCCAGATCTTCACCGGGCTGGTGCTGGGGATGATCTTCGTCCTGCTCGCCATCGGCCTGTCGCTGATCTTCGGATTGATGACGGTGGTGAACTTTTCCCACGGCGCGCTGTACATGCTCGGCGCGTACTTCACCGTATTCGTGCTCACCTACACCAGGAGCTTCTGGCTGGCCCTGGTGGTGGCGCCGATCCTCGTCGGGACGCTGGGCCTCCTCGTCGAGCGCTTCCTCATCCGGAGGCTCTACGGCCGGCACCCCGACGACCCCCTGCTGCTCACGTTTGGACTCTCGCTCGTGCTCATCGAGACGGCCAAGCTCATCTGGGGGAAGGTCGGGCTCACCCTCGATCCCCCCCGTGAGCTGAGCGGAGCCGTAAACCTGGGCTTCATGGCCTTTCCCGCCTATCGCCTCTTCGTCATCGGCGTGACGGTGGCCGTCCTCATCGGCCTCTGGGCCTTCGTCACTCGCACCAATGTCGGCCTCATCATCCGGGCCGGCTCCCGCGACCCCCTCATGGTCCGCGCCCTCGGCATCAATCTCAACCGCATCTGGCTGCTCGTCTTCGGGATCGGCTGCGGGCTGGCCGGCCTGGCGGGCGCGCTGGCCGGGCCCATGCGTGGCGCCTATGCGGAGATGGGCGTGACCGTGGTGATCGAGTCCTTCGTGGTGGTGGTGGTGGGCGGCATGGGCAGTCTCCTCGGCGCGGTGGTGGCGGGCATCATGATCGGGCAGGTGGTGGGCATCACCACCTTCTTCGCGCCCAAGCTCGCCGAGATCATGGTCTTCGTGGTGATGGCGGTGGTCCTCCTCGTCCGGCCCAGCGGCATCTTCGGCGAAGCCGGGCTCGCGGAGTGAGCATGCGCGTCCTCGCCCCCCTCGTCGCCGCGGTGGGCCGCCATCCCGTTCTCGCCTTCGCCGTCTTCTTCGCGGCCTTCCCGTTTCTCGTGCCCTACAAGGCCCTCGCCGCGCAGGTGCTGATCTTCGGGCTCCTCGCCCTGGGCTTCAACCTGCTCTACGGTTACACGGGCCTCCTCTCGTTCGGTCACGCCGCCTACTACGGGCTGGGTGCGTACGGCACCGGCATTCTCCTCGCCAAGGTCAAGGTGGGGTCGCTATGGCTGGGACTCGCCGGCGGCCCGCTGCTGGCCATGCTGGGGGGAGCTGTCATCGGCTTCTTCTGTCTCCGCCGGCGCGGCATCTACTTCGCCATGCTCACCCTGGCCTTCTCGCAGCTCCTCTACTTCGTCGCCTTCCACCTCGCGGACGTGACGGGGGGCGACGACGGGCTGCGGGGGATCCCGCTCCTGCCGCTCAACCTCTTCGGCTTCACCTTCAAGCTCGACGGCACCCTGGCCTTCTACTACTTCGCCTACGCGCTCGTCGTCCTCGCGGTGGCCGGGCTCAAGCGCATCCTCGACTCCCCATTCGGCGCCGTGCTCCAGGCCATCCGCGAGAACAGCGACCGCGCCGCCGCCTGCGGCTACGACGTCAACCGCATCCGGCACCTGTCCTTCGTCTTCTCCGCGACCTTCGCCGGCCTCGCCGGCGGGCTGGACGCCCTCCGTCTCGCGGTGGTGCCGGTGGAGTCGCTGTACTGGACCACCTCGGGGCAGATCGTCATCATGACGCTCCTGGGCGGCGCGGGGACCTTCTTCGGTCCTTTCGTGGGCGCCGGCACCTATCTCGTCCTCGAGGACCGGCTGGCCGTCTATACCGAGTCGTGGCCGCTCGTCATCGGGCTCATCTTCATGGCGTTCGTCCTCTTCCTGCCCAAGGGAGTCTGGGGCTCGCTGGTCGGACGCCTATCCGTCTCCACCCGCGCGCCGGCGGTCTCCGCGCCCGCCGCCGCGCCATCCCCGGCACGGAGGACCTGACATGGCCGTCACAGTGCTCGAGCTCCACCACCACGGCATTCGCGTGAATCCCGACGAGACCGAGAAGTGCCTGGGCTTCTACCGTGACGTCCTCGGCTTGACGCCCGACCGGGGCCGGCCGAACATCCCCGGCATCCCCGGTTACTGGATGGACTGCGGCAACGACACCCAGATCCACATCATGGGCTGCGAGGGCCAGTCGCGATACGCGAAGGGACCCGGCAAGGATCCCACGCATCTCCACGTCGCCCTGGCGGTGGCGGACGTGCAGGAGACGAAGCGCGAGCTGGAGCGCCTGGGGGTGCCCTTCTGGACCATCCAGTCCGTGGTGGGTCCCCAGCTCGAGCAGATCTTCATGGACGACCCGCACGGAAACCTGGTCGAGCTGCACCAGATCGACACCTGCCGCTGCCGGAAGTCCGCCCGTCCCGACGTGGTGACGCCGCCGGCGACTATGGCTTAGGGATGGGCCTCGCCGACGGCCCGCGGGCGCTCGTCGAGCGCGTCGACGAGCTCACGCGGGCCAAGATCGCGCCGCGCGCGGCGCACTACGACCGCGAGGGCACGAACCCCGTGGAGAGCTGGCGCGATCTCTGGCGGGAGGGCATCCTCGCCGCCGCCATCCCCACCGTCTACGGCGGGCTCGGGCTCGACATGAGCACCTACGTGGCCTGCCTCCGGGCGGTGGGGCGCGGCTGCGCCAATACCGCGATGACCGTGCACATGCACTCGACGGTCATGCGCTTCATCGACGCGCTGGGCACGGAATCCCAGAAGCGGCGCTATTTCTCGGAGGTCGTGGACCACGGCCGGCTCTTCGGGTCCTGGGGGAGCGAGCCCGCGGTCAGCCTCTCCCGCACCTTCCAGATGGAGACCGTGCTCCGCCGCGACGGCGGGGAGTACGTGGTGGACGGGGTCAAGCACTTCTGCACCATGGCCCTGGGCGCCTCCTACTACATGGTCTGGTGCGCGCTCGACGGCGGTCCCGACATGTCTCGGAGCCTGCTCCTGGCCATCGTGCCCGCGGAGACGCCCGGCATCCACACCGACGGCAAGTGGGATACGCTCGGCATGCGCGCGACCTTCAGCCCCTCGGTGGAGTTCAAGGGCGCCCGCATTCCGGGCGATGCCGTGCTCGGGGAGCCGGGGTCCGCGCTCGCCGCCGGCGTGGTGGAGAGCTTCGCGCTGGGCTATGCCGCCATCTACGTCGCCCTGGCGGAGGCGGCGCTGGCCTTCGCCATGGACTACGTGAAGAAGCGCGTGGTGAAGCCGGAGAACATCGCGGTGGCCCACGACCCCGCCATCCAGCGCCACATCGGCGAGCTGGAGGCGCGCCTTTACGCCGTCCTCCTGGTGCTCGAGGACGCCGCCGCCCGCTGGGATCGCGCCGACACGCCCACGCGCGGCCTCCTCGCCAATCGCGCCAAGCTTCTCGCCACCGAGGTGGGCCTGGCCGTCACCGCGCACGCCATCCAGACCGTCGGCGGCCGGGCCGCCTACAAGGACTATCCGGTGGAGCGGGCCTTCCGCGATGTCCGCACTGCCACCCTCATGCCGCCCACCATGGACCGCATGATGGAGGCCATCGGCAAGGCGGCGCTGGGGCTCGAGTCCGCCATGTTCCGCTTCGGCGCCGGGCCGCAGGGAGCCTGAGGGTCGTGGGTGCGGTCGGATTCGCGGGGCTCGGCGTCATGGGCACGGCCATGGTCAAGCGGCTCCTCGCCGGCGGGCATCAGGTGACCGGCTATAACCGGACGCGCGCCAAAGCCGAGGCGCTCGTTCCCGCGGGCCTCCGCGTGGCCGGCTCGCCGCGTGAGGCCGCCGCCGCGGGTGACGTCGTGCTCAGCATGGTCACCAACTCCGACGCGCTACTCGGTGTCGCGCACGGTCCGGACGGCATCCTGGCCGGCCTCAAGCCGGGCACGGTCTGGGCCGACATGAGCACGGTGAGCCCCGCGGTGACGCGCGCGCTGGGGGCCGAGGTCACGGCGGCCGGCGGCGCCTTCCTCGACGCACCGGTATCGGGGAGCTCTGTCACCGTGGAGCAAGGGAAGCTCGCCTTCCTCGTCGGCGGCGACGCGGCCGCGCTCGAGCGCGTGCGCCCGTTTCTCCTCTCGATCGGCCCCACCATCACCCATATGGGGCCTCTAGGTCTGGCCGTCACGATGAAGGTGGCCATCAACCTCGGCATCGCGATCCAGATCGCCGCCTTCTCGGAGTCGGTGCTCCTCGCCGAGAAGGCGGGCATCCCGCGGGAGCGGGCAGTGGAGGCGCTGCTCAAGAGCGTGCTCGCCTCTCCCATGCTCCAGTATCGCGGGGGCTTCGTGGTGACCTCGCCCGCCGAGCCCCTCTTCGACTGCGCGATGATGCAGAAGGACCTGGGTCTCGCGCTGGAGATGGGCCGCGCGGTGGGCGTGCCGCTGCCCACCACCGCGCTCGCCCACGAGCTGCTGGGCGCCGCGCGCGCTATGGGCCTGGGCGACCGCGACTGCGCGGCGATCTTCGACGTGCTCGCGTGCATGAGCGGCCTGCCCGTCAGCGCGGGCGGGCCCCAGCCGGGACGCGCGGGCCGTCCGGCCTAGCGCGGGCGCGGTGTCCGGCGGCGCAGCCGGCCTTCTCCTCCTCAAGCTGCTCGTCACGCCCACGCTGATCGGCGCGGCGAGCCTCGCCGGCCGCCGCTGGGGTCAGGGCGTGGGCGGCGTGATCGTGGCCCTGCCGCTCACTTCCGGGCCCATCGCCTTCTTCCTCGTGCTGGAGCACGGGCCCGCCTTCGCCGCGGGGGCCTCCCTCGGCTCGCTGGCGGGCGCGCTGGCGCAGGGCGCGTTCTGTCTGGGCTATGCCGCGCTGGCCCCGCGGGCGCGCTGGCCCGTCGCCTTCGGCGCGGGAGCCCTCGCCTTCGCGGCGGCGGGAGCCGCGCTGCAGGCCCTGGCACTGCCGCTGCAACCGCTCACCGCGGTGGTGATGGGTGGCCTTGGCCTGGCCATGCTCCTCATGCCGCGCGGCGCGGAGGCGCGCCGGCCGAGCCCGCCGCCCCGCTGGGACATTCCCGCCCGGATGGTCGTCGCGACCGCCCTCGTCCTCGCGCTGACGGCCGCCGCCGCCACGCTCGGCTCCCGGTTGAGCGGCCTCCTCGCGACCTTTCCCGTCTACGCCGGCATCCTCGCCGTCTTCGCCCACGGGCAGGACGGGCCAGGTCCGGCCACGCGAGCGTTGCGCGGGTTGCTCGCCGGGCTCTTCGGCTTCGGTGCCTTCTTCGTCGTCCTCGCCGCGCTCATCGAGCGAGTGGGGATGGTCCGCGCCTTCGCCGCTGCGCTGGCGGTGACGCTCGTCCTGCAGGGGGTCGCGCTCTGGCTGGTACGACCTGGCGCCGCGCCGACTCGATGAGGGCGTCGACCATCCAGCGGGCCACCGCCTCCACCTCGCGATAGCTCGAGCCCCAGATGTCGCGCAGCACCACGTACGACTCGATGCCATAGATCAGCGACAGGGCCTTGATGAGCCGCTCGTAGGTCTGCTCGCCCAACGTGGCGCGCAGGGGCGCGGCCGCCCGGTGCAGCATGTAGCGGCGGTGGCCCCGTCGGTAGGGCTCCTCCTCGAGCAGCCCCATGCGCTCCAGGGACTCGTGCTCCAGCGAGAGCTGGAGCGCCGCCCGCATGTGGGGCTCGAACTCCTTGAAGAGCGGGAAGGTCTTGTCGAAGAGCTCGCGCACCCGCTGGAGGCCGTCGCGGGAGCGAGGCTCGAAGCGGCGCACGGGGGCGAGGGCCTCGCCCACGATGGCGGTGACGAGGGCGCTCCGGCTCGGGAAGTATCGATAGGCGGTCGCGCGCGACACGCGGGCCTTGGCCGCGACCTCCGGCACCGAGGGGATGCGGCCCCGCTGGACGAGGGCCATCGCCTGCGCGAGGAGGAGCCGATAGGTCCGGGCGCGCGGACCGCGCTCGGCCCCGGGCGGCTGCACCCAGCCGAGGCCGGGCGCCGCAACAAGCGACTTGACAAAGGGCGACATCGGCCCTAGTCTCGCACAACCGCGTGAGACACGTGTCTCATTCTGCGCCACACCACGCGGTGCGGCGCGCGGGTCACGCTCGAGGAGGAGCCCCATGGCCAACGTCCTCTTCACGAACGTTCGGATCCTGGACGCCAGCGGTGCCGCGCCCTACCCCGGCGAGGTGCTGGTGCAGGGCAATCGCATCACCCACGTGGCCCGGGGCGCGCGGGCGCTGCCCACCGGCGGGGTGACCGCCGTGGATGGCGGCGGCGCCACCCTCATGCCCGGCCTCGTGG
>Ga0137403_10002563_pt1 | contig 22185 bp, 12 predicted proteins | sample CZOMad2_1_16fung_FD_122057 | JGI IMG/M metagenome (GOLD analysis project Ga0137403, IMG submission 122057) | Vadose zone soil fungal communities from Angelo Coast Range Reserve, California, USA - CZOMad2_1_16fungal (Hybrid Assembly) | ecosystem: Environmental > Terrestrial > Soil > Vadose zone...
GGTGTCAACGAGCTTCCCAATGTGAATGCCCCAAAACCTGCTCCGCCCAAAGAGCCATACTTGACCAGCGGAAACTGGCCGGAAGTAAGGCCGATACCTGTAAAATTAATTGTAACAGTCGAGATCGGTGCCAGCGCGCCGCTGACATTGATAATCGGCGCAGTCGGATTACCAAATGAATTAGCATCCAGATTCAGAATGGAGCCTGCATTGAGAGTTAGTGAAGGAATGTTCAAGGACGTTCCAACACTAGCCACCTTCACGCTCAACGCGGTGCTGGCTGTCAGACTATAAGCTCCTCCCCCGCCCGTTGACGTGGTAATTGCCAGCGTCCCGGCATTCACCGTCGTATTACCGGCGTATGAGTTTGTCCCGCTCAACGTCAATATGCCATTGCCGCTCTTGATCAAGCCGCCGGTTCCTGACAGCGCGCCGGACAACGTGATGTTATGCGCCACCGCACCTGCATCGGCAGTTTGAAACACAAGGGTGCCGCCCGTGGTCGCCAGAGTAATGGGCAAAGAAGAAGACCAGTCTGCCGTGGCTCCAATCGTTCCACCGGAAAGTGTGCGCGTGCTGGTATAGCTTCCACTGCCAACACTATTAATCCCGCCCGCGCCGACATAGAGAGTGCCGCCGGTCATAGTCAAGTTACCGCTGCCGGCGGTTGAATTGGCATAACCACCAATGTCATTGGCCCCGCCAAAATTAATGGTTCCCACTGTTGCCGTGCCGCCTTCAATTGTCACCGCGCCGGAACCGGATGACGTGATTGCGCCACCAATATCAAGAATATGAGGAACCGTAAGCGTGCCGCCCTGGATGTCCAACACACCTTTGGCCGTGCTACCGCTGAGTTGGCAGCCGACGATGATGCCGGCAATGGTAGTGCTGGAAGCCGTGCTGATGCTGCCGTTGATCAACACCAGCTTGCCACTGCTAGTGCCACCGTTGCGTCCAACCATGATGACTCCCGCGCCGCCGCTGGCGTTAAACGCCGCCGTGGGACTGTTGACCGTGATCAGGCCGCTGCCGGAATTGCCGATGATAAATGAACCAGCCTCTGTCAGGGTGCAATTATTGCTGATGACCAGCCCGCCGACTCCCGTTGTCGGCGCACCCATATTGAATGAAGGATTCCCAGACGTGGTAAAAGTTTTTGCCGAGGTCGCGTTCAATAGGATCGTGCCTAATCCAGTGGAAGTCCCACTCAAGAATCCAGTCGCGCCGCCGCCCAGCGTAAGCGTTCGCCCGCTACCCATGTTGAAGGTCGAAGCGGCCAATGCACAGTTCATTGTCACATCGAAATTCGCAGCACTCAGGTTGAATCCCGCCGTGGTGGCCAAGGTTAGAGTGTTGCCAGAACCAATGCTGACCGGGCCGTTCATGGTGCCGAGAAAGTTGAGGCCATCCAAGGTCACGTTGCCGCCGAGAGTGAGTGCCGCCGCATTGCCCGCGCTGATGGCGCTGTCGAACTGGCCGGTATTGCCCGCCGCCGGTGCCGTGCCGCCCCAGTCGGTCGCCGTGTTCATCGTGGCCGTATTGGCTTTGGTGAGCGTTGCAGCCTGACTCAGCGAACTGGCAAGTATTGCCCCGACGGCCAATGACGTCGCAACAACAGGAAACAGTTTCCTGGTCAATGTAAAAATTAAGATCGAACCAACCGTGATGAGCACGGAAATCCCTTCCGTGAAAGCAATGGAAGTAATGACGGAAATGCTGCAGAACCTGGCATAAATCGGTGTTCTCAAAACTGTGTATGGATCTTCCTGACAATACGCAGCCGGGCTTAAACCGTCGCGGGGTTAACGTGCCAAAATTAGGCGGTTATAGTGCCAGCCCAGGCGAAAAACTGATTCGTGCTCTTGTTGAAAGTGGATTAGCCTTGTCGCCTTCGAGAAAGAATCTGATAATTAGGGCGCATAACTTCTCGCTCCCAACCCGATCGGAAATCGACCTCGGACGCGAGAATGAAAAGCAAGATTCTGGGCTATGAGATCGCTGGCAATACTTATTCTCTGGGTGTACTCCATAAACTTGGTTGGAGGTGCCACCAATGCGCTGGCCGTTCGCTGGATGCCTCTTGCCAATGTGGTGAGACAGTATGCTTTGACGTCGGCAAATGATTTTCCGTTGCGCGATCCGCAGGACTGGTGCCTGCTGGCATCAAACGATGGCGGCAAGACATGGGTGACGTTGGACAAAAGGACAGGAGAGATCTTTTCCGAGCGGCATCAGCGCCGCGTATTTCATATCACCAATAGCGTGGCGTTTAATCTTTATCGGCTTCAAATCGACCGGGTGCGTGATCCAGCAGCGGCGAACGCGGTCCAATTGGCGGAGATTGAGCCGATGGGTGAAACAGAGAATGATTTGGGTCCCACACCCATTTTCGCCGACGCCGTCACTGCGCAAGGCGAAAACCCTCCGTTTGAATTGAGCCGGTTTGCCTTCGACGGCAGGCAAGAGACGAAATGGCTGGACCAAGCCAGCCAGTTTCCCAAGCTGCGCTCATCATGGATTCAATGGCAATATTCCGCCTCGCCAGACGTCGTAGTCAAAAATGTCCAGGATTTGCTTTCGCTGCGATCCAAGGCGAACAATGCTTATCGTGTTGAAATTGACGGAGTGGTGATCGGGAGATTGCCGGGAACGAATGGCATTTATTTCATGGACGCCACGGGTCAATTGAAAGTGTATGCCTCAAGGGAAGTCGCCGAACTTTTCCCCGGCCAGCGAGTTTTTCTGAAAGGGAAAAGCGCGATGATCGACGGGCAACCCAATGTTGCCGGGGCGGATTTTGCAATCCGCGGACCGCAGGCGCCGTCTCATTCTACCCCAATCTCTTTGGAAGAGATCATGCCTCCAAGTGGCGAGTGGCAGTGGGTAGAGGTAGAAGGACGGGTAGCTTTTATTTCGCAGGAAGCGGATCACTTGATATTTGAACTGGACGATTCGCACCGCCGGATCTGGGTACATATGCTTTCGCCGGAAGGACTGAATACCAAAACGATAGGCACGAACCGGATCCGGATCACTGGACTTCGGGAGGGAGTGTGGAACAGCGAGGGTAAGAAGGTCATTGGCAATTTGTGGACGGCTGACGCGCGCGATTTAGAAGTGGTCCAGTCCACCAACCAGGTGGAGGCCGCGCCGGTGGCGCCAGTGGAAAATCAAATGCTGACCACAATTGCGCAAGTCAGGCAGATGAATCGAGACGAACTATTAAATTCCCCGAGAGTCAAGTTGCGCGGGGTGGTCATTGAGGCGCAAGGCTTATTCATGCAGCAGGAAGCTGATGGCATTGAATTAGGACAGTACGACAATGAGAAGCAAAAGTTCGCCAGAAAGTTTGGCGACTACATTGAAGTGGAAGGCCGGATAATCTGGCAACCCAAGTCTGGACTGAAAATAGCCTTGGAAAAAGTGGAGGTCCTGGGGAAAGGAGAACTGCCTGCGCCAGCCCGTCTTTCATTGACTCAAATGACGAGCGGAAAACCCATTGACCGGTGGGTTGAGACAACTGGTGTCGTGCGCTCAACCGACGGATCACATTTGTTGCTCATGGCCGAGGATGGCCAGATCATTGCCACCATCCGGTTTGCGCCCGCATCCCAAGTTAAGAAGCTGGTCAATGCCACGGTGCGAATTCGCGGCGTGGGGGTGGTTGCGACGGATGGCTTGGCCCATGTCAAAGGGGCGCAACTGATCGTGCCGTCATTGGAGTACGTCGAAGTGATTAGTCCGGCAGTGGATGCATTTGCGCTGGAGCCGCGTCCGATCGCCAGTTTATTGATGGTCACGCCCTCGCATGATTTAACCCATCGAATCAAGATTGAAGGAACGATTACTTTGCGGCAGGGGGCAAATTTTTTCTTGCAGGACGGTTCAGGCGCCGCCATGGCGATGGCCAAGCAGGGTGTGGTTTTACACGAACTCATGGACCGCACCATGCACTGGTCATTCTTGAGGACGCTTGACACCAACGAAATTGAGAATGGCACTTCGGACTTGCAAATTGGAGACCAGGTACAAGTCACGGGCTTCCTAGAATCCGGCGGCGACTCTCCGGTTTTGACGGAGGCGCTGTTTCGCAAGGAGAGCCAAGGGGCGCTGGTGCGGCCGGCAAAGACCAGCGTGGAGGAAATTTTCACGGGAAAGACAGATTCAAGCCTGGTCAGCCTCGACTGCCTGGTATTGGGACGTGAGGTGCTGGGCGCGGATTCCGTTTTGCAATTGGAAGCGGGGCAGGAAGTATTTCAGGCGATTCTAACCGGCAACAACCAGGCCTTCGCCGGGCTGTTGCCCGGCAGCCGCGTGCGAGTCACCGGAGTGTGTCAGATCGAACATTCTCCCTACGCCGAATTAGGTAAAAGAGTCGCGGCCTTCAAATTTCTGCTGCGCACGTCAGATGACCTTTTGGTGATCGAGCGCCCACCCTGGTGGAACTTCAAACATTCTTTGGTGGTCGGAGCCTCGCTTGTGTTTGTGTTGGTTTTGGCTGGAGGTTGGATTCGGACCTTGCGCCTGCAAGTGGAAGAACGCACCAAACAGCTTAAGAAAGAAATCGAGGAACATAAAATTACCGAGAGCCGGCTCGCCGAGGAAACCCGGCTGGTTCAGGCCGAAATTGAGGAGCACAAGCGCACTGAAGCGCAGCTAGCGGAAAAAACCGGCCTTCTGGAAAATGAAATCGAGGAACGCAAGCAGGCTCAAGTTGAAGTGGAGCGGGTTCATCGTGAACTGGTGATGACTTCGCGTTTGGCTGGGATGGCCGAGGTGGCGACGGGCGTTTTGCACAACGTCGGCAATGTGCTGAACAGCGTGAACGTGATCGCCTCCTTGATTATTACGCATGTTCAGAAATCGAAAGTGTCCAGCATCTCCAAGCTCGCCTCTCTCTTGGGGGAACATCGGCACGACCTCGGCCAGTTTATGACCGAGGATCCAAATGGAAAACATATCCCCGGTTATGTGCAGCGGCTGGCCAGTCATCTGGCCGATGAACAAGCCAAGCTTCTCGAAAAGGTCAAGTCCGTCACCGATAATGTTCAACACATCAAGGAAATCGTGGCCGTGCAGCAGAGCTACGCGAAAATCGGCGGCGTGCTGGAAGAAGTATCGTTGCAGGAAATCGTCGAGGATTCCTTGCGCATGCATTGTGAAACTTTGGGACGCCAGGGTATTAATGTCGCTCGTGAATTTGAGTCGGTGCCAAAGGTCACGGTTGATCGGCACAAACTTCTCCAAATTCTCTTCAACCTCCTGTCCAACGCCCGTTACGCGTGCGAAGCCAGTGGCCGGACGCGCAAAGAAGTGGCCGTGCGACTTTATAAAGATGGCATGCGTGTTGGCGTCTCGGTAACTGATAATGGCATCGGCATCTCACCGGAAAACTTGCCCAGGATTTTTACGCAAGGTTTTACGACCCGTGAAGGCGGCCACGGCTTTGGCTTGCACAGCAGTATTCTCGCTGCTCAGTCTATTGGCGGTTCGCTCCATGTGCACAGCGCCGGAGATGGCCAGGGCGCGACTTTCATTCTGGAAATTCCAGTGGCGGCTAAGTTGGCCACCAGCAAATCGGATTTCAACGGCAATGGGGCTTACGACAGTTGCTCTCATTGACGACAGTATTTCGCGGAACTTACATGCACATACCAGAAGACAAACCGCGCATCCTGATCGTGGATGACAATCCCAATATCCATCGCGATTTTGAACTGGTTTTTGAGGCTGAATCACAAAACCAGGATTTGGAAGCTGAGGAGAAAATTGTTTTTGGGAGTGGGCCGAGGAGAGCGACGGGCCAGTGCGCTTACGAGCTTGATCACGCCTTTTCCGGCATTGAAGCAGTCGAGAAGGTCAAAAAATCTCTCGCGTTGGATAGTAATTACCAGATGGCATTCGTGGATATTCGGATGCCGGGCATTGATGGCGTGGAGACAATCCTTCGCATCTGGAAACTTGATCCAGCTATCCAGATAGTTATTTGCACGGCATTCGCCGATTATTCTCAGGAGGATTTGACGACCAGACTGGGGCAGACGGACAAGCTGATCGTTCTCAAAAAGCCGTTCGATACCATCGAAGTCACTCAGCTAGCCGGTACACTCACGGCAAAATGGTCTCTGGCGAGGCAAGCGGCGCTGAAACTGGAACAGATGGAATTGCTAGTGGCGCGCCGCACTGAAAAAGTCCTTGATCTGCAACGGCGCGAAGCACAAAGAATTCATGAGCTTGACCAAATGAAGCTTCAATTCCTCAATAATTTCGTCCATGAGATTCGCGCGCCGCTAACACTTCTGGTCGCCGGAGTTGACCAATTGCTTCGCACTGAAAAACTCACCGATCAACACCAGGAAACCTTTCGGACCAACGCCGATCGTTTGTTAAATCTGGTCAACCGTCTAGCCAATCTGCATTCCCTGAATGCGGAGGATTTAAAGCCGGAATTATCTCCCGCAGATGTAATACTTTTGCTCCGCGGGGTCGTGGGCTTTTTTCAACCCACGGCCAGTCAACAGCAAGTTGTCCTGCAATTCCGTGCCGCCGAGGATTCGGGCTGCGTGTATTTCGATGCTGGCAAACTGGAGAAGGCGCTTTTCCTGATACTTTCCAACGCGCTGCAATCCATGCCGACGGCCGGAAGCATCACCGTGACCGCGGATTTTAGTGATTCCGTCAACATTGTGATCAAGATTTCGGGAGGACATATCCCTGATGTCCAAGAAGTCCAACCGGTCCTTTGGTTGACTCTGGCGCGCAGACTGGTGGAAGTCCAAAGTGGAACTCTTGCGCTGGAAAACTTCGCCGGTCGGTCCCCTCAACCATCCGAACCTTCCAATCACCGTTTCATAATTACTTTGCCACTGAAAAAGGCACCCGACGGGATTGAAGTCACGATGCCAGTTCCATTTGCAAAACTGGAGCACACAACAAACCTCAGAGCTTCCGATGCGATCGATCATGAAATTGCCGACAAGGCGGAATTACCTACTGTTCTTATCATCGAAGCGGATCAGGAGTTGCGTCGGCACATCCGGCAGAGCCTCGAAGCGGAATATCAAATCACCCAGGCCTCCGATGGCCAAGAAGGTTTCAAATTGGCCCAAGAAACCATGCCAGATCTAATCATTACCGACGTGATGGTGGCTTGGACGGACAGAGCGGCCTTCTGCTCCAAGTTGAAATCAGACGACCTGACCAGTCACATCCCGGTAGTGCTGCTGGCCGATTATGGAGACGACCAGCGTCAGTTGGAGGCATTGGAAGCGGGCGCGGACGAGTTCATCACCAAACCTTTTCGGATGCCGCTGCTGAAGGTTCGAGTCGCCAATTTGCTCGTATCACGCCGCCGGATGCTCGAACGGCTTGATCCTTTCGCCAAACTAATTCCCCGGGATAGTGCCACCAACCAGGTGGATTCACAATTCATGAGGCGCATCATGATGATTGTAGAAAAAAACCTCTCCGATTTTGAATTTGACGTGGACGCACTCGCTCGCGACCTATCCGTCAGCCGACGGCAATTATTTAGAAAAATCAAGGCGGTGACCAATAGCACACCCAATAAGCTGATCCGCTCCGTGCGGCTGAACCGTGCGGCTCAATTACTGAAAGAATCATGCCTGACCGTCTCTGAAATTACCTATGCCGTCGGCTTTTCCGACCTCAAGCATTTCCGCGAAGTATTCCGCGAACAGTTTGGCGTCCTGCCCGGCGACTACCCAACTCAGGCGTGACGCTACTTCGAGCTGAGCCGTTTTCTTGACCAATATCATGCCGATCGGCAATCCACATACAAACTTACTCATAACGTCTTTATAGCAGTGGGTTTTGCACATCTCTGACCACCGCCAACTTTTGGAATTATCCTCGTTTTAGAGGATGGCGTAAAAATGAATCAATCAGAATACTCATGCATTCATCTATGAACTCTAAAAAATGGGATTTCCAGCTTAACGGAAGCAAGGGTAGCGGTTTTATCATTGTTGGCAATTCGCTTCGAGTGGTTTGGCCCGACCATCCGGTTTGCCGAAGGGCATTAACAAGATTGTATCTTTGCTATTGAAGTTGTAGACGGACCGCAAATTTTTTCTCACATGAATCAACAAAAAAAAACTTCCCGTTGGAACCGCCGCGATTTCGTCAAAACCACTTTTCTCGCCGCCGGCGCGCTGGCGTTCGGCGTGCCAACGCTTTTGCGCGCCAAAAACCTGAACAGCAAATTGAACATCGCGTCCATCGGCGCAATGGGTAACAAAGGGCCGAGCGACACAGACGCGTGCGCCGGCGAAAACATTGTCGCGCTGTGCGACGTGGATTCGGGTTCAGAGGGCTACGCGAAGCAGATGAAAAAATATCCGACCGCGAAGTTCTACCAGAATTTCCGCCAGATGCTGGATGAAATGGGCAAAGACATTGACGCGGTGACGATCTCGACGCCGGATCATTTTCACGCGACCGCCGCGTCGGCGGCGATGCAGATGGACAAACACGTTTTTTGCCAGAAGCCATTGACACAGACGATTTATGAGGCGCGTTATTTACGCAACCTGGCGCGCGAGAAAAAAATTGTCACGCAGATGGGCAATCAAGGCAGCGCGGCGGATGGTTTACGCCGCGCGGTCGAAACGATTCAAGACGGACTCATTGGGCAGGTGCATCAGGTTCACGTCTGGACAAACCGTCCGGTCTGGCCGCAGGGAATTGATCGTCCGCCGGGCAAAGACTCGGTTCCGGCCACATTGGACTGGAACTCTTGGATCGGACCCGCACCGATGCGTCCTTACAAAGTGGATTCACAAGGGAAGGGTGTGTACAATCCGTGGGTTTGGCGCGGCTGGCAGGATTTCGGCACCGGCGCGCTCGGCGACATGGCGTGTCATACGGTCAACATGCCGTTCCGCGCCTTGAACCTCGGCTATCCGACGGAAATTGAAGCAGAAGCATTAGGGACAATGAACAAAGAAACCTACCCGCTGGGTTCAAAAATTCGCTTTCAATTTCCTGAACGCAAAACTTCCGTGCCTGTTGTGCATCCAAACTTATTTAACCGTCACAAAACCATCAAGCAGGATGCGCTGACATTCTGGTGGTACGACGGCGGCAAACTGGACCCGACCGCGCCGCACGGCCACGATTTCAGCAACAAACCGCCGCGCGAAGTCACCGGCGAGATCGAAGCCATGCTGGGCGAAATTCCCGGCAGCGGCTGTTTGTTGATCGGCGACAAAGGCACGATCTTTTCACCGGACGACTACGGCGAACAGTTTTTTGTGAAGTTGACCGGCGAAAATAAATTCAAGCATTATACCAAGCACCCCGCGCTAGCGCAATTTCCTGAACGCATCCCTCGCAACCGTTTTGGCAAGGATGGCCATGCCAGTCATCCCCAGGAGTGGCTTACTGCAATTAAGGAAAACAAGCCGGAATTGTGTTACTCGCGTTTTGAAATTACCTCGCGTCTGACCGAAATCATGTTGCTGGGTTGCGTGTCGCTGCGAGTTGGCAAAAAAATCGAATGGGATGGACCGAACATGTGCGCGACCAACGCACCGGAAGCTGCGCCATTCATTAAACGCGAGAACCGTTCCGGCTGGGTTCTTTCTTGATTCAAATATGGAAACCAATCACACGCGCGGATAATTCTTGCCGGTGCCGGTGGAATGATCTTGCGGCTTCGTAACCGCGCATGAAGCCGATGCACTGGGCGGCGGCGGGCACAATTCCAATTATATTCATATTCGATGGAAATGTTGCCGACGAAATCCTGGCATTTCAATTTATCCAGGACGGCAGGAACATCCTGGGAAATTAATCGCCCGCGTTCAAAAACAATTTTGCTTGCTTGAACGACCTAGTCGAAATATCTCGTTAAAGATTAGAGCTCATCTATGTATTCTTGCAAGCACATGAGTTGCCAAATGGCTAACACAGGGAATGCGCAAGAGAAGATTCCTGGCCTATGGGCTTCGCCAATCATTGTTATTCTGGCGATCCTATGCGGCCTGTCTGCAGCGGCGCGCGCCCAGAACACGCCTCCTCAAATACTCTTGGAAAAGGCTCTGGAAAACGCCCGATCGATTACAAACATCGAGATTCAATACGACGATACGCTATGGATAAAGGGAAAACCAATCTCGGCGGCAGAATCCAATAATTTGACCCGCACGATGAATACGAGTTATCCTTTTTCAAAGGACTTTACCCGCACCTTCCATATCACATATACAGCCTCGGGAGAGAAATACCGAGCCGAATCCCGCAATGAATCTCCTCAGTCGACGAACATCATCAAATTTTTTCAAACAGCGTTCGATGGCAGGCTGTGGTCCGAATTCAACGGAAGTACTGCTTACATGGTAGAACAGGACGGCGATATGCCCGGCGACAACCATAATCCGACCTGTCCGCTGATCGGCCAATTCCTTTTTCTCTCCAGAAACTCGGATGATTGCTTTCCCTGTGGGCTGCGTTTCACCGATCTTCATTCGCCGGACATTCTCAATGGCCTGATCTTGCCCGATGCGGAAACCTCGAATGGAGTGCTTCACCTGTCATTTCCTGGCCTTCCACGCAATGGCGTCAATCAGTTGTGGAACATTGCAATGAACGCTGGCGATCCTGATTTCACGCCGAGGACCATCTCAAACATCAGTTATGCTGGTAGCCAAAGTCCTGTTGATATCGAAATAGTATACACCTTGTCAGACTATACCAATCTAGGCGCATTCCATATTCCGACGAAGGTAGCTTACAGCATGTTTAACGTACCAACGAACAACCTACCGGCGCCAACGCTCGCGTCCACGGGCATAGTCACAGTGGTGTCGGTCAGGATTCCAGCGCAAATACCTGAGTCCACTTTCCGACTTGATGAATCCAAAGCGCTTCACGTTTGGAATAAGGGCGAAACCAAAGGTTACGGCGTTGGCCTCATTCTGGGGGAAGCAGGGTCGAATATTGTTGTCAAACGCATCGTCGCAGATTCGCCAGCTGGAAGGCATAAGGAACTTCTTGCGAACGATTGTATTCTGTCGATCGCAGAATCCAATGCGCGCCGGCCGTCGCGGTGCATCCCGGGAAGGCGGATCTGCCTCGGGCTATCGCGCTGCTCCAAGGTGCCAAGGGGTCCTCCGTCCGCCTCACCTTCGTCTCGTCCGGGAAAGAGGATTCGCAAACCCAAGTTGTTACCTTGGTGCGTGGAGAAGTCAGAGAGCGTCTTACCGGGGGCCGGCTTCTGACCAATGGAATGAAAGCTCCGGACATGGCAATGGTCACGCTGACAAATCGCACCACGGAACATCTCTCAGACTACACAGGCAAAATTATCGTCCTGGAATTTTGGGCCAGTTGGTGTTCACCCTGCCAGAAAAGCATGGCTGACCTCCAACTCGATGCTGCCCGGTATCCCAATTGGAAAGATAAAGTTGTGTTGATCGCCGCCAGCATTGATGACACGGCAGACATTGCCGCCAAACGCATCCAGGAAAGAGGTTGGAATCAAACCCACAATGTTTGGCTTGGGGACAAGGACGTTAAAACCTATCCCGTTGGTGGCATCCCAACCGCCTATATTATCAATACGAAAGGAACCATCATCGTTTCAGGAATTCCGGGGGAAGAGCGCATAAACATGCCAGACATTGTTAATCAACAGCTTGACGCTGCACAGATAAAATCCAAAAGGGATTAGCTGCCCAACGCCGCAGTCCTGATCCAGATTTTGAACAACACTTCCCGCCATGATTTCATATCCCAAGGCTGGAAGCTAGGCGTGGAAGCCCAGCCGAATACAAAGTTTTCACCAGCTGAGCATTCAACGCAAGTTTGGCGGCGAAAAATACTGACGCATAGCCTGTGATGACAGAATTATTCCTGTCGAACATTGGAAATGCTATTTCAAAATCGGCAACTTCCATTCCTCGTCGAAAAAACCGGCCTCAACCACGCGCTTGCTCTTCAGATCGAACACCGCGTAATCCGGCAGCTTTGGAACTTGAAGCGCGTTGCTCGTCGGCGCAGCGTCACTGAACGTGAAGCACGAATTAATCACCACGTAATGTTTCGGATTGAGCGGATTGGGATAAATCATCACCGGCACATGATCGCCAAGGGAATAAGTTTTGCCGCCAATATGCACGCCCTGGGCATCCCAACGAATTGGCAGGCGCTTGGCGATGCGTCCCAGCAGCCGGTTGCTGTGCGGATCACCCCACAACACCAGGTTGCTCGCGGCCATTTCTTTATCCGTCACTGCGGAATCATCCTTCACCCTCGGCTCGCCGCGGAATTGCATCCGCCAGTCTTCAATTGCCTGCTTCATGGCGGATTGCGTCCATGCGCCTTCGTCATTGTTCAGCGACTTGCCGGTCGGACGCACCATGATGAACGAGTCCATGAACGCATCATCAATCGGCCCTTGCAATCCATGCTGCTTGCGCAACCTGCCATCCGACGCCAACGACCTAACGTGCCAGTGCAAACCCAGCTTCTCAAAATGCGCCATCCATGAGCCATCCCGTGCCACTTCCGGCGCGGCGAGTTGTTGATCGTCGAGCGTGACCATTGGTCGATGCGCCAACGGGCACAATCCAGCCGGCATGGTAAGCGTCAGCATGGACACATTCGTCGTCGTCACGGTAATGCCGTTACCGATGATGTCGGCATTTACGCGCGCGCGGCTCCAATGGCGTTCAAGTCCGTCTACGGTTACCCATGCCACCCGATTGTAACGCAGCGTCCAGGTTGTGAAACGCACTTGTTTTGGCAGCGAATTTCGCCCCTGCGCCTTGAATGCCTCAACCCGTCGCGCGACCTCTTCCTTTGCAATTGGCTCGAATTTGTGCGCAGTTTTTGGCCCGATAATGTGGGTGAGATCCAGGCCTTCCGCAGCCATTGCGTGACTCATCAGATCGGCTGCTTGTTTCTGTGGATCAATCTCGCCGCTATAAGCCACGACGGGGCAATTGAAAAGATTGGCTGCGTAATCCGTCACGTCATACAGATGCCAGAGCAGTTGCTCATACCATGGCGACACAATATTCTGCTCCGCAAATTTTTGAAAAATGGCCGTATCAACAAACCCAGCGCCGGGCGAGGCTACATCCCACATTCCCGCGTAATGCCCGGCGAAATGCCAGGCAGCGGCGCCGCCCATGGAAAAGCCGCGCACTGAGACGCGGTCTTCATCGATCGGATAATGTTTGCGAACATTATCCAGCGCCTCAAAAGCATCCGTTTCGCCAGCGAATTTGAACGCGTTACAATAACGTCCGTACGGATGCAGCACAATGGTGTCTTGCGGAGTAAACTCCCCGCGGTTCTTCTCGCGATCCACAATAAAACTTAATTCGCTTCCGTTGTTGTTCCTGCCGTGAAACCAAAAATCCAACCGCAGCTTGTGCGCCGTTCCGGGCTGATAGGACGCCGGCACTACCAAGCCGTAAGGCTGCACTGAGCCATCAATCTTTGACCGGTATCCTCGTGCTACCAGGCCGGTCACGGTGTTCCAGGGTGCCTGCCCTTCCTTCAAAAGCCGCGCGCGGTCCATTCCTTCCTCGATCAGCTTTTGGGCCGCCGCGAAATCAGCTTCTTTGTAAAAAATGTCATCCTCCAACGCATATCGGACTGCGTTGTGATAGATCTGCACATCCGGCAGCAACTGGAGCAATTCCGGTTTGGACTTGAGCACGATTTCCAAGTTCTCGATCACCTTTCCCAGATCGGAAACGCCTTTTTCCAAATCAGCCTTCATTTCCGGCGGCACCGCAATTCCCACCGGTGGCATACGCGGATTTGCCCGCCCAGGGATGGTTGGGTCAGCGCACAGCCCCACATTCGCCGACACCAGAAAAACAAGAAGGATTCGCGGCAGCATGTTGGTCAAAGGTATATTAAGAACGTTTGTACAGCGCAACCTAGTTGTCCTCATTATTTCAGTGGCGCGCAAGACGCATCCGATTGTCCAACGATGCTTCTTATCGAATGCAAATCAAAAATTGGTCAGCACTCCCGCCCGAAAGAATTCCTGGGAGAGCGTATTTGTCCACACGAAATTCGTCTGGCCAGGGCTGCCGGTCGCCACCAGATTCCAAGTCGGTCCAGCGGAAGCCAGATCTGGCGACTCGTAAAGCTGGTAAGTGAGAATGTTTAAACTATTGCTGATGTTGAGCACCAAGTTGTTGGTTAAGGTGGGAAGAATTGAGAGAACCGGTTGGGGGGGCGCCAAGATAAAAGGAACAATACACACGGGCGAGGAAACGGTGGCAATCGTCTGGTTTGTGTACGTCAACTTACCGGTCTGCTGATCGATAGAATAAAGCTTTATGGTATTGTTATCCTGAGACGCCACGATGCAGTATGAGCCGGTCGGATCGATGGCGAAATTGCGCGGGGTCGCGTCGGTGAATTGCTGCTGTACTTGCGAGAACATGCCGTTGGTTGGATTGATCGCGTACACCACGATGGAGTTGTATCCGCGGTTCGAACCATAAAGAAATCGGCCGGAGGGATGTACGGCAATTTCGGCTGTTTGATTTGAGCCGACGGGAAACCCATTCGTCACCGTGCTATTCGTCTGGAATGCACTTAGAATGCCATTCACCGAGTCAAAGTTGAACCCTACGATGGTGGAATTATTTTGGCAGATTAGATACGCTCTTTGGTATAGTGGATCGAATGCAATATGCCGCGGTCCCGATCCCGGCGCGACGGGGGTAATGAGGGTCGTGTTGGTGGTGAGGGTCCCGGCCACCGGATTCAACACCAAACACCGGACCTGATCCAGTCCCAAGTCGGGAACGAGAACGAAATGGTTGTTGCCGTCGATCGCGATGCAGTGCGCATGACTGATCCCCGGATCTTGGATGAAACCTGTGGCCGCCCCCATTGACCCGTTGGGTTGGATGGGAAATACGATCACACTGCCGCCGCCATTCACATTATTGCCATTATAATTAGCCACAAGGACATTACTTCCGCTGCTATCAACTGTGATAAAGGCGGGGGTCCCGCCGCCTTGCGTGGACAAAAAATTCAAAAACGTCAGGGCACCGTTGGTAGGATTCACGGAATAGGCGAGGACAGTGCCACCGCCCTCGTTCACCGCATATAAAAACTTGCGGTTGGGGGTCAAAGCAATGAAGGAAGGACCCGATTGGTTGGCCGCCACACTGGCCGCGCCAAATTTTATTGTGGCTAAATTGAGGGTGGACAGGTATATGGCCGAGCCATCTCCGACATAGAATCGTTCCAAACCGGGAGAGGGAGAAGCGGCGAACACACAGACCTCGGCTCCGAAAAGAACCATTGTCAGCGCCAGGATGTGCCGTGAACGGAACAGCGTCATCATAAAAATTCAACGGACTATTTCGGACAATGCCTTAGCCGGGGAGCAGGTTGAAATTCCGCGTGTCATTGAAATGAGGGGAGCCGATGAAACTTTCCCGGGCTTTCTACACATCGGTCAAAAAGTCCAGTTTCCCGTTTGAATTGCCCAGCTTGTCCGTCGGCGCGCCGACAAGATCCAGCATCGTGAGATGGAGGTTGGTTATCGGCGTGCCCTCCTTGAAAGCGATGTGCCTGCCGGGTTTGATCTGGCCGCTCGCTTTGCCAACCATCAACGTGGGACAATGGCCGTGGTCGTGCCGGTTCGGATCGGCCATGGAGGCTCCGTAAACGATGGCGCTGTGATCCAAAAGCGAACCCGCGCCTTCGGGAGACCCTTTCATCTGTTCAATAAAATAGGCGAACTGTTCCATGTGATAGCATTCAATTTTTCTGACCTTCTCAATTAAAACCGGATTGCCGCCGTGATGGGTGATCGAATGATGCGCTTCGGGAACTCCGATTTCCGGGTAAGGCCGCACGCCGCCTTCCCGCGCCATCATGAAAGTAATGACGCGCGTCATGTCGGTTTGGAAGGCGATCCGGCACAAGTCGAACAAGAGGCGCGAGTGTTCCGCGTAGTTGGCGGGAATTCCCACCGGTTTTGACAATCCCGGCGGGATCATCTGCTTCGCTTCGTTTTCGCTCCTGCCCAGCCGCACTTCGAGTTCCCGGACGGAAGTCAGGTATTCGTCCAGTTTACGGCGGTCGGTCGCGCCCAAATTCTTTTTCAAACTGTGCGTATCCTCAAGAGTCAGATCCAGAATGCTCTTGCGATACATTTCCTGATTCTTTCTTTGCGCTGGATCGGCGCTCACGTCGCCATCCCCAAACATCCGCTCGAACAACAGTCGCGGATTCATTTCCGGCGGCATCGGTTCGGTCGCCGATTTCCAGGAAATGGTCTGATAAGCGCAGGTGTAAGCATCGCATTCGCCCACGGAACGGCTGTCCTCACAGGCAACTTCAAGCGATGGAAATTTTGTTTTTGCGCCAAGGACGCGGGCGGCAAGCTGGTCGCCGGAAACGCCGGCGTAGAAATCTGCTCCCAGGGTTTTTTTCGGACGCACGCCGGTCATGTAGCTGGCGACCGCGCTGGCATGAGCGCCGGCGGCGTCATTGAGCGGAGCGCCCCGGGTATTTCCGCTCAGGCCGCTCATCACGAGGATGTCCTTTCTGAATTTTTCGAGCGGCTTCATGATGCGCTGGAATTCAAAGTCCGCGCCCGTGGCCGTTGGATTCCAGTATTGGGGAATCATTCCTGAAGGCGCATAGACATACATCATGCGGGTGATCTCTTCAGGGGTGCTCGCGCCGAATGCGGGCAGCATGGCGTCGAGAAACGGCAGGGCAACCAATGCGCCCGTGCCCTTCAAAAAAGTTCTGCGCGACAAGTGTTTCATAGGATTGCTACTGCGGTGAGACGGTTTGGATTGGGGAGAGGTTTCGCTTCAATTTTTTGCGCTCAAGCCGGGTGTTTCATCAGTTTCACGGTGTCGCATCTGAAAGGCCGCACTGTCCACGATGGCCGCAATCACCTCGGAAAACCGGCAGCCGTTCTGTTCAACTCGTTGCGCGATTTTTTCAATCGTGGGCCGGTCATAGGATTCCATTCCCCGGCCCAACGCGTAGATCAACATTTTTTCGGTGAAGGCGCGGACGAATTTGGACGAATCAGCCTTGAGCAGCGTCTTCAATTCCGCCGCGCCGGAGAATGTCCGGCCATCTGGCAAAAGCCCGGACGCGTCCACGGGCAAACTGCCTTCATTGGTCCGCCACCGGCCCATGGCGTCATAATTTTCCAAACCGAAACCAAGCGGATCCATGCGGGCGTGACAGCCGGCGCAGGTGGGATTCGAGCGGTGCTGCTCCAATTGCTGGCGGACGGAAGTGGTTTTGCCGACCTCATGGTCATCGAGCGCCGGCACGTTTGCGGGAGGCATGGGCGGCGGCGTGTTGAGAATATTTTCCAGCACCCACTTGCCGCGAATGACCGGCGACGTGCGCGTGGGATACGAAGAAACCGTAAGCACGCTGGCTTGGGTCAAAATCCCGCCGCGCTCAGCGCCATCCAACCGCACCCGGCGAAATTCGCGTCCCTGCACGTCTGGCATTCCGTAGAGTTTGGCGAGACGTTCATTCACGAAAGTGAAGTTTCCGTCGAGAAAATCAAGAATGCTCCGGTCTTCGGTGACGACGGCTTGAAAGAACATTTCGGTCTCGGTCCGCATCGCGTCGCGCAATTCGACATCGTAATCAGGGAACGCCCTGGCATCCGGTTTCTTGAAGTCAAGGTTTCGCGTTTGCAGCCATTGGCCGCAAAAATTGCCGGCCAGCGAGCGGGCTTTCGGGTCGGCGATCATGCGCCGGACCTGCGCGTGCAGCACTTCAGGTCGGTGCAACCGGCCCTTCTCCGCTACAGCCAGCAGTTCATCATCTGGCATGCTGCTCCAGAGAAAATAGGAAAGCCGTGACGCGAGTTCCGTGTCGCTGATGCGATGAGAAATGTCGCTGGCGGGGTCTTGTTCAACGCGGAACAGAAAATTGGGAGACATCAAGATGGCCGTCAACACGACGTGAATTTGCTCATCGAAAGACCCGCCCCGGCTTTGCACCAGCCGGGTCAAATCCATCAGCCGCTCCATTTCATTTTTCGTCACGGGCCTGCGATAGGCCCGATGCGCCAGCGCGCCGAGAATTTCGCCGGCATATTCGGACTGGCGTTTTGCGGGGGGCGGTCCTTTGAAAAAGATTCGCTTGTAACTGGCGGTTTGTTCGCGCGGCACCTGGTTAAACGGTCCAAAAATTTCCATGACGGTGGGGTATGGCGGCGGCTGTTTGGCCCTGGGTTGTTGGGATTCGGGTGCCATCTCCATTTGCGCCTCAAACAGATGCGGCCCCTGGGAAATGAAAATGTTTGTGGCGTACATGGCGCGATCCTGCATGCCTTTCCAGACAATGGGCAGGTTGAGCACTTCCTTTTTATCCATGTAAATATGACCGGTCATCAGGGTTCCCCCCTGAAATCCCTGTTCCCAGCCAACGCGAAGATTGTAAAACGCATCCACCGGGAAATCGTGCGTCGTTTGGACGTGCATGTGAAATTGCTGGCCCATTTCCTCCGTCTCGTAGCGAACCGCCAGAACTTTTTGCATCGGCCCGGTGGGAAGGGCGGCCCCGGCCACGCGTTCCGCCGCTTTCAGATATTTCTCCGTCAGCAACGGTGAAAGCGAAAGCACATCGCCGATATTGTCAAAGCCGTAGCCATAAGCGTCCGCCGGAAAATCGTCCGCAAAACGGAGATTAACATCCAACAAGTCCCGCACCGTGTTGTTGTATTCATAGCGGTTGAGCCGATGCGCGGTCACGCGTCCGGGATTCGGCTTCGCGTTGCGATCCAGCAACGCATACTGTTGCTCAATCCATTCCGTGACGGCGCTCACCTGATCGGCGGACGGTTTGGGTTTGCCATCGGGCGGCATTTCACCCACTGAAAGCTTCCGCACCACCAAGGCCCATATTTCCCGTTCCTTGAGGGCGGCTGAACCGGACTTGGTCAGGAACCGTTCGAGATCCAAATCGCCTTTGAACTGTTTCGGATTGTGACACCCCGCGCAGTATTCCGTGATCATCGGCTTGACGGCAGTTTCAAAACCCTGCGGCGACGAAGCCGACGGAGTCAGTGGAACTGCAGAAGATTTCGCCAGCATGAGGGCGGTGATGATAACTGCCCGGCTGAAAGTTAAACTCAACTTCATGCTAGAGTGTGTTGGACAACATATCCCATGTAATGCGGATTCGACCGTCAAATGGGTTCACGGATAAAACGGCTTGTTCGCATGGTTCAGGCAGTGTGCGCAAATTTGCTCTCGAACAACATCCTCTAAAGCGAGGGGAACGCATGAAGCTTTTCGGGTTCAGCGCCTTAAAGCTGAATCCGGGGTCTAGGCTGCGGTTTTGAAGAGCAGAGTCATCGTCCCCAATCTTCCGGGTGCGGTTGATGGTCGTGATTCCAAAGCGGGGCGGTATTTGTGGGATTGAACAAAACCGAAGGCATCATCGCCCCCGCATGGCCGTCGCAATAGACCTGATTGTAATTTTTCCCATGACGCATGGGGTCCGTAGCGTAGGAAGCTCCAGAATGGATGCCGCCGAGCATATCCCCTGCTTTTGGTTCAGGATCGTCAAAATACACGAAGCTGGGGCTGTCCGCAATCGCGAGCATCTCGCTTGGCGCGGTGATGCGGGTTTCGGAAATCGGAACGGGGTTCGGAAACGCCAGGGGCGCGGTGATCGCCGGTCCCAAGCCCAGATGTTGCGGGGTTGAATAAAATGGATCCGCCACCCCGCCCGCATTGTAGCCGTAACTCCCGATCCTTCCCAAGTCCGTGGGGGCGGTCCAATCGCCGATTTTTCCTTTGTACGCCGGACAATGGAAATTCGCGTTGGTCCAGTGCAATGAATAGTAAGGGACCAATCTGGACGACCAATACACCATGCCTGGTGACGGAACGGTGGAATCACCATTCGCCGAGCCACCTGCGGAAAAATAAAAGGGATAGTGGCTTTGGTTTTCGTCCACATACATCTTCAACGCAAATCCCATCTGCCGCAGATGATTCTTGCAGGAGGTGGAAAGTCCGGCGGCTTTGGCCTTGGAAAGGGACGGTAGCAACAGCGCCGCCAGAATCGCAATGATGGCGATGACGACTAGCAGTTCGATCAAGGTGAAAGCCTTTTTCATTAGTGTGGGCGGGGATTGGGTATCTGCCAGTCGCGGGACCAGTAATAGTTCCAAAGGTTTTCCAGCGGCACTTTTTCGACATGACCGTCGAAGAGCGCCATGTCAATCATGCCGGGCAGTCGCTGGCTGGTATCCACGTTCCTCGGCGCGGCGGAGGCGGCGCGGCTGCCGTGCCGCGCGATGGTAGGTGGGTTGGGGGTGACGTTGCCGTTAGTGCTAAGGCCGGAATATAAGTCAGGTGACGGTGGAAATGAGGGAAATGGGGTTATGGAGTAAAAAATTGCATCCGCAAATACCGGCGTTTGAGAAGTGTGTTGCACTTCGCCAGCATTAAAATAGGACGGAGGATTTACGCCCCGATTGACATTGACCGTGAGCGACCACAGCCATCCGTTGTGGGCGTAACCTCCGTAATTCGTATTCTCATGCAGGGCAGACCTGCCTTGCGAATCATAATAATCTTCATAAACCCACGCCGTATCAGCAGCGCCATATTGCGCCCACCCCATCCGCCCGTCCTCGATCGACAGTTTGGGCGCAGAGGGACACATCTGCACGTTTTTATTGTTACCATAGTAAGGGCTTAAGAGATGAACCCATTGAATTCGGCTGCCACCACCACTATAGTTGTCTGCGAGAAACCTGCCGAAATCATTTTCATACACGGTATTGGCCAGCGAAAGCTGCTTGAGGTTGCTGATGCAGTTCACCTGTTGCGCCTTTAATTTGGCTCCCGAAAGCGCGGGCAACAACAGCGCCGCCAGTATCGCAATGATGGCAATGACGACGAGCAATTCAATCAAAGTAAATGCCTTTCGGCTTTTTGACCGAATCGTTTGTATTTGTGGCAAGAACTGTTTCAATGCCTGTTTGAAAAGTAGCGGCGGGCCTCCCGGCCTGCCGTAGAGGGCGGCATCCTGCCGCCCGGAAAAATCACCCACACTGGCTGAACGCCCTGATTTTACAGAGGCTTCGCGAAGGTTGCGCTTTTTCCGCCGGGCTGGAAGCCACGGCGCTACGTCAGCCAGGATGGCTGACGCTACACTTTTCAAACAGGCTCTCATGGCTAATTCAATATTCCTCAATGCGAGCGGCCCGGACGCGGGCTGGGAATTTGCCAGCCGGCCGACCAATAATAATTCCAAAGATTCTCCAGCGGCGCTTTCTCGACGTGACCATCATACAACGCCACGTTAATCGCGCCAGGGAGACGATAGGTGATGTCCACCTTCCTTGGAGCAGCGGAAGCGACGCCACTTCCATGTCGCGCAATGGTAAGCGCGCTCATGTCATTCGCGCCGCCAGCACCCAGATACAAATCGCTGGCCGGATAGTTGAAGGGGGACGGCAGCACATCGTGCGTTGTTGAATCAGCAAAGACGGGCGTCTGCGACGGGTGTTGCACCGCCGACGGAGTTCGGAAGAAGGGTGGACCAGCGCCGCCGATAATCTCATAGAACCAGCCATTAAAGGCATAACCGCCATAGTTAGTTACGACCCCGCCGTAGCCATCTGTCAGTGGAGCGCCAACATAGTACCAGGCGGTATCGGCGCTGCCCGGCTGCAAGGTGCCAAAGAGGCTGCCGGCGGAAGAGATCGACTGCTTGGACGCTGACGGACACAACTGCAGCGGTTTAGCGTTGCCGTAGTAGGGTCGAAAGGCGGTTTCCCATGGAATATAGAATCCCATGCCGGCTATGGACGGAAGCTCCTTCTTCGCGTCCTCCACATACAGGCTATGGGCTAGAGAAAGCTGCCTGAGGTTGCTGATGCAATTTACGTGTTGCGCTTTCAATTTGGCTTTGGAGAACGAAGGCAACAGTAGCGCCGACAGGATCCCAATGATGGCGATGACCACCAGCAGTTCAATCAAGGTGAAAGCGCTTTTCTTCATCAATTTCCGGGGAATGCGATTCATTTACCACCACCAATCCTGGTGCTGTTGGTGGTCGAGGTTCCACAACGACGCGCTGTTGGTTTTATTGAATAAAAGAAAAGGACTCATCGCTCCTACATGACCATCACAAAACACCTGGTTGTAATTTTTCCCG
>Ga0137403_10002564_pt1 | contig 22173 bp, 22 predicted proteins | sample CZOMad2_1_16fung_FD_122057 | JGI IMG/M metagenome (GOLD analysis project Ga0137403, IMG submission 122057) | Vadose zone soil fungal communities from Angelo Coast Range Reserve, California, USA - CZOMad2_1_16fungal (Hybrid Assembly) | ecosystem: Environmental > Terrestrial > Soil > Vadose zone...
ATGGCCTTCGACGGCGACGTCTGGCAGTGGCACCAGGACTTCGGCACCTGGTTCAACGACGACCAGATGCCCGAGGCGCGGGCCATGAACATCGCGATCTTCCTGGACGAGGTGAACGAGTTCAACGGCCCCCTGATGTTCATCCCCGGCAGCCACAAGCTGGGCGTGCTCGACGCCGGGCACGACACCACGACGACCAGCTATCCCTTGTGGACGATCGACCACGCGACGATCGCCCGGCTCGTCGCGCGCGGCGGCCTCGTGGCGCCCAAGGGGCCGGTGGGCTCGATGATCATGTTCCACTCGTGCCTGGTCCACGCCTCGACGTCGAACCTCTCGCCGTGGAACCGGGTGAGCGTGTACCTGAGCCTCTGCGCGGTGTCCAATCACATCCGCCGCTTCAAGCGGCCCGAGTACATCGCCCACCGTGACTTCTCGCCGATCGAGTGCCTTCCGGACGACTGCCTGCGGCGCCTCTACGAGGTGGCGCTGCCGTGGAAGGACGGCACGCCGGAGGCGGCCCTCAGGTAGTCCGTCGCGGCTTGAGCTTCAAGAGCCGCGCCGCGTTGAGCCCCAGGATCTTCGCCCGGTCGGTGTCCTTCAGGAATTTGCACCCGTCGACGAAGCCCCGGGGATCGTACCAGCCCATGTCGTACGGATAGTCGGTGCCCACGACGATGTGATCGGCGCCCCAGAGGTTCACGAGGTGCCGGAGCTGCTCGCGGTCGAACACGATGGTATCGAAGTAGAGCTTGGCGAGCGACTGGCGGGGCTTCCGCTTGAGCACCGTGCGCGGGTCGACGCGGGCGCCCCACGCGTGGTCCATGCGGGCCGGATAGTGCGAGACGTAGCCGCCCCCGTGCGCCGCCACGATCTTCAGCTTCGGGAACTTTTCCAGGATGCCGTCGAAGACGAGATGCGCGATCGCGACCGTCGAGTCGAGCGGGTTGCCGATGATGTTGATGAAGTAATGGTCCGAGAGCCGCTCGCCGCCGGTGAAGCCGTTGGGGTGCATGAACACCATGACGTCGAGCTCCTGGACCTTCGCCCAGAAGGCGTCACGACCCCGCGAGATCTCCTGCCCGCCGACGTTCGTCCCGATCTCCACGCCGCGAAAGCCGAGACGCTTGACGCAGTATTCGAGCTCCGCCGCCGCCGCGTCGGGCGCCTGCAGCGGGACGTCGGCCAGGGCGACGAAGCGGTCCGGGTGCTTGGCGACGATCGCCGCCAGGTTTTCGTTGATCGCCCGCGCGGTCTTCCGGCCGAGCTCCGGGTCGAGCGAATACATGAACTGGAAGGGCGAGCACGAGATCGCCTGGACGTCCACGCCCATCTTGTCCATGTCGCGCAGCCGCTGCTCGACGGACGTGAGGCACACGAGGACGTTGGCCGCCTGCTTCTGATTCGTCACGCGCGACAGCTCGTTGGTGAAGCGCATCGCCGGCTCGGTCTCGCGCCAGAAGACGTCTTTCACCATGTCGTCCGCGGGTGGGTAGTGGACGTGGCAGTGGACGTCGACGCAGAGGTGGCGGCGGCGACCCTTGGCCGTCCGCGAGTCGCCGCCGCGCGCTACCGGACCGGGGCATGTGAAGAGCACGTGGATTCTCCTTATGCGTGGGTTGCGGGAACGCCGGCCATCATCAGGCCGAGCGTTCGCTCCGTCGCGTCCGCGCGGGGCACGTCTCCGACGATGCGCCCATCGTGCATTATCAAGATGCGGTCGGCCAGCGCGAGGATCTCGTCCAGCTCGACCGAGACGAGCAAGAGCGCCTTCCCGGCGTCGCGCAGCGCGACCAGGCGGCGGTGGATGAACTCGATCGCGCCGATGTCGACGCCGCGGGTCGGCTGCCCGACCAGGAGGAGGTCGGGGTTCCGGTCGAGCTCGCGGGCCAGCACGATCTTCTGCTGGTTGCCGCCCGAGAACGCGGAGGTCGGGAGCGCGCCGTTGCCGGGTCGGATATCGTACTCGGCCACTTGACGCTCGAAGCTCGACGCGACCGACGCGCGGTGGAGCCGGATCGGGCCGTTGTACGTGGACTCGTCGTGGTAGCCGAGGATGGCGCTCTCGCGCGCCGCGAACGGGATGATCAAGCCCATGCGGTGGCGATCCTCGGGCACGTGGGAGAGCCCCAGGCGCCGCAGGCGACGCGGTGAGCGGGCCGCCGCGTCGCCGAGGACGCCGCCCTTGAGTCGGATCTGCCCCGACTTCAGCGGCCGGATGCCGGCGAGCGCCTCGAGCAGCTGCGACTGGCCGTTGCCGGCGACGCCCGCCACGCCCACGATCTCGCCCCGGCGCACCGTGAAGCTGACGCCCTTGACGCGCTCGACACCGAGGCCGTCCTCGACCACGAGCTCGGTCACCTCGAGCACGGGGTCGCCCGGTCGCGAGGGCTCCTTGTCCACCCGCAGGCTCACCTTGCGGCCCACCATCAGCTCGGCGAGCTGCTCCGTCGTGGTCTCGGCGGTGGGGAGCGTCGCGACGACGCTGCCCTGGCGCATCACCGTGACGACGTCGGTGGCCTCGCGGATCTCGCGCAGCTTGTGCGTGATGAGGAGGACGGTCTTGCCCTCGCCGCGGAGCGACGCGAGGATCCGGAAGAGATGGTCGGCCTCCTGGGGCGTCAGGACGGCCGTCGGCTCGTCCAGGATGAGGAGCTCCGCGCCCCGGTAGAGCGCCTTGAGAATCTCGACGCGCTGGCGCTGGCCCACGCCGAGATCGGCGACGCGCGCGTCGGGATCGACCTGCAGATGGTACTCGCGGCCCAGGCGCTCGAGCTCGGCGCGCGCCCGCCGCATTCCGGCGCCCAGCCGGAATCCGCCTTCGACGCCGAGGACGACGTTTTCGAGCACCGTGAACGGCTCCACCAGCATGAAGTGCTGGTGCACCATCCCGATCCCTGCCGCCAGCGCGTCCTGGGCGCTTCGGATGACCGCCGGCCGGCCGCGCACGAGGATCGTCCCGCGGTCGGGCTGGTAGTAGCCGTACAGGATGCCCATCAGGGTCGACTTGCCGGCGCCGTTCTCGCCCACGACGCCGTGGATCGTGCCCGCGCGCACGGCGAGCGTCACGCCGCGGTTGGCGTGGACCCGGCCGAACCACTTGTCGATGCCCCGCAGCTCGATGGCCGGGGGGGCTGCCCCGTTCATAGTCCTCGCGCGCTCGACTATTCGACGATGTCGTTCTTGAGGCTCTGGACGAACGCGACCACGTCGCGCTGTTCGGCCTGCGGTACCCGGAACCTCGCCAGGGTCGCGGCCGCATGACCGAGAAACACGGTCCAGTCGCTCTCGCTGATACGCATGCCTCGGTGGGCGAGCGCCATGTCCCGGCCGCGGTAGTACATCGGGCCGCCCGCGCTCGCGCAGAGGAAGTCGATCAGGAGCTGCTTCTCGCGGTTGACGCCGTCTTCCCCGCGGTGCGCCCAGAAGCGTCCCAGCTGCGGATCGGTCCGGAGCCGGGGCAGTAAATCGTTCGCCACCGCCGTGATCGCCTCGTAACCCCCAAGGCGCTCGTAGAGGGTCTTCTTCTCGTCGCTCATCGTGGTCTCCTCGATACTGTGCACGCGCCGCGCTCGGCGACGAGCGGTCGGCTACTTGGCCATGTAGTCCGTGACCTTGATCTTGCCGGCCACGATGTCGGCGCGCGCCTGCTGGAGCCGCTTTTCCATCTCCGGGGTGATCAGACTGCGGTTGTACTGATCGAGGGAGTAGCCGACCCCGCTCTCGGCGACGCCCAGAGCGCGTACGCCGCCCTTCAGGGTGCCGTCCTTCGCGGCCTTGAACGTCTCGTAGACCGCGAGATCGACGCGCTTGATCATCGAGGTCAGGATCGATCCGGGGTGGATGTGGTTCTGGTTGGAGTCGACGCCGATGGCGAGCCGTCCCTTGTCCTTCGCGGCCTGGAGCACCCCGAGCCCGGTGGCGCCCGCCGCCGCGTAGACGACGTCGGCCCCGCGATCGAACTGGCTCCGCGCCAGCTCGCCGCCGCGCGTCGGATCGTTCCAGGCCGCCGGCGTCGTCCCGGTCATGTTCTGAAAGATCTCGATCCTCGCGTTGACGTACTTCGCGCCCTCCTCGTAGCCGAGGGCGAATCGGCGGATCAGCGGGATGTCCATCCCGCCGACGAACCCGACCTTGCCGGTCTTCGACGCCATCGCCGCCGCCATCCCCACCAGGAACGAGCCCTCGTGCTCCTTGAAGACGATCGACTGGACGTTGGGCAGGTCGACGACGGCGTCCACGATGGCGAACTTGAGATTCGGAAACTCCTTGGCGACCTTCTCCATGCCGCTGGCCTGGGAGAAGCCGATCCCCACGACCACCTGGGAGCCCCGGCGCGCCATGTTGCGCAGCGCCTGCTCGCGCTGGGCCTCGTTGGTCACCTCGAACTCGCGATACGCGATCCCCGTCTCCTTCTTGAAGCGCTCGGCGCCGGCGTAGGCGGCCTCGTTGAAGGACTTGTCGAACTTCCCGCCCATGTCGAACACGACGGCGGGAACGAACTCCTGAGCCGTGCCGGAGCCGGTCAGGGCCATCACGCCGAGTACCAGCACGGCCACGGTGAGTGATTTCGAGGTTGTCATGGTCTGCGCTCCCTGTGTGCGTCGGCGCCCCGATGATATAGCATCTGCGAAGGAGACCGGGGCCGCATGAGCGCCAGGGCGCGGATTTACATCGCGAGTCCGCTCGGCTTCTCGGAAGCCGGGCGCCACTTCTACAACTCGGTGCTCGTTCCGTTCCTGCGGAGTCTCGGCTACGAGGTGCTCGATCCCTGGGCCCTGACCGATCCGCGGAAGATCGAAGCGGTTCAGCGGATGCCCTACGGCCCGGAGAGGCGAGAGGCGTGGCGGAAGCTCAACCGGGCGATGGGAGCGACCAATCGGGCGGCGATCGACGGCGCGCAGGGCGTGGTCGCCATTCTCGACGGCACCGACGTGGACAGCGGCACCGCGGCGGAGATCGGCTACGCGTTCGCGCGCGGCAAGCTCATCGTCGGCTATCGCGGCGACTTCCGCCTGAGCGCCGACAACGAGGGCGGCACCGTCAATCTCCAGGTCGAGTTCTTCATTCACGAGAGCGGCGGTGCTATCGTGAGTCGTTACGAGGATCTGGAGCCGAGCCTGCGCCCCCTGCGCGACGCCGCGCCTTGAGAGGAGAAACCGCATGATCGCCGCGATCGGTACGCGCACCCGGGGCACGTGGCTGGCGGCCCTGGTCCTGGTCGTGGTGCTGGGATCGACCGCGCCGGGCCTGGCCCAGCAGGCTCCGGATCCCCCGGCCAGCGACCTTCTCAATGCCGTTCTGTGGATGCAGCGGTCGGTCGAGTACAAGGCCAGCGCCCTCACGGCGTTCGCGCTCGCCCGGATCCGCCTCGATCAGGCGCTGGCGGACCCGAACTGGACCGCGGCACCGAAAGAGCAGACGGGTGCCTATCAATCCCTTCCGCCGGCCGTCGTCCTGGACGTCGACGAGTCGATTCTCGACAATTCGGGCTACCAGGCGTGGATGACGCTGAAAGGCACGAGCTTCGATCCGAAGACCTGGAACGCGTACGTCAACACGGTGACGTCGCGACCCATCCCGGGCGCCGTCGAGTTCGCCAGCTACGCCGACTCGAAGGGCGTGAAGGTGTTCTACATCTCCAACCGGACGGCCGAGGAGGAGCCGGCGACGCGCAAGAACCTCGAGAAGTACGGATTCCCGATGGGCGGGACCGTCGACACCATGCTCATGACGCGGAAGCAGCCGGACTGGGGCTCGGCGAAGGGGACGCGCCGCGCCCACGTCGCCAAGACCTATCGCATCCTGATCAACGTCGGTGACAACTTCGGCGATTTCGTCGACGAGTACCGCGGCAGCGAGGCGGATCGCCTGAAAGTCCTGGAGGAGCACAAGGCTCGCTGGGGGCGCGAGTGGATCATGATCGCGAACCCGAGCTACGGCTCCTTCGAGTCGGCGCCCTTCGGCCACGACTTCAAGCTCTCCGACGCCGAAAAACGCAAGCTGAAGCGGGGCGTGCTCGACGCCTGGCCGGGCCCATGAACCGGGAGCCCACCGCGATGACGAACGCGAGCCCCACCGCGCTGCTCCTCAACGTCGGGCACGCGCTCGACCATCTCTTCCTGCTGATCTTCGCCACCGCGGTGTCGGCCATCGCCGCCGAGTGGGGGATGCTCTGGCAGGACTTGATGCCCTACACCGTCGGCGCCTTCGTGCTGTTCGGCCTGGGCTCGCTGCCCGCCGGGCGTCTCGGCGACCTGTGGGGGCGGCGCGCGATGATGGTGGTCTTCTTCCTCGGCATGGGCGTGTCGGGCCTGGCCATCGCGACCGTGTCCGGCGTGTGGCCGCTGGCCGTCGCGCTCACGGTCATGGGCGCGTTCTCGTCGATCTATCATCCCGTGGGCATCCCCATGCTCGTGCAGAGCGTGAAGAACCCGGGGTTCACCATCGGCCTCAACGGGCTCGCGGGCAATCTCGGCATCGCCGTCGCCGCCGTGCTCACGGGCTTCCTCGTGAAATACGCCGGCTGGCGGACCGCGTTCGTGGTCCCCGGCCTCATCGCGCTCGCGTGCGGCGCGCTTTTCGTGGCGGTGGTGCCGCGGGAGGATACGCCACCGGCCCGGCGCCCCCAGAAGATGGTTGACCTGCCGCGCTCGGTGCTGGCCCGCGTGCTCACCGTGATGACGCTGGCCGCGATCTCCGGGAGCCTCATCTTCAATTTCACGACGAACGGTAACGGCCAGCTCTTGGCCGAGCGCCTGCACGGGATCGTCGACGACCCCGCCACGCTCGGCGCGCTGCTCGCCGTCGTCTACACGGTGGCGTCGTTCGCTCAGCTCATCGTCGGCAAGCTGATCGATCGCGTACCGCTGAAGTGGGTGTACGTGCCGGTCGCGGCCGGGCAGGTGCCGCTGTTCCTCTTCGCCTCGCAAGTCACCGGCTGGCCTCACTACGTCGCGATGGTGCTGTTCATGATCTTCGTCTTCGGGGCCATCCCGTTCATCGACGCCATGATCGTGCAGTACGTCGACGACCGGATGCGCTCGCGCGTAGCCGGCATTCGGCTGGCCGTCGGCTTCGGCGTCAGCTCCCTCGCCGTCTACCTGCTAGGCCCGACGGTGAAAGCGGCCGGCTTCACCACGCTCCTGACCGTGCTCGCAATCCTCGCGACCCTCACCACGCTCTTCGCCTCTCTGCTGCCAACATACGCCCCGAAAACCACGACGGTCCCGATCCCAACCCCCGCACCCGCCAGCTGACCCGAGCTGCCCGGCCCGGCTTCCTTGCCGCGCGCGCAACCGTTGGTGACTGTCGCATGGGCTTTCTCGCGGAGGAAACTGAGACACTATCCGGGGACTGGCGGGGATGGCGCGATTCGGCTACCCTCAATGCTCGACGCGACTCCCAGGGAGGGGACAATGGCCACGGAACGCCTCGACTTCGAGCTGAAGAGCCTCATGCCGCCGACGGAGCCCTCGCGCGCCTGGTTCCAGCAGCACGGAGCCGCCTGATGCGATTCGGGATCTTCGGAAGCGCGCAGGCGAAGCGGGGCGGCCCCGACGTCGACAGCGGAGCCGGATTCAGGGAGTTCGTCGAGAACAACGTCCGCGCCGAAGCGCTCGGCTACGTGAGCTCCTTCGTCGTCGAGCACCATTTCACCGGCTTCGGCCAGATCTCCGCGACCCTGAACTTGCTGACCTGGGTCGGAGCGCGCACGACGACGCTGCGGCTCGGCACCGCCGTGATCACATTGCCCTGGCACAACCCGGTGCTGCTGGCCGAGCAGATCGCGACGATGGACCTCTTGTCCGGGGGCCGGGTCGATTTCGGCATCGGCCAGGGCTACCGCCACAACGAGTTCGCCGGCTTCCGCATTCCCATGGAGGAGGCGGACGAACGCTTCGACGAGTCGCTGGAAGTGCTTCGCAAGGCGTGGACGTCGGACCAGCCGTGGTCCCACCGCGGCAAGTACTGGCAGTTCGAGAACGTCGTCGTCGAGCCCCCGACGGCGCAGAAGCCGCATCCGCCGCTCTGGATGGGGGCCGGGCGACCGGAATCGATCAAGAAGGTCGCGCGGCTCGGCTTCAACCTTCTGCTCGATCAGTTCGCGCCGATCGACCAGATCGGCGATCGCATCGCCCTCTTCAAGTCCGAGGTGGAGGCGCGCGGTCGGCGGTTCGATCCGATGAGCGTCGCGGTGACCCGCTCCGTCAACGTGGCGATGACGGCCGCCGAACGGCAGAAGGCGCTCGAGACGCGCATGGCGGCGCGGCGAAGGGTCCACGACCTGGCGCAGCGTCCGGACGGGCAGAACAAGTCGACGATCATGACCTACGCGAATACGCTGGAGGCCGCCGAGGCCGGCGCGCTCTACGGCACGCCCGACGAGATCGCCACCAAGCTCCAGGCGCTCCGCGACCTCGGGGCGGAGTACGTGTTGCTCAACAGCACGGGCGGGATCGAGACGCTGAGGCGCTTCGCGGCGGAGGTCAAGCCGGCGTTCGCCGGCGAACCCCGCGCTCCGATAGGCTCGCTCAGGGCTTGAGGACGAGCTTGCCCAGCACCCGGCCGCTCTCGAGCAGCCCCTGCGCGCGAGCGGCCTCGGCGAGGGGCACGCGTTCCTGGATCGGCGGTCGGATCGCGCCGCCGCTCAGCATGCCGAGCAACGCCTCCGTCGCGCCGCGCCGCGAGCCGGGGTCGTCGTCGAACGTGTGCATCGAGAAGAGCCGCAACGCCGGGCTCCGCCCCGACTTTCTCATCGCCGGCACCACGTCGGCGTCGGGCCAGCCGTCGAGGGATCCATAGAGGACGACCAGTCCCAGCGGCGCGACGTGAGCGAAGAGCCCGGCGAAGCGCGGCCCGCCCACCGAATCGAGGATGAGGTCCACCCCGGTTCCGCCGGTCGCCGCCGCCAGCCGCTCGTCCAGCCCGGCCTCGCGGTAGTTGATCGCGACGGTTGCGCCCTGGGCGCGCGCGAACTCGGCCTTCTCCTTCGAGCCCGCGAGAGCGATGACCCGCTTGCCGGCCGCGCGGGCGAGCTGGACGAGCGCCGACCCGATGCCGCCGGCGGCCGCCTGCACCAGCACCGACTCGTAGCGAAATCCGCGGGTGGCGCTGTGGAGCAGGTGATAGGCGACCTGGTAGGCGGCGAGCGTGGCCGCGGCATCGAGGTCGACGCCCGCCGGGACGACGTAGACCGCGCGCTCGGCGACCGCGATGTACTCGGCGTAGCAGCCGCCGCGGTGCACGAGCTCGCGCGCCGAGACGTAGACCGGCTGGCCGACCCGCAGCGTTCGCACGTCGGCACCGGTCTGGACGATCACGCCGCTCATCTCGATGCCGGGAATCGCCGGCAGCGGCGGCATCCAGGCGTACGAGCCCCGCCGCACCAGCACCTCGGGCATGTTCACGCCGATGGCGTGGGCCTGCACGAGCACGTCGCCCGGCCCGACCATCGGTGTCGGAACGTCGAGGTACGTGAGCACCTCCGGTCCGCCGGTGCGCTCGATTTGAATTGCCTTCATGTCTGGGGGATTCTATCTCCGTGAGCGACGCGCGCGCCACGAACACGTACTGGGGACGCGACGGCCTGGAGCGCGCGATCCTCGACGCGCTCGCCGCCGCCGGCAAGAACGTCGACGCGCTGACGGTCGACGACCTGGCGCCGGCCGACCAGTTTCACGGCGGCGGAAAGGGCACGACCGAGCGGCTGGCGCGCCTGGCCGGGTTGAGGCCCGGCATGCGCGTCCTCGACGTGGGCGGGGGGCTGGGCGGCCCCGCGCGCACACTGGCCGCCCAGTTCGGCTGCCACGTGACGGTCGTCGACCTCACCGAGTCGTACGTGCAGACGGCCGCGGCGCTGACGGCCCGGCTGGGATTGGCGGATCACGTCGCGCACCGCGTCGGCGACGCGCTGGCGCTCGACGTGGGCGTCGACCCGTTCGACGTCGTGTGGACGCAGAACAGCGGAATGAACCTCGCCGACAAGGAGCGGCTCTACGCCGGCTTCGCACGCGTGCTGCGGCCGGGCGGGTTGCTGGCGCTCCAGGAGCCGATGGCCGGTCCCGTGCAGCCCGTCGTGTTCCCGGTGATGTGGGCGCGCGACGCCACCGCGAGCTTCCTCCGCCCACCCGGTGAGATGCGCGCCGTGATCGAGGCCGCCGGGTTCAACACCCGCGCCTGGGACGACGTCACGGCGGAGGTGACGGGACCGAGCGCCGCCGCCGCCATCCCCGCCCACAGCGTTCAGCGCATCATCATGGGAGCGGAGCTCGACGCGATCGTGCGGGCCGGCCAGCGGAACCGCGAGGAGGGTCGCATCGTCATGATCCAGGCCGTGCTGGTGCTCTAATACGTCTACACCGGAGAGAGGCCATGACCGACAAGAAACCGAGCGACACCGAAGTGAAGGCGAAGCTGACGCCCGCCCAGTACGACGTCACCCAGTGCAGCGCGACCGAGCCGCCGTTCCGCAACGAGTTCTGGAACCACCACGAGCCCGGAATCTACGTCGACGTCGTGTCCGGCGAGGCCCTGTTTGCGTCGACCGACAAGTTCGACTCCGGCACGGGCTGGCCGAGCTTCGTCCGTCCGCTCGAGAAGGACAACGTGACGGAGCACGTCGACAACTCGCACGGGATGCGCCGGGTCGAGGTGCGCTCGACGGCCGCCGATTCCCACCTGGGTCACCTCTTTCCCGATGGCCCCGAACCGACCGGGCTCCGGTACTGCATCAACTCGGCCTCGCTGCGGTTCATTCCGCTCGCGAAGCTCGAGGAAGCCGGCTACGGCCAGTACAAGGCGCTGTTCGAGAAGGTGAAGCCGTCCCGATAAGATCGAAGCGACGGCGGTACGCCGGGGTCAGCGCTCGGCGCCGAGCCTCGTCGCGCCGCTGTTCGGCTTGAGGTGCGTGAGGTTCCCCAGCTCCTGGAGCGCGGTGAGCATCTCGACCGGAATCGCCTGAGAGCTCAGCGAGCCGTCTTCGTTGATCCGGGCATACACGCGAGTGGCCTTGCCTTCGCTGACAGGAGCGCCGGTGACGGCGTTCTTGGCCTTGCAGTTCCAGTGCAGGGTGCGGGCGCCGACCTCGGCCAGGGTGATGGTGTTCACGATCCGGTCGCCGTAGGCCGCCGGACCGATGAAGCGAAAGTGGATCTCGCCCATCACGAACGTCGTGCGGTCGTTCTTGATCATCTGCTCGATCGGGTAGCCGATGACGCGGAACAGCTCGTGCTCGGTGTCGTTGAACCAGGCGACGATCCGGGGGTAGTACACGAGCCCGAAGGGGTCAGATTCGCCCCAGTTGACCGTGATCTCCTTCCAGTACATCGCCATGTGCCGTCCCCCTCCATTGTCGCGGGTCGTCAGGACCGTATACGAGATTGACTCGCCGCCGTCAAGTCGCGTGAGCCGGGCCTCGTGTCTCAGTTTGCCGGCTGGCGTGAGTGGAGCTGAACGGCCAGCGTGCTAGGGTCGGGCATGGTTTGGGATCCAGGGCATCCCTTTCGGTGGCGGACATGGCTCCGCGGCCGGCTGCCGTGGCCGTTGATCAACCTCGGCTTTGCCGCTAAGGGCGAGGATTGCGAGCGAGTCGGGGGGCAGCACCACTGGTACAACATCGACCATAGAACTAGCGGCTGCTACCACTGCGAGGTCGTCCGCCCGGGTCAACTCTGGAAGAGGCCATGAAACGCCCGCGCCCCGCCCGTCAGCCCGATCCGCTCCGCTCGCGCGACGTGGGCGCTTCCTGATCGAGGAGCCAGCCGGCGAGGGCGGAGAAGGAGGAGAAGTGGTGGTCGGGGTCGGCGCACTGGCCGAAGCCGTAGGCGGCGTGGAGGAAGGGGACGCCGCACTCGCGCGCGGCGGTTTGGTCGCCGGGTGTGTCGCCGACGAAGACGGGGTGCCGGAGCCGGTTGCGCTCGATCAGCGCGTGGAGGTTTTGCGCCTTGGAGAGGCCGGTGTTGCCCCAGCACTCGAAGTCCCGGAAGCACGCGCCGAGCCTCGACCAGCGGAGGAAGACCTCGATGTAGCCGGCCTGGCAGTTGCTGACGATGAAGAGCGGATACCGGGCGCTGAGCCGCCGCAGGCCGGCCTCGACGTCGGGGAACAGCTCACCGCCGAGCTCGGCGACGACCTTGTTGTCCTCGAGCTGGGTTTCGGCGGCGAGCGTCAGAACGTGCGCGTCGGGCAGGCCGGCGAACACCTCGCGGATGCACTGCTCGTGCGGCTTGCCGGTGACGCCCCTGACATCGTGCTCGGTGATGGGCCGGAAGGGGATGCGATGCCGATCGAGCACGCGATTCCAGGCGACGGCGCAGCTGACGCTCGTGTCCCACAGCGTGCCGTCCAGGTCGAATACGACCGCGTCGATCACCGGTCCCCTGGCTTGACGGGCGCCCTCGGCGCGCTTACTGTCATCCGCATCCGGCGTCGCTCAGAGCCAACCCAATCCAGGAGGACTCAAGCATGCGCACGCTTCTGACTGTGCTGATCGCACTCCTCGTCGGGGTGACGACAACTGCCGCGCAACAAGAGCAGCACGTGGTGGTGACGGTCGACACCCTGAAATGGGTCGAGCCGCCGACCTTTCCGGGCGCCCGGATGGCGATCGTTCAGGGCGATCCGAGCAAGGACGGACTCTTCGTCTATCGCGTGAAGCTGCCGGCCAGCTACAAGATCCCGCCCCACTTCCACAAGGCGAGCGAGAACGTCACGGTGCTCTCCGGAGTGTTCTTCATCGGGATGGGCGAGAAATTCGACCAGGGCTCCGGCAAGGAGTTGACGGTCGGTGGCTTCGTCGCCATTCCGCCGACGCATCGGCACTTCGCGTGGGCCGGCGGCCAGGAGACCATCGTGCAGGTCCACGGCGTCGGGCCGACGGACATCACGTTCGTCAACCCGGCCGACGATCCGCGCAAGAAGTAAGCGCCGCCTCCTCGGGGCCGATTCCCGGAACGAATCCATTTGCGGAAGCCTCGTGCCGTCCGCGCCGTGGCACGGGCTTTGCCCCATTGCCTCTCCAGTCACCAAGTCGCGCGACGGCTGCCTGTACCCAACGCCTAGCCGGACCGTCGAAGTCGCTCAAGGCGCGAGGAACTGAAACCTCACGGATCCGGGGAAGCGGACGGAGGCTCCCCCACTCGGACCCTTGCGATGGCTTGCTGGACGGCTTTGAGGAACGTCGTGTCGTCGAATGGCTTGGCGAGAAAGTCTGCGGCTCCGGCTTTCATCGCTCGCACGGCCATCGTAATGTCACCGTGGCCCGTGATGAAGATGACGGGCGTGTCGTGGCCGGCGGCAGTCAGCACCTCGTGCAGGTCGAGCCCATTCTGGCCCGGCATCCTCACGTCGAGCACGAGGCAAGAAGCACGACCGTAGTTGCCGCTGTCCAGGAACTCGCGCGCCGACGAGTATGTCTCAACCCCGTAGCCCGCGGAGCGGAGCAGTCGCGAGAGCCCTCGGCGGACGGAGAGATCATCGTCGACGACGACGACGGTCGCCGCGCCCTCGATCACACCGGCCTCTCGTCGGGAGCAGGTAGGGCGAAGTGAAAGGTGGCCCCTCGGGTCGAGCTGTCGGCCCAGATGACGCCGCCGTGCGCCTCGATGATGGACTTGGCGATCGCGAGTCCCATGCCCATCCCGGCCGGCTTCGTCGTGTAGAAGGGCTCGAAGACCAGTTGGTGCGTGTCCTGGCCGAGTCCGGTGCCGGCGTCCCGGACCGACACGTGGACAGCCTCGACCTCGCTGGTCTCGGTCCGCACGACGATGATCCGGTCGTTCTCGGCGCACTCGGCCATCGCTTCCATGGCGTTGAGCAGGAGGTTCAGGATGACCTGCCGCAGCTGAACGCCGTCCCCGCTCACCATCACCGGTCGAGGGTCGAGCTCCAGCCTGACCGTGACGTTGCGGATCACCGCATCGCTGCTCAGGAGCTTCACGACGTCACGGATCAGGACGTTGAGGTCGATCCAGAGAAATTGCGCTTCGTCCTTCTTGAGCAAATAGCGCAGGCGCTGAATGACCTCGGCCGCACGCTTGTCGTCATCGACGATGTCGGTCAGGATGTCTCGGACCTCGCCGAGATCGGGCGGCGTGGCCTCCAGGAACCGCTGAGCGGCCTGCGCGTTCGACAGGATCCCGGTCAGCGGCTGGTTGAGCTCGTGAGCCAGCGAGGCCGCCAGCTCGCCCATGGTCGAGACCCGTGTGAAGTGAGCCAGCTCCTGGCGACTGTGCTGAGCTTCCAGCTCCGCGAGCTTCCGCTCGCTGACATCGGTGTGCGAGACGACCGCGCCGCCTTCCGGTCGGTTCAGGGGCACCACTGATAGCGCGACCCAGCGCTCGACATCCGACCCGGCGCACGGATATTCGAGAGCGAACCCTGTCTCCGACCTGCCGAGCACCGCCTCGATCCCGGCCAACGCCGCGCCCGCGTGGGGCACACCCGTGCCGACGGCGCGCCGCCAGATGTCCAGGTAGCTCGCGCCCACGCCGACGCCGGCCTCCGGCGCCCCACCGTTCTCGCGTGCGGAGCGCTGCCAGCCGTTGTTGACGGCGATGATCCGGCCCTCGCGGTCCAGCACGGCGATCTCGCTCGGCAGGGAGGCGAGGATCGCCGACTTCATCAGCTCGCTCGCGCGAAGAGCGTCCTCGGCCTCCTTCTGCGCGAGGGCGTTCGCAAAGACTTCCCCGACCAGACGCAGCCGTTGCACCAGATCGTCCGGCCAGGCCCGCTCGGCTCCGAGGGTCACGAAGGCGAGGGCGCCGAGTAAGCGACCCCCGGCCACCAGCGGGATGGCGAGGTTCGAACGGATCCCGCGCCGACGGAGCGTCTCGGCGTCGAGCGCCGCTTCGGCCGGCAGCTCCTCCGGCCGGACAACGGCGACCGGCTGCTCGCGGAGGATCTGCCGCATGATCCAGGGGAAGTCCGCGCTGACGGTGGCCCGCGGCACCGGCTCCACCCCCGGACCGCTCCACGAGTAGCCGATCAGGAACTCGTCGGCGTCTCTGGAAATACGGTAGAGGGTGAGTCGGTCGAGCGCGAGGGCCTCCCCCAGCCGCCGCAGCGAGACCTCGAACGCCGTCTCTACCTCGTGGCCGTGCAGGTGGACGAACGTGCTGGAGAGGCCGGTCAGCAGCTCCTCGAAACGCAGTCGCTCCGCCACGACCTCATTGGCCTGCCGGCGCTCCTCGATGACGGCTGCCAGGCATATGAGCGGGATGGCGACGACGCTCAGGACTATCTGCAGGGCGGCGACGCTCTCGGTCAGCGGCAGCGTCCCGAAAGGCCCGTGTCCGCGCGTGTCCGCCCAGATCGCCAGCAGCACGGTGGCGAGGAGGGAAAGGCTGGTGCCCCCGGGTCCGAAGCGCACGGCAGCCCACAGAATAAAAGGCAGGAGAAGCGTTCGCGTTGTGTGGGGTGCACCCGGAATATTGCTCACGCTATCGGCCGGCCCGGCAAAGACGACGACCATGCCGACCGTCAAGAATCCAAGGGCAAGAATCGCCGCTTCGACGCGACGGCGAATGGACATGCCCCTGACCCAGCTCGATCTGGCCGTGGCCACCGTCACGATCGCGGGCACCAGAATGAGCTCGGTCAGGGCGTTGGAGAAGAATCGCGTCCGCCAGACGATCCAGTACGATTCACCGCGCAGCGCCGCCACTGCCGCGGCGTCCATGAACGAGGAGACGAACGGCGCGACCAGCACAGCCCCGCCGACAAACACCGCCACTCGGCGCAGTGTGTCGAACCGAGCGGGAGCGTCGCTCAAGTAACGCACGCAGATGGCGGCCACCAGGGCCTCGCTGCAATTGGTGGCGAAGAGAGCCAGCACAAGGGGCGCCGGCAAGGGAACGCCGAGCTCCGCGACGAGGTGCGCCGGGAGCGCCGCCAGCAGGTAGATCCACCACCGCGGTACCGGCGAGAGCAGGAGCGTCGCGGTCAGGATCGCGTTGGGCGGCCAGAGAATGGACGGCGTCGCCGGCGGGAATCGGAAGACGAAGCCGACGTTCGCGCCGGCGTAGTAGGCAACCGACACCAGCAGCGCGGCCGCCACGATGCGGCCGGTGGATTGGGGAAGCGGGCTGGCGATCTTCCCCTCCCGCGGCCTCGGTTCCAGCGCGTCCTTGCCCGTCATAGCACCGAGCGTATCGTACTCGATTCGGTCCCGTGGGGAGAGAACGGGCCCTCCCGCTGCTCGGAGACCAGCCGCGGGTCGCGCAGACTCGCTAGTCCGGATTATTCATGAACGACACCAGGACGAACGGGCGGGTGGGACCCCTTCGTACCTTCGCACTTCGAAGAAGTGCGTGGAGGTCGAACGGGTGATGGAGCCCCGCCGGCCGGGGCCGCACCCGGCGCCACCCGCCCGCCGATCGCGTCGATCGTTCATGAATTATCCGGGCTAGTGCCCGGCCGGCGCGCTCCTGACCCAGCCCCCGTGGACCGGATGATGCGAGGCGATGAACTCGAGGAACGCCGGCCGTCCCTTGGCGTTCTCGTCGAAGGCGCGCTTGAGGGCCGGCATCACCTCTGACGGCGCCGTCACGTCTTCGCTGTAGAAGCCGACGGCCTTCGCCATGTTGGCCATGCACGCCGAGGAGTGATCCGAGACCTTCCAGGTGTAGGGATCGTGGCCGCCGCCCCAGAAGCCGGGGCCGTAGCCGGAGTAGCCGCCGTTGTTGATGTGAAGTGCCGTGATCCCGATCTTGTAGCGCGCCACCGCCTCGAAGTTGCCCATCATGTAGCAGACGCCCGCGTCGCCGGTGACGAGGACGCACTGCCGGTCGGGAAACGCGAGCTTGGCGCCGACCGCCCCCGCCAGGCTGAAGCCGAGCGTCGACACGTTGCCCCAGCCCAGGTGGCCCCGCGGGATCTGCGCCTCGTACACCGTGCTGGTCTGGTCGCGCGTGTTGCCCGAGTCCGCGGTGACGAACGAATTCTTGGGATCGAGCACCTTCATCAGGTCGCCCAGCACCCGGTACGGGTTGATCGGCGTCTCGTTCGATTCCATCCACGGCCGGAACTTCGCGAGGAACGCCTCTTTACCCTTTCGGATCTCCTCGACGAGCTCCGGCTTCTTGCGCGCCCCGCGGGCCGACAGCTCGCCGATGAGCGCCTGGAGGGTCAGCTTGGCGTCGCCGATGACGGCGTGGCGCGTTTCGTAGCTGCGGTTGATGTCGAGGATGTCGACCGTGCACTGGATGATCGTCTTCTTGTCCGCGTTGGGGACGGCGTGGCTGAACCGGTTGGGGAAGAGGCTCGAGCCGATCGAGAACAGCAGGTCGCACTTGGTGAGGAAATGGTCGGCCAGCGAGCCGCGGACGCCCACCGACAGCGGATGGTTCTCCGGGAAGGCGCCCTTGGCCTTGAGCGTCGTCAGCACCGGCACCTGGGCGAGCTCGGCGAACTTCAAGAGCTCGCTGGTGGCGTCGGCGTAGTAGACGCCCTCACCCACGTACAGCAGCGGATCCTTCGCGGCGAGCAGCGCCTTGACGGCGGACTTGACGTCGTCGGGATCGGGACCCGAGCGCCAGCCCTTCACGGGCGAGTAGGGGTGCTCGTCGGTGTCGTATTCGCCGAGGTCGCGGGGAATGATGAGCAGGACCGGCCCGGGCCGGCCCGACCGGAGGTGCGTGAAGGCCCGGCGCACGTAGTCCGGCACCAGCTCGGCGCGGTCGACCTTGCCAACCCACTTGGTCACCGGCTTGAGCGCGTCGGCCATGTCGAAGTGCGTGTGCCGGCTGGCGCCCTGGCCCACGCCTTCGGTGATGACCAGGAGCGGCGAGGAATCCTCCCAGGCCTGACCGATGGCGCCGAAGGCCATCTGGATCCCCGCGGCGTTCAGATTGGCCATGATGGTGCACACGCCGATCTGCTTGCCGCACGTGACGCGCGAGTAGGCGTCGGCGACGGCGACCGCGAACCGCTCCTCGCCCATCATGAGGATGGGCACGCCCTCTTCCCCGAGCGCGTTGTTGACGTGATTGGTCGGGTAGCAGCTCACCCAGGGAATTCCCTCGGCCTTGAGGGCTCGTGCGAAGCCGTTCGCCGCTTTGACTTTCATGAACCTCTCCTCGATCTATCTATAGTCGCGCCTCGGCCGGCGGGGCCATTCCCGTCTTGCTCGCCTCGCACGCAGGGGCCCCAGCCCCTGGCCGTGCTGCGGCTCGCCCTGCCACCCCGCGACGGCCTGCAGCGCGCACCACGTCGGCATGGTTGCGGTGTCCTGTCGTACCTCGGCGACGCGTACCCTGTCAAGGAGCTCCCCGGAGCCGGCCGGCGGTGATACCGTGCACGGAAACAGGAGACGCCATGGCGACCGTGAAGCTGATCGAGTACGCAGAGGCGAGCGCCGAGGTCCGCGCCGTTTACGACGACATCATGGCCACGCGCAAGATCGACCGCGTCAACAACTTCTGGAAGGCGCTGGCCAGCCACCCGCCGACGCTCCGGCGCACGTGGGACACCCTCAAGTCGGTGATGGCCCCGGGCGCGCTGGACCCGCTCACCAAGGAGATGATCTATCTCGCGGTCAGCGCCACCAACGGCTGCGACTACTGCATCGCCTCGCACACCGCCTCGGCCCGCGGACGGGGTATGACGGACGCGATGCTGGGCGAGCTGATGGCCGTCGTCGGCATGGCCAACCAGACGAACCGGCTGGCCGACGGCTATCAGATCGAGGTCGACGAGATGTTCCGGTCGCCGGCTTAGTCACGTGCGGCGCGTGGTAAGCTTGCGGCGCTCCGGCGGACATCTTTCTCAACGCGGAGAGGAGACGTCCCATGAACGCTAGGCGTCCGGTCTCGATCCTGATTCTCGCGCTGGTCCTGCTCATCGCCTTCGCGCCCACGCCCGCGGCGGCGCAGGGGCGCTCGGAAGCGCCCGCGTCGCAGATGACGTGGGCGGTGCACGTCTCGCTCGCCCCGATCTGGTTCGACCCGGCGGAGCACACGGGGATCATCACCGTGATGATGGTGCTCTACGCGGTGCACGACGCCATGATCAAGCCGATGCCGGGCAACGCGCTGGCGCCGTCGCTGGCCGAATCCTGGGCGATGTCCAAGGACGGCCTCAGCTACGAGTTCGTCGTGCGCAAGGGCGTCCTCTTCCAGAACGGCGACGCCTTGACCGCCGAGGACGTGAAGTTCTCGTTCGAGCGGTACAAGGGCGCCGCCGCGAAGCTGCTCAAGGAGAAGGTCGCCGCCGTCGAGGTGGTCGACCCCTTCCGCGTCCGGTTCCGGTTGAAGGAGCCGTGGCCCGACTTCATGACCTTCTACGCGACGCCCGCGAGCGGTGCCGGCTGGATCGTGCCCAAGAAGTACGTCGAGAAAGTCGGCGAAGAGGGCTTCAAGAAGGCGCCCGTCGGCGCCGGCCCGTACAAGCTGATCTCGTTCAACCCCGGGGTGGAGCTGGTCCTGGAGGCGCACGATCGCTACTGGCGCAAGACCCCCGCGGTCAAGCGGCTGGTGTGGAAGGTCGTCCCCGAGGATCTGACGAGGCTGGCCATGCTCAAGCGCGGCGAGGTCGACGTCGCGTACTCGCTGCGCGGTCCGCTCGGCGAAGAGGTGAAACGGACGCCGGGTCTCAAGCTCGTCGGCCTGGTCGGCAACGCGACCCAGTGGCTCAACTTCGGCGCGCCGCAGTGGGACCCGAAATCGCCCTGGCACGACCGGCGCGTGCGCCTGGCGGCCGCGCTCGCCTTCGACAAGGACGCCATCAATCAGGCGGAGACCCTGGGGTACTCCAGACCGACCGGCAGCATCATCCCGTCGGCCTACGAGTACGCGCTGGCGATGCCGGCCCATCCGTACGACCCGGCCCGAGCGAAGAAGCTCCTGGCCGAGGCCGGCTATCCGAACGGCTTCGACGCCGGCGACTACGCGGCCGACGTGTCGTACGGGAGCGTCGCCGAGGCGATCGCCAACTACCTGGCCGCGGTGGGGATCCGCACCAAGGTGCGGCCGATGGAGCGCGTCGCGTTCCTCGGCAACTGGAAGGACAAGAAGATCACCGGAATCTTACAGTCGGGCGCCGGCGGGCACGGCAACGCCGCCACCCGCATCCAGAACTATTTCGTCAAGGACGGCCTCTACGCCTTCGGCGGCTATCCCGACATGGACGACCTCTTCATCCAGCAGGCCCGCGAGCTCGACCCCAAGCGCCGCGAGGCCCTTCTGCACCAGATCCAGCGCCTGGCCCACGAACGGGTCATGGCCGCGCCGCTGTGGGAGCTGGGCTTCCTGAACGGCGTCGGCCCGCGCGTGGAGGAGTCGGGGCTCGGCCTCATCGCCCTGCACCCGTACTCGTCGCCGTACGAGGACCTCAAGCTCAAGAAATGACGCTCGAGACGAAGCCTCTCCATCCGCTGCTGGGCGTCGAGATCATCGGCGTGGACGTCAGTCGCGTCGATGCCGCCGCCTTCAAGCGTATCGTCACCGCCTTCGACGAGCATTCGGTGCTCCTCTTCCGCGGGCAGACGATCAGCGACGAGGAGCAGGTCGCGTTCAGCCGGCGCTTCGGCCCGCTCGAGACGACGATCCGCACCGTGGTCTCGCAAGCTCGCTACCTCCCGGAAGTCTCCAACCTCGCGAACGTCGACGCCGAGGACCGTCTGATCCCCCGGGGCGACAAGCGCAACCTCTTCAACGCCGGCAACCAGATGTGGCACACCGACAGCTCGTTCAAGCGGGTGCCGGCCCTGGCCTCGCTGCTCTCGGGACGCGAGGTGCCTCCGGAGGGTGGCGAGACGGAGTTCGCCAGCATGCGCGTCGCGTACGAGCGCCTGCCCGACGCCACCAGGCGGCTCCTCGAGGGCAAGGTGGCCATTCACAGCTTCGAGTACTCGCGCGGCCTGGTCGGCGACGGGCTCCTGTCGCCCGAGCACGCCGCCCAGGTTCCACCCGTGCCGCAGGCGCTGGTCCGCGCCAACCCCGCGCACGGCCGGAAGGCGTTCTTCGTCGCCTCCCACACGTGCGAGATCGTCGGCATGCCGACCGACGAGGCGCGCGCGCTCGTCCGTGATCTTCTCGAGAGGGCGACGGCGCCGGCGCTGGTCTACACGCATCGCTGGCGCCCGGGCGATCTGGTGATGTGGGACAACCGCTGCGTGCTGCACCGCGGCCGCCCGTGGGACGAGAGCCGGTACCGCCGCGTGATGCATCGCACGACGGTGGCGGGCGACGGGCCGACGGCCGGCGACGTCGCCGGGATCGCGGTCGCCCCGGCCCGCGAGGCCGACGTCGCCTGGTGTCGCGCTCAGCTGGAAGCGGTCTGAGAGGAGGACGTCATGTTTCGACGAGTCAACCTGGGAATCCTCGCCATCGCGCTGGTCGCGTTCCTGGCCCACGCCTCGCCGGCCGCCGCGCAGACGTCGACGCAAAAGTCGAGCGAGACGACGGACAAGATCAAGAGCTATACCGTGGAGAAGAAGAACGACGCGGTCGCATATGGGAAGAAGCTGGTGAGCGACCTCGACGTCAAGATCAAAGAGCTGGAGGCCCAGGTCGCACGCGACACGGGCGCCGCCAAGGCCGATGGGGAGCGGCAGCTCAAGGAGCTGAAGGCGCTGCGGGCGAACGCCGGCAAGAAGCTCGACGAGCTCGGCCGCGCGTCCGCGGAGTCCTGGGACAGCGTGAAGCACGGCTTCGCCGAAGCGTACGACAAGGCGGCCGCCCCTTTTCGCAAGTGATGCCGACTCTCAGCCGTCTTCACGTCGTGCTGTCTCTGGGGCTCGGCCTCGGGTTGCTCGCCGGCCGTGAGCAGAAGGGCCCGGCGCCTATCGACTCTCGAGCGGCCGTCCTCGGCGGGCGATGAACTCGGGGAAGGCCGTCTCGGCCCTGGCGCCCCTGACCACGTTCGTCGTGTAGTCGCGCTCGTTCGCCCACTGCTCTTCCAGGTCGCATCCCATGTCGCGGAGCAAGAGCGCCTTCACGCCTATCACCGCGTCGCGGCGATTCTTGGCGATCATCGTCGCCAGCCACATCGTCTTGTCGCGCAGCTCCCGGCACGGGACCAGGTGGTTGAGCAGGCCGATCCGATGAGCTTCCTCGGCCTCGACGACCCGGGCGGAGAACAGGAGCTCCTTGGCGATGGGCCAGCCGACCTGGTTCGGCAGGGTCCAGGTGCTGTTGATGCGGCCGTAGGCGGCGGCCAGGAAGCGGAAGCTCG
>Ga0137403_10002565_pt1 | contig 22168 bp, 19 predicted proteins | sample CZOMad2_1_16fung_FD_122057 | JGI IMG/M metagenome (GOLD analysis project Ga0137403, IMG submission 122057) | Vadose zone soil fungal communities from Angelo Coast Range Reserve, California, USA - CZOMad2_1_16fungal (Hybrid Assembly) | ecosystem: Environmental > Terrestrial > Soil > Vadose zone...
AAGCTGCCGGTCGACGTGGCCCGGCGCTTCGAGGCCCGCTTCGGCGTGCGCATCCACGAGGGCTACGGGCTCACCGAGGCCTCGCCCAGCGTGACGACCTCGGCGGGCGACGAACCGCGCTTCGGCTCGATCGGTGTGCCGCTTCCGGGCGTCGACGTGCGCCTCGTCATCGGCAGCGAATATCTCGGCCGCATTCCGCAGGATTCGCTCGCGCGTCACGCGCGCGAAGCGGGCGTGATCGGCGCGAGCGTGATCGACATCGTGCCGGGCAAGTCGCAGGTCGCGATCGCCGAAGGCGCGCAGCTCAGCTTCGAGCCGGCGCGCGGCATCAACGAGATCATCGACGAGTTCCGCCGCCAGGCGATCCCGGCGTTCAACGAGGTCAAGGCGGCGATGACGCAGGTCGGCCGCTCGGGCGAGGACGTGACGCAGATCCTCGAGAACCTGCGCAAGGAGGTGGCGCAGCTCCCGGCCACGCACCGCGCCATTCGCCAGCTGGTGCTGGAGGCGTCGCACGCCACCGCCGACCTGAGCCAGCAGGCCGGGGCGACGCTGAAGGCGGTCGAAAAGGTGGCCGCCACCGTGGCCCAGACGATTCCGGCCGTGTCGGAGAAGCTCGTCGGCAGCATCGAGTCGATCGACGCCGCGGCGGTGCAGCTCAAGAAAACCGGCGAAGAGGCGCAGCTCACGCTGCGCAGTGCCCGGCCGCTGATGGAGCACAGCGAGGTCGCGGCGCGCGAGGCGGGCGACGTGCTCGGCGCGGCAAAGCGCGTCTGGCCGCTCAGCGACTCGTTCAAGGAAACCTCGGACGGCATGCTGCCGATCGACAGCTTCGAAGCCGAAGGCAAGGGGCGCTCGCGCTGATGCGCTGGCTCGTTGTCGCTTTGATATTTTTAGCCAGCGGGTGCGGCGGCGGCAAAGCGACCGTCAGCGCCAGCAGCACGTCGCTCGCGCAGTCGCGGCTTTCGCAGGCCGAGACGCGCGCCGCCGGCTTTGCCAAGTCGGGCGACTATCAGAACGCGGCGCGGCAGTACGGCGAAGCGCTGCGCATCGCGACGACGCTGGAGAACGCCGATGCCATCGCGGGCAACGCGATCAACCTCTCCGTCGTGCAGCAGTGGCTCGGGCGCGACGCCGACGCGCGCGCCGCGCTCGATGCCGTGCTGGCCGATCCGCACACGGCGTTCTCCGAACGGCGCAAGGTCCAGGCGGAGCTGCGCCGGGCCATCGTCGAGCTCTCCGGCGGCAATATCGGGGCGGCGGTGATCTGGGCCGGCCAGGCGCAGAGCCGCTGCGCCGCGACGAGCTGCGAATACGCCGCCGCGATCCTCAACGTGCGGGCCCAGATCGAGCTCGACTCGGGCCGTGCCGCGGAAGCTGCCCAGCTCGCGAGTGGCGCCGCCGAACGCTCGCGCTCGAGCGGCAACCAGGCCGAGACGGCAAATGCCTTGCGCACGCTCGGCCGCACGCGCCACGCCCAGGGACAGTCGGCGGCCGCCCTCGAGCCGCTCAAGGCTGCGCTGGAGATCGACCGGGAGATCGGTGATCCGCGCAAGATCCTCGCCGACCTCGCCGATCTGTCGCGCATCGCCGACGCCGCGGGTAATGCGGCAGCGGCAAAGGACTACCGCGAGCGCGGGCTGGCCGTGAGCCGCGCGATGAACGGCGGCCGCGGCGCGCCCGAAGCCTCGCTCACGCGCTAGCCGCCGCTAGGCGGCGTCGTCCAGCACCGCGGTCCAGGCGCCGTCGATCTCCTCGATTTCCTGGTCGAGGCGCGCGCCGTACTCCACCAGCTCCGCAACTTTGGCCTCCACCGCCTCGCGGGCCGCCGCGGTGACCACCGTCTTCATGCCGAGCTTTTCGACGTTGACGCGCACCGCGCGGCGCCGATTCGCGAAGGTCGCCATCCACATGGCGCCGATCTGCGCTGGCGGCGTAATGAGCTCGGCGCTCTCGGCGGCATGGCGCGCGAGCTCCGCCTCGACGCTCTCGCGCGTCGGCCCCGAGACGATGAAATGGCTGCCCGCGTCGGACACCGTGGCGTGCTGCGGCATGCCGGCGCCGGCCGCTGGCCGGCGCTGCGAGCGCAGCTTCGCCTGCGCCTCCGCCACGCGGCGACCGACGCGCACGGCGTGGCTCACGGCGTAGAGCTCGTGCGCGCGGTTGTGCTTGTCCGTCTGGGCGGCGCGCGGCTGGAACATCGCCGCGTAGTCGCCCGAGAGGAGCAGCACCACTTCATAGAACGAGCGCGACACCAAGAGCTCGCCCTTTTCCGCGAAGGACATCACACGTTGCGCCACGTTGATGCCGTCGCCGATGACGTTGGCCTGGCCGTTGATGTCCTTCGACAGGTACACCGGCCCGAGATTGATGCCCATGCGCACCGGCAGCTCGCCGACGTTGTCGAAGATGGCGATGGCGGCGAAGAGCGCGCGCTCGGGGTCGTCGAGGAAGGCGATCGCGGCGCCGTCGCCGGTATCGATCACCACACGGTCGCGCGCCTCGAGATCGGCGAGCGACGCGGCGAGCGTTTCGTTGAACTTGTGCTTAAGCTTGATCTGCGCGCCGACGCCGAGCATCGAGTACTCGGCGAGGTCGAGGAAGAGCACGCTGCAGACGAGCGTGCGGCTGGCTGCTGCGTCGGTGCTCATCGCATCCCCGGCAGCATGCCCTTCATGTTGCGCATCATGCGCTGGAGGTTGCCGCCTTTCATCATCTTCATCATCTTCTGCATCTGCTCGAACTGGTTGAGCAGCTGGTTCACCGCCTGCACCGGCACGCCCGCGCCTGCAGCGATGCGGCGCTTGCGCGATGCCTTGATGAGCTCGGGCCTGGCGCGCTCCAGGCGGGTCATCGAGTTGATGATGCCCTCGATGCGCTTGAGCTGCTTGTCGTCAGCGAGCTTGGCCGGATCGACGGCGCCGACGAGCTGCGCCGGCAGCTTGTCGATGAGCGAAGCGACGCCGCCCATCTTCTTCATCTGCGCGATCTGCTGCTTGAAGTCCTCGAGGTCGAAGCCCTTGCCCTTCTTCACCTTCTCGGCGACGCGCTTCGCCTCGTCGAGGTCGATCTTGGCGTGCGCCTCCTCGACCAGCGACAGGATGTCGCCCATGCCGAGGATGCGCGCCGCCATGCGCTCGGGATGGAACGGCTCCAGTCCCGAGAGCTTCTCGCCGACGCCGGCGAACTTGATCGGCTGGCCGGTGACCTGGCGCACCGAAAGCGCCGCGCCGCCGCGCGCATCGCCGTCGAGCTTCGTCAGGATCACGCCGCTCAACGGCAAGCGCTGGTTGAATGCGCGCGCCACGTTCACCGCGTCCTGGCCCTGCATCGCGTCGACGATGAACAGCGTCTCGACCGGCTGCAACGCAGCGTGCAGATCGGCGATCTCGCGCATCATCTCCTCGTCGACCGCGAGGCGCCCGGCGGTGTCGACGATCAGCACGTCCATGTAGTGCGTGCGCGCGTGCTCGAGCGCACGGCGGGCGATGTCCAGCGGGTTTTCCCCGGCCGATGAAGCGATGAACTCGGCGCCGACTTGCCCGGCGACGGTCTTCAGCTGCTCGATCGCCGCCGGGCGATAGACGTCCGCCGAGACGAGCGCCACCTTTTTCTTCTCGGCGAGGAGCAGGCGCGCGAGCTTGCCGCTCGTCGTGGTCTTGCCGGAGCCCTGCAGGCCCGCCATCAGGATCACCGCCGGCGGCTGCGTCGCGAGGTTGAGCGGCACGTTCGCCTCGCCCATCAGCGCGGTCAGCTCGCGGTGCACGACGCCGACCAGCGCTTGTCCGGGCGTCAGGCTGCCGGCGACTTCCGCGCCGAGCGCCTTGGCGCGCACGGCGTCGATGAACTGCTTGACCACCGGCAGCGCGACATCCGCCTCGAGCAGCGCGATGCGCACTTCGCGCAACGCCTCCTGGATGTTCGTCTCGGTGAGGCGCGCTTCGCCGCGCACTTGCTTCACGATGCGCGCGAGGCGTGCGGTCAGTGTCTCAAGCATGGGTGTTAGACTGAAGAGGTGCCCGACATTGTAATTCACGGTATCGCGTCCGCCGCGTACCTGTTCCTGGCGTGGCACTTCTGGCATACGCGCTGGCGTGTCGCGGCGCCGTCTTCATGGGAACGTCCCGCGGTCGTCGCGCCCCTCGCGCTGCACGCCTGGCTTCTCTATAGCGGCATCTTCGCCGCCGCAGAACTTCGCTTCGGCTTCGCCCAGGCGCTCTCGGCGATGATGTTTCTCGCCGCACTGATGTGCTGGCTCGAGGCTTTCTTCGTCCCCATCGAGGCGCTCTATCCGCTGGTGCTCGCGGCGGCTGCGATTTGCGCGCCGCTGCCGGCGTTCTTCGCCGGACGCCTGTCGCCCGACGCTGTGTCTTTCGAATTCCGTCTGCATCTCGTCTTCGGCATGCTCGCCTATAGCCTCTTCACCGTCGCCATGCTGCATGCGCTGCTCATCGCCAAGGTAGAGCGTCGCCTGCACGGCGCGCCCGGCCTGGGCGGAGCGCTCGGGCAGCTGCCGCCGCTCCTCACGCTCGAGCGGCTCGTGTTCATGCTGATCGGCGCGGCCTTCGCCGTGCTCACCGTGACGCTCGTCATCGGCATCGCCTATTCCGAGGCGTTCATCGGCCGCGCGCTGCGCTTCGAGCACAAGACCGTGTTCGTGATCCTGTCCTGGCTCATCTTCGGCCTGCTGCTGGCGGGACGCTGGCGCTACGGCTGGCGCGGCCGCACCGCACTGCGCTGGACGCTCGCCGGCTTCGTGCTGCTGATGCTCGGCTACCCGGGCAGCCGCTTCGTGCTGGAAGTGCTCCTGCACCGCGCCTGATGGACGCGCTCTGGCTCGGCGGCGAGCTGCCCCTCGGCTGGATGATCGGGGCGTTCGCCTGCCTGCTCGTCCTGTCGGCATTTTTTTCCATCGCCGAGACCGCGATGATGGCGATCAACCGCTATCGGCTTGCCCACCTGGTCGCCGAAGGCGACAGCGCGGCGCAGCGCGTGTCCGAGCTCCTCAAGCGCACCGATCGGCTGCTCGGCGGCATCCTCATCGGCAACACGCTCGCCATCACCGGCGCCACCACCGTCGCCGGATTGATCGCGGTGCAGCTCTTCGGCGAAGACCGGCTGGTCGTTTTCCTGACCCCGATCGCCGTCGGCTTCATCATGATCGTGTTCGCCGAAATCACGCCGAAGGTCATCGGCGCCACGCACCCGGAGCGGGTCGCACTGCTGCTTTCCCTGCCGGTCAAAGGCGCGCTCTACGTGCTCGACATCCCGGCATGGTTCATCAATCTCTTCGCGCGGCCGCTCTTGCGCCTGGTCGGCATCAGGACCGGCCAGGACACCGACGCGCCCAAGCTCTCGCCCGAAGAGATCCGCACGCTGGTCCTCGAATCGTCGAGCTTCATGCCGAAAAAACACCTCTCGATCCTGCTCAACCTGTTCGAGCTCGGCGCAATCACGGTGCAGGACGTGATGGTGCCGCGCGCGCGCATCGAGTCGATCTGCCTCGAGGACGGGATGGAGACGGTTTCGCGCCAGCTCGCCACCAGCCATCACATGCGCCTGGTGGTGTTCCGCAACCACGAAGGCGAGATCGCCGGCATCGTGCACATCCGCAAGATCCTCGCGGCGCTGCACGCCGGGCCGCTCGAGGAGCCGGCGCTGGTCGAGCTGCTGGATGAGCCCTACTACGTGCCCGCCAGCACCTCGGCACTGGCGCAAATGCAGTACTTCCAGGAACGACGCGAGCGCCTCGCGCTGGTGGTCGACGAGTACGGCGAGCTGATGGGCCTCGTCACCCTCGAGGACATCATCGAAGAGATGATCGGCAAGTTCACCACCACGCTGCCCTCCGCGGGACCGCTCGCCTGGGACGACAACGGCACGGCCACCGCCGAAGGCGCGATGCCGCTGCGCGATGTGAACCGCGCGCTGGGACTGTCGCTTCCGACCGACGGTCCCAAGACGTTGAACGGGCTGATCGTCGAGCACCTGCAGGAAATCCCCGAAGCCGACGTCTCGATCAAGATCGGCAACGTGCCGATGGAGATCGTTCACGCGCAGGGCCGCACCATCAAGACGGTGCGCATTTTCCGGCCGCTGGCGAGTGTAGAAAATACAGAGACCTCAGAGGTTTAGAACCGGAACTTCAGCCTTTACAAAGAAGGGGGCGGAGGGCATCATGCTCGGTCGAGAAGTGGGAGGGAGTACCTAAAGATGGCAACAGCAACCGCAACGGCCGCGGCAAAAGGGCCGAAAGAATTCTCGTTCGCCTGGGAAGGCAAGGACAAGGCCGGCAAAACCGTTCGCGGTGAAGTGCGCGCCGTGAGCGAGAGCGCGGTGAACGCGACCCTGCGCCGTCAGGGCGTCATGGTGCAGAAGGTCAAGAAGGTGAAGAAGTCGAGCGGCGGCAGCGTCGGCTCGAAGGACATCGCACTCTTCACGCGCCAGCTCGCGACGATGATGAAGGCCGGCGTGCCGCTCCTGCAGGCGTTCGACATCGTCAGCAAGGGCGCGACGAATCCCGCGGTGACGAGACTGCTCACCGACATCAAGACCGACGTCGAGACCGGCTCGTCGCTCGCCGGCGCGTTCCGCAAGTTTCCGCTCTACTTCGACACCCTGTACTGCAATCTCGTGAACGCTGGCGAGCAGGCGGGCATTCTCGAGACGCTGCTCGACCGCCTGGCGACCTACCAGGAAAAGACGCTCGCCATCAAGTCGAAGATCAAGAGCGCGCTCTTCTACCCGGTGGCGATCATCGCGGTCGCGTTCATCATCACGGCGGTGATCATGATCTTCGTGATCCCGGCGTTCAAGCAGGTGTTCACCAGCTTCGGCGCCGATCTGCCGGCGCCGACCCTCTTCGTGATGGCGATTTCCGATGCCTTCGTCGCCTACTGGTACATCATCTTCCCGGTGCTCGGCGGCAGCATCTACGGCTTCCTCGAGGCCTGGAAGCGCTCGCTCGCCGTGCAGATCTTCATGGACCGGGTGATGCTGAAGGCGCCGGTGTTCGGCCACCTGGTGCGCATCTCGACCATCGCGCGCTGGACGCGCACGCTATCGACGATGTTCGCCGCCGGCGTGCCGCTGGTGGAGGCGCTCGACTCGGTCGGCGGCGCCTCGGGCAACTACGTCTACGCCGAAGCCACCAAGAAGATCCAGAACGAGGTCTCCACCGGCACCGCGCTCACCATCGCCATGCAGAACGCGAATGTGTTCCCGACGATGGTGCTGCAGATGTGCTTGATCGGCGAGGAAACCGGCGCGCTCGACTCGATGCTCGGCAAGGTGGCCGACTTCTACGAGGCCGAGGTCGACGACGCGGTTGAAGCGCTCTCCTCCCTCATGGAGCCCCTGATCATGGTGGTGCTCGGCACCCTGATCGGCGGCATGGTGATCGCCATGTACCTGCCGATCTTCAAGATAGGCCAGGCGGTCTAGCGCATGCAGTCCTTCGGCTGGCTCGCACAGCCAGCCGTCCTTCCCTGGTTCGCGCTGTTCTTCGGGCTGTGCATCGGCTCGTTTCTGAACGTCGTGATCCACCGGCTGCCGAAAATCATGGAGCGCGAGTGGCGCGCGGAGTGTGCCGAGCTCGCCGGGCAGCCGGCCGCCGCGGAGCCGCCGCTCAGCCTGGTCGCGCCGCGTTCGCGCTGCCCCGGCTGCGGTCATGGCATCACGGCGCTGGAGAACATTCCACTGCTCAGCTGGATCGTCCTGAAGGGCAAATGCTCGAAGTGCGGGACGAAAATCAGCGTCCGCTATCCGCTGGTCGAGCTCCTCGCCGGGATCGGCGCCGCGTATTCCGCCTGGCGCTTCGGGCCGACGATGGCCGCGCTCGGCGCGGCGCTCTTCGTCTATTTCTCCATCGCGCTCGCCCTTATCGATCAGGAGACCCGTCTTCTGCCGGACCACCTCACGTTGCCGCTCCTGTGGGTCGGCCTGATCGCCAACCTGCGCGGCGCGTTCGTACCGCTACCGGAGGCAGTGACCGGCGCGGTCGCCGGATACCTCTCGCTCTGGCTCGTCTTCTGGGCCTACAAGCTCGCCACGGGCAAGGACGGCATGGGCTACGGCGACTTCAAGATGAACGCGGCGGTTGGCGCCTTTCTCGGCTGGAAGATGCTGCCGCTCGTCATCCTGCTCTCCTCCTTCGTCGGCCTCGCATTCGGCGCGATTCAGATGTTCGCGGCGCGCGGCAAGTGGGACGCCGGCTTTCGTTTCCACTTCGGGCCCTACATCGCCATCGCCGCCCTGGTCGCGCTCTTCTGGGGCGAGCCGATCCTGCGCTGGTACGCCGACCGGTTGTGAAGTTCGCGCAGTGAAATTCGCCGTGGGGCTGACCGGGGGCATCGGCAGCGGGAAGAGCGCAGCCGCCGAGGAGTTCGCGCGGCTCGGCGCCACGGTCATCGATACGGACGCCATCGCGCGCGAGCTGACCGAAGCGGGCGGTGCGGCGCTGCCGCACATCAAGAGCATGTTCGGCGAGACGTTCATCACGGCGCGCGGCGCCATGGATCGCGACGCGATGCGCAGCCGCGTGTTCTCCGATCCCGCCGCCAAGCAGGCGCTCGAGCGGCTGCTGCATCCCATGATCCGCGCCGAAGCCGACCGCCGCATCGCCACCGCGACCGGGCCCTACGTCGTCTACGTGGTTCCCCTCCTCGTCGAATCGGGCCGGCAGCACGACCGGGTGCAGCGGGTGCTCGTGGTGGATGCGCCCGAGGGCCTGCAGGTCGAGCGGGTGCGCGCACGCAGCGGTCTGTCGGACAAGGAGATTCGCTCGATCATCGCCCAGCAGGCATCGCGTGCGACGCGCCTTGCCGCGGCCGATGATGTGATCGAGAACGCGGGCTCGCTTGATGCACTGCGCAAGCAGGTCGCCGCGCTCGATGCGCGCTACCGGAAAATGGCCGTTCCCGCCAAGGGTTAGGTTGTGCTGACCTCCCAAATCGCTCAGAATCCGGCCAGCTTTTTTACCGACGCGCGCCGCGTGATCACTTACGAATATCCGCTGAACGAGCGCATCCGCACGCTGCTGCGCCTCGAGGATTTGTTCGAGCGCTCGCGCCACTTCATCGCGCGCTCCGATCCGCACGACCACCACATGGCGCTGCTCACGCTGTTCGAGATCCTCGAGGTGTCGAGCCGCGCCGACCTCAAGTCCGACCTGCTGCAGGAGCTCGAGCGGCAGAAACAGGTGCTGCTCTCGTTCCGCAACAATCCCGAGATCCAGGAGGACGCGCTCTCCGGCGTGGTGCGCGACATCGAGCAGGCGGCCGCAGCGCTCTTCTCGATGACCGGCAAGATCGGCCAGTACCTGCGGGAGAACGACTGGCTGATGTCGATCAAGCAGCGCACCGGCATTCCCGGCGGCGCGTGCGAGTTCGACCTGCCCTCGTACCACTATTGGCTGCACCGGCCGGCGGAAGAGCGCACCGGCCAGCTGGCGGCGTGGACCGGGCCGCTCTATCCGCTGCGCGACGGCTCGGCGATCATCCTGCGCATCCTGCGCGAATCGGGCCGGCCGCAAAGCGTCAACGCGCCGCAGGGCATGTTCCAGCAGATGCTCGGCGGCAAGACCGCGCAGATGCTGAGGCTGCGGCTCGATCCCGCCGCGGCTTGCGTGCCGGAGATCAGCGCCAACAAGTACGTCCTCAACATCCGCTTCCTTTCCCAGAACGGCGAAGACGCGCGCACGCGCACCGCGGACTTCGACGTGCCCTTCGAGCTTACGTTTTGCAATCTGTAAGGCACGTCCCCTGCCCGCGCTGCGGGACGCTTTCGGCTTATGCGCCCGAGAATAAGTGGCGCCCGTTCTGCAGCGAGCGCTGCCGGCTGATCGATCTGGGCCAGTGGGCGAGCGAGGGCTACCGCGTGCCCACCAAGGACGAGACGCCGCCGGACGCTTCGGGGGAAGCCTAGGACCAGCTTCCCCGGATCATCGCCAGGCCATGCGCGCCTGCGCGCCATGCGCTTTGCATGTCCGCCGGGGTAAGGCCGCCGATCGCGTACACCGGGATGCTGGTCCCGCGCGCGAGCGTGGCGAAGCCCTCCCACCCCAGCGGTTGGCCTCCGGCCTTCTCGAGCACCGGCCCGAGTACGACGAAGTCGAGTTCAAGCTGCATCGCCCGTTCTAGCTCATCGCGCGTATGGCATGACGCCGCGGCCAGTCCACTCGGGCGTTTATCGAGGCGCATGAGCTCTGCAGCCGTGTAGTGCCGGCCGTCAGCGCCGGCATGCGGCGTCTTCACGAGCACCTTGCATGCATAGCGATGCGCCAGCCCGATTGCCTCCAGTGTAAAGACCTCGCGATCTTGCGCCGCCAGCGCGGGCTCGCGGATCTGGATGAGCCTGAGACCCGACTCGAGCCGGTGCTTGAGCTGCGCCAGCATCTCGGCCGTGCCGAGGCGCGCGGCATCGGTGATCGCGTATTCGTGCGGCAACGCGAGGGACGCGAGCACCGGCGCGTTCGCCGGCAGCATGGGCGCCGCCATTGGCGCACCGAGCGCCTGCCAGGCGATCGCCTGGTCCTCGCGCGGATGCGGCTCGCCGGACCATGCTAGGACGCGGAAGAAACTGAGCCGCACGTGGCCATGCGGGTAGACGTACTCGCGCGTGATCCAGGGATAGGATGCGCGCACATCGATGCCGAGCTCCTCGTGGAGTTCACGGGCAAGCGCGCCTGCCGCGCCCTCGCCCGGCTCGATCTTGCCGCCGGGAAATTCCCAATAGCCGGCGTATATCTTGCCGCGCGGCCGCTGCGCGAGCAGGACGCGCCCGTCGGCGCGCTGGATCACCGCCGCGGCGACTTCAATCACTTCTTGCCGTGGCGCCCCGCCCAATCGCGCGCGAATTGATAGGCGACCCGCCCGCTGCGCGAGCCGCGCTGCAGCGACCATTGCAAGGCCTCTTCGCGCGCCGCGTCGCTCCATCTTGCACCGAGCGTCTTCAGCCAGTGCGCGACGATGGCGAGGTACTCCTCCTGGTCGAAGGGATAGAAAGTGACCCAGAGGCCGAAGCGCTCCGAGAGCGAGATCTTCTCTTCCACCGTCTCGCCGGGATGGATCTCGTCGCCGACGTATTTGGTCTCGAGGTTCTCCGCCATGTATTCGGGCATCAGGTGCCGGCGGTTCGACGTCGCATAGATCAGCATGTTCTCGGAGGTCGTCGAGATCGAGCCGTCGAGCGCGACTTTCAGCGCGATGTAGCCATCCTCTGCGCCGTGAAACGAAAGGTCGTCGCAGAAAAGCAGAAAGCGCTCCTTGCGCCCGGCCACCTGATCAACGATCTGCGGCAGGTCGACGAGGTCGTTCTTCTCCACCTCGATCAGCCGCAACCCCTGTTTGCTGTATTTATTCAGCAGGCCCTTGACGATCGACGACTTGCCGGTGCCGCGTGCGCCGGTGAGGAGCACATTGTTCGCCGGCTGGCCATTCAGGAATTGCTTTGTGTTCTGCTCGACGCGCTCGATCTGCTGGTCGATGCCGCGCAGGTCGGCGAGCTTGATGCGGTGCACCTGGCGCACCGGCTGCAGCCATGCCGCGGCACCCGGCCGCGCGCCCGAGCGCCAGCGGAATGCGATGCTCGCGCCCCAGTCGATCGACGGCGTAGGCTGCGGCAGCAGCGCACCGAGTCTCTGCAGGATCTCTTCGAGCTCCTTGTTCACGTCCTATATTCTGCGTTGATTTTTACGTAGTCGAACGAAAGGTCGCACGTCCAGATCGTCGCGGCTGCCTTGCCGCGATGGAGCACGGCCCGTACGGTGAATTCCGGCTTCTTCATCGCCGCCACGCCCTGCTCTTCGCGATAGGCGGCGTCGCGGCCACCCTGGTGGGCGACGCGTACCTGGTCGATGAAGAGATCCACGCTTCCGGTGTCGAGGCCGCGCACGCCGGAGTTGCCGATCGCGGCGAGGATGCGCCCGAGGTTGGGATCGGAGGCAAAGAACGCGGTTTTCACGAGGGGCGAATGCGCGATCGAATAGGCGACGCGGCGACATTCGGCCGCATCGCGTCCACGCTCGACCTCGATGGTGACGAACTTCGTCGCACCCTCGCCGTCGCGCACGATGGCCTGCGCGAGGCTGCGCGCGACCTCGCCGATCGCGACCTCGAGCTTCAGGAGGTCGCGACGGCTCGAGGCCGCAGGCCCGAGCCCGGTCGCCGCGAGGATCAACGAATCGTTGGTCGAGGTATCGCCGTCGACCGTGACGCAGTTGAAGGTGCGCTCGACGACGCGCTCGAGCAGGCCTTGCAGTACGCGCGGGGGTACCTGCGCGTCCGTCGCCATGAAGCCGAGCATCGTCGCCATGTCGGGCCGGATCATGCCGGCGCCCTTGGCAATACCCGTGACCACTGCCGTGCCGCGCGATAGGCGGACTTTGCGCGAATAGGCCTTCGGCACGGTGTCGGTCGTCATGATCGCCTCCGCGGCGGACACCCAGTCGTCCTGGTGCAGGAGCGCGCGCGGCAGCGCCGCGACGATGCGATCGGCGGGCAAAGGCTCCATGATGACGCCCGTCGAAAAGGGCAGCACCTGATTGGGCTCGCAGCCGAGGTGGCTGGCTAGCGCGTCGCACACCTGCATCGCCCGCCGCAGGCCCTCGTCCCCGGTGCCGGCGTTGGCATTGCCCGTGTTGACGACCAGTGCCTGCACGTCGTTCCTTAGGTGCTTCTTCGCCAGCACGACGGGCGCAGCGCAGAACCGGTTTTGCGTGAACACGCCCGCCACCACGCTGCCCGGCGTCAGCCGCATCACCAGCAGGTCCTTGCGCCCGGCCTTGCGCACGCCGGCCATGGCGACCCCGAGGTCGACCCCGGGAACAGGGTGCAGCGATGCAGGATCGGGTGAAAGAAGGTTAACCGCCACGGTCAACCGCCTTCAGGTCAGCTTGCCGTGGCAGTGCTTGTATTTCTTGCCCGAGCCGCAGGGACAGGGATCGTTGCGCCCGACCTTCTGCACGTGGCGCACCATCGGCTGCGCCTTCTTCTTGGTCGCCGCCTCGGCGAGCGCGACGTCACCGTTGTCGGCGTAGGACGCCTCGTCCTCGGTCCCGAGCGTGCTCGCGTGCTGCGGCTGGATATTCTCGACGTGCGCCCGATCGTCGGGCTTGATGTCTTCCTGCGTGCGGATCTCGACCGAGGTCAGGGTCTTGATCACCTCGAGCTTCACAGCCTCGACCATCGCGCCAAACAGCTCGAACGCCTCGCGCTTGTATTCCTGCTTGGGATTCTTCTGCGCGTAGCCGCGCAGGTGGATGCCCTGGCGCAGGTGATCGAGCGCGGCAAGGTGCTCGCGCCAGTGCGCGTCGAGGATCTGCAGCATCACGTAGCGCTCGTATTGCCGGAACGAGGTTTCCGCGCCCTGCGGCAGCTTCGCCTCGTAGGCCGCCTGCGCCTTCTCCACGATGCGCCCGAGGAGCGTCTCGTCCTGCAGGTCGGGCTCGCTGTCGAGCCACCGGCGCAGCGGCAGCTCGAGGCTGAAATCGGCCTTCAGCGCCGTCTCGAGGCCGGCGATGTCCCACTGCTCCTCGACGCTTTCCTCGGCCACGTAGAGGCGGAACAGGTCGGCCAGCACGCCCGCCCGCAGGTCGGCGATGCGTGCCGAGACGTCCTGCGATTCGAGCAATTCGTTGCGCAGCGCGTAGATCGTCTTGCGCTGGTCGTTCGCGACGTCGTCGTATTCGAGCAGCTGCTTGCGAATGTCGAAGTTCCGCGCCTCGACTTTCCGCTGCGCGCTCTCGATCGAGCGCGTCACCATCGCGTGCTCGATCGCCTCGCCTTCGGGCATCTTGAGCATCACCATGATGCGGTTGATGCGCTCGCCGGCGAAGATCCTGAGCAGCGGATCCTCGAGCGACATGTAGAAGCGCGAGCTGCCCGGGTCGCCCTGGCGGCCGGAGCGGCCGCGCAGCTGGTTGTCGATGCGGCGCGACTCGTGGCGCTCGGTACCGATGATGTGCAGGCCGCCGGCCTTCACCACCTGGTCGTGCAGCGCCTGCCATTCGCCGCGCAGCTTCTCGACGCGCGCTTGCTTCTCCTCTCCCGCCAGCTTGTCGTCGGCCTCCACGAAATCGCACTGCTTTTCGACGTTGCCGCCGAGCACGATGTCCGTGCCGCGCCCCGCCATGTTGGTGGCGATGGTAATCATCTTCGGCTGGCCGGCCTGCGCGATGATCTCCGCCTCGCGCGCATGCTGCTTGGCATTCAGCACCTGGTGCGGCAGCTTGACCTTGTTGAGCATGCCGGAGAGGAGCTCGGAGTTCTCGATCGACGTCGTGCCGACCAAGACCGGCTGGCCGCGATCGGAGCAATCGCGGATGTCCTTGATAACGGCCTCGTATCTCTCCTTCGCCGTGCGATACACCTGGTCCTGCCGGTCCTTGCGGACCATCGGCATGTGGGTCGGAATCACGACGGTCTCGAGACCGTAGATCTGCTGGAACTCGTAGGCCTCGGTGTCCGCCGTGCCGGTCATGCCGGCGAGCTTGCCGTACATGCGGAAGTAGTTCTGGAACGTGATCGAGGCGAGCGTCTGGTTCTCGTTCTGGATCGCCACGTTCTCCTTGGCCTCGACTGCCTGGTGCAGGCCGTCGGACCAGCGCCGTCCCTGCATCAGGCGCCCGGTGAACTCGTCGACGATGATCACCTCGCCGTTCTGCACCACGTAGTGCTGGTCGCGGTGAAAGAGGTGGTGCGCGCGCAGCGCCGCATACAGGTGGTGCACCAGGTTGATATAGGCGGGCTCGTAGAGGCTCGCGCCCTCGGGCAGCATGCCGATGCGGGTCAGGATCTGCTCGGCCTTCTCATGGCCGGCTTCCGACAGCACGATCTGGTGGTTCTTCTCGTCGACGTAGAAATCGCCCGGCGGCTCGGGCTGATCGAGCTTCTTCTCTTCCTTCTGCCGCGTAAGCAGCGGCGGCACCTCGTTCAGCTTGTGGTAGATCTCGGTGCGGTCCTCCGCCTGCCCGGAGATGATGAGCGGCGTACGCGCCTCGTCGATCAGGATCGAGTCCACCTCGTCGACGATGGCGTAGTTGAGGCTGCGCTGGAAGCGCTCCTCGACGTGCATCGCCATGTTGTCGCGCAGGTAGTCGAAGCCGAACTCGTTGTTCGTGCCGTACGTGATATCGGCGGCGTAGGCCTTGCGCTTGTCCTCGGGGTCCATGTGCGGCAGGTTGACGCCGACCGTGAGGCCCAGGAAGCGGAAGATCTTGCCCATCCACTCGGCATCGCGCCGCGCGAGATAGTCGTTGACCGTGACGATGTGCACGCCCTTGCCGGTGAGCGCGTTGAGGTAGGCCGGCAGCGTGGCGACGAGGGTCTTGCCCTCGCCGGTCTTCATCTCCGCGATCTTGCCGTTGTGCAGCATCATGCCGCCGACGAGCTGCACGTCGAAGTGCCGCATGCGCAGCGTGCGCTTCGACGCTTCGCGCACGACGGCGAACGCGTCGGGCAGCAGCTCATCGAGGTTCGCGCCGCCGGCATGCCGTTTCCTGAGCTCGTCGGTCTTGCCGGCGAGCGCCGCGTCGGCAAGTGCAGCGATTTGCGGCTCGAGAGCGTTGATCCGCGCCACCGCGCCGGCAAAGGTCTTGAGCAGCCGCTCGTTGCGGCTGCCGAAGATGCGCGTCGGCACGCGCCACAGGACTTCCAGACTGCTGCGGAGATATTCGGCGGTTTTGGCCATCATCGAAGGAGCGAGCCGGCGTGCGCCGTCCGCCCCTGCAAAACCCGTGATTTTAGACTACTTGGCCCGCGCGGCGGTCTGCGTGCCCGAATGAGAGGCGAAGAGGAACTTGGCGGGGTTTTGCGCCGCGCCCCGGAAGCGGACTTCGAAGTGCAGATGCGGTCCCGTCGAGCGACCGGTGGAGCCCGATTCCGCGATCTTGCGTCCGCGCGCGACGACATCGCCTTCCTTCACGAGAAGCTTCGAGCAATGCGCGTAGCGCGTGACGAGATCGTTGCCGTGATCGAGGTCGATCACGTAGCCGTACTGCGGATGAAAGCCGGCGAAGACGACGACGCCGCCCGCCGCGGCGACCACGGACGAGCCCGTGTCGGCGAGGAAGTCGATGCCCTCGTGCATCGCCATCTGGCCCGTGAACGGATCGATGCGTCGACCAAAGCTCGAACTGTTGAAAGGCGCCGAGACAGGCAGCATGGTCGGCATGAGCTTCTTCTTCACCGCCTGCTCGAAGAGCTGCGACTCGAGCACGCCGAGCATGTCGTTCTTGTTTTCCAGCTGGCGCGAGAGCTCGAGTAGCTTCGCGCTGAAATCGCCGAGCGAGAGATTCTGCGGCGGCAGCAGCATGGGCGCCGCCCCGCCGATGCCGGGGGTTTCGGTGAGCTTGATGTCGCGCATGCCGGCGATCGAGGCAACCCGCTCGCCGAGGGCGTCGAGGCGCGTGAGCTGGGCCTGCATCTCGCCCAGCTTGACCGCCATCGCGTTCAGGTTCTGTTGCACAAAAGTGCGGCTGCTCTCAGCCTCGGTTTCCTGCGCGGCGAGCACCAGTCGGTGCAGCGCGGGCAGCGGCACCTCGGAGGCGTAGCGCAGCGTCAGCCAGTACACGCCCGCCGTGGCGGTCACTACGAGGAGGAACATCAGGAAGGCGCTCGCGAACAGGTGGCCGAGCGATAAAGTCATCGACCTCGCCTTGGCCAGCCGATCCGAGATCAGGATAATCTGCACGAAGCCCTCCCGCCTACGTGACTCGTTTGCGCCTTACCAAAATCGACCGGATTCTCTCGGCCCAAGGCGACCTGCAACCGCTCGTCGCGAAGACGCGCGACCTGCGCGCCCTTGCCCGGCACGTCCAAGCATTCTTGTCCGCAGACCTGGCCCGGCAGATCCGCGTGGGGCCAATCAGGGACGGTCAATTGATGCTGTTCGCCGCGAATTCAGCGGCGGCAGCGAAGCTGAAACTGCTAGGCCCGGCCCTGAGCCAATTTCTTCTTGAACAGCGTTTTCAGGTTAATTCAGTTGGGGTGAGGGTGCAACCAAATTTGGCCGGCACGGGCATTCCCCTAAGGGAAAAAACCGTGCAGTTATCCACACATGCGCTCGAGAGCCTGCGTACGCTGCATGAACGCCTGGAGCCGTCACCGGCGCGTGATGCATTGGCGCGGATGCTGCGCCGCCACGGCGCTTTGAGAGGCCCTAAGGAGCGCTAGCCGTATTGCGTGGCCAGCCGGGCGACGCCGGCTGGCGTGTCTTCCGGACGCTCGAAGGTCACGGTCTCCAGCGCACCCGTTTCCGCGAGCAGCGCGCGCAGCAAGCGATTGTTGAGCGCGTGCCCGGATTTATGCGCCGAGAAGGCGCCGAGCAGCGGCTTGCCGAGAAGGTAGAGGTCGCCGATCGCATCGAGCAGCTTGTGCCGGATGAACTCGTCGGCGAAGCGCAGGCCGTCGGCATTGAGCACCCGGTATTCATCGAGCACCACGGCGTTGTCCAGGCCGCCGCCGAGGGCAAGCCCGCTGTCGCGCAGGTCTTCTACTTCATGCATGAAGCCGAAGGTCCGCGCGCGGGCGATTTCCTTGAGGTACGAGGTCTCGGCGAAGTTGACTTCCACCGCCTGCGTGGAGCGCTCGATCACCGGATGGCGAAATTCGATCGAGAACGAAAGCTTGTAGCCGTCGAAGGGCTCGAGCCGCGCCCACTTGTCGCCGTCCTTCACTTCTACCTTCCGCAGCACGCGCAGGAAGCGCTTCGGCGCCGCCTGCTCGACGATGCCCGCCTGCTGGATGAGAAGCACGAACGGCGAAGCGCTGCCATCCATGATCGGCAGCTCGGACGCGTCGAGGTCCACGTAGACGTTGTCGACCCCGAGCCCGCCGAGCGCAGACATCAGGTGCTCGACCGTATAGATCTTTACGCCATCGCGTACGAGGCACGAAGAAAGGCGCGTCTCGCCGACGGCATCGGCACGCGCCGGAAGGTCCACCGGCGACGCGAGATCAATACGCCGGAAGACGACGCCAGTGTCAGCCGGCGCCGGGCGCAGGGTAATGCGGACTTTCTGGCCGGTATGCAGACCAACGCCGGACGCAGAAACCAGGGTTTTGAGGGTGCGTTGACGCAACATGCGAACCGCCGCTTCTACTCCATGGTGCAGTGCGGCGATTCTAGCAGAGGGCCGCTCAGCCTGCGCCGCGCGATCCTTGCGAGGCGAGGAGCTCGCGATAGCGTTTCTCGCTCTGGCGGGCGCGCTCCTCGGCGAGCATCCGCTCGGTAAGATCTTCGATGACGCCCAGCCGCGCGCGGCGGCCGCCGAAGTCCAGATTGAACGACGTGATCTTCACCGGAATGACTTCGCCGGTCTTCTTGCGGTGGCGCCAGATCCGGCTGCGATAGTTCGAAGGATCCTCGAACGCTTTTTTCAGATCGTCGATGTCTTCCTCCGGCCGGATCTGCTCCGCCGAAAGCGCTAGGAATTCCTCCTTCGAGTACCCATAGAGGCGGATTGCGGCGTCGTTGACGGCGAGGAAGGCGAGCGTCTTCGCGTCGACGACCCACATCGGATAGGGATTCGCGTCGAACAGCGTCCGATATCGACGCTCGCTTTCCTCGATCGCCTTTTGGTCGCGCGCGCGCTCCGTGATGTCCTTGCCGACGCCGTGGTAGCCGCGGAACGCACCCTTCTCGTCGAACAGCGGCTCGCCGCTCACCGAGAGATAGCGCAGCTCGCCGGCCTTGTTGTAGCGCAGGAAGACGAAATCGGAGAACGACTCGTGCCGCGCGAGCTTCGCGCGGTGCTGCTCCCACGCGGTCTCGGGCAGCGGCGCGAGGCTCGGCAGCTGCCAGCGCGTGCTGCCGAGCACGATGTCGGTATCGCCGTCGAGCTCGCCCATGTCGATGCCGGGTACCTCGACGAAGCGGAACTCGCTGTCCTGCACCCAGTACCAGTCGGAGCCCATCTCGATCAGGCGCCGGAAGCGCCGCTTCGCGGCGCGTTGCGAGCGCTTGAGGGCGGTGACATCGGTCACGACGAGCACTGTGCAGAGCGGCGCACCGGATGCATCGCGCACCACGGTACCGGCGGCATTCGCCCAGAGCGTCGCGCCGTCCTTGTGCACGTAGCGGCGCGAGACGATGCGCGCTTTCAGCTTGCCGGAGATGACCTGGGCACGCGCCACCGCCGTCGCCTCGAGATCATCGATGTGCACGACATCGAGATGCGTCTTCTGCAACAGCTCTTCTTCGGTGTAGCCGAGCAGGCGGCACAGCGCGCCATTTGCCCGCAGGAACTTGCCGCCGACGGAGAAGAGCGCTATTCCGACCGGCGCGTGCTCGTACAGCGCGTCGAAGACCGCGCCTGTCGAGATGGCGGTGTCGCCGTTTGCACGCTCTTTCCCAGCCATGGTTCAACCCCCTTGCCGCAAATCATGACACAGCAGTAGGAAAAGCGGGACACCTCCGGCAAGGAGGATGTGCCCCGCGCGCAAAGAACTGTCAGTCCGCCTGCTTGCGCAGGAAGGCGGGGATGTCGTACTTGTCGACGCCGCTTTGCTGCAATGCCTCGACGGTCGAGGCGCGGTTGCGCCGGATCACTGCCGGCACCGCATCGAGCTGCTGGTAGTCGACCGGACCCGGCATATTGTCGGTGCCCGTCTTCTGCGCCGCGACGTTGTTCAGAACGAGCTGCGGCTTCGGCTGCCGCGCGGCCACCGGCGCGCCAAGCCCCGTCGCCACGACGGTGACTCGCAGATTGTCGGCGAGCGAATCGTCGTAGACGCCGCCGTAGATGATGGTCGCATCCTCCGCCGCGAACGTACGGACGATGTTCATCACCTCCTTCGTCTCGCGCAGCTTGAGGCTCGACTTCGATGCCGTGATGTTGACCAGCACGCCGCGTGCGCCGGCGAGGTTGACGCCTTCGAGAAGCGGGCAGGCGATCGCCTGCTCGGCCGCGATGCGCGCGCGGTCGATGCCGCTCGCCCCGGCCGAGCCCATCATCGCCATGCCCTGCTCCGACATCACGGTGCGCACGTCCTGGAAGTCGACGTTGACGAGACCCGGGTTGTTGATGATCTCGGCAATGCCGGCGACGGCGTTGTTCAGCACGTCGTCGGCTGCACGGAAGGCATCTTCCTGGGTGACGTCCTCGCCCAGCACGTCGTCACCGTCGCTACGGGAGGCGGGTTTGATTCAGAGCAGCTCTTTCACGAAGTGAAATCCACCCACGCGCCGATGTCCTGCAGGCCGATGTTTGCAAACACATCGTCATGAAAACGGTGCCGGTAATGACACAGCAAAGTGCCGCGAGTGCGTTCGACGCTGTAGTACTGCGCGCGCGGCAGGCCGTAGTCGAATAGCAGGAGAACACCGCGCTCCAGGCATTGGCCAACACCCGCGATCCATGGCTCGACTCGCAGACACAGCTCTGAGATGTAGCCGTCGGGCAGGGACGCGGGCAACTCGCAAATCACGGCATCGCAGGCGCGCGCGAGCGCGGCATCGGGCGGCGCCTCGCGCTCGTGGAATGTATTCGCACCGAGCGCCACGCCCAATTCGCGGACCGCTCCCGACCGCAGCGTGAACCTCCGGCACGGGAGCGCATCCAGCACCTCATTCGCCAGGAGCACTCCTCGTATGGGCCGCTCGGGGAGCCGCTCGAGCCAGACCACCCGCTGGCGCAGCTCCCGCGGCAACCCTTGCAATCGCGTCCGCTGGCGCTCGGCCAGATCAGCGCTCACCTCGAGAATGGCGTAGCGCTCCGGCAGCACGCCCGCTGCCGCGAGCGACTCGAGTACGGTGGCGGCCATTCGACCGGTTCCCGCGCCCAGCTCCAGAACATCCCCGCCCGTCTGCGCCAACACTTCGGCGCACTGGCGCGCGACACAGCGGCTGAACAGGTCGGAAATCTCAGGCGCGGTGACGAAATCACCGCCCGCGCCGATCTTGACGCTCCCCGCGCTGTAGTAGCCCAGACCCGGGGTGTAGAGGGCGAGCTCCATGAATCGCTCGAACGACAGCCAGCCGCCCGAGGCGGCGATCTGCTCGCGCAGCAGCAGGGCGACCGCCCGGGAGTGCTGCTCCTCATCGGCCGCCAGCGGCGGCAGGATTGAGCCCGGTACGGATGAGGTCATAATCTCGGCCTATGCCCAACGATCCGCACACTCCGCGCGCCGCGCTCACCGGCAAGGCTGTGCTCATCACCGGCGCTGCACGACGGGTCGGCGCAACTATCGCGCGTACGTTGCACGCGGCAGGCGCCAACGTCGTGCTGCATTTCCGCAGCTCGGGCGAGGATGCGGCGAGCCTCGCCCAGGAGCTGAACGCCGCGCGCCCCGGCTCGGCCGTCCTCGCAGAGTGCGATCTTCTCGAGGTGGCGAAGCTGCCGGCGCTGGCGGAGGCGGCCGCGCAGGCTTTCGGGGGTCTCGACATTCTGGTGAACAATGCCTCGACGTTCTATCTTTCTCACGTCGGCGATACCACCGAGAGCGACTGGGACGACCTGATCGGCGCCAATCTCAAGGCGCCGCTGTTTCTGGCCCAGGCCACGGCGCCTGCACTGCACATCAGCCGCGGGCTGATCGTCAATCTCGCGGATATTCACGGCATGCGGCCTCTACGCCGCCATCCAGTGTACTGCGTGTCGAAGGCCGGGCTCATCATGCTGACGAAATGCCTCGCGCGCGAGCTCGGCCCGCACGTGCGCGTGAATGCCATTGCGCCCGGCCCCGTGATGTGGCCGGAGGACGGGGTCGATAAGGAGCTGCAGCGCAAGATCATCGATCGCACGGCTCTGAAGCGGCCCGGCTCGGCGGCGGACGTCGCGCGCGCGGTGCTGTTCTTCGCGACGGAAGCACCGTACGTCACCGGCCAGATCCTCGCGGTGGATGGCGGTCGGAGCGTGGGGTGGTAGGGTTCATGGGACCCCGGTAACCACCCGCGGGATGCGCTCGAGCGGATGGGAGGCGCGGTCGAAGCGCTCCCAGAGCTCGCCGATCGTCAACTTCGCCGTCGGATGCATGACCCCGGGCGCCAGCGCCGCGAGCGGCCCGAGCATGTAGGCGCGCTTCAGCAGATCCGGTCGCGGCAGCTTCAAACGAGGCTCGTCACACACCAGATCGCCATAAAGCAGCACATCGAGATCCATCGAGCGCGGCGCCCAGCGCGGCGCATCGCGCGGCCGCCCGCATTGCGCCTCGATGGCGTGCAAGCGCGC
>Ga0137403_10001554_pt1 | contig 22165 bp, 15 predicted proteins | sample CZOMad2_1_16fung_FD_122057 | JGI IMG/M metagenome (GOLD analysis project Ga0137403, IMG submission 122057) | Vadose zone soil fungal communities from Angelo Coast Range Reserve, California, USA - CZOMad2_1_16fungal (Hybrid Assembly) | ecosystem: Environmental > Terrestrial > Soil > Vadose zone...
TCGGCACCGTCCTTGCCGCTCAGCAGATTGGCGCCGCCGTTGCCGGTCAGGTGGTTGTCCTGCTCGTCACCGGTCGCACTAAGGCCGCTGGTTCCGGTGAGTGCCGCGTCTTCGATGCCGTTGTAGCCGATGAGGCCGAGATCGATCGCGATGGAGGCCTGGATGAGATCCGCCGTGCCGGATCCCGTCTCCTGCACAACGTCCTTCGCACTGTCGACGACATAGGTATCGTTGCCGTCGCCGCCGTTCATGGTATCGGCGCCGGCGAGGCCGTCGAGCGTGTCATCGCCGCCGAGGCCGGTGAGCTTGTTGGCGCCGCTGTTGCCGATCAGATGGTTCGCGCCGCCGTCGCCGCTGGCGTTGACCGCGGCCGCACCGGTGAGCGTCACGTTCTCGATCACGCCGATGATCGCAATGGAGGGAGCCATGAGGTCGAACGTCGTCGCGATCTGGATCGTGTCGCTGCCGCCCCCGCCGGTCTCGTCGACCTTGTCGCCGCCGTTGTCGACGACGTAGACGTCGTCGCCGAGCCCGCCTTGCATGGTGTCGGCGCCGGCCTTGCCGTCGAGCTTGTTGGCGCCGCCGCCGCCGACGAGCAGGTTGTCGAGCGTGTTGCCGGTGCCGTTGATCGGATCGCTGCTCGTCAGCTTCAGGTCTTCGAGGTTCGTGCCGAGCGTGTAGGTGATCGAGCTCTCGACGGTGTCGTGGCCGCCGGCGGCGGAGCTTTCGGTCACCTTGTCGGATGGGCTCCCGACGACATAGACGTCGTCGCCATTGCCGCCTGTCATGGCATCGTTGCCGTTGCCGCCGTCGAGCCTGTCGTTGCCGTCGCCGCCATTGAGCGTGTCGTTGCCCTCGAGGCCGAACAGCTTGTTGTTGCCCTCGTTGCCCGTGATGACGTTGTTGGATCCATTGCCGGTGCCATCGATGTTTCCGGCCGCCGGCAGCAGCGTGAGATTCTCGACGAAGTCGCTCAAGGTGTAGGTCTGCGAGCTCTTCACCAGGTCGGTGCCGCCCATACTGAGCTCGGTCACCTTGTCGCCGGTGGAGTCGACGAGATAGGTGTCGTTGCCGGCACCTCCGCTCAGGTTGTCGGTTTCGCCCTTGGTTCCACCATCCAGGATGTTGGCGCCGGCATTGCCGGTGATGACGTTGCTGCTGTCGTTGCCGGTGCCGTTGATAGCGGCCGTGCCGAGCAGCGTCAGGTTCTCCTGCTGCGCGCCGAGGATGAAGGTGATCGCGCTCTCGACCGTGTCGGTGCCGGCGTCGGCGCCGGGATCGATCTGGTCGCCGGCGACGTCGATCCGATAGAGATCGTTGCCGGCGCCGCCGGACATCGAGTCGCTTCCCGCGCCGCCGTCGAGCGTGTCGTTGCCGTTGTCGTTGCCGCCGGTGAGCGTGTCGTTGCCCTTGTCGCCGCTCAGCGAGTCGTTGCCGTCGAGTCCCGAGAGCGTGTTGCCGGCGGTGGTGCCGATGATGATGTTGGCAAGCTCGTTGCCGATGCCGGTAATGGCCGAACCCATCAGGGTCAGGTTCTCGAGGCCGCTACCCAGGGTATAGGACGGCGCCGAGCTCTTGACCGTGTCGATGCCGCCGCCGCCGGTTTCGTCGGCCAGGTCACCCGCGTTGTCGACGATATAGGTGTCGTCGCCCAGACCACCCTTCATGGTGTCGGCGCCGCCCTTGCCGTCGAGCGTGTCGTTGAACTCGTTGCCCTGCAGCAGGTTGTCCGAGGCATTGCCGGTGGCGGCCAGGGCGGTACCGACGCCGGCGGCCAGGTCGAGCTCCTCGATGTTGGCGCCGAGCGTGAAGTTGGCGCCGCTCATCACCTTGTCGTAGCCGCCGGCCGCGCTGGTTTCGGTGACCACGTCCTTGCTGTTGTCGACGGCAAAGATGTCGTTCCCGTCGCCGCCCGTCATCTTGTCGATGCCAGCGCCGCCGTCGATGGTGTCATTGCCGCCGAAGCCGCTCACCGTATCGTTGCCGGCATTGCCGGTGAGCTGGTTGGCGACATCGTTGCCCGTGATCTTGTCGGCGAAGTTGGTGCCGATTGCGTTCTCGATGACGACGTTGTAGGCGATTGCCGTGACCGAATGCGTGCCGTGCTGGATGAAGCTGGCCTCGTGCAGATCGAGGCTGGTGACGCCCTTCGAGAGGCCGGAGGCGTCGATCGTATCGATGCCGCCGGCATCCCAGATCGTGCGCACGATGCTGTCATCGGCAAGCAGATAGGTGTCGTCAGTGTTATGGAAGGCCGTGTTGGCGCCGTAGATATGCTGGATCGCCAGGATGTCGAGCGGCATCGGCGTGGCCTGGTTGCCGGCCGTGAGCAGCGGGCTGGTCACGTGATAGCTCATGATCGTCCAGAAGCCGGTGTCCTTCGACGCGATGCCGAGGTGCGCGAACGTCGGCCGGCCGTTGAGGCCGTTATCGTGCGGGTGCTTCAGGCCGAGGGCGTGGCCGATCTCATGCATGATCACTTCGAATTCGGCGCCGCCCGGCTGCGTGTCGGAGAAGCCGGACCATTTAGCTTCGATGAAGACGTCGCCCTCGGGATGCGGGTAGCTGCTGCCGTCAAAGCTGGAGCGGAAGACGCGGTTCACCAGCTGATTGCGGAAATCGTCCGATATGGACGGGTCCGGAAACTCCGCGAACCCGATGAGGCCGAAGCGGCGGATCATCTGCCCAAAGGAAAGGCTGAAAGCCATATCCGCGGTGCTGTCGTTGAACTGCTCGCCCGAGGTCACGCCGACCTTGGTGAAGGTGAGGTCGGCGACGTTGGACCACTCTTGCAGGGCTCGCGCCACGGCATCGGCGGTGCTGTCGCTCCAGCTCAGGCCGCCGGGCGCCAGATCGAGCGAATAGGTGAGCTGGGTGGGGGTCCCGTTCGGGGTCCAGCTGCCGCCTTGCGTCAGACCGTCGATCAAGGGGTCGCCGGTAAGGGGGACTGAATTTGAGACAGGCGTCGCCATTTCCACCTCGCAGCGCGCGGGCCGGACTTCGGCGCCCGCAAGACCGGACGCCGCGCCGCTGTATTCGTGGCCGACGGAATATCCATCCGGCCAGCCCGCCTGCATTCCCGGCAAACCTAGCACAGGGAAGGGTCAAAAATGTGATTTGAATCACACTCGCCTGCTTATCGCGGAGCGCCGGCGCTCCGCGCCCCGGCGGTCGCCGGCCTTGGACTTGAGGTGTCGTTTACCCTATGCTCGCGCGCGATTCTGCAAGGATTTCAGGGGGAAGCGGATGGCCGGCTGGTTCCGATGGGCCAGGAGGAGAGTCGAACGCCGGCGCGTGGTCGAGGTCGGCTGGATGGTCGATGCCGACAAGGCCGGCTTCATCTACGAGGCCCCCCGGCAGTATCAGCGCAACGCCCCCAAGCCGGCCTCCACCAAGGCGGTCGGCTTCTGCCCGGCCGTGCTCGACTACGAGGCCCGCATCTTCGAGGTGCCCTGCCCGTTCGACCTGCATCTGCGGCTGGCGCGCGACGCCGAGGGCAATCTTCAGCTGCAGTATCCGCGGCCGAACGAAAGCACGTCGAATCCGCAATACGTCAGCCGGCTGATCGTCGCCTCCAACCCAAGCGAATGGCGCGAGCCGAGCAAGCCGGTGCTGCAGATCACGACGCCCTATCGCTTCGTCGCGGACGAGCCGGTGTGGATCAACCAGCTACCGCCGTTCTACCACTTCCGGCGGCCGCCGCTGCCGGGGCTGATGATCGGCGGCCGCTTTCCCATCCATGACTGGCCGCGCGTGCTGAGCTGGGCCTTCGAGTGGCACCGGCCCGAGAAGGACCTGATCCTCACCCGCGGCGAGCCCTGGTTCTGCGCCCGCTTCGAAGTCGAGGACCCTTCGCGCCAGGTGCGCCTGGTCGAGGCCGAGATGACGCCGGAGCTGGAGCAGTACCTGAAGGGCATGGATACGGTGACCCAGTATGTCAGCCGCACCTTCTCGCTGTTCCCGACCGCCCGTTCGCGGCGGCCGCAGCAGCTGCTGACCAAGGTGAAGCGGTAGGCCCTGCGCCAGCTGATCAAGTGAACGTAGGTTTGACGGTATGCCGCTCGCTAACTTACTTGTCGCCCCCGCGAAAGCGGGGGTCCAGGGCGAGCGGCTGAGCGGCGGCCCTGGATTCCCGCTTTCGCGGGAATGACAAGTGACAAGTGAGAGGATTACGACTTGATCCGGCTGCGCTGGGGAATCTCCCCCGGAAACCATTGAAAGGGCGCATTTGCGCGCGTCCGAATGGTAAATAATTCCTTAAGGCATATGCATGACAGGCGCGTAACTAATCCTTAAATTCGGACGTGTAAACCTTTGTCAAATACTCCGAAGTTTCGTTCAACAGTACGAGGACTATTTGACCACCATCGGACATTCGCTAATGTGGTCACCGTCATGGCGGCCATGTCAGCCTGTCCGGTCCGTCCGCCCTGCCGGCGCCTCGACCGGCGCCAGGCGCGCGCGCAACGTCGTCGCGGGGCGCGAATGCGCAGCGGAAGACCGACGGCTTACATGATGTCGACCAGTGACGATATCCGCTACCTGATCGGTCTCGCGCGGGACAAGTCCGTCGAGAGCCGTAAGCGCTTGGTCGCGGTCGTCAGCGATATCTTCTTCTCCGATCAGGCCATCCTGACGGAGTATGAGCGCGCGCTCATCACGGACATCCTGCACAAGCTGATCTATGAGCTGGCGGTGCCCGTGCGCGAGGCGCTCGCCGTCCTGCTGACCGAGGACGAAGCGATGCCGCGCGCCGTCCTGCGCGCGCTGGCCGAGGACGAGATCGAGATCGCCGCCCCCATCCTGCTGAACAACGAGGCCCTGCTCGACGTCGAGCTGATCGAGGTCGTGCGCCACCGCGCGCTCGAGCACCAGCTGATGCTGGCGATGCGGCGCGCCCCGCTGGCGATGGCGGCCGATCCGGCGCTGGAGTCCGCCGACGGCGATCTCATCCAGGAACTGCTGGATGGCGGCGATGCCAAGCTCATCGACGCCACCATGGCCTACCTGCTCGAACAAACGCGCGGCGTCGACAGCTTCCAGGAGCCGATCCTGCGGCGCGAGGACCTGAGCGAGCGGCTGACCAAGAAAATGGTCCTCTGGGTCCTGGCGGCGTTGCGCCAGCATATCCTCGACCGCTTCGACGTCGATCTGACCGACCTCGACGACGGCATCGAAGCCGCCGCCGACGAGATGAGCGGGCAGCTCAGCGGCGAGCGCGACCGCCGCCGCGGCGACCGTTCCGCCGACCTGGCGATCGCCCTCGCCAACGCCAACCAGCTGACGCCGGGCCGCCTGATCCAGGCCATGCGCCAGGGCGAGGTCTCGCTCTTCATCGCCATGCTCGCGCATCTCACCGGCTTGCGCCTGCCGCTGGTGCGGCGGCTACTGTTCGAGCCGGGCGGCGAAGGGCTGGTAGTGGCCTGCCGGGCGCTCGGCTTCGACAAGACCATCGTTGCCTCGATCTTCCTGCTCTGCCGCCGGGCGCGTCCCGGTGACTGGGCCGCCGATCCGCGCGAGCTGTCGCGCGTGCTGGCGCTCTACGACCGCGTGCAGCCGGCGGCCGCCCACGCGGTGCTGGCGCGCTGGCGCCGCGACCCCGACTTCCTCTACGCCATCAAGACGGTGGAGGAGGCGAAGGTAGATGCGGCCGCAGTCTGACGCCCCGTCGACGGACCGTCCCGACAGCACACGACCGGAAGCGCTGAGCGCGAACGCGCCGAGCGGCGCGTCGCTGCCGCCCCAGCTGCTCGACCAGATCTTCCGGCAGGAACTGCTCGATCAGGGCCCGGCGCTTTACGTGGCGAATCTGGAAGGCCGGGTGATCTGGGCCAACGCCGGCTATCGGCGCCTGAGCGAAGCGGGCGGCGGCACGCTGCTGCCGACCGAGGAGATCGCCGCCGAGATCGCGCTGCTCGGCAGCATGGTGTTCCGCGAGGACGTGCTGACGCTCGGCGAGGGCGCCCAGCGGCTGCGCTCACGGCATGTGCCCCTGCGCGGGACCGACGGTCAGATGACGGCAATCGCCGGCATCGTGCAGGTGCTGCCGGAGGAGACCCAGCAGCTCGAAACCATCGCCACCCTGCGCGACCGCATCGAAGACATGATGCGCCTCGTCTCCGACTGGACGTGGGAGACCGATGCCCAGCTGGTACTGACGGCAACGTCGAGCCGGGTGACGGAGATGCTGGGCTTTCACCCGCGCGAGCTGATCGGTCGCAACCTGCTGTCGCTCACTAACGGCGAGAGCGAGCGCGGCGCCATCGAGCTGCGCTTCCAGCGCCATTCGCCGTTCCGCAACCAAGCCGTCGACATGATCGCCAAGTCGGAGGAGGTGAAGACCTTCCTCCTGAGCGCGGTGCCCGTGTTCAACTTCACGACCGGCGTGTTGACCGGCTATCGCGGCACGGCCACGGACGTCACGGAGCTGCGCAAGCGCGAGGTCGGCCTGCGCGTGGCCAAGGAAATGGCGGAGATGGCGAGCCGCGCCAAGACCGAATTCCTCGCCAACATGAGCCATGAGCTGCGCACGCCGCTCAACGCCATCATCGGCTTCGCCGAAGTCATGCACATGGAGTTGCTGGGCGCGATCGGCAACCAGCAGTATCGCGGCTATATCGGCGACATCCATGACAGCGCGCGCCACCTGCTCGGCCTCATCAACGACATCCTGGACGTCGCCAAGATCGAGGCCGGCCGCGTCGAGCTCAGCGAATCCACGACCCAGGTGAGGGCCATCTTCGACGCCGTCGCGCGCCTGATCCGCGAGCGCTCGGTGCGGGCCGAGGTGCGGCTCGAGATGGCGGTGACGCCCGACCTGCCGCCGCTGCTCGCCGACGAGCGCAAGCTGAAGCAGATCCTGATCAACCTGCTGTCGAACGCGGTGAAGTTCACGCCGGCCGGCGGCGCCATCCGCATGGCGGCGGCGCCCGATCCCGCCAACGGCGAACTCGTCATCACCGTGGCCGACACCGGCATCGGCATCGCGCCCGCCGATATCGCGCGCGTCATGGAGCCGTTCGGCCAGGTCGACAATCCGATCAACCGCAAATATCGCGGCACCGGCCTCGGCCTGCCCCTGACCAAGGGGCTGGTCGAGCTGCATGGCGGCAGCTTCCAGCTCGAAAGCACGCCGGGCGTCGGCACCACCGTCACCATCCGCTTGCCCGCCCGCCGCCTCAAGCGCTAGCGTCGGCCCTCGCTCCGGCGGGGGGACAGGATGCAACGGCTCGAAATCTATCAGTCGCTGTGGGCGCTGGAACTGCGCCGGCCCGACGGCGTGGAATGGCCGCTCGAGAAGAAATTCGAGATGTGCCGGGCGGCCGGCTATGACGGCCTCGCCATCGACCTCGTGGACACCGACATCGCCGCCACGAAGGCGATGCGACCGCTCTACGAGAAGCATGGGCTCGGCTGCATCATCACCTCTTTTCCGAAATCGATCGAAGACCTGCGCCCGGTCCTGCTGGCCGCGCGCGAGTTCAAGGCGAAGTTCGTGAACGTCATCGGCCTGGTGATGCCGCTACGGGTCGAGGAGGCGGCGCCGGTTATCCGCGCCTGGATGACGATGGCCGACGAGATCGGCGTGCCCATCTTCTTCGAGACCCACCGCAACTGCATCACCAACGATCTGTACTTCACGCTGCTGCTGATGGAGGCCGTGCCGGAGATGCGGCTCTGCGCCGACCTCTCGCACTATCTGGTCGACCGCGAGTTCCGCTATCCCCTCAGCGCGCACGACCAGGGACTGATCCGCCGCATCCTCGAGCGTTCGGACGCTTTTCAGGGCCGCGTCGCCTCGCGCGAGCAGATCCAGGTGCAGATCACCTTCCCGCAGCACCGGAAGTGGCTCGATCTTTTTCTCGGCTGGTGGGAGGAAGGCTTCCGCCTGTGGCGCGCCCGCTCGCCGGCGGATGCCGTGCTCAACTTCCAATGCGAGCTCGGCCCGCCCCACGACTACGCTATCACTGGCCCCGACGACTACGAGATGTCGGACCGCTGGACGGAGGCGCTGATCATTCGCGAGCGCGTGCGGGAGATCTGGCAGCGGTTGGAGGATGAGGAGGCGCAGTGATTTTGCAGCTACGCCACCGACACCTCGCCCCCCACCTCGTTGTCGTGCCCGGCCTTGAGCCGGGCATTCATCGTGCCGCGGCGCCATGGATTGCCGGGTCAAGCCCGGCAATGACAATATCGGAAATCGAATGCTATGGCCGCGTCACTCGCCGCCATCCGCCGTCAGCGTGCGATGCAGATACCGCCCGAAATCATACGTGAACCGCTCCAGGTGGCAGAGGCGGCCGGACTGCGCCAATACCGAGTCGGCGCTGGTGCGCACGCCTTCGACGACGCCCTGGTCCTCGGCGTTCACGGCGTCGAAGAACTGCTTCCATTTTGTCGCGAACGCGCCGCGGTCGTTGACGCCGGCCAGCACCTCCGGCGCGTAGGAGAGGCCGAAGCGGACGGCGACGCGGTCGGTGCCGCGCGGCTGCAGGGTGAGATACCAGAGATGGTCAGGCGCCAGGTTGACGAGGTGCGTGGGCAGCACGGCGTAGAGCACGGTGGTGCGCCGCCAATCGCCGTCGAGGCTGGTGTTGTCGGGATGCGCGAGGCCGCGCGGCGCATCCGGCGTCTTGCGGTTGAGGTGGTAGCTGAAGGTCTCCCGGCCCTCGAACACCTCGACCTCATTGGTCGGCGAATAGCCGGCGATGGTCGCCCGGTGGACGTAGGGCAGATGGTAGTCCTCCATGAAATTCTCCATGAGGCACTTCCAGTTCGTCCGCCACTCGAACTCGTCGTGATAGATCTTCACGTAGCGGTCGGCGCGGTAGCGGCCGACGATGTCGTGGAGTTCCCGCAGATGTTCGGCGATCGCTGCGATCGATGGGTTAAGGGTGACGTAGATCCAGCCTTCCCAGATCTCCGTGCGCAGCGCCGGCAGCTGCTGCTTCGTCGGATCGAAGCCGGGCGTCTTCTCCATATGCTTGGCGAAGACCACGCGGCCATCGAGCCCGTAGTTCCAGGCGTGGTAGGGGCAGATGATGCGGCTCTTGGCGTGGCCGCGGCCGCTCACCAACCTCATCTGGCGATGCAGGCAGACATTCGAATAGGAGTGGATGTCGCCAGTCTCCGTGCGAATCGTGAAGATCGGCAGTCCCACGATATCCGTCGCCATGTAGTCGCCGGCATTCGGAACGTCGTCGGCGCGACCCACGCACAGCCATTCCCGATGGAAGATGCGTTCGGCCTCGAGCGCGTGGAACGCCTCGGAGGCATAGACGCGCGGCGGCAGGGACAGCGCCTCGCTGAACGGGCGCCGGGCATTGGCGGCGAGCAGGTCCAGGAGCTTCGCCGCATCGTCCATCGCACGGGCCTCTGATTCAGATTTTCAAGGCGGCGACGCCCGGCAGTTCCTTGCCCTCGAGCCATTCGAGGAAGGCGCCGCCGGCCGTCGAGACATAGGAGAACTTGTCGACCACGCCAGCCTGGGCGAGCGCCGCCACTGTATCGCCGCCCCCGGCGACGGTGAGCAGCTTGCCGGCCTCGGTCAGCTTGGCGGCCGCCTGGGCGACGGCGACCGTGCCGCGCTCGAACGGCGCCGTCTCGAAGGCGCCGAGCGGGCCGTTCCAGACGAGCGTGCGGCAGGCTCCCAGCCGCTGCATGATCTCGGCGACCGTCGCCGGACCGACGTCGAGAATCACCTGGTCCTTCGGCACCGCCCTGATGTCCACGATCCGGCTCGCGACCCCCGGCTTGAGCGCCGCCGCCACGACGGCGTCGACCGGCAGCACGACCGTGCAGCCGCGCTGGCCGGCGGCGACCCCGATGGCGCGCGCCGTCTCGGCCATGTCGCGCTCGGCCAGCGAGCCGCCGATCTCGACGCCGCGGGCAACCAGGAAGGTGTTGGCCATGCCGCCGCCGACGATCAGCACATCGACCTTGCCGACGAGATTGCGCAGCAGATCGATCTTGGTCGAGACCTTGGCGCCGCCGACGAGGGCCGCCACCGGCCGCTGCGGATTCTCCAGCGCCTTCGACAGATGTTCCAGCTCCGCCTGCATCAGCCGGCCGGCCGCGGCGGGCAACAGATGGGCCAGCGCCTCCGTCGAGGCATGGGCGCGGTGGGCGCAGGAGAAGGCATCGTTGACGTAGAGATCGCCGAGCGCCGCCAGCCGCTTGGCGAAGCCGAGATCGTTCGCCTCCTCCTCGGCATGGAAACGCAGGTTCTCCAGCAGCAGGAGATCGCCGCGCCGCAGGGAGGCGACCCCCGTCTCCGCCGCCGGACCGATGCAGTCCTCTGCGAAAGTCACGGGGCGGCCGAGGGCGGCCGCGAGCGGCTCCACGAGCGGCTTCAGGGACATCTTCGGCACGACCTTGCCGTCGGGACGGCCGAAATGAGAGAGCACGACCACGCGCGCGCCGCGATCCATCAGCTGGCGCAGCGTCAGAGCGCTGCGGTCGATGCGCGTGGCATCGGTGACGCGCCCGTCTTTCATGGGCACATTGAGATCACAGCGCACGAGCACGCGCTTGTCCGCGACATCCAGGTCATCGAGCGTGCGAAACTTCTGCATGGCGCGCACCTCCCGTCGCCGACGAGAGCAGATGATTCCCGACGCCCCGCCGATTGGCAATGGTGCGCACGCATGCCATCAATAAGACACGCCACCCCGCCGGGAGCACCCATGCCCTCCTACCGCTTCACGCCCATCGTCGACAGGCTGCCCTCGACCGTGCCGTTCGTCGGACCGGAAACCCAGGAGCGCAGCCGCGGCCGGCCCTTTCGCGCCCGCATCGGCGCCAATGAAAGCGTGTTCGGACCCTCGCCGAAGGCCGTTCAGGCGATGGAAAGAGCGGCCGCCGAGGCCTGGAAATACTGCGATCCCGAGAATTACGACCTGAAGCAGGCGCTGGCCGCGCATCACGGCGTCGCGCCCGGGAACATCGTCGTCGGCGAAGGCATCGATGGCCTGTTCGGCTATGCCGTGCGGCTGTTCGTGGAGCCCGGCGTCACCGTCGCCACCTCGCTCGGCGCCTATCCGACCTTCAATTTCCACGTCCATGGCTATGGCGGCCGGCTCGTCACCACCCTCTATGTCGACGACCGCGAGGATCCGCAGTCGCTCCTGGATCTCGCCAAACGCGAGAACGCGCGCCTCGTCTTCTTCGCCAATCCCGACAACCCCATGGGCTCCTGGTGGGACGCGACCGCCGTACAGAGCCTGATCGAACGCATTCCCGACGGCATGCTGCTCTGCCTCGACGAAGCCTATTGCGAGTTCGCGCCGGAAGGCACGACGCCGCCTATCGACATCGCCGACCCGCGCGTCCTGCGCTTCCGCACCTTCTCGAAGGTCCATGGCCTGGCCGGCGCCCGCGTCGGCTACGCCATCGGCGAGGTCGGCCTGATCAAGAGCTTCGACAAGATCCGCAATCATTTCGGTGTCAACCGGATCGCCCAGGCGGGTGCGCTGGCCGCCCTCGCCGACCAAGCCCACATGGCCGCTGTGCTGCGGCGCGTCGCCCGCGCCCGCGAGCGCATCGCCGAGATCGCGCGCGCCAACGCGCTGACTCCGCTGCCCTCCGCCACCAATTTCGTCACCATCGACTGCGGACGGGACGGCGGCTTCGCGCGGCGCGTGCTGACGCAGATCGTCGCCCGCAACATCTTCATCCGCATGCCCGGCGTGGCCCCTCTCGACCGCTGCATCCGCGTCAGCGCCGGCACCGACGCCGATCTCGACGCCTTCGCCGAAGCCTTGCCGGGCGCACTGCGCGCGGCAGCCGATGGTTAGTGGCGCTTCCGGCGCCGCGACGCTGCGTTCGTTGACATCATCAGGCGGAACGCACAGCCTCGCCTCGGGAGGGCCTATGGCCACAGCAGGATCGCTCTCGCCCCTCGCGCGCACGGCCTATCGCTGGTCGCAGAACCTGCGGCTCGGCTGGTTCGGCGCCCAATATGCGCTGACGCGCCGGCTCACGGATTCGGTCCCCCTGCCCGACCATCTGAAGGCGGCGATGCCGTCGACCCGTCAGCTCACGGCCGACCGGGCGAAACTCATCGAGCGCGACCTGCAGAACATCGATGCCGGCTACTATCGCCTGCCCCATGATCTGATCGACAGCCCGGTGGCTGCCTTCCGCCAAAGCCTCGCCTATTTCGCCGACCTGCCGAACGTCAACCGGCGGCGGCGCGGCGAAGAAGGTCCGGAGGTCGCGACCGACGCGGCCGAGCGCTTCCCGGACTACTATCGGCGCGCTTTCCATCACCAGACCGACGGCTATCTGAGCGAGAAATCGGCCCGGCTCTACGACTACCAGGTCGAGATCCTCTTCGGCGGCGCCGCCGACGCCATGCGCCGGCAGGCGCTGGTGCCGATCCACGACTTCCTCAGCGAGCGCCGCGTCGCCGACTGCCGCCTGATCGACATCGCCTGCGGCACCGGCCGCTTCCTCACCTTCGTGAAGGACAACTATCCCCGCTTGGCCGTCACCGCCCTCGACGTCAGCCCCTACTACGTCGCCGAGGCCCGCCGCAACCTGAAGCCGTGGTCGCGGGTCGACTATGTCGAGGCCGCCGTGGAATCGGCGGCGCTGCCGCCGGCGAGCTACGACATCGCCACCTGCATCTACCTGTTCCACGAACTGCCGGTAGCACTCCATGCCGAGGCGGCGCGCGCGATTGCGCGCATGCTGAAGCCCGGCGGTCTCCTCGTCTTCCTGGACTCGTTACAGTCAGGCGACCAGCCGGAATACGACGCCCTGCTCGAATCCTTCCCGCTCGCCTTCTACGAACCCTACTACGCCGACTATCTGCGGCAGGATCTGTCCGGCCTGTTCAGCGCTGCCGGCCTCGTCGTCGAAAAGATCGATCTCGCCTACCTGTCGCGTGTGATGGTGTTGCGCAAGCCGATGTGAGGGGCCCTAGCCCGACTGGAATTTCACGAGCGTCGCGAGCGAGCCGATGAGGCCGCCGATGGCCAGTGCGCTCGACGCAATGATGGCGAGGATGGCGGCGACCATTTTCCATTTCGCCACCGGCCGCGTGATCAGGAGGAAGCTGTCCATGGTCTCGACGTCGGGTGCCAGGCCGGCCACGCGCACGCGATAGTGCCCCGGCTCGATCGACCCCAGAGTGGCGATATCAAAGCTCGAGCGGCTGATGCCCTGGACAGTCATGGGCATGAGGGTCTTGTCGGCGTTCACCACGCGCCCTGCCGCATCCTCCAGGCTGACCGCAAGCGCGAAGGGCTTGAAGGCGCTGGCCTGGACGTTGCTGAAGCGCGGCTTGTCGATGACGAACATCAGCGGCCCGGCATCCTGCAGATCGACGTCCTGCTCGGCCACCAGCGGCAGGCGGGCGAACTCCGGCACGCGAATGGTGCGCAGGAGGAACAGCACGCTGGCGACGACTAGCCCGAGGCCGATGACGCAGGCCGGCGCGGTCAGAAACAGCCACGAACGGCTCAAGAGCAAGGCATCCTCCATCCGGCACCTCCGACGCGGAATTCCGCCGTCGCAGTCTAGCCGAGATGGATGCGTTGTCGCGCTACCGTTCTATGCGGCATCATGGGCGCAGCGATCCGGATGGAATGCCATGGCAACGGCAGGCGAACACTTGCGCCCCCTGTGGGCGGAACTCGATTTCGAAGCGCTCGCGCACAATCTGGCTATGGTGCGCGGGCTGGCCGGGCAACGGCGGCTGATCGCGTCGGTCAAGGCCAACGCCTATGGCCACGGCGCCGTGCCGGTCTCGCGCGCGCTGTCGCGGCTGGGCGTGGATACGCTGTGGACCGGCAGCATCGACGAGGCGCTGGCGATCCGCGCCGCCGGCATCGGCGCGCGCCTCCTGCTGTTCGGCGGCTACCTGCCGGCGGATATCCCGGCGCTGCTGCGCCATGATCTGACGCCGACGATCTACGACCGCGCCGGCGCCGAAGCCGCCAGCGCGGCGGCGCGCGGTCCGACCGCGATCTACGTCAAAGTCGACAGCGGGCTCGGCCGGCTCGGCGTGCCGCTGCCGGAAGCCGATGACCTGATCCGGACCATTGCCGCGCTGCCCAATCTCGTCATCGAAGGCATCTACTCCCATCTGCCCTTCGGCAGCCTCGCCGGGCGCGACTGGGCGCGCGAGAAGTATGACGCCTTCGCGGCGCTGCTGGCGCGGCTCGCCGCCCGCGACATCAAGCCGGCGGTGACGCAGGTGTGGGCCAGTTCGGGCCTGCTCGCGGGGATGCCCGACGTCTGCAACGCCGTGTGCGTGGGACACCTGCTCTACGGGCTGTCGACGGTGGCCGCGGATGTGGCAACGGCGAGCACGCTGCGGCCGGTGCTGACCGCCATCAAGACGCGGCTCATCCACGTCGCCCACCATGCCGCCGGCGAGGACATCGCCATCGGCGCCCACTACGGCATGAAGAATGCCCGCGTCACCGGCGTGGTGCCGCTCGGCCTCGGCGACGGGATGCGCGGCGCCGCGCCCGGCCAGGCCATGTCCCTCCTCGTCCGCGGCCGGCGCGCGCCGGTGATCGGCGTGTCGCTGGAGCACACCACGCTCGACCTCACCGGCATCGACTCGCCGCAGGTCGGAGACGAGGCCATCGTCGTTGGCGCACGCGACGGCCTTTCGAACAGTACTCAGACCCTCGCCGATTGGTTCGGCTGCGGCGAGTTGGAGGCGGTGATGACGTTTTCGAAACGGCTGGGAACCGGCGTGGCCTAGCGGATCATGTAGACCTTCCGCACCGTCTCGTGCACGCGGCAGGTGCCCTTCCAGTCCTGCGGGAAGAAGGCGACCGTATCGGGCCTGATCTCGATCACCTCGCCGGATTCATGCACATAGGTCGAACGGCCCAGCAGGAAGTGGCAGTATTCGTCGCGGGTGACGTGGCAGTTCCAATAGCCGGGCGTGCAGACCCAGATGCCGGTCTCGCTGCGGCCGCCCGGGCCCTTGTGCAGCAGGCGGCCCGAGGTGACCGACTGGCCCTCGATCATCGTCGGCACCGGGCCCCAGTCGGCCGGCGTGGGACAACTCTCGGGCTGGCGCAGCATCGGCGAGGCACCGCGGTCGATGGTCGCGGGCGTGACGCTGAGTATGTAGGTGTTGCGCATGGTCTCATGCACATCGCAGCGGCCGGTCCAGCCCGACGGGAAATGCACGACCGTGCCGGGCGTCACCTCGATGGTCTCGCCATTGTGCTCGGTATAGGTCGCGCGCCCCGACAGAAAAAAACAGAGTTCGTCGCCCGGGATCGACAGCCGCCAGGAACCGGGCGTGCATTGCCAGAGGCCGCTTTCGGCCTTTCCGTCGGCCGCCTTGTGCAGCAGCAAGCCGCTCGATTTCGACTGCCCCTCGATGGCGTCGGGCTGCAGGCCCCAATCCCTGAGATCGGCGATCGTCTTGGCGTCGTAGATGCGCGGCGCCGAACTTTTCAAAACAGCGTTGCCCATCAGCGGCCGCGCGTCGCAATGCCCGCGATGATCCCGGCCGCCTTCTCCGTACCCTTGGCCGCCTGCATGCTCCGGCTCACCTCGGCCAGGCGCGCCTTCATCGCCTCGTCGGTGATGAGCCGCTCGATCGTCGACCAGAACTGGTCGTCGGTCCAGGTGTAGCGCGGCAGCTTGGCGCCGTAGCCGGTGTCGTCGATGCGGGTGGCGTTGTCGAGGCCGTCCCAGCAATAGGGCATGATGATCGCAGGCTTCCCGAAATAGAGCGCCTCGTTGAAGCTGTTGTTGCCGCCGTGATGGATGAAGAGATCCACATGCGGCAGCACGGCCGGCTGCGGATACCACTTGTCGAGATGCACGTTGCCGGGCACCTCCGTGTAGGCGTCGATATGCGGGCCGACATTCATCAGGAAGCGGTAGGGCAAGGTGCCGAACAGCGCGATCATGCGCTTGTAGAGATCGATGTCGGCGGCGCCCAGGCTGCCGAAGCTGACATAGATGAGCGGCATTCCGCTCTGTTCGGAAAAAGCCGGCACCGTGTAGCTGCCCTCGTTGCGCACGCAGCCCTCGAGATATTGGAAGCGCGCGGGGTCGAGTGGGCGCGCCCGCTTGAACTGCAGCTGCCGCGGATAGAGCAGCAGGTTCATGAAGGGCGATGCCTCGAAGAACTGGCCGAGCGGATAGGGATCGTGACCGACCTGGGCGAGGAACTGGTTGAAGCGGTCGTGGGTCGGCCGCACGAGATCGAGGAACCGCATCTCGAAGGCTTCGTAGCCGGCATAGTCGCCGGCGCTGCAGCCCGAGAGATGGGGCGGCACCTCGGGATCGGGGATTTCATTTTCCGAGCAGGAGATGATGCGGATCCAGGGCTTGCCGTACTTCTTGATGGCCGGGAACAGGATGACGTTGTCGACGCAGACCACGTCCGGCTTGATGCGCTTGAGGTGCTGGGTCAGCCCTTCATGGGAGATGATCGCGGAATCGACGATCGCCTCCCATACGGGGATGACGTAGGTCGGCAGCTGCTCGATCGGCGACAGCCGGAAATGGGGCAGGTGGCCGGCGATGAAGTTGTCCCAGAACTTCGCCACCTCGGCGTCGGACAGGCCGCCGGACATGTCCACCAGGTTCTCCTCGAAGCCGTATTTCTCGAACTCGCCCTTGAAGCCGCGGTCGCACACGAAGACGGGGTTGTGGCCCATCGACTTCAGCTGCTGCGCAATGCCCACGCAGTTGAGCGCCGGGCCATAGGCGGCCTCGGGATAGAGGACGATGGTCTTGCCCGCCGATTTCGCGGGCGCGGGCTTTGATGCCTTGGCGGCGGCCTGCGGCTTCTTGACCTTTGCGACCTTCTTCGCCGCAACCTTCTTTACGGGTGGTTTTTTCGGCGCGGCCTTGTTCTTGGCCGCGACCTTCTTCTTTGCCGTCGATTTCGTGGAGGCCTTCTTCTTGGCTTTAGGAAGCGATTTCTTTACCGCCTTCCTGGTCTTCGCTTTCGCCATCGCTGGATCCCCGCCCCCCGCTCGCTCCGCCTGACGCAGGGGCGATCGCCCCTCGACTGTCACCGACGTTCGCGCTCTTTTACTGCGTCAAAGCCGCAAGGTCGATGCCGGTCAGGTCGATTCGGCAATCGCACCGGCCGAGGGCGAGGCGATCTCGCCCATGCCATGGTGCAAGCCCGTGGCCGGATCACGCAGCGCCGCGCTGGGGCAGGCAAATTGCACGGGATAGACGGAGGCAGGCTCACGCAGGACCGGCATGAGCGCGGCAACGGCGCTCTCCACCGCGGCCGGCAGCCGGATATCGAGGATGGCCCGGCCCTCGCCGCTGACATCCAGGCGCGGCTGGTGGAATGCCTCCTCCAGCGTCATGCCGTAGTCGACCAGGAACGACAGCACCTGCGCGACCGCCGGCATGATGCGGCGGCCACCGGAGGCGCCAAGGGCGAACCAGGGCACGCCGTCGCGGCGGACGATCACCGGGCACATGTTGGCGAGCGGCCGCCTGCCCGGTGCGATCGAGTTGGGCCGACCGGGCAGCGGATCGAACCAGAGGATGCCGTTGTTCATGAGGATGCCGGTCTCCGGCAGCACCACCTTGGAGCCGAAGCGCGACAGCAGCGTCTGGGTGAGCGCCACCATGTTGCCGTGGCGATCGACCACGCTGAGATGGGTGGTGCAGGACGGCGCCGGCGCGCCCTCGCCGAGGCGTTCGAGCCGGGCTGCATAGGCGCGCTCGAAGGCCGCGGCATAGGCCGCGTAGGCCGTCGCGCTGGGCCCAGCGGCGAGCTTGGTGTCGCGCAGCGAAGCCGTCAGCTGTCCCAGCACATCGGCCAAAGTCGGACCGCCGCTCAGGCCCGGCACGGCCGCGACGCTCGCATCGCGATAGGCGATGTCGAGCGCGGGCACGATGCGGGCGCGATAGTCGCGCAGATCGGCTGCAGACAGCCGGCTGCCGCCTCTCTCCAGATCCCGCACCAGCGCGGCCGCCAGTTCCCCCTCATAGAAATCGCGGGCGCCGACTTCGGCCAGGCGGCGCAGCGTGCGCGCGAGATTGCCGAGCGGCAGATAGCCGGCGCCCTCGGCCGGCGGCACCGGTGGCAGCCCGCCGGGCAGATAGGTCGCGCCCGTGGCCGGGAACTCCGCCAGTTCGCGCGCCGCGACCGTGATGCTGAGGGTCGTGTACCAGTCGAGCGGCAGGCCGCGCTCGGCCAAGGCGATGGCCGGCTCCAGCACCTGCCGCCAGCCGATGCTGCCGAATCGCTCGAGCGCCAGCCGCATGCCCTCGACCTGGCCGGGCACGGCAATCGAGCGATAGCCCTTGAGGTTGCGATCTTCCTTCACCGCCGGCCAGGCGAACAGGGCCTGGGCCGTGCCGCCGGCGAGCGGATAGTCGGCCGGATCGAGCGCCGCCGGCGCGACCATGGAAAAGTCGACGACCTCAGGCGGCGAACCGTCGGCCTTCGCCACCACCATGAAGCCGCCGCCGCCCAGGCCGTTCATCCAGGGCTCGACCACTCCGGCGGCAAAGCCGGCGGCCACAGCCGCGTCGACGGCATTGCCGCCAGCGGCAAGCACGCCGGCGCCGGCCGCGGCCGCCACCCGGCTCTGTGCGGCGACGACGCCATGCGGCGACTTCACGACCGCTTTTCGCGGCGGCAACGGGGAGGGATCGGAGATCTGCATGAGCTGCTCGTTTGACGTGAACACGCTACCGTAGCCAACCGCGCGCCGCTGGACCAGGGCGGCCCGATCGCCGCTGGACGCCCCAGCGAAGCGCCGGCACACTCGCAAACTGATTCGCATGTGCCGCCGGTCATGAAGCGTTGGCTCGACATCCTGATTCCCGGATTGCTGTTGTTGGCGGCCACTGACTTCAGCTTGCAGGGCGCGGCCGTGGTCGATCGGCTGCGCAACATGGTCTTCGACAGCTATCAGCAGTTCGCGCCGCGCCGCTATCGGTCGGAGTTGCCGGTCCGCATCATCGATATCGACGAGGAGAGCCTGCAGCATCTCGGCCAGTGGCCCTGGCCGCGCGACGTGGTCGCGCGGCTGGTCGACCGCCTTGGCCAACTCGGCGCCAAAGCGGTTGGGCTCGATCTCATCTTCGCCGAGCCCGACCGCTTCTCGCCGGCCAATCTGGCACGCGTCTGGCAGGACCGCCCGGAACTGGCATCGTTGCGCGCCGGTATCGCCCTGCTGCCGGATTCCGATGCCATCCTGGCCGACAGCCTGCGGCACACGCCGAGCGTCACGGCGTTCGCGCGCTCGGATAGTGGCGCGAGCGCGGCGCCGGCGTCGAAGGCCGGCTTTGCCGAGACGGGCGACAATCCGCGTCTGTTCGTGCCGCCTTTCACGCGCGCGGTGACCACGTTGCCGCCGATCGAGGCCGCCGCCGCCGGCAATGGGTGCGCCAACTACATACCGGATGCGGACAATACGGTGCGCCGCGTCCCCCTGCTGTTCGCGTTCGGCGACAAGCTCTATCCCGGCTTTGCCGCGGAAGCGCTGCGCGTGGCGCAAGGCGCCAGCAGCTATGTCGTCAAATCGTCGGGCGCCAGCAAGGAATGGAAATTCGGCGCATCGACGGGAATTGCCGAGATAAAGATCGGCAATGCCATCGTGCCGACCGACGCTGCCGGCCAAGTCCTGCTCCACGACACCGGGCATGTGCCCGGCCGGTTCATTCCGGCTTGGCGCGTCCTCAGCCCGGACTTCGACGCCGGCAAGGTCTCCGGCATGATCGTGCTCATCGGAACCTCGGCCGAAGCGCTCAAGGACATCCGCACGACGCCGCTCGCGCCGGTGATGCCGGGCGTCGAGATCCATGCCCAAGTGATCGAGCAGATCCTGGCCCAGGACTTTCTGCGGCGGCCGGATTGGATTGCGGGCGCCGAAACGCTCGGCTTCGTCGTCCTTGGCATCGTCCTCATCTTCGCCATCCGCTCCATCGGCGCGCTGTGGTCGCTGCTGATCGCGCTGCTGGCCGGTGGCGGCGCCGTGGCGGTGTCGCGGTACGGATTCAGCCGCCTGGGCTATCTCATCGACCCCCTCTATCCCTGTCTGGTCGTGCTGCTCGTCTATCTCTCGGGTTCGGTCATTGCCTATCTCAAGACCGAGCAGGAGAAGCGTGCCGTGCGCAGCGTCTTCAGCCGCTACCTGTCTCCCGTCCGGGTCGACGAGTTGATTCGACACCCCGAGCGGCAGGCGCTCGGCGGCGAGCTGCGCGACCTGACGTTCCTGTTCTCGGATATCCGCGGCTTCACCCGCATCGCCGAACGGCTCGATCCGCAGGCGCTGACCGGGCTCATCAATCGCTTCCTGACGCGCCTCACGGACGTGATCCACCAATCCGGCGGCACCATCGACAAGTATATGGGCGACTGCGTCATGGCGTTCTGGAACGCGCCGCTCGATATTGCCGACCACGGCCGCAAGGCGATCGAGGCGGCATTGGCCATGCGGACGGCGCTCGACCGCCTCAACGGCGAGTTGGCGGAAGAAGCAAGACGCGACGGCCGTGCCCTGATCGTGCTGCGCGCCGGCATCGGCCTCAACAGCGGCCGCGGCTGCGTCGGCAACATGGGCTCGGAACAGCGCATGGCCTATTCGGTCATCGGCGACGCCGTGAACATCGCCTCGCGGCTCGAGGGCCTGTCGCGCGCCTACGGCGTCGACATCGTGATGGGAGAGGATACGGCGCGATTCGCCGACGACTTCGCCCTGCTCGAGCTCGACCTGGTACGCGTCAAAGGGCGCGACACGCCGCTGCGCATTTTCACGGCGCTAGGCCGGTCGCCGGTCGCGACCGGCGAAGAATTCAAGCGCCTGCAGCAGCGGCACACGGAGATGCTCGCCGCCTATCGCCAGCAGGATTGGTCCGCGGCTCATGTGGCACTCGCCTTCTGCCGGCCGCTCGCGCCTGCGCTGGCGGTGCTCTATGATGTGTATGAGCAGCGGATCGCAGAGTTCGAGACATCGCCGCCGCCGCCGGATTGGGACGGCGTGTTCACGGCGACGACCAAGCAGGGCTAGTGGTCTGATCCTGACGCTTGATTCCCAAGCGTCAGGTGAATCAGCCCACCTGATCAATAGGCTGGTGGTTCGATTCACGCAACGAATGGGAACCATTCGTTGCGATCGAACCACTAGAGGAACGACCACGCCATGATCTTCCGCCAGATCTTCGACAGCGTGTCCAGCACCTATACCTATCTGCTGGCGAGCCGGCGCGGCGGCGAGGCGCTGATCATCGATCCCGTGCTCGACAAGGTCGACCGCTACATCCAGCTGCTGCAGGAGCTCGATCTCAAGCTCGTGAAGGCCGTCGACACCCACCTGCATGCCGATCACATCACCGGCCTGGGCGCGCTGCGAGATCGCACGCGCTGCATCACCGTGATGGGCGAGCGGAGCCGCGTCGACGTCGTCTCCATGCGCGTGACCGAGGGCGACCCGATCGAGATCGAGGGCCTCACGCTCAATGTGCTCTACACGCCCGGCCATACCGACGATTCCTACAGCTTCCTGCTGGCCGACCGCGTCTTCACCGGCGATACCCTGCTGATCCGCGGCACCGGCCGCACCGACTTCCAGAACGGCGATGCCGGCGCGCAGTACGATTCGATCTTCGGCAAGCTGCTGAAGCTGCCGGACGAGACGCTGGTCTATCCGGCCCACGACTACAAAGGCGATACGGTCAGCACCATCGCCGAGGAGCGCGCCTTCAATCCGCGCCTGCAGGTCGGCTCGAAGCAGCAGTATGTGGAGCTGATGCACGGCCTGGACCTGCCGAATCCGAAACTGATGGACGTCGCCGTGCCCGCGAACATGCGCGTGGGCATGTCGCATGAGGAGATCGCGCGCCGCGGCTGGGCCGTGGCCGCCGCCGAGGCGCTGCACCTGCTGGGACGCAGCGATGCGACCCTGGTCGACCTGCGCGAGCGGCGCGAGCGGGAGAAGCACGGCCTCATCCCCGGCTCGCTCCACGCCCCCTACCCCGATCTCGCCGACAATGTGCGGCCGGGCGGCATGCTGCATGCGCTGGCCAGCGCCACCGGCAAGCGCTTGGTGTTCTATTGCGCCTTCGGCGAGCGCTCGGCCATGGCGGTGCAGGCGGCCCAGGGCGCCGGCATCATCACCGCCTGCCACATCGAAGGCGGCATCGACGCCTGGAAGAAAGCCGGCGGCCCGACGGTGGCACCCGGTACCTAGTCCTA